>ERZ724522.208-NODE-208-length-38960-cov-16.318442_pt1 | contig 38960 bp, 68 predicted proteins | sample MGYA00376055_ERZ724522 | MGnify/ENA primary metagenome ERZ724522 (study PRJEB28724, sample SAMN07190884) | wastewater metagenome | isolation source: effluent of sewage treatment plant in Hong Hong | place: Hong Kong | collected 2016-03-17 ... | reverse complement strand
GGGGGGGGCGGGGGGGGCGGGGTGTGGTGGGGTGGGCGGGTGGGGGGGGGGGGTTAGGGGTGGGTGTTGCCTCCTTTCCGGTATGGCTTCCACATTTGGAAGAGCGGGTCACACACGCTCACCATCGTGTAGCCAAGCTCAGCCATGCGCTGCGCTGCCGTGTGTGGCGGCCACTCGCGCCGGTCGCGCAAAAGCCCATAGACAAACGCGCCGCCCGTCGTCTGAAAAACCGCCGCGTTATTGAAAAGCTGATCGACGTGCAACGCCTGCGCCGCTTCAATAGTCGGTTGTGGTTCGCTCAACATGTCCAAGCTACTCACCTCCCCTCAGTGCCGAGCGTACCCGCTCGGCCAGTTCGCGCGCCCGCCAGCCGGTGAGCGCGGGGGCTTGCTCGTCAATAATCACCAGCGCCTCGGACATCGCCTCCCGCAGCCGCGCCACCTCATCGCGCAGCGCGGCCAGCTCGGCGTGCGTGTCGGAGGCAGTGGGGGCGGGAGCCGAGCGCCGATTGGCGCACCACGCAGCCCAATCCTCCCGCGAATACTTACTAATGCAGCGCTGGCAAAAGCTACCCTCGTCGTACAACTCCGGCCATTCTTCCGGCAGTGTAAACAGATCGCCAATACCGTTCTGATTGGCTGGCGTCGTGCGTCCGCAGCGGTCGCATTTCGAGTCTATAAAACGCTCGCGCCTATTCGTCGTCATCCCCTCCTGCGGCCTGCGCCGCGCTACTGCTGAGTATTCCTGTTCATATCCCTCGTTGAAGCACGCTTCACCATAGCTCATGTCATACTCCTAGTAGTACATGGATTGCGTTCAGCATGGACACCTTATCCGCATCGGGCACTGTTGCCACACGAATAACGGCCTCCATTGTGCGGAGTTCGTCGTCGTTCTCAGCCCCCACCAATCCGGCCAGGGCGCTGCGCAATTTTTCGACTTCTTCCACCAAACCAGACACAAGCGGGATCGAGAATGTGACCGCCGCCTCCTCCGTCTCCCAATCGTCGGCTTGCCGCTTGGCCTTCTCGATCAGAATCTTGGCGTGTTCTAGGTTGTTCACAGCAGTCCTCCTAGTGGTTCATCTAATTCATCGGGATATGTTGATTCGGCGTGTTCATAGTCATCGTAGCAATAGCGGATATTGCGCCGCCGCCCATCGCTTGACCAGTTCCTCCAAAGTGAGCGCGGTTAGATCCATGCTAGTCGCTATCCTCGTCCATGTACACCGTAACCATGCGCTCGGCTGCGCGGCGGCTCGCGCCGTTACGCATCGCCACCTTCACCAACTCGTTGCACAATTCCTCGTCGGTCAAGGTGCTAGCAACGAGTTGCCGCCACGCGCGATCGATGATGTCTAGCATTGCCTTGCTCCTTTGGGGCGGTGTGCGCCGCCCCGCGCGTGTTAGTCCTCGCTCCGAACCACGTACACCGAGCGCTCCGCCGCGTTCATCTGCTGCCAGCAGCGGAACGCCTCGCGATACGTCTGGAAGAATGCCACCAGCCGGCCACGGTCGGCGGGATCGTTGCTGTTCGTGGTCTCGCGCACTTCGTAAACCATTGCTTTGCTCCTGTGGTGTGTTGCTGTTCGATGTATGGAGTATAGCATTGGGTTGTCAAGTTGTCAAGTATCAAAGAGGGGGAATATTGAACGACTTTACTACTTGACAAGTAGGTTCGCAGGGTGTACTATGGCATTGTAAAGTTGTCAATCGCAAAGGGGGTGACGTAGTTATGGAAGAGACGGATCTGATTAGTGCGGCGAAAGCCGCCGAGCTGCTCGGTGTATCGCGTCAAGCAATTCGCGCCCGTGAGGAAAGCGGATCGCTGGTACCTGCCGAAGTGGAGTGGCGCGGCGCGCAGCGCCGGCCTAAGTTTCGGCGCTCCGATGTGGAAGCCTTGAAGCCGAATAAAGAGCCGTCCGAAGTACCGAGCCAGCCGGCAGCGCTTAACTAGCGGCTGGCCCGCGCACGCGCCGCAGCTTCGCAGGCAGGCCGGCGCGCACGAAGCATAGTATACACGAGGTGGGGGTGATGATAACAAAAACAACGAGGCTCGAACAGGAATACATCAAAAATCGCCGCATTGTGTATCGCGTTACAACGTGGCGTTTTCTCGGACTTCCCGTGTATATCGTCAAGGAACAGGCTGATTGAGCCGGGCGCACCTCGCAAGCCCGCCCGGCCCGTGTCGCCAGTAACGAACGACAAGGAGTATTATAATGGCAATTCTACGAACCGATGCAGCCGCCAAGCGCCGCACCCGCCGCGCCTATGATCAGGCCATCGCCGCCCACGCCCCGCGCCTGCGGGACGCCATCCCCGCCCCGACCCGCCCGATCCTGCTTGGCGTGGCGCTGTTCGTAGCCGTGGCGCTGCTGGCGCTGTTCGGCCTGACCGCAGAGGCGCGCTACCTTGGCGCGCTACTGATTGCGCTGCCCGCCGTGGGCGCGTGCTGGGTGTAGTATGAAACTCATCTCCCTCCTGATCGTGCTGCTGTTCATCGCCCCTGCGCTGCTAGAGCGCGGCGCTGAGATGCGCCAGAGCGTGCGCGGGGCCGACTTCGGCGCGGTGGGGGCGGTGGGGGCGGTGGCGTGGGGGGTGCGGGTTGAGTGGCGTATTAGGGCATAGGAGGCGCTGTGAATAAGAATGTCACGATAGACAACCTAGACGTGAATCAGCCTGTAACCGCCTCGCACGCGATACAGCAGCAGCGCCCCGCCCCGCGCGTGACTTGGGATGTCGAGGCCGTGCGCTGGCTCGGCGCAATCGGCGCAAGCGCTGGCGCGTGGTATCTACTGCCGTGGTATGTGTCGGCCATCCCGATCGGGATCGGCGCGCTCGCGGCCTTGAAGCGCTTTGTCCTTCAAGATACGTTTGGCGGCTTCCCGGTCTGGACATTCCGCAACGATGTGCATACCTCGCAGATTGTCGAAGGCGTCAACGCCGCTGCGCTAGCCGAAGCTGCGCGCCAGTTCCCGGCTGTGTCAAGCTACAGCCCGACGATTCAGAGCGCGCCCCCGCGCCAGCTCGCAGCGGGCGATACGGTTGACGCGCAGGAAGCCGAGATCATCCCCGACGTTGGCCCGCTGCCGCCGCAAGAGTGGCTAGCCTGGCTGAATGTTCAGCCGCACGCCATTTTCGCCGCTAAGACGGGCGGCGGGAAATCGACGCTTGCCAAGTATGGCCTATCGCCGCGCATCTCGGCGGGCGAGATGGTTTTCATTATCGACCCGCATAGCAATGGCTGGTTTGAACTGCCCGGCGTGGGCGGCGGCGAAGATTGGCCGATGGTGGAAGCGGCAATGATGGCTGTGTATGCCGAGTACAAGCGCCGCCTGATGTACCGCGAGAAGCACAAGCGCGAGACAGGCGAAGAGTTGCCGCACGATTATTTCCCGCGTCTCACGGTCGTCTTTGACGAAGCGAACAACGCGCAGCAGGCATTTGAGCGCATCTATAGCGGGGCTAAGCGCCGCCTCGATCCGTGGCCGCTGTTTGCGCAATGTCTCGGCAGCGGAGCGCGCAAGGTGAATATCTGTGTGTGGCTGCTGCTGCAATCGGCGCTTGTGGAGGATATCGGGCTGAGTGGCGCGATGCGGCAGAACTTTACGCGGTTCGCTCTGGACTTGGAGACGATCCGCCAAATGCTCAACAAAGAGAAAGCCGAGCGGCGCGCAGCAATCGACGCCGCGCTTGTGGGTGAGAAGTTCCCCGCCACCGCGACGATTGATAGCGAGGTGTACCTGCTTGATCGCGCGGGCCTTGATCGCCCGCCGACGCCACGCGGCTCTGCGCTAGCCGCGTGGGATGGGTGGGACTATGACAATAACTGCGCGCTGGTGGAGGATGCTGAGACGATGCCTGCGCTGCCCGAAAAGACAGTACGCCACGTTGCGCAGAGCGCCACGCCCGCGCCCACACAACAAGACCCAATGACGCGGTATGGTGCTATGAAGTTCGTAGATGACAGCGCGCGTATCGGCTGGCTGGCCTATCACACGAAGCTTGGCACGCGCGAGATACGCGAGATCGTCGGCTGTAAATATAATCTTGTGGTAGCGGTAGCGGGCAACGTGCGCCGCCTGAAAGAAGCAAAAGAACGGGTTTCCGGGTAGCGCTACCCTGCTACCCCGCGCTACCCGGCCTAACTAGGCCCAATCGGGCCATAAGGAGTAAACCAGATGACCGACACGGCAAGCAAGACTGACTACATTGTTGCGACCGACGCCGCGCCGATCGCGGTCGATGTCGTGGCCGACATTGGCAACGCGCGCACCGTTGTGCTTGTGCGGCGTGATGGCGAGGACGTGCCGATGGCGCTCACGATGCCGAGCGTGCGCAGCTTGCACGGCGCGTTTTCGTGGGAACTGTTCGCCGCGCGCGGGCTTGCGCCGCAGTCCTGGGGGAAACTGGAGCGCGACGAACACGTCATCGAGCGCGATGGGGTTGAGCGCTTCGTTGGTCGGCTGGCGGTTGAGCATATCGCCGCCGCGTCAAGCGGGCGGGGTAGCGATGCCCGCTATCACGACGGTACGACGCTCGATTTTATCCTGGCAGGCATCGCGGCGGCGCTGCCGGGGGCCAGCAAGATCACGGCGCGGCTTACCACGATGCTGCCGGTTTCGCTCTGGCATCTCGCGCCCAAGGCGGTTGACGCCCTGCGCGGCAAGCACACCTACACCTACAACGGGCGCGAGATGGCGGTCACGATCGCCAGCGTTGCCGTTAAGCGCGAAGGTGAGGCCGCGTTTGCTTCGCTTGAAGGCGACACCAGCGGGCCGGTTGTGGTTATCGACGGTGGCGGGCGCACGGTCAACATTGCGCTGTTTCGTGATGGGCAGTACCGCGACGGTCGCACGCTGGAGCTTGGGGTACAGGCTGCGCTCGACAATCTCGACAAGGCGTTGATCGGGCGTGGACTGCGCACGTTGACGCTTGCCGAGCGCGGGGAGTTGGAAAGCGCGCTGATCAACGGCCAGTCCTACAGTATCATCGTGGCGGGCGTGGCGCACGCCATCACGCCGCTGGCGCGTGCGCAGTTGGATGAGACAGCCCGCGCGCTGGTGCAGGAGGTGTATCGGTGTGTGCCTCTCGACATGGCGCGGCGCGTGGTGTTCGTGGGCGGGGCGGCGCATGGGGCGCTGTTCGGTGCGACGGTCAAGGCGCAGATCCCGCGCTGCGAGTTGACCGGCCTGCGCGAGTTGGCAAACGCCTACGGCGCGATGGGCGCGGCTCCGAAGAGGGGGAGGAAGAAGTGAGCGTAGCGTACCGCCAAACCATTAGCGATGAAATGGCGGCGCGGATTGAGCGGCGGCGCGGCCTGTTGAGTGTGCAGGAGTACACCACGATCGCGCTCGCCGTTGCTCTCGACACGCCAACGCTCTGCGAGTTACAGCAGCAGATCAACGAGCTGCGGGCGTTGCTCACTCAGAGCGCGCCGGTTGCGAAGCCCACGGAGGATATGCTATCATTCTAGCCCCCCCGCGCCGACGTACTCGACAAGGTGCGCAGGCTGCGCGGGGAAGCATAGGAGGGGTGATGAAGCAACCAATTGACAAAGTGCGTATTTCAATCCACCCGATGAAAGACCCGATCCCTACCCCTGATGCGTGCTATGTGGACGTTGAAATACTGTTTGATGATCATTGGTGGAGTGAGGCGGGGCGCAACTTTCACCTGACACCAGGAGAAAACCGCAAGCGCGCCGAAGCGTGGGCAAGAGCCGAAGCCGCTGCGCTAGCCGAGCATTACGACTTTGCCCCTGATGCACTGGAATTGTACTTATGATGCTATAAGTACAATTTGGTAAGCCGGAATTGTACTTAACCCCTCCCCCTCCCCACAGCCCTCGCCCCAAGCGGGGGCTTCACTATATCCTCAACATCTCGCACAGCCGCGTCAACGCCTCCTGGTAGCGCGCCGATAGCCCGCCGCCCTGCGCAGGGCGCACCCAGCCCGGCACGGGGATACGCCAGAGCGCCGCCGCCCTGTCATCCCAGGCAGTGAGGTAGCAGCGCCCATCGGTGTCAACGTCAAGCACGCCGCGCGCCGTGGGATCGGCTTCAAGCGGCACAGCGACCCACGCGCCCGCCACGAGCTTGTAGACGCGCTGCGATTTGCCCACGAAGCACGACAAGAACAGCACGCCCGCGCCATCGGTCTTTGACGTTGGCGAGACGCCCCACACCGCGCCGGGGATTGGTGGTAGTTGTGGCATTGGTTGAATCCTCCTTAAATCACATACACGCTTGGGGCAAGGTACAGCGCGCCAGGCGCGCCGGTTTTTGCGATACTCACACCCGCAATAGTGGCATTCGACGTTAGATCCCACGGCGATGTGGTAAACGTTGAGATCGGCAGCACCTCCCATTGCCCTGCTGTTATTGCCGCTGTAGTAACACTGCCCTGCGAGGTTGCCACGCCCGCATAAAAGATGTTCAGCGTGATTGTCCAATAGTTCAGCGCGTTATTCGTGGTAGCAACATACGTAGCCGCGTAGAACGCCATTGGTGTGCATTCCCACCCGACTGGCGCAATATAGACCGTTGCGTTTGCCGTGAATGGCGATGTCACGCCCGCCGTTGGCGAGAACGGCAGCGGCATGGCGATGCGGGCGCGAATCCACGGATAGAGATCGCGTGCAAGGGCGCTTGTCATATGCTCCGCAGCCTTTTGAACGACGCCAGCATTGCATCGACGCTGGCCGACTCCGACGTTTCCAGTGATGTCTTCATCGTCTCGGCGTCAACGGAACAGCTAACCCGCCCGATGTAGCGCGATGCCGAGCCGTCAACCGTCGTGCCGGTGGGCGTCGGATCAAGGATGTTGCGGATCGTACTCACGGCATTGGGCCTGACATCCCACGGCGCAACGCGCAGCCCGCTTGACGTGTAGACGTTCGCATCGCCTGCGATCTCGTAATAGCTTGTGGAAGTCGCAACCGGCTGCACGCTGAACATCCGGTTCTCATATACCCCCCACGCATACGCCCCGCCCGCGCCATCCCCAAGCTGCAAGCGCGATTCAATCGCATCGCGGAATGTTGTATCGGCTTCAATGTACTGACTCGGCGTGGCGCTGCCGCTCGACACCACGTTGGTGGTGTTGCTGCTGAAAAAGTTGTTAACCGCGTTATAGTCGGTCAAGAGGTTTGTTACCTGGGTTGTGTTCAGCGCCGTACTGCGGTCGCTCTCACTCGTGACAAGCCAACCAAGCGTGTCGTACCAGCCGACAAAGCCAAGCTCTAGCGTGATTTCCCCCTGCGCGCCGGTCGCGGCTTCGGTTGCATCCAGGGCGCGCGGGTAGGCCACACGCGCCAGCACCCGATCGCGCTTGATTGCCGCAACAGCGGCGGTATCGCGCTCCAAGGTTGTCACGAGATCCTTGATACCGTACAGCCCTTGGCTTGTCGTCTCGCTTGCGGTGGCGGTTGTGCCGGGCGTGTCAAGCACGGTGGTGTACTTGCAGCGCAGGCGATTGCCGACTTCCTCCATACTGAGGCTCTGTGGCTTCTGTCCTAGCCGCGCGCTTACGGTGTGCAAGTAGCCTTCCCAACAGGTTTTGCCCGATGGCCCGCTTACCACTGCCGAGCGCATCAGTCGCCCCGGTTGGAGCCAATCAAGCGCTTCCCCCTTGCGCATACCAAGCGACACAGACATGCTTTCAAAGCCGAAGCGGTCGCTAATCGTATGCGTGTAGGACGTGATGCGCCCGCGCAGGTTTTGCACGAACGTGGTACCCGGCACGCCCGCCGCCCCGCGCTCGTAAACCACGATGTTCAGCGGGATCGGCATTAGATCGTACTCCCGGTTTTCGTCGCGTCCCCCGCCAGCGTGCGGAATTGCGCCAGGTATTCCGAGTTGACCGTAATCGTATCGGAGTCACTTTGCACACCCGCCGCCGCCCACATCAGAAACAGCGTAGACCCCTTGAACGCACGCGGGATCTCGCCTTCGACGGTCATGTTGTTGGCGTATTGGTTGGCGGCTGAGGCAATCGCGGGGACGACTTCCACCCCGATCCCCGCCGCGCCGGTCACGTAAAACGTGCTGCTTGCGTTGACGCTTGGGGATGTCAGCTTGCACCACGTATAGTAATCAGCGCTGCCAAGCCAGGTAAGCGTACCTGTTGCCGTTCCTGATGTGGATTTCGCTTGAATAGTCATCACCAGCGAAAGCGTGGTACCCGACGCCGCTAGGCGCGCGGCGGGGGCTAAGTCAATCTCGCCTAGGTCGAAAAAGGCCGCGCTTGTGGAGGCAGGCGCAAGCCATTCGCTGGTATAGAGTGTGCCGCCACCCGAAGGCCACGCCACTACCACGCGAATGCGGAGCGTGCTTGTGGGGGAGGCAACGCGGCAGTACAGGCGGGTACGCACGCCTTGACCGGGGTTGACGCTGATCGAAACACTCGAACCGACGTTGACGCCGCTGGTACTGCTGGTGCTGATCGCGTTTGCCATCGCGGTTTTGCGCACGGCCTTGCACACCGCCGCATAGATCGTTTTCACGCTTGCCGACGCCAGCGCCCCGCCGCTCATGGTGAGGTTCATCGGCGTCCCCTCATAAATCAGGTCGCCAAGCGGGGTGAGGTTATAGCTCGAACTAGATGCGCCATTGCTGGTAAAGGTGACATTAAACAGATCGGCTAACGGTTCGCTATCGGTTGCGAACGGGGCGCGCGTGACCGTGACCACCAGGCGCATAAAGCCGCGCCCGTTTTCGTCATTCAGAAAGCGCGCGTCCTCTTGCCCCTCGGCGCGATAGATTGCAAAGAATTGCGCGCCGCTGTTTTCGATGTTCAGCGACATCAGGCACGGCGTATTAAAGAGCGCGGTATTCAGCGCCCGCAAGAAGATTTGTTTGAGATACACACAGCGCTCATAGCGTTGGTTGGCCGTGCCGCTAGCGTAAATCTGAATCGTGAATTGCTCAGTCACGTTCGGGTATGCCAAGGTGCGCGGGCGCTGGCCGTTGGAGAACGGCGGGCCGCCCTCATATTGCACGACGGGGATCGCCGCCTGCGGCGTGTACTTCGTGCCGCTGGTTTCGTTCATCGCCAGCTCAAACGGCGATGTTGCGGCAACCGTCCAAGGCGTGCCGGTGCCTGCCCACGGCGTCGGCGCGCCGCTGGCGAGATAGATGTATTCTGATCCGCCGTTGCCGGGAATGAACCACATAGTTGTCGTCATCGGTGCGCCCCTGTTCGTCTTTGGATCTTCTGCGCCACCAGCGTGGCTAACTGTTCAACGTTCATGCCGGGGGCGGGGTAGACATTGATAATCGGCGCAGCCCCGCCAAGCACAAGCCCGCCCTGTCGGTCTAGGTTGCGCGCCGCGCCGGGCAAGTCACCAAACGGCACGGCTGCGAGCTTGATCAGCGCCTCAGATTGCGCCGACAGCAGTTGTGTGGTATGCCCCAATGCCGCAAGGTCGTTGGCGGGGATCTTGCGCGCCTTAGCCCCCAAGCGCGCGGCTACATCCATCGTCTTTTCGGTCGCGCGCTCGAATGTGGTAAGGTTCGATTCTTTCAGCGTAAAGTCGCCACTGTTCAGCGCCTCAAAGAACAGCAGCCCATCTTTGAACGCGCTAAACGTGCCGCCCACCGCGTCGGAGAATTGCTTCGCGCCCTCCAAGCCCTTGGTGTCGTAGGTTTTGGCAGCCGCGACGAAGCGCTGTGCAATCCGGTTGGCGTCATGGACAATCGCGTTTAGCTCGGCATCGCTTGGCGGTACATAGTCGCTGAACATCTCCGCGTTGAGCGAGGCGGTATCTTTGATCAGGCCCACAACCGAGCCGTTCAGATCCGCCCACCGCTGCATGCGGTCGGCTTCGGCCTCGGTTGTGGGGATAAGCTGCGATTGGGCAATCTCCACAATCCGCCGCCCGGTGGCGGCTAGGCGCTCGACAAACGCCACATCAAACGGATTGACATCCTCAAAGTCGCTCATATCCTTGCGGAGCTGAATCAGATCAGACAGCACGCTTATGCTATCGCGGCTGTTATCGGCGGCGCGGCTATAGCCCTCGCTTTCGTCCTTTGTGGCCTTGGGTAGCGCCTCTCGCACGAACACGGCAAACTCAGCGGCGCGGCGCGCAAGCGCCTGCGCGAAGCCGACATTAAACGGCGTACCGTTCTCTAGTTCTTCCTGCATGTCGTGGCGCAGCGCGATCATGTCGGAGAGCAGTTGGATGAGGTTCTTCTGTTCTTCGATCTTGTCTTTAATGTCGGCGGCAGCGTTGCTCGATCCGCCCTTACTGCTGCCCTTGCCCTTTTTCTTCGCCTTGCTGCCGCTCCCCTGCCCAGCCACGGGCGTGGTGTAGCCGTCGCCCGCGTCAACGACAACACTCCCGCCGCCCGCCATTGCGATCCCGCCTGGCACCGGGCGCGTGGTGCCTGAGCCAGAGAGCGGCGTGACCGTGACTAACTCCCGCCCACCGGGGTTGTCGCCCACCGTGATGTTGGTTGTGCCGCTGGTCACGAACGAACCGCCGCCCGCGTATGCCCCATCGGCGCGGCCCGCCGCCCCGGTGCTGGTACCCCCGCTGGCGTTGCTGGTGACGGTCACGGTGACGGTTTTGGACGACGGGATCGCGTTAACTGCCGAGCCGATCGCCTGCAAGTCGGCTACGGCGCTCATCTTGGCGGATGCAATCGACCCCTTGACCGACCCGGCGCTGCGCTCGGCAGCGGCGATGACCGCATCCGCCTGCGCCTGCGCGGCGGCAATCACAGCGGCTTTTTCGTCCTCGACCGCTTGCTTCTTTTGCTCGGCTTCGGCCTGCGCGAATGCAATCCGCTGATCGGTCGCCTCTGAGATCGCGCGCGTGGCTTCGTCGTACTGCTGTTGGAGCGCTTCAAGCGCAGCCGGATCGCCTGCTAGTTCACGCTGGCGCGCGTAGTACGATTCATCGAGCGCCTGCTGTTTGCTGATTTGGTCTTGCCGCGCGTCATAGATTTTCTGCGCCGTCTCCGCGTTCCCCGCCGCCATGTTCGCGTTAGCTTCGTCGCGGGCCTGCTGGTCACGCTGGCGCGCCGCCGCCTGCGCCCGCTCACGGTCGTTTAGGCGCGCGGCCTCTTTCGGGTCTTTCACGCCCACCAGATCGAGATCATCCGCCTCATTGCCCGCGCGTCGGTCGGCGCTGCTCTGCGCCATGTCGTTTTGCAACTTGCGCATCGCGGCGGCACGCTCGGCAGCAACGCGCCGGTCGATTGCGGCGATGCGTTCTTGCGAGTCCTGGACAATCTTTTGGAGCTTGCCTTGTGTGTCCTGCTCAGTGCTGACAAGCGCGCGTCCGGTGCCTCCCGCCGTTGCGACCCGCCCCGCACCCGCCGCCTGTCCTGCATTGGCAAGACGACGATAGATCGTCTGTAGTCGCGCTTCCTCTTGCGCCGCAGCTTCTGCCGCGCCGGATGTGCCGGGGTTGCGCTCGCCGGCGCGCTGCTCAGCCATCGCCGCCTTGTTCGCAAGCGCCTGCTGCTGCTGAATCAGGAAGCGCGCCGCATCTGCTGCAATGCCGTATTTCGCAGCCAGGATCGCCGCCTGATCGCCTGCGCCTAACAAACCCTGCGCAGCAAGGCGGCTATCAGCTTCAAGGCGAGCTTGGGTGTCCGCCAGCGCCGCGCCGGCCATTTGGCTTTCGATCTTCTTTTGGATTTCCTCGGCCAGCGCATCGCTAACGATCTGCGAGCTCTGCGCGGCCGTGTTCATGGTGGCAATGCGCTGCTGCTCAATGTCGTTCAATTCGGTGCTGGTCGCGATCATGGCGCCACCACCAGAAACCCACCCACTGGTGAGCGCAGCAACTTCGGCGTTGTATGCGGCGGTACGTGCTGCAGCTGCTTCGGCATCCGTCGCCCCGGCTTGAATTGCTGCAATGTAGGCATTATTGCTTGCCACGCCGGCCTGCCAGTTGACCGACAGGGCTTGCACGGCCTCTGATAGTCCGCTGGTGCCCTCTAGCACGCGCGCCAAGCCGGTCGCGGCCGGGGCCAACGCGTTCGCCAGGCCGCCACCGACCTGATCGCCAAAGTTCTCGAGCGCCGCCCCGGCCCGCGCAAACGACGTGGCGGCGGTTTCGACCGCACCGCCTGTGGCCGCAAGGCTGGCTTGTCCCTGCGAAAGCACGGCATTGATCAGGGCTTGTTTCTTCTCAGCGTCGGAGAGTGCGCTAGCGGTTTTGCCAAGGCTTGCGGCATAGGTCGCATTCGCCTCTGTGACCGACACCGTGATGCCGAGGTTGTCCAGAATGAGCGCAGAGCCACGGCCCAAGCCAGTTACGAGGTCGTTAAACGCCTGAGTTGTGGAGATTCCCATTTTCTGCGCACGATCGCGGGCAATCTCCATGAGCGTGCCGAGCTGTTCGGCGCTGTTTGCGACCCCCAAGAGGTTGGCTTTGTTTGCCGCCAGTTGGAGATTCAGATCGGAGATTTCGCCGCCCGATGCCTTGCGCATCGCGGTCATAAGCGCGTTTCCGGTCGTCCCCGCTGCCTGTGCTAATTGCTCAAATGCGGCGCGCGTCTGCTGCGCCTGCGCGCCCGCCACCGTAAGATCGGCAGCGCCTTTAAGCGCTTCAATTGCCGTAGCCGCCACCGCAGCCGGGCCGACAATCCCCATGATGCTGCTGCTGAACGCCGCGCCCATCTGCTGGAAATAGCCGCCGCTCTGCTGCGCCGCCTGCGCTGCCTTTTGCTGCGCCTGCGCCAGTTGGAGCGCGGCTTTTTCCGCGCGGCTTTCGGCGGCGCTGGCTTGCGCCACGCTCTGCGCCGTGCGCGCCTGCGCCTGCGCGAGCTGTTCAGCCGAGCGCGCGGCCTTTTGTTCCTCGGCAGACAGCCCCGCTACCGCCTGCGCTGCCGTGCGCGCCTGTGCGGCGATCTGGTCATAGCCCGCCGTTGACGGCTTGCCCGCGCCTGCGCCCTGCGCAGCCTTTGCGAGCGCGTCAATGTCTTTGCGCGCCGACGCGGTGCCTGCGCCGTCATAGGAGGATTTGATGCGGATTGCGATGTCAGTCATAGCGTATCCAACTAGGCGGCGGGAGCGGTTTGGAGTCTAAGCAACGGGAGCGTCATGAGTGGCAAGCCAATCGCGGGATGCCTGCCGCTCATCTTTGGTCGCTTCAAGCATTACGGCGCGGGCATCATGGATGCTGTACAGCAGCAGATCGTCGCTTCCGAAAAGCGACACGCCATACTGCGCCGCCCATGCCCGAACCTGCGCGACATCAGCCGCACGCATTGCGGCGATACGCGTACTGTCCTTGCTCGGTGCTACTGCGCGCCCCTTCATGTGCGTTCCTTTCGGAGGTATCTATGCGCGTACTCGTGATTGTCCTACTTGCCGCCCTACTCGTATCGTGCGGCGCTGGTGCTGCGCCGGTCGCTGCTGAGATCCATGCACGGGCCGAAGATGGAAGCGTGATTACTCCCGTCAACCTGTTTGCGCAGTACGAACCGCGTGGGCGCGTGCTTGGCACCGTGCCCGATGGGGCGCGTGTGTCGCTCATTTCGATTGTCGGCAACGGCGCGCTTGTGGAGACACAAAGCGGGCTGCGCGGCTGGTGCAACAAGGCGTTTGTACGGCGGCTGTGATATAATTGGTTGCATGATGGATGACATGTTCAATCTAGAAGCCTTTCAGCAAGCGCTTGAACGCGGCTCGGCCCAGCTGTTTGACAACGCGGGCGTGCGCGTCCTTAGCGATGACATTACCCGCGCCTATGCGTGGTATGCCGAGCAGTTGGCGCGCCCGCTTGCGTCCAATGCCGAATATCGACAAGCGCTTGTGGCGTGGATTTTAGCGGGAAGACCATGAGCGATCCATTCAACGAGACTGCACAGCGCGCGTTAGCCGAAATTGACCCGTTGACCGTGCGCTTTTTTCTTGCCGAAATTGCCCGTCTGGGACTTGAAGACCAATATGCTGCTGCGCTCCTGGCATTGAAGCCCGAAAGCAGTTACATCATGGGCGACGATTGGTGGCTATGCAGCGCCCCGCCAGCAGCGCACGCGCAGGCGTTCATTGCCGCGCACTCGCGTACACATCCCCCACGCGCGGATCGTGAATAATCTCCACATCCGCCCACCCCGCAAGCAATTCGCGTAGTTCAGCCGGGCTAATCCCCCGGTAGTGTTCCCCTGCCTTAACCGCGCCACCATCGCAACCGTGCGGCGTGCGTTCGGGCGCGGCTGCCGTGAGCAGCAGCACGCCCCCCGGCGCAAGGTGGCGGGCTGCGCATTCGATGACATCAGCCGGGCGCGGCGCGTGTTCCAACGCTTCGGTAGACACGACACAGGCAAAGCGGCGGCGCGTGCGGTAGTCTGCCGCCTCAGAGACAGCATCGACCCCCGGCCCCGCCGCGCTGTCAATCCCTACCCATGTTGCGCCGGGCAGTAACGCGCGCAAAAGCAGCCCTTGGACGCTGCTGTTTACGTCAAGGCTTCCAATCTCTAGCACGCTCGCAGGCGCAAGCGCAGCCAAGCGCGGCGCGACGAATTGATAGGCGGCGGGGTGCATCACGGCTCCATGAAAGCGCGGGTGAGCTTGGTCATCGCATCTTTGACGATTTGGTACGCTTGTAACTCTGTGTATGTCCTGCACAGCAGCAGCGGATCAATCTCGCTTGGCAGGCGATGAAGCCGTTCAATGCACAGATCGATGTACCAAAACTGCTCATCCTGGCTCGCGAATAATTCGACATCCGACATGTCATCAAGGCTGCGCTGGCGCGAGGCGGTAAGCAATGCCTCGCGCCGTACCGCGTTTAGACTTGATCCGTCGATGGGGTCGTGGCCGTCGTCTCTGGTGAGACGGTGGATAGCTCTTTTAGAGCCTCCGATCCCACCTCCGAGAGATCAAGCGCGGCCTGTGCGATGCGCAAGACTTCCCCCCACAGCGCGCTGCGTTCCGGCCACAGCAGCACTTCATCGGCGCTAAACAGCGGCTTGCAGTCGGCGTCAATCACGGCGATGGCGAAAATGCCCGCGTTCCACACGTCAACGCTTTTGGCGTCGGCGGCGGCGCGCTCGGTGGCGCGGTACTCCGACCGCAATAACTCTTGGATGCGCAGATCCCCGCCGAACACGTCGGAAGCAATCACCTTCGTGCGGCGGGCCATCTGCGCTAAAATCGCATTCCTGGTCAGCATGAGAGTCCTTTCGGCGCGGGGCGTACCACCCCGCGCCGCGTGATTAGAGCGCCGCGCCGCCGCGAATGATCGCGATGTCCGAGTTGGCGATGACGGCGGTGTACTTCTGATCCGCCGTCTTCCCCAAGTCGTGATCGCTCTCATCCTGGCCGAGATAGACCTGACCGCGCGTGTAGTTCAGGCTGTCCGCGAAATCGGGGTAGAACATGAAATACTCGCTGGTCTTGGACAGGCTCATCTTCTCGACCGTCGCGTCGGCGGTGTCGTACCACCGCATCAGGGTTGCTTTGTAGTCCTGCAAGCCGGGGATGTAGGACTTGTACGACGCGCCGTAGGCGGTGGCGTCGCTAAAGTCGGTCGGCACGTTCTCTTTGTAGCCGTGCGCACCCGCGACGGCCACGTAGGTGCCGCCGAGGGTGGCGCAGAGCAAGAAGCGCGAGTTGCGTGTGTTCTTGTACATTGGTGTACTACTCCTATGTAACGATAAACTCCAAAACCTCCCGCGCACGGTTGCCCCAATGATGTGGCCGAATCGCTTCGGCCTGGGCGTGTTGCTGCCGCTCCCGCGCGTCAGGATGCGATAGCCAGTAGGTTAGCTGACGGCTGAGATCGTCGCGATCCCACGCCCGAAACGTGGCGGCGCTGTCGCCTAGCACGTCGAATAACTCAGGGCGCTCGTCATCGCAGAGCATGAAGCCGCCTACAGCCGGGATTTCATAGGCGCGCGGCCCAATGCTCTCTGCGCTGCCTGCGGCGATCTCCCCGCCCGTTTCGATGTACGTCATCTTGCGGTGCAAGTTCAGCGCGACTTTGGCGCTACGGTGCCATGCCGCCGTCTCCGCGTTCGTGATGAAGTTGTCCGAGTAACGGTTAGCGCGCTCCATATCGCTCTTGCCGCGCTCGGCTTCCAAGTCCAAATGCCAGAGCGTGCCGCGCGTGGTCACGCCTAGCCCCGCCAGCAGCGCCCGCCGTTCGGGATAGCCGCCGCCCACAAACACGGCATCAACCGCCTTGTCGGCGTCCTTTGGCCCCGGCTGATGCGTGGCCGGGTTGTAGGCATGGCGCAGGTAGCGCGCGTTGGGAAACGCCCCCGCGCAACGCCGTTCATTCGTAAACCAATGCGAGTAAAACGGCGCGATGTCCTGCTCTGTTTTCAGAAAGTACGGCGCTTCCGTGCCGAAGCATGCGACCGGGATTTGCAGCTTTTGCAGCAGTCGCGCGCGGCTTGGCGGGAACAGAATACCGTTGACCACAATCACGGCGTCAACGTCCTGGTCAAGCGCCAATTCCACCGCGTTGGCGCTGGCAAGCCAGGTGCCATACTGCTCTAACTGCGGCGCTTTGGCTTCGCTCACGAAGCCGGTACCCACCGCCGCGCCGGTCATGGTCGCCATCATCCGCAGCGGGCGTTGCCACTCGAATGGCACGACTTCAACGCCGTTCAGCCGCAAGCCCTCGCACAAGCCGTCATACACATCACTGGTGCTGAACGAATGGCCGGGATGCACAAGCATGATCTTTGCGCTCATTCGGCGTCACACTCCACACGAACCGGGGTGCTTTCGCGCCGATACACGAAGCCATCGATCGTCATCACGTCTTCTACCTTTGAGCGCCCGGCGTACTGCATGTCATTCCAGAGGGCATGACGCGCGTTGGCCTGCACGATCCCCGCGATACCCGCTTCGATGGCGTCAAGCTTGGCTTCGGTATCATCGCTACCCCACGTGCCGTCTTTCGCGCCCATCAGCACATAGGTTTTGATGTCCAGAAAAAACACCGGCTGTGTTTCGAGCGCATAGGCGATTGGTTCGCGCCCGCTGCCGCTGCTCAGCACCAGCACAACCGGCGTTGCGCCACGGAACGCGCCGGGTAGAAACTCCATAACGTTGCCCGATGGCAGGCCCAACCCGCTTGTCAGCAGCCCCGCAACGGCGCTGCGAATAGTGGCGCGTGATGTGGTCATCCTCGCACCATCCGTTCTACCCACTCCTGGTACGCCGCCAAAACGCCCGGTAGGATGCTCTGCACTTGCTGTTGCTTCTGCGGCCAACGCCCCGCGAAGATCGCGCGCTGGTTTGGCCCGTAGACCGCGCCCGCATAGCTTACCGGGTTGTCAAGTGTGATGACCGCGCCCGCTGCACTGGCGCGCCAGCCGCGCCCTAGTGTGCCCGTGCGCTGATAGCGCTGGTTTGGCAGTTCGGGCGGGTACATGCGCAGCGTGGGCAGCGCCGCAGCGCTAATGTCCCCAAGCGGCGGCGTGGTATCAAGCACTTGATCAAGCGCACTCAGGCGCGCGTCGATGGAGGCTGTATCAATGTCGATTGCAAGTTGGATCACTACGCCCCCCGCCGCTGTACCGACAGCGCGCAGATGACAAAATCCACGGTTGTTTCGGCGGCGTCAACGGTGTAGGTGACGCCGCCGACGTGCCATTCATCGCCGTCCAATACGCTCACGGTTGGCGCAACCCAGCCAAGATAGCGGCTGCGCTCTGTGCCGAGCGCCGCAAGCTGTTCACGCCCGGCTTGATTACTCGGCAGCAAGATTGCCATAAGCACCCCCGCCGTACTCAGCACTGGCGCGCCCGCCCGCTGCCCTGCGCTAAGCGCAGGCGGGCGGTAGACAGCGCCGGTTGCGAGTGTGCCGAAGCGCCCCGCAAGTTTGCGCGCGGCGGTTAAGAGTGCCATCGCGCCGCCCGCCTGAGTGCCTGTTGTGCGCCGGTTGGCATCAGCCGATCCTCACATTCGCAAACCTGCACAGCGCGGGGTTATGCCCGCTTTCGCCTGGGTTGACGCCGACGCACACCAGTTCGTAGCGCCAAGCGTCCATCACCACCCGCGCCACCTCGCACACCCCGTCAACGCACGCGCGGATAAGCGAAACGCCGTCGTACTCCACTCTGAGCCGATGCCAGCCAGGCGCGTGCGGTATCAGGCTGTAGGCGTTCGCATACTCTGGCATCTGCGCCAAGAGAAAGCCGCCCGCCATGCCCTCGAATGGCGCGATACCCTGCGCGAGTGCCGCCGAGCCATAGCGGTTGTCGGCGGCAAGGTCGCCATTGATCGCCACGCTTGCGAAGCCCCGCCCATCTGCGGCAGGCTCTAGCCATGCGTCTGTCTGTAGCCACCCCGCCCCGCTGCGCTCTGCCGAGATATGCGCGCCGCTGGTGCAGCGCATCTCGGCGGGCTGGCCGCAGGCTTCGCCCCATGTGGCCCAAAGCGTTGTGATGAGTGGGAGGTAGATCAACTCGCCACCCGGCAGAACAAAAACCACGGCGGCGGGCTGCTAAACCCGCCCGTCGCCGTCCAGGCCACACCCGTTGACGCAAGCGCGCCGTAGGTATTCGTGACCGTTAGCTCAGACCGTAGCATATTCGCGCCCAGGCCCGGCAGCACACCAAGGCGCTCACTCCCGCCGCGCGCGTAGCGCACTTGAATCGTGCCCGAATTGCACACCGCCGCCAGTAGGTAGCGCCCCGGTGCAAGCGTGGTGCTGATCGTCGCCTCTTTAACGCCGGTGCTGCTGCAATCCAGTTCCCCGCCGTCAACGATCAGAGAGGTTGGCTGGAGGTCGCTATCGGCGTTGTAGATGCCAACGCGCGCCTTGCCACTAGCAGCCAGTGTTGTTACTTCAAGCAGTAGCCCGGTGATTGTGAGCGGAGCCGCGACATAGATCGGGAAGTAGTACAGCGTGTTATTCCCCGGCGCAAGTGCGCCGACGCTACTCGTCAAAGCTACGCCGGGCAGCATCAGACTATCGGTAGTGCTAACTTTAGGTCGGCCAGGGCTTGGTAGAATTGGATTCGTTAGTGGCATCTATGTCCACTCCGTCACACGCGCCGCGCCGCTGGCATCGGATGCCCAAATGCCAGTGATGAGGCCGGTGTAGTTAAACGGCACTTCGTAATACGCCCCCGGCGCGAGTTGTACGGTGTGGCTCGTGGCGCTGGCTGTGCCGCCACTGAGATCAAGGTACAGCGTCACGGTGCTATCATTCAGTACCGATGCGCCGAGGCGATTTGCATTCGAGGCGAGAATCGTGGTACTGATGTTGGTATCGTTGACGTTGGTTTTGGCGGCGGTGCTACTGCGCAGCGCCTTGCTGTTAACCCACAGCCGCCCATCCGCGTCAACCTCCAGCGGCGCATAGTCGCCATCGGTGCCTGCCCGCGCCGCCGCCGTGTCGGTGCGCACCGCAAGCAGCATCACGCCCACGTCGCCCGATGCGTGCGCGGCGTCCTCGGCTTTGCCGAGTGAGGCGGCGGCGGTGCCGGGGTTACTGCCTGCGGCGGCGTATGGTTCCCCATCCGTGCCGACAAGGTAGACAGGTTGCGCACCACGATCAAGAAGTGGCTTCGGAGTCATGTGCTATACCTCAAAGAACCCTAATCGCTGATACGCCCGCACGCGCGCCGCATCCCAATCCTGCGCGGTTGTCGTGTTGCCCTCGATCGAGTAGCCTAGCCCTGAAACCTTGCCCGCGCCGGTGAGGGGCTGCTCTGTGGCAATGCGCAGCAGTTCAAGCAGCACTTGCTTGCGGATGCCGCGATCGTCAATCGGGACGTAGGTCACAGTCACGATCTCCCGATCGTCGGTTTCCCAAAGCACGCCACCGGGAAACAGTTCGATCCGCCCCTCGGCGCGCCACGTGTAATAGTTCGCAGCCAGTAGCGTACTAGCCGTTGCGCCTGGGTATGCCGCCGTCGTGACACTCGTAACGCTCACGATCGGGCGTTTCAGAAACACGCCATTCCGCGTGCGGCGGGCGATCTCCGTGACGCTGCTTACGCCGTCGCCGTGCGCGCCGTACTTGGCAATCATCAGCGCCTCTTCGGCGTCGATGAGGTCTTGCAAGTCGCCAGCGTCCATGTCAACGCCAACGCCCCGCGCCTGCACTTCGGCGGCGGTCAGGAGCGGCATTACTCGGCCTTGCTCTTATTGGCGGGCGCTTTCGCCCTCGCCTTATTGGCGGGCGGCTCGGCGGCGGCTTTCTCTTCGGTTAGCCCGTAGCGCTCGGCCACGTCGCGCGGCAGCGTGCCGCCCGCGTGTACCAGGAGCGTGGCTTTGTTCGGGTCGTTCTCCTCCACAAGATTGCCGCTCTTGTCGAGATACAAGCGCCGGTTGGCGGTGTATGGCCCCATAGGTAAATCCTCCAAAGTAACGGGGAACTGCGGAGCCGGAAGCTCGCCGGGACACGCCTCGGCTCCGCAGATCAGGCAGCGCACTACGCCACCCGAATAGCCAGCACGTAGACAGTGACCGCCGCGTTGGTATTCTTAACGGCAGTAACGCGCAGTGTGCCGCCCGCCGCGATCTCGTGATAGGTAGGGTTGATCGTACCAATCCGCTTGACAGCGTTAACCGTCGCGGTCTTTGCCACGGCATCCGTGATCGCGTTCGTGCTGTTTTTGAGCTGCCATGTATCCGCCGATGCGTGGGCGGCAATGCCGGTGTTCAGCCCCCACGCATCGAGGATACGGATCTTGTGTGTAGTGACCACATCCGTATCTGCCGAAGCATCGCCCACGTCGATACGGAACAGGATCGGCACGCCGCCGATGACATTGGCGTTGGCGACGTTGCCCACGATTCGCCCGGTGATCTCATTGGCGGTCAGCCGATCCTCTCCAATGCTATCGGTCGCAAACTTGGCGTCAACCGTCGCGGCGTTGAAGTAGTTTGACGCCATAAGCGCCCGGCCTGCGCTAGAGGCAGCCAGCACGCCCGCGTCAAGCGCGCCAGTCGATACGCCGCCCTCGCGCGCCGCGCCGGCTGTAGGGTTCTGATAAGGCATCGTGAAAGCTCCTTAGCGGGCTATACCGCTGTCCAGGTGCCGATGTAGCTGCGCACGTTCCACTGCCCAGCCTTGACACATTCGATCTCCACAGCCTCGCCAGCCGCGTCGGCGGTGATGTACGCGCCCGCGCTGCTCTGCGCGCCGGTGGAAGGCAGCGCGATCGTCTCCGTGCCGTTCGGGTCGATGCGCAACTCTTGCGCCGCGCCTACCGAGAAGCGATACCACTGGCCGACCGTGGCGGCGGGGAGCGAGAACGTGACTTGCCCGCTCGCACCCTCGGTGGAAAACGTCTTGCCGTTGTCGGTGTTGGCGACGACGGTATAGGCGGCGGTCTTGATCGTCACCGATCGAAGCCCCTGCCCGCTCAACGTAGTTGACATGATTCAGGCTCCTTATGTATAGCGCGGGGCGGTGTGTTAGCCGCCCCGCCCGTGTCAGTCTTAGGCGGTCAAGTCGGCAGAAACGAAGGCGCTAGGCCGCAGGACAAAGAACGCGGCGCGAAGTTCGGCCAGGATGGCGATCAGGTTGCGCACGAAGAAATCGCTGTGGCTATCGCTCACAAGGATTTGCGTCTGCTCACGGTCAAGCAGCACGGCGCGCCGCCAATCGGCTACGACGCCGTAGCCTTCGGTCATACCCTCGCTCTCAACTACCGGCAAGCCCCACAGGCGCGGCATGCCCAGCACCGAAGGCCCGCCGAAGAAGTAGCGACCCTCGTTGTCTTGCAGGAGATCGATGTCCTCCCAATCGTTCGGGTGCAGCACGTAGGCGGTTGGCGTGGCGCGGCCCGTCACGCGCACCTTGGTGCGGGCGCGGCGCAGCGTGGTCAGAAGATCGGTATCGTAGCTCTGCGTCTGAATGCCGCTGGTGTTCAGAATGCCGGTGAAGTTCTCGCCGCTGCCGTCGCCGGTCAACATCTGATCTTCCAACTCCTCTTCCAGCCCGTAGCGCAGAAACGTATCGATGTACATGCGCAGCATGCCCGCGTCGGCCAGGGCGCGGCGCGTGGCGGGTACCCAATGCGCGATCGTCTTGACCGTGGTGGTGCCCTTCGTGAGCGCGATGGCGCTCTCAGGCTTCGCGCCTGTGCCGCCGCTAGTGGCGGTCGCTTCGGCCACAGCCGCCGCGTTATTGGTCGGGGTGCCCTCGATCGGAAACTCGATCGCGTCGGCGTTGGTGTTGCCGTTGGTCACGATGTCGCGGATGGTCAAGGGGCGCTGGTACTGCCCAAGCGGCCCCTGGTACATCTGATAGGCCGGGATGAGCGCGCCGCCCGTCGTGTCAGACAGGCCGGTGATCAGGGTTTTCAGCCCGCCTGGCAGGTTGACGCGCGGCGAACTGCCAAACTGGCGGCTGGTGTACTTGCCGTCGCCAAAGTGATCGCCAAGCCACTGCTTGAACTCGGGGCTGTTCAGCACAAGGTCGCCGGGGTTGGTGGCGCGCGGCTGCTCTTTCTTGTCCTTGCCCGCGTAGCCGCCCACGCCAAGCCCCTGCGCGCTCGCGTTCAGGCGCTCGCCGCGACGGTCGGCATCGCCGCGCATTTGGAGCTGATCGGCAATGTCCTTTGCCTGATGCTCCAATTCCTCAATGCGCTTGTTGGCGTCGATGACGGTCTGCTTTTCCTCGGCGGAAAGCGCCCGCCCGCCATCCTCGTCGGCGGCGTCAAACGTCGCCTTGACGGTATCGTTGAGCGTGCCGATCTCACCGATCAGCTTCTGGTACTGCTGCTTGCTCACTACAATGCTCCTAGTTGCGCCACGCGCTGGCGGGTCGCCTGCCATTCGAGGTACAGGCGGCGCGTCTCGCTGTGGCTGTCTGCCTGCTTGGGTTCGGTTGCCGCCAAGAGATCACCAAGTGCCGTGCGCGCCCCGTCGAGCGATGCCACAGCCTCTTCAATCCGCTTGCGGTTCTCGCCTGAAAGCACCCGGCCATCCTTGGCACGCAAGGCAGCCAGCGCCTTAAAGCGGCTGGTATAGTCATCCACGGCAGCAAGCACCGTTCGATGTTCAAGAGAGAGAGGGAGGTTCTTGGAGCCATCCGCCGACGTGGCCGGGTTCATACCCAGGTTGACATCCGACACGTCAAGCAGATTGGCGGTGTAGATATTCCGAATCGGCAAGTCCTTGCCGTCGATCTCTTCGTAGTCCCATTTCGTGACATCGTAGGCATACGACATCTCGGCAATCGCGCCCGCTTTCAATCCCGCAAGAACTTCGTTGGCGCGTGGCGTATCCAGGTAGGTGCGCGTCACGCCCACGCCGCCCGTTGCATCCGGGGCATAGAGCTTCACGGCGGGCGGTAGATCGGCCTTGGCAATCTCAAAGAGGCGATCGATCGTGGCGATTGGTGGCTCGCTCATGCGGTGCTGCCACAGGAACATAGCGCGCTTGCGCCCGTTGACCGTAAAATCCCCAAACAGTCCGGGGTGGCTTCGATCGCCCGCCGATGTCCAGCCGTCGCCGTCGTCAACGTTGCCATGCACGCAAAACACGCCGGTCACGGTGCGATCGTCAATCCCCATCGTGAATTGGGGAAGGGCTTTGTACTGAATCGCCATTGGCAGAAGTCCTTGAACTGAGAAAAACAAAAAGAGCGCAACCGGCCCGGATAGGCCAATTGCGCTCAAGGGCGTCTCGTATTTAACTGACTACACTATACACGATTTGTCAAGCACACGCAATACTTAGCGCGTCACTGTTCGCGGGGCTGAATAGTTCAGTGCCTAAGCCTCTCGCTTCGGCAGATAATCGGCAAGGTGCAACGTCTCTTTGACATCGCCGCGCTTGACCTCAATAACCTGCCGATGGGGATCGTAGTAGCCATAGAGCCGCCCCGATTTGCCGCGCAACTCCACAAAGCCAGGCTGCGGCGTTGGTGTGATGGTTGGCTTTTTGGTATGCATTAGGCGGGTTCCTTTTGCCGCGCAGGCAGCGTCAACACGTCCATTGCAAGGCTTGCATCGGGCAACAACAGGCGCTTGGGGTCAACGAGATAGACTTCGCCGTTTTGCTCATCCGCATAGCCCAACGCGCGGCGGGCTTCGTTCTTTTTGATAAGCCCACTCAGCCACGCGGTATTGACGCGCCGCCAGCGTTCGTTGGTATCTTCTTGGAGCGATGCGACCGCAGATAGATCATGCCGCACGCTGATGCCTGCGCCTAATGCGCTTTCGACTTCTGCCGCAAGCCCGCGCCAGAGCGGCACTAGCGTGCGGTTCGTAAAGTCCTTTGACGCCTGCTCAATGTTGCTATAGGTGGCGTGTTCCAAGCCGACCGACAGCCCGGCTAGAATTGGCGGCACGCGCAGCGCCCCGGCGATCTCCGTCTGCGGCACGTTGCGCAGCGCGTCGAATGCCAGTTCTGCCATGTCCAGACCGACGCGCGTAATATCCGCGCCCTGATCGAGAATGGCGATTCCGCCCCGGTTCGCGCCGCCATACATCGCCTGCCATTGGGAGCGAAAGCGATCCTTCGCAGGCTTGTCCATCTCGCGCCCCTGCGGGAGTTTCAAGGCCATACGCGGTACGGCGTCATTCTTTAGCAGCGAGTACACATAGTTGTCAATCTCGTTGGTCGTGTCTACCGCGCTGGCGACCGAGCGAAGCGCGGGCTGGGCTTGCCAGGGCTGATTCAGATCGGGGTTGGGCCATTTGAAATGCACCACGGTAAACGCATCCTGATCGATCGGCTCCCATCCGTCTTGCCCGAAAAACTCATAGCCCGTAATCCAGTTTGGCCCGCCTGGAATGCAGCGCACTTGCCCCGCATGGTACGGCCACAGCGCGGTATGCACGCCGCGCCCGGTTTTCGTGCCGATCCAAAACGCATTTCCACCAATCGCCATATAGGCGATTGTGTAGCGCATCAACTCATCCTCACCCATCAGCGGGTTGGGGTTGCGCAAGAGCCTGCGCAGCGGGTGCTTAAAGAGCTTCTGCCCTGCCTCACCTTCATCAGACCACACGAGTAGCGGCGGCTCGGCAAAGGCAAAGGTAAGCGCTGATATACAAAGCATTACTGTCGCGTTTTGCTCATAGCCGTAGCGCGTCAGGTTGTCGAATGTCGGGATGAGAAAAGACGATCGCGCCCATTGCGGCAGCGTCGGCACAGCGGCGGCTTTCGCAAGCCAGCGCGCAAGCCCGTAGCGGATTGACGTTGTGATGCTCATACTAAATGTCTCCACTCAGGTAGATTGTTTGCCCGTCCAATTTCACAAGATACTGACAACTCATTGCTAACGCCACGACAAGATCGATTTTCTCTTGATATGTTCGCTTCACAATGCGCAACTTCCTTGATTCCGCATCCGTCTTTTTGTTCGCATTGCTGACATGCGCCCGCAGTTCGGCATTGCCATCATGGGCGATCCTGCGCTGCGTAATCAGGTCGAATAACCCCTTATCGCTTTCCAGCCGTGCCGCTCCTTGGGGGAACGGCACGCAGGGCGCAGGGAACGCATCAAAGTGCAGCGGCACATCTGGCGCAGCCTTGCGGTAAAGCGTGGCGGGGCGTTGCAAGCGGCGTACCATTTGGCCTAACAGCATCGGGTCATACACCAGCGCTTGAATAGCATGGCACTGGCCTAGCTCGCGCACGTCTATTTCAATCTCATCAAAGTCAAGCGGCTGGCCTTTTTGCGGTACATAGGCGCGTACATAACGCGCCGCAAGTATTTCTTGGAGCTTGGACACAATGACCGTTCCAAAGGTGTCGTTACTCTCCGCCGCATCCAAGGCCAGCACACACGGCGTATGCCCGTCAAGCGGGGGCACGTCGGCGCGGCAGGCGTCCCATAGCGCGATGGAGGGGAGGAATGCGCCCACCTCAGTAGCTTCAAACGCTTCCTCTGGCGTGGCGGGGTACTCCTGTTTCATCAGCGTGGCGTCGATTGCGTCGGCTTCGGTCGCGGCGTACCAGGCGGTATCGCGCCCTGGTCTTACCCACCACGGCAGAAAGCGGAACACGAAGCCGCCCAAGCCCTTCATGGCGCGTTCGCAGAGCGTGTAGAACAGATTAGCGCGGCCATTGGCCGTGCTGAGTATCACGAGTTGCCCGCCCGCGTCAATCGTCGGCTTCATCGCCGTATAGACTTCGCTTGCATAGGCCATAAACGCCGCTTCATCCATAATCGCTACACTTGCCGTGTAGCTACGCCCTGAGCCAGGGCTAGCTGGGAGCGATTGCACGCGCGAGCCATTCGACCAAGCTATTTCCTCAGTATTCAGCTTGACGACGGATGGCCCCGCCTGCCTGATCCATTCTGGCAAGCGCTCATAGAGTACGCGCACCCGCCGTAGCATCTCATTGGCTTCGTCTTGCCCGCGCGATAGGAGTAGCGCGAGTTTGCCCGCTTGCCAAAAGCAGAGCCATAGGACGTACCAGCAGCAGATCCACGACACGCCCAATTGTCTGCTTTTGAGAATGAGTACCAGACGATTCAGTAGCAGCGCCCAAAGTAATTCCGCCTGTGCAGGCCAGAGCTTAAAGGGCATTGTACCGAAGCCATCACCAAGCCCCTGCGCGTCGTCTATCACTCCGTAGGCGTGGCAGGCGTAGGCGGGATCGGCGACGCACTTTGCCCACTCAACTGCTTTGTCATCTGCTCCCGCCATTCCGTTAGCTCCCGCGCTGCTTGCTCTAGCTTGCTGTTCGTCGTCTCAATTGGCCCGCCGTCTTTGCCGGTTAGTTCAGATTTCACTTTCCGATCGCCTACTTCTTTGGCGATGTCGTCAAGCACGCCGCGATACTGCTGCACTTCGGCGGTATTGAACTCTTCGTAATCGACAACCTTCATAAACTCACCAGATCCAAGCGCCTTGACCTGATCTGTCCAGAGGAAGCCGCCGAAGAGATCCTTTTCCATGAGCGCCGCAAGCATTTGCAGCTTGCGCACGCGCTCCGCCTTGATTGCCAAGCCGCTTGATAGCGCGTCATGCTCGGCGGCAGATTGAATAGCACGAAGTTCAATCGAGCGCCGATCGCGGTAGCCATCTACTTGCTGGCGCGAAACCGAAAAGGGATCGTCAAATTGCGCAGCACGATCGTTAATTTCGTCGCTTTGCAGCCCTTCGGAGATCCACTGTAGCAGGACTTCTTTTTGATTCTTCTTTAGGCGCATCGTCAATATCCGTCAACTTTGTCTCTGGTTCCACCTCGACAACCGCCGCCGCAAACACACAGCCGCCCCGCGCGGTTGCCCGGTCAAGCATCGCCACGATTGCGGCGCGGCTTTCTTGGCTGAACTCAATACGCAGCACGCCGCCGCCCTCAGTGCCCATCCGCAAGGCGCTTTTTTGGGGAATGCTGAATAGGATTTGATAGGCGGGCGGCACTAGACTTGATTCCAAGTACGTCTAGTATTGATATGCGAAATCCCCGAGACCTTGATAGGAAATAATGCTGCTACCTGCGCTAATGACATTCCTTGCGCAATCATTTTGCGTATCTCGACAACCTGTTCTGGTGTTACTTTCGCACCGAAAGCGTTGCCTTTATTTGCAGCACCATAACAGCGCGAGTTGCAAAACTTAAGATTGGTTGTCAGTTCCCCGCACTGCGCGCACGGACGCTTAACAGGTTCCTTGTACTTCATATGAGTGCCGCGCCCTCGTGCGATCCCATGTTTCTTTGCTACCTGAGCAACCCGCTGATGCGAAATGCCAAGCGCCACGCCAATCTCATGGTACGTCAAACCCTTGGCTATTTCGTCCAAAACTTCCTTATCACGCGCTGTCATGCTGACAGGCGCTACTGGCTTGCGACTTTTACGTCGCGCACGCCGAACCATGCGCTCTAGTCGCTCTTGCTCTGCCTTTTTTGCCCTCACTTCGCCCTCACCGCCCGGCGCAACGCCGCCTCTGCGCGGGGTGGCAGCGGCGCGCGGAGTAGCACTACCATCCGAGTTCCCTCACCGTGTTTTCAAGCACAGCGTAAAGCTGATCGCTGATACCAAACCGCTCTTTGTTGATGGGTAGGCTCTGCTGGATGCTGCCTTGCTTCGTGCGCTCGCTTGCCGCCTTCCAATCACAGAGCATTTCAAGGATAGACAGAAGCGACATATCGTTGACGCCATTGGGCCAATGCTCCGGGTGATGGTCGTTCGCTGCGTAGTGGTGCGCGATCGTCGGCTTACCTTCGGCCAATGCTGCCTTGTAGTCATCCGAGCCATACACGGCATTCGACAAGCGCCCCATCATCGCATCGAACCCGCTCTTCTCAGGCTCTTCAAGCTTACTGGCGTCGTGTACTTCGGCGCGATCAGCCAGGTTGTCAATTGCTTGCACGAGGTTGTCTTGTACCTTGTGGATGTGCGTCAATGTATCTTGTGTTGAATCAGCCATCACTCTGCCTCGCTTATCTCAAAGTCGAAGGCCCAAAACTCGTACCCGTCGCTGTCTCTGCGTACCTTGTAGTGTGATAGCGGTCGCACACGGCTTTCCCGCACGTCAACGATGGTCGCAGGCCCGCCGTAGTTGTCGGCAACAACAAATACCCGATCGCCTATCTTGCGCACTACCACAGCCCCACCCCCACAAGCTGCGCCACCAGCGCGAGTACCACGATCAGCAGCACCAGACAGCCGACGAAGAAACAGCCATTCACCCTACGTTCGAGCATTATTCAGCCTTCGTAAAATCGACGTAGTATTCGCCTTCAAGCTCGAACTGCGCTGCGGCTTCGGCGTTGACCGTGCCAAGCTTGATTTCGCCGCTCGGCGTGGCTTCGTAGAACTGTGCGTTCTCCTGCGACCCACTAACCACGGGATGCAGTACGATCGTTTGAACTTCAACACCCTTGCGCCAAAGCGATCGCTCGATCCGCTGAACCTTGAACTTTGCTCGTACTGACATGTGCTTATCCCTTCCTTATGCGCGCGGCAATCATCCGGCGTTGCTGCCGATTAAGCGGCGGCAGGCTATTCCAAACTGGCCCAAACCACAGCCAAGGCGGCTTGATCATCTCACCCTCCCCCACGCCCACGCGATTGCGCACGCGCCCGCCGTACCCACCGCCCAGCCGCAGAGCCACGCCAGGGCGATGCACGGCCAGCGGCATTCGACTCTAACTAGCATAGCGCACCAAAACAAGCGCAATGATAATTGCCAACGCAAGCGCGCCCACAGCAACCGAGTTGCGATCCACCCGCCGCGCTAGTTGTGAGAGGCGGGCGTCATTCTCCATTTGCCGTTGCGCCCGCTCGCGCGTCTCGCGCAGTTGCGCGGCGCGCAGTTCAGCCGACTCGCGGTGATGCTCGGCACGCAACTCCACAACGTTCAAATCGAGTTGCAGGATAGTGCGCGTAATCTCCTGGCGGAAGGCATGTTGCGCGGTGTCCACATGCGCTTTGATTGCCACCGTCTGCGCCTCGGTCATCGCGCGCACAGCGGCTAGTTCCTCGGTCATTTTTTGGAAGTAGTAAATAACCGACGTTTCGTAAGGCTTTTCTATCCCTGGCGGGTCGCTCATGGCTGATCCCCCAAGAGCGTATCGATGCGCGGAATATTGTGCAGCAGCCACGCGGTAAGCGTTCGGCGCTGTTCTGCGGTCAGTTCCTCGGCAATCGTGCGCTCTGCCACGCGCCGCAGCTCCATCGCCAGCGCGCCGATTGTCTCTTGTAGTTCGGCATAGCGCACGCGGGCACTTTCGCGTTGGGCAGCAAAGGCCGTTTCCAGTACCGTCAAGCGCCGCTCGGTGTCCTGTACCGTGCGCGCCATATCGGCTAGTTGCGCGGCCAATGCACCACTGGACACTTGGAGCGACGCCACGCTGTCAACGATGCTTTGCTGTCCCGCCAAGAGTTGCTTGGCTTCATCGCGCCGCGCGGCGTCGTGCGCCTCCATCATGTCCATAAAGCGCACAAGGTTGCGGCTCATGACATCGGCAGCAACCTCCACCCCAATGCGATGCGCGTCTTTGGAAAGTTGCGCTTTGGTGTCGATAATCTGATCGATTTCACCAGCATCGCCGCCTGTGGCGATCAGCCGCGCTAATTGTCGTTCGAGCAACCCAATAGCCGTAACTGCGGCGTGTTGCTCCTCTTTTGCCCGTTCACTCATTGTGCTATATTCAGCCATCCGTCATGTAGTCCTTTGCTACGTGGCGGCTAGTCGCGCCAGCGATGTTTGCCGCAGAGCTGGCGCGGCGCTTCCCTGGTCACTCAGGCCACTTAAGGCCAAAGTCCTTGCGCTTGATTTTCACCATCCGCCCATCGGGATGGTGCCATACAAGCCCTTCCATAACATGCCCCTTGAACCACTCCCGCAGGGCATCAAACGTGCGCGGCGCATCGGGATACGCATCGCCGCCATGTGTAATCAGGTAGTGCCGATCCCATTTGTCGGGGTTGCCCTGCACTTTCGGGCCTACCAGTTCGTATGTACCATCATAGAGCGGTTGTTCGCCTGTGTTTAACAGTTGACCGTGCGCCCGCCACCAATGATCGTTCCATGCCTCCAAATGCCACCGATCGGCAGGGTTTCCCTCACTCACCGGCAGCCAACCGGGCCAATGCCCGGTGACGGGATCGGGATCTTGCGCAGGCTCAAACCCCACAGGTGCGGGCTTGCCGTTCTTGGCATCGTAGCGGCGGTACAGCACGCCACCGCGCACCATACAGCATGTGCCGTCCCATTTGCGCGTTGCCACGCCCTCACCCGCCGCTACCCATTCCGCCCCCGGCACTAGTTCATCGCGCACAAGCCGATCGCCCTCGTAGTTTCGTTGAAACAGGCTGATGATTTTCTTCATAGCTTCACTCCTATGTGTTAATCTCACTCCGATTACACACCTTGCACCCATCCACCTGCGGCCCCCACGCCGACTTACACGAGGGGCAGCGCCAGCCCACGGCGGGCTGCGGGGCGGGCGTAGACTTTGCGCAAGCATGTGAAACCCCGTTAGGTATTCGCGCGCCACAATTCCCGCAATGCCAACCGCTAAAAGGCACGGTCAAATCGTCGTGATGCCAATAGATCATCACATCGCCTCCAAAACAGCCAGCGGCACAAAGCCCACCGGCCCCACCTCCACAGTGACACCCCGCGCAATATGCGCCATACCCCCGGTTACGTCGTCAACCTCGACAACATCCCCCGGCTTGAATGTAAACCACTCGGTTACGCTCGGCGCGAGATGCGCCACGCGCACATCATTGCTTGATAGCGCCGGCTGATAGTCCCTGAAACGATAGCGGCGTATATAGCGGCGTATAGTGAGGCTTACCCGCCACGCATAGAACTGCGCATCGCTTATCCCCGTGGGGTCGGTGCGCCTGCCTACGGGCCGCGCCGCAAAGCGGTGCGTTTCAACCATCTGCGGGATAATGTTAAATCGGCGCATCAGGTCGCGCACCAAGGCGGTGAGGGCTTCAAGCTGCTGCGCGGTGGGCTTCTCGCGCTCGCTTACGTGCATCTCAATCCCGATGCTGCGCTGATTGCCGAACGCGACAAGCGATTGCCCCGCGTGCCAGGCGGCGTAGGTGCGCGGGTCAAGGAACTGATAGATCGCGCCCGCTTTGCTAATCAGGTAGTGCGCGCTGGCGCGGCGGCTTGTCTGGAGGTAGTTTAGCTCATGGTCAAGCGTGGTAGCAGCCTTGTTTCCGGTGGTATGCACCAAGATCGCCGTGGGCGAATGCTCGCGCAGCTCATACCCATGATCGGGATCGCGATCAAGCGGGTATGCCTTGGCTTTGTTATAACTGATCGTGTCAATGGGTAATGGCATAGCGTGACACGCGGGGCGGGATAGGAGTAGCAGCGAGCAACACTGCCGCCGCGCGTGCCTAGGGGAAGTATAGCATTATTGTCAATCAGTGGCAAAACTACAATCAGTGGCATTGACAGTTAAGGTATTATAACTAAGTACCGTTTGGCGTATCCCTTTTGAGCGCCGTAACGTTCTGGTAAATACAGCCCTGAAGCACCGCGCGCGCATCCACGCCGATTGCCCCATCGGCGCGCGGGGTTTTCGATTTCGCACGCCGATGTGATGGGGCGGCAGCAATCATTCACGAGGTCTGAATGAGGCCGCACGAAGGACGAGAGGAAGACGAAGACGACGATCCTTGGTCAGAGATCATCACAGTCCTACTTGGAGGCAAGCGCTAATCGCTTGGGCTGCGCCGTCGTTCCACCTGATAATGTACCTCCAGCACATGGGCGGCGCGGTCAATCTCCCCCTGATCACCACGCTCTAAGATCCGCATAAGCGAGCGCTTCAAGTTTGGATTGATATTCAGCAGCGTCATAATGCGCTGGTCTTGCACTTCCTTTGTTTCGCTGGCGTCTACGAAATAGCCAGCCAAGATTCGCATTTCGTCAAAATCGGCGCGCTCGACAACATCGGCAATCCTGCGCAGGTTTTCTTCGCTGGTCTTCACCGCCACCGGCTCTAGTTCAATGTTCCGTAACGTCGTATAAGCAATGCCGGTCTTGTTGGATAAATCCCTACGTGTCATCCCTTGAAGCTCGCGCGCCCTGGTGATATACTCTCCCAAAGGGGATGGCGTTTGCACCCCTTTTTTCTTCTTTTGTGGCATGATCTTCTCGCTTTCTTCGTAACGACACGCTGTCATTTTGCCACCGTGCGCCCCTCACTAGGATACCGCACTTTTGGCTAACTCGATATTGACTTTCGTTGCCACTTGCGGTACAATTGCCACTAGGAGTAATGAGAGGGCGTTATGAGCGAAAGCCGCAGGAAGTACACCCCTAAGCTGTTCATGCTGACTAATGAGCAGGTCGCATTCATTGCGTCGGAAGCCGAGTTGCGCGATCCGGCGCTTTTTGGTGCCTACGGCGCATCTCAGAACCAAGTTGCGCGTGATGTCGTGGACTTCGCACGCGCCAACCCCATTCTCTTTGCGTCCTTTGTTGCCACCCGTAATCACGTCGCTACAAGTGGCACGGAATAGCACAGCAAAAGCCGCCAACTGCTGACACAGTGGCGGCTACGGGCGATAGGAGCGCCCGCCTATGACAGATTTTACCCGAAAACGCGGCAGAAAGCCAACGCCCAAAGATCAGCTTTGGGAGCGCCTTGATAAGTCTAGCGCTTGCTGGACTTGGACGGGCAAGCGCTATCCGACCGGCTATGGTCGCTTTGGCAAGCACTACGCGCACCGCGTAGCTTACGAGTTGGCCTATGGGCCAATTCCAGAGGGCATGCACGTTTGCCACTCCTGTGATAACCCGCCCTGCTGCAATCCTGCGCACCTGTGGATTGGCACGCCCAAAGACAACATGCAGGATCGGGAGAGGAAGGGGCGCGGAAAGACGAAGGGCCAGCCCCGCAAGCCGCGCTACATTCACAAGGGGCGGCATGTTCCCTCGGAAGAATATGCACTGTTCTCAACTCGGCACATCATCACTCCTGACATTGTTCGGCAGATCCGCAAGCATGCCGAAGAAAAAACACATCCAAGGGCGCAACTGGCAAGGATGTACGGCGTGAGGCACGATCTGCCGCCTACGCCGCCGCCGCCGCCGCCTACGCCGCCTACGCCGCCGCCGCCGCCTACGCCGCCGCCGCCGCATGGAGGTGGGAGTCCGTTTCCGGCGCATTTCGATTGGGAGGCGATGTAGATGACAATCTGCAAAAACCACCCAGGCGGCTCGGCAGACTTACCCGAAGCCAACTTCTATCCAAGCGATTTGAGCGGGCGCACGCCAATTTGCAAGGCGTGTCGCGCGCGAATGGCAAAGGCACGCACAAAGAAACAAGCCTTGCAATCCGCGCCTACCGCTATCGCCGTGGCTGAACTTGCCACGCCAGTTCACGGTCGCTTGAAAGTCGGCGGATACTACCTGCATCCCGACTGCATCCTAATTGTCGATACGCTGCAAGATGGCAAGCTCGTGTTGCATACGTCGATTATCGAAATCGAACCCGAGAGCAAGCACCCGCGCAACAAGAAGCTTATCTTCACACGCCAGCACGCGCCTGCTGAGTACGCCGCAATCGTGGCGTGGCTCGGTGGTAATGCGCCCGCCGTGGTCGATCCAGAGCGAGAGGCGGCGCTGCAACTAGCCGACGAAGCCACCCAAAAGCTGATCGCCGCAGAGGCGCGCATAAAAGAGCTTGAAGCCGCCATTGCGCCGCTGAAAGCGCTTATGGGTAAGTGATTCTCCCTCCCGCCGCCGTCTCGGCTCAATCGATGACGGCGGCGCGCTTTCCTGGGCAGCGGCGGGGGTGTGGGGAACCTCCTTTGCGTAGGGGCTTCGGTTCCCGCCGCTGTGAGATGAGGATAGCACGATTGGTCGATAGATAGAAGCGAATAGGGGTAGGTTAGGTATGACGCCTTGGCTCATCCTGGTACACGTCGCATTGGCCGCAGCCGCAGCGCTCTATGCGGCGTTTCTCAACCAGCGCCATGTGTACGAATGGTACAACCCCGATCGAACGTGGCTAACCGTCATCGGCGGGGATGTCCTGATCGGCCTTGCGCTTGCCGCGCTGGTGGCGCTTGAAGCGCTTCCCGCTGATGTCCTGCTGTACTGGCTTACGCTGCACTTGTGCGCAGGCACGCCAATCATCTTCTGGCAACTCCGGCGCGCCAAGAAGCGCGCTGCCGAGCTTCGCAAGCTTGACCAAGAGGCTTAGTGATGTCACAACTCCGCCGTGGTGCCCGCCAAGCGCTGGAGTACATCAATGCAGACCTAGACTCAATCGAAGATTACGCAATCGACAATCCGCAGGCCGTGCGCAAGCTGGCGCGCCGCATCAAAGAGCGGCTGAGAGACGAGATAGAGCCGATGCTGCGCAGGCCCAGCAACGAAACGTCAATTGAGGCGCGGCTCAAGGCGCTAGAGGATGAGGTTAAAGCGCTGAAAGCGCCGCGCTTACTGAGGAAGGAAGGGTAAACCCCATGCATGCATTCAAAGTCAACGACCGCGTACTGATCGATCCCAGCGCATTCACGCGCGCAGGCGACAGCGGCACGATAACGCTGATCTACGAAGATATGGCACTCGTGCGCTTTGACGACGGGGAGCAAGTCGCCTTCATCATCAGCGACGGGGAACTGATTCTCCAAGCGTCCATGCCTGCGCTGGCGGTTGTCACGCGCGCCGAGGTGGCGCGATGACCACCATCACCCCGCCGCCCGTACCCGCCGATGAGTACATCGCGGGCCTGTGGCGAGCCGTCAAGCGCGGCGCGATCACCTGGCCGGAGCTGAACGCCCTGCAAGCCGCCTACCTGCGCGATCAGCGTCCAATCCCGCTGCCCCGGCTCTGCCGCTGTGGCCGTCCTACGCGCCTGAGCTTCGGCCCGCGCCCCGTCTGCCGCGATTGCCTGCGCTACGAGCGCACGGTGCTTGCCACGCGGGCCACAGAGGCGGCGCGGCGGGCGCTGTTTGAGACTTGGCAGGGGAGGGGGTAGGGGGCGGGGCGGCTCGCAATCATGGTGTGGCGGGCGTCGTGGGGAGACGCAGGGAGTAATGTCCACTCCCTTGTTAAGCAAGTTCAAATCTTGCCCACACCACTTAGCCAAAGAAAGGGCATGCAGGACGATGGCAAAGAATGACAAGGATGTGAACACTGCCGAGCGGGTATCTCTGAGGCTGTCAAAAATCGAGCGGTACGGGTGGATTGTCAAGGACAGGCCAGGCACGCCGATAGCGATCAATAAGCACGAACTTCACATCAACCACGAATACCAGCGCGCCCTCTTGCCGCACAAAGTTCAGGAGATCGCATCAGCATGGTCATGGGTTGCGTGCGGCGCTATCTCGGTAGCAATGCGCGATGGCCTAGCGTGGGTGATGGATGGGCAACACCGCGTCATGGCGGCGATGCGCCGCGCCGACATTGCCGATCTTCCCTGTCTTGTGTTTGAGATCGAGGACATCCACGACGAGGCGCAGGGGTTTTTGAACATCAACACTAGCCGCAAGTCCATGACCTCCATTGACCGGCTGCGCGCTGCTGCCGTCGCGGGGAATGAACCCGCAAAACAATTTCGTGCACTCTGCGATCGGCTCGGGCTTACGCTAACTCCGAACGGGAAGCAGGCAGGGCAGATTAAATCTGCCGATTGGGGCATGCGGCGGATGAAGGAAGATCCGGCGGCCACGACTATTGTTATGGAGCTGGCAAACGAGCTATCACGCGCGGATAGCGTCATCATTCAGGGAAGATTGCTTGGCGGCTTGTGGCACATTCACAAGAACTGCGAAGTGAACTTGAACGATGCCCGATTGCGCCAGCGCATTTTGTTGCGTGGTGCCAAGAATCTTGTCAACTCGGCTAACAGCGCAGCAGCCTACCACAGCCGGGGCAGCGAAAAGATATGGGCGGACGGCATGATGAAGTCCATCAACAAGGGGCTTAGGAACCGCTTCAAGATGCGCGGCTATGACGAAACGGTTGAGTAGAGTTTCTTCCACCCCACCCCGGTTGCTCAGTCCACAAACACCGGGGCCGATCTCTTGCACGTTTACAACCTAACCCGCGCCACGTTGCGCGGGCTGTTTCCTCGCAGCAATCCAGGCAATGCGCCGCCGCCGAAAGCAGAGCGCAGTACGGTGTGAAATGCGACCCAAACGATCGCGCGCCTGGCTTTTACTCTCGCAATACAAGGCCATAATGCGATGGTGTAGCGATCGGGATTCGTTCATTAACTGCTCTGTGTACATTCCCTAATCTTCCCGCCGCGCTTTCGCGGCCTTCATCGCGGCGCGCAGGATGCGCCCGCGTTGGGCACACGCGCAATCTCGGCTTGCAGCTCGGCAACGTAAAACGCAAGCGCCCGCTGCTGCGCCGCTTCAAGCGTTGGGATGCCACTTTCCCGCAAGCGTGCGCTGTTCGAGGTGTGGCAGGCTCGGCACTAGCCAACCGGGGCGCGCTGGCTGGCGCTGGCGCGTCTCTAATCAAGCTCGCTATCTAGTACGTTCTTGCGCCTGCCATCTGCGAAATGCACGAGGTATGCGGGCGTAGCGGGCTTGACGGGCGGGCGCAAATCTACAAACCACTTGCGCTCTATGACGACACCGCGCACGCCTGTGGTGCGCTCTGTCACCAGCGCGTCAACCTGATAGCGATGCTCTTGCATTGCTTCGGCTCCTTAACAACCAGCGTCAAGCCCCGGCCACGTCGCCGGGCGTTTTCTACTCGGCGGGCGGTGAGCTTTCCGCCAACACTTCGGCGCACTCTGGACAGTCATAGCCGACGATCGATTGGATTTCGCCGCACTCGCGACAATCCCAAACGTGGATTAAGCGCCCGCGATGATCGAACAGTCCGTGATCGCATGTCGCGTCGGGCGTGCCGCAGGTAGGACATGGCTCGGTGGTTTTCATCTCAACTCCTGGCTAGGGGCGGGCGGGGCGGCTAGGTTAATCGGTACGATTCAAGCTCATCAATCAACCATTGCGAAATATCGTATCGCACACGTGGCGAATTGTACAGCCAAAGAGTTGACGTCTGGACTATAGAGCGCTCCAGTTCGATTAATGGCATTCTTAACTTGCTTCCAAGTTTAGGATTGAAGGCACGGATAATGACAAACTCAAAAGCACTCTCGCCTAGTCCAAGCCAATCACGCTGCAATTCAAGATTATTATGCCGCCCGCGCGAAAGCTTAGAGCGATGCTCGCACCAGCGCTTATCAAAAGTCACAAGGGTTTGCCCGATATACACGCGAGAGTTAATGCGATTGATTATCGAATAGACGCCTGATGCTTGGCGTGGGTTTATCATTGTACTACTCCGATGTATACTAGCGGCGGGTGCGGATTGCTAGCAGGCGTGCGCACCCTGGTTAGCTGGCGCTACTTAGCACCTACACGGTGAGTAGCGCCAGCGCCAACGGCCCCGGCGACTTCTCCCTAGTATCCTCTGGCTGTCCACTAAACAAATCAGACACGCTTACACCGAGCGTGACCGCAATACGGTCAAGCGTCTTTCGGTTGTACTGATCTGACTTGCCATGCCACAGACCGTGGACAGTGGTATAGGACAGTTGCGCCCGCTGAGAGAGCGACAGGATGTTAAACCCCTGCGCCTCTGCAAGCTCCCTGACCCGAACGACAGTCATAACCGCTCCTTTCGTGATATTGCCACGCGCTTACTATAGCACGCTTCAATGAGTATGTCAATGGCTCTTTGGAGGGGTATTGACATACTCTCCAAAGAGTGCTATAGTAATCACATACCAGACAGCACTATTCACGAAGGACATCGCACTATGACACTACAGCAAACGATCCTCGAAAACATCGCCTTCGAGCTGCGCACGCGCTACAACCTGGCGCACCAGAGCGCCAGTAGCGCCGCCGAGATCATCGCCGCCGAGATTGAAGGGGCGATGACACAGTACGAAACCGCACGGGCGATGGGCGATGCCTACGGTATGCACTACCAGAAGCAGCGCGGCGCGGCTCTGCTGGCGCAGCTCAAAGCAATCAAGGGGGCAGCGTAATGTACCGCGTCATCTACCGCCGCTCGGCTGCGCGGGCCTGGACAATCGAGCCGCAGCCGAGCAAGGCCGCAGCCCACGCCCGCAAGCACGCCCTGCGGCGGGCGCTGTTCGCAGCAGTGGTACAGACACAGGACGCCGCAGGTAATTGGATTGATGCTTAGGAGCAAGGCAATGCAGAACCCCATCGAACAGGAAGCCCGCGAGTACGAAGAGGCGGCCTACGCCACCGGCTACAGCGCAGCGCAGGGCGGCGCGGCCTACGTGCTGGAATACGCGCGCCACGCGCGCCACGCTCGGCAGCAAGACGCCAGCAACTACGCGCGCGGCTACGTGGACGGCTTCGACGCCTACGCCGTGGAGTGTGGCGCGACAGAGCCGACCGACGACGAGATCAGCGAGTTTTGGTTGAGTTTGTAGGAGAAAGCCCAATGTCGAAATCCAAACAACACGACCGCAACCGCAGAGACGCCAAAACGCTCGGCGTCAAGCGGATCAGTCCGGCCGACCGCGAGATCCTGCGCGCCACCCGCCGCGAGTTCGACGCTGCGCGCGCTATCGAGCGCCAGCAGGACGCCGCAGAGCGCGCCGAGCGCGCCCGTGAGA
>ERZ724522.206-NODE-206-length-39004-cov-4.674061_pt1 | contig 39004 bp, 55 predicted proteins | sample MGYA00376055_ERZ724522 | MGnify/ENA primary metagenome ERZ724522 (study PRJEB28724, sample SAMN07190884) | wastewater metagenome | isolation source: effluent of sewage treatment plant in Hong Hong | place: Hong Kong | collected 2016-03-17 ... | reverse complement strand
TAATTATATTTGTCCTGGTGAATTTCTTTAGCTTTTTCTATGAATTCCCCTATTTTGGATTCCAGTTGAGATGTTCTATCGTTTTTAACGCATTCCTTACATCTGCAATTTTTGTTTAGATGATTACCTGCTAGTAATGTAAATTCACCGTGCAATGGACATACTATGGTTATCGGTTTTTTTGTGCCTAAAAATTCAGAATTTGAATAATCATAAAAATTATTGTATAATTTATTTACCCTTTCTATATATTGTTCTTTTGTCATAATATTAAAATAAAAACCCGATGCAGTTTCCCGCATCGGGTTTCCACACAATACTATTTACAACAATTCACTGATAGCTGCACTATCTTTCGTAACATTAACCGTAATAAGTATGTGCTTGACGCCATAAACTGGCTCAACATATACGGCTAGATTAATTGTTCCATTTGAACCCGTGCAAATAACTTGATAACCATTTAGACCACCATTATCTTTCATATATTGAAGAACGGTGGATGCCGCGTTCTTCAAACGTGTTCGAGTAGTGATAGTATTAGGCAATCCAATGAATGGTCTGGCCGTTGCAATCAATGCTTTTTCCAACCAGAGCAATCCACGACGAATATAATTCTCGTTCAATGCCGAACTAGCAGATTTATTCAGTGTCAATGAATTGTAGACCAGATAGCCTTCAGGGAATTTCACAATAGGATTGATACCTATACGACTTAGGAGGTCTCTTTCTTTGAGATTTGGATTAATCGCAATATCAATTACATTACTCAATTTACCATATGTTGCACCAAATCCTGGTGTCCAAGGGAATGCCAGTGCATCTTTAGTCGCTTCTTTTGCGGCAATGAATGCCGATGGTCCATACCAGCTATAAGAATCTGAACTAGAATCATAAGATTTAATCCAATCCCCATCACATTCACCATAAGAAGTATTAATATTCTCAGTCAAGTTCTTGAGAGGAGAATATATATTACGTGCAAAGGTAGAATATCTTTCAGTTGGTTGACCTGTCTGTGGATCAAGAGTCAATTTCTTCTGACGGTTCACAACCTTATAATCTTTACCATTTACCAATGTCTGGCGAAGAGGATCAAGAATTGCATATACACCAGCATCACCCGCATTATAACGTGTTCCACCAGCCTTAGAGAAGTTCACTAGGACATTAGCAACAGTCGTCCATGCTTGTTCTAATGTGCTTGCCATATTGGTTCCCTCAAATTGACTGAGAGAATCAGTATCAACAAAATAGGTATCATCATAGTAGTAGCAGATATTTGGATCTGTAATACAATGATCGGTTTTAACTGCTTGTCTGGTCGCCCAGATGGTTGAAAGACCGCCATCAATAACAATATCAACAGGATAGTCCAGAGGATTTTCAACAGTCATCAGTGCTCTCTCAAGTTTAAGAGGAAGATTACCAATATCTTTCTTCTGACAACGTGTATAGAGTGCATCATTACAATGACCGGTATATGATCCTACACCATATAATTTATTTCCGTATGCAGCGAGCGTTGCTTCTGCATCAAAATTATCAAACACAGTTGCAGTCTTCTCTCTATACATACGGATAGTCTTTTGAGGAACACCCGAATTATCATTCCAGCAATTATTTTCAGATAGATAAGGATTAACAAACACCTTAATACGACGGGAAGAATTTACTGCATCTTCAATGAATCCACTACGAGGAGGACCACCAAATTCATCAGTAATCTTCTTAGTCTTATTAAGAGATCCCACATATTTTTCGACCAACACCGCATCAAGTTTATTGATGGTCTGGGTCAATCTGGAAGGTTTGAGTCTGAACAAGGACACTGCGAGCGAATCATTAAAATCCTTGGTCGCGAATTGTGGTCCAGCAGTATTCTCAACGATTTCGGCAATTGAACCTGTTCCACTAAATGTATCACTTACTTTGAAATTCCAACGATCTTGAGGAACATCAATCCATTCACCTGAAATGCCAGGGCAACGTTCTTGATAGTATCCTGCAACTCCAGTGAGTGAATCAAAATCTGTAGAAGGATTGATATTAAGGTTATCGTTCAGAGCCAAATAATATCCAGTGAAATCTTCTTTCTGTGCAGCTTGCAAATCATTCACAACCACAATACCTGCCCGAACATCATTATTCACAACATCTAAAGCAGGATCAACATTTTCAAAGACCCCACATTTCCAATTGAATTGATTATTTTGAAGTAATTCATATTCACCCGCATTCAGATTCTTAGTGATCGGCTCACCAATCACATAGAAGTTCGCATCATTTAGCTGTGCATCACCCGCAAGAGGATAGAAATCATATCTATCTTTTTCAGGAATCTTCAGACCAAGTGACTCAATATCATCACACGCAAGACCCGCAACAACAGGGGTCGCACAGAAAGAGATAAGGAAGTCCAAATCAGTTGCAGCCTTTGCAGAATTCGCAACAGTGAATGTATAACCACCACTCAAAACATTTGTTAGAGGAGAAGAAAGAAGACTGATTGCACCGGTTGCAATTGTTCCAGTTTTATAGGTCTTTCCTAATGTTGAATTGAAATATTTCAAAACTGGTGCATCTTCTTCTGAATATGTTCCGAAAATATCTCCCGCAGACACCGGAAGACCTGAAAGAACATGACCCGAAAGGAATCCCTGTGACACAGTGTATGTGCTGGCCCATGGTGCATCCTGTAGATTTACCAACAAACGTTTACTATCATTGGACAAATTGGACTGATCTTCATCAACAGTATTATATACACTGGAGAGCGTAATACTGGTCACAACCGTATATTCTGTTGAACCATTGATAACATTTGGACGAAGTTGATAAACACGAAGATCTTCTGCATCAGTGTCCGAATCTACCACAAATTTGAACCCCGTAAGAACAGAATCATATTCTACTGGACGATCATGAATATAAAGATAACCAGGATCTTCATCTTGACTGTTGAGGGGACATTCAAGATTGGCCGAACCATAGCAAAGGGCCGAACTTACGAAATAAGTGTTATAAAGTTCGGGAAAACTAACTTTACAAGTATTTTCGTCCACATTACGATAATATTCACAAACATTTTTTTCCACCGCAGAGACCCCCACGATTGGATATATTAATGCACTATATTGATCAGAATAATCATATCCACCGCCGCTGCCGAAACTCATACGAGTAAACAACACATTTCCAGGACTAGTAGTAACTACTTGTTTGACCGCATTATAAGAATATCGAGTTGCAGGACATGTAGGTTGACCGAAGATTTCTTCATATTCTTGAAGAGAAGATACATAAGTAGGTTCTCCAGTCGGTCCTTGTTCTGCGAAACCTGGAATTAATACTGTTGTTCCAGTTGGAGTAGTTGGTACTGTAGAAAAATCGTTTTCTCGGATTTCCACCGAAGGGGATAAATGTTGCGGTAATGCCATATTTCATTATTTATAAAATCTTGGCAAATTCCGTTATTATTTACTCTACATATAAATAGAAAAACTCGTTTGTTTCCAAACGAGTTTTCGAAATATATTTATTATTTATTATTGTCCTGCACCAATTGCAGCTTGTTGCGTAGCAGCATCAGCAGCAATCTGCTCTTTTGCAACATCTGCATTAATCTGGGTCTTTGATACATCAGCCGCATTATTACTCGCATTACGGGCCGTAACTTCTTTAGACCGCATAACTGATCCTGCTACTTTACCCAGTGACTTGACCGCACCAGACCCAAAATACCATCTAGTAATGGTTTGTCCAAGACCGACTGCTTTTGAAAACGAGGCGGATTCATTTTGGTCGTCAATCAACAGAATTTTATCTGCTGATATTGAGCCCCCTCCATTTAATGCAAGTCTAGCATTTCCAGTTGCAGCAACATAACCCTTAGTATCAGTTCCGATGGTCACATCTTTTCCAAATGGAGTAGTTCTGCTTGCACAAGAATTCAGGGCGAGCACCAATAGTAGAGAAAGCACAGTTGTTTTCATAATCTTATATTAATCTACTTATACGCTGATGTCAAATTCTTTTTACAACAATTTCATTTCTAATTGACTGAAATTAAAAGAAAAGGTGGATTCTAATTCTGAACCATCTCTTGAAGTCGATTCAATGCTGCCCAATGTTGAAATAAATGCGTTTGTAAAATTCCATTGGGCGACCGGATTTCCCTGCAAATCAGGATATTCATCATATGCAAGAACCGTAATGGTAGTCATATAATCTGGCATAGATGTCACACACGGATTCTCATTATTTTTTTGTAATTCCAACCATTTCCAAAGAATAAAATAATTATCAAACTTATTGTCTACTGTGAAATTCACATTGACTGCCCCATAAGAAGGACGACTATTAGAAGAATAATTGAAGACTTCTCCACCATAAGAATATTCTTGAACAGGGACCGTGACTTCTGGAACAACATATCCCCAGACAGAGAACTGAAGTCTATCTAATGATCCGCCATGACAAAATCTATTTTCTTTTTTTAACAGCGGTTTTAATAAACAAGGAATATCCAAAATTAATTGAAAACGATCCTTCCTCGCAACATTAGTATGACTCTGTTCTTCAGTATAATACCCAGGTTGTTCGACAGGAGGGACTAAACATGGTTCGGGAATACTTGGTTTTGTTGGAACTTGATTTGCCACCCCGATTATTTAATCTCTTTCTGAAAGAGGGCGCTCATATAAAATAATATTGCGTTTAGGATAGTCATTTTCCCATACAACTTTATCTATTTTATTTTCTATTGCTAAATTTATGAGTGCCCTTTTTTGAATATTGTTTATCATTATTTGATGTCGATTTGATGCAGCTAAAACGCTCTCGTCATGGCGAACTAGATTAATTCTTTGCCAACCAGATGCCATCAATTTTTCATATGCCTCACCTTCATCGCTAATACCCGAAAGTTGCGGTCCAATGTCTTGATGATGCAGATTACCCGTTAAAAACGTGAAAGTGCCATCTGGAGACAACCACGATTTTCTATGTGGTATTGTCTGCTCTAAAAAAACTTGATAGAAATATTCTTTAAAACTCACACGGATATTTATACAAATCTAAATCCACTATTCATATAACCCGCCATTTCAGAATCTCTATAACTTGGCATACTACCAAATTGGAATAAACTTGGTGGTGGTTGTCCCCCTAATTTTGCATACGCAACTTTTCTAGAGCCCTCAGTTAATAACAAATTATTTGCCAGATCTTGATTTGGATCAGCAATCCGAATGACCTGACCTGTTTCGTCGGCTTCTAATACATCTAGATATTTTGCTGCCACTGTTTTTTCTAACAAAATGAGTGCCCACATTAGTGCCATGATTCGGTCATCATTTTTTCCCTTCATTGCACCCCAGGTTCTGTTATTTTTACGAACATAAGATTCAAATTCGGTGACGGTCTTGACATCACGCAGATGGACGGATTCCAAGGTCTCCAAATAATACCGCATGTTATTATTGCCCGCTAGTTTAGTGTTTTGGTGATTGACGATCCCTATTTGATCATTGTAACGTCCATCAGAATCATTCACCTTGGACACCGACACAATATTATCATACATGTGGATATTCAATAGTGCATCAATAACTTGCCCACCGCATAGATTTCGTTCAATACACAAGAACGGTCTGCCCCATGATCTAGCAATCTGGTTTAATTTTTCAGCAAACACATATGGAAGCATGGAATTACTGGCAAATGTTCCACAATGGTGGATTTCAAACGGATCAGTAATATCCATAATATGTGCGACCGACCAGTCTTGGCCAACCCCCTCCGCAACATCAACTCCTATAGAATATATTCTATCTTGTTCGGGGTGTCGCCACAACATATAATCACCATCATCAAATGAAAATTGAGGGGGTATACACGCTTGTTTTAGTCTTTTGATAAGTTCGGTATTCAAGGCGGTTTGACCACCAGCAAGGAAATGTAATTCATATTCCTGATTCCATTTGTCCATATCATAGTTAATGGATTTTAATTGTTTCAATTTCCATGCTTCAGTTCGACCCGGAATTTCATACCAATACATTTTTTCAAATGCAAATTCATTATAATCCCGGTGATCATGCGGTAATTGCGCTTTGGTCCAAATTTCATAATATTTCCCAGATGCGGAATTGGGTGTGCTGACAATCACCATTTTTGCGGTTTCAGATGAAGATGTGGTCGGAACAACAGATGCGAAGAATTTTTCGGCAATTTCTGGCGCAACGAAAGCAAATTCATCGAGGAATAGTAGATTAATAGATTGCCCACGGAATGAATCTTCTGATGTAGTTGATACCATGATTCGTGATTCGTTGGAAAACGCAACACTCTCTTTGGTGTATTCGGGAACACCTGCTTTAAGCCAGACGGGCAGACCTCTGTAACCGGTTTTAATACGATGCAAAATTTCTTTTGCCATCTGCTCTTTGTTTGCGAGAATACCTACCGTAAAGTTTTTATTGAAAAGTGCATACCAGAGGCACACAACTGTCATAATACTCGACTTCCCGACCTGCCGACTGGCACAAATAATGGTGTTTCTATTCTCTACAATCTTCTTAACTGCCCGTTTTTGTGGTTCATATAATTGCATCTTTTCCTTACCACGATCAAGATGGACTATCTCGAAATAATTTTGTGCAAAATATATAATATCTTCTTTGCATTTACGAAGTTCCTCAATTTTCCATTCATCCCATTCAATGGCAACATCAACAGGAAGTTCTTTATTATTTTTCAAATAAACATCTTTTCTCTTTGTTTTTTTCTCTTTTATATTAGACATTATAAAAATACTTATAAAAATAGATTGATTTGCCCTCTTTTTGTGGTAAATTCACAGATGGAAAATGGTATTAATATATTAAGTTTGTTTGACGGTATCTCATGTGGACAGATTGCACTTGAACGGGCAGGAATAAAGGTTGCCAATTATTATGCAAGCGAAATTGACGAGAAAGCTATACAAGTAACACAGAAAAATTATCCAAATACTATCCAAATAGGGTCGGTATCAGCATTGGATACTCGGTCATTGCCGAATATTGAATTGTTACATGGCGGCTCTCCGTGTCAGTCATTTTCTTTTGCTGGAAAAAGAAATGGTATGTCAACGATTGATAACATTGAGATTACTACCCTTGAACAATATCTTGAACTAAAGAATAATAATTTTCAATTTGAGGGGCAATCATATCTATTCTGGGAATATGTCAGAGTTCTGAAGGAAGTAAATCCTAAATATTTTCTTTTGGAGAATGTCAAAATGCAGAAAAAATGGCAAGATATTATAACTAAAACTCTGGATGTTGAACCAATTGAAATAAATTCTGCATTAGTATCTGCACAGAATAGACGAAGATTATATTGGACAAATATACCAAATGTATGTCAACCAAAAGATAAGAATATTATTTTGGATAAGGTTCTATATAGACTGCCACATGGTTATATGAAAGAAGAAATTTCCTTTGAATCAAAATATCCAACATTAGCCGCACAGTCTCCTGGAACAAAGCACAAAGTAATCACTAATACTGAATTATCCGATTATGCAAAATCAAGAGTTTCTGAAAGAAAAGGAAATAAATTAGGATTAGTATATAGTTGGTATAATGATAAAGTTCATGTAGAAAAATCGCCAACATTAACATGTAATTCAAATTGTTGGTCGGCAACTGGCGGAATAATAGTCATTGAAAACGATGAATATCGGATTTTATCTCCAGAAGAATGTGAAAAATTACAAACCTTGCCGGAGAATTATACGAATTGTTTGAATAAGACCGCTAGGTATAAAGCGATTGGAAATGGATGGACAGTTGATGTAATTTCACATATATACAGTTTTTTGCCAGAGCAATATAAATCAGAATAGATTTTCTCAAAAAATAAGAAAATTTGTTTTCCGTATAAATAAACCTTATCTATGGAAAACAAAGAAATCAATCTATCCGACTTATATGTAGCAAAATATCTTACTCCTGCTGCACCGATCACTGAATCTACTGCACAGACTGAACAGACTGAACAGGAATTGCTAGAAGAAAAGAAAAAAGAAATGAAGAAACCTGTTGTGGGTAAGAAGAAAGCAGATAAAGAATCTGACGATAAAGTTGGTGGTGAATATTACACTGATTCATTTACTAATGTGTTTGGTAATATTCTCAAAACCCTTAAAGAAGATTTTGATTCTGATATTGGGGACGACACGTTCGCTGCTGATGAAACTGGTGGGGAAGATTTTGGGGGCGATGAACAGACCTTTACGGTGTCCGAACTCCGTAGTATGACATTAGGTGATTTGGCCGATATTCTTGCGGGTGGGGGTTTTGAAGATGAAGGCGATGATTTTGGAGCCGAAGGTGCAGATGATATTCCTCTTGAATCCTATGGATTTGAAGGCGCAGGTGCCCATGTTGGTGCGCAAGCGGATTATTCTGGAAAAGCTGGTCTCCTTCCTAAAACTGATTTGGTAGATGCAAACGGTAATATCAAAAAAGATAAGGCCAAAGTCGGTGGTAAACCTACTAAAGGTCATAATGGAGAAGGTGCTCACAAAGGTGCTCAGGACGTTCGCAACGGTAAGGCCGGTAAACAATCTCCTTCTAACCTTGTAAAAGGAAATGGTGATGCGGATTTTGGTAAAAACAAAACTGGATACGGTAGAGCCAAAGGTGAAGATATTTTCTAAAATAAATCATATTAACTAATGAAAGGCAACCATTAATTTGGTTGCCTTTTTTCTTTCTCCTGTTAAATAATTTGAAATGACATATTTCACTGATTTAATTGACAAAACAAGTTGTATAGGAAATACTTTATCAACCATAAATCTAAATGCATCTGCATTGGATAATAATCTTTGGAATCTGTCTGCATATACAACAGATGAGTTTACCAATATATATACTCAGACGGGTTTTCTATCATCCTCAATTATTTCCACAAGTGCTAATTTATATACTGTTGTTCAATCAGTAAGCACAAATTCTCCAACATTCACCCGCAATACAATTTATCAACAATCCGATGGAACCGTGAATTATGACTTTTCTTCTAATAATTCTAATGCGGTTGTCACAATCTCTGCAAATGGATTTGTAAACAACATTTCCAATATTAGTGATGGTGATTACGGTAAATTACTAGTCAAAATAACACCCACATCATCTGTCAGTATTACTGGATGGGGGACACAATGGATATTCAGTCAAAATTTATCAACGATGAATATTCTTGCATCTGCTAATAATCTCATTAACTATTATTATGATAGTTCAAAGATTTTGGCTCATCTTCTGACGTTCTAGCGTTTTCTGTGCTGCTTTGTATGAATAATCAATGAGTTGATCAACGGTTAAAAATTCAGCATTTATTGATTGGTCATCGACCGATAATGCAAATGTAGAGATTGGAAGAACTCGGAACTTTTGATCAGGTAGTTCTTCAATATTAGTCAATGTCACTTCATCATCTGCATGAATAAAACCTGATACTTCGGACGACAATTCTCTGACCTTTTCAGTCAAAAGATTGACATAAAAATATCGATGTCCGTATTTTGAATTTTTACGGTATATAAAACTGTTAATTGGATAGCGCATTTTTGGTCATAAAATCATAATCAATACATTTTTTCCCGCATTTTTTACAAATAAGATAATAACCCCCAGTAATATAATAATTAGTGTAAAATAGTCCGTAGCATTTATTACATTTTGCAGGCGGTTTTTCTTTTAACGGAATTTGTTTATTATCTAATAAATGCGCTTCATCTACCGGAAGTTCATAAACTTCCCCAGAAGTCACCGAAAAAAACCATTTTTTGTCCATATTATTCAAATTTAATTTCAAGTATCTTATCAAAGAACTTACTCTTCTCTTCCAACTGTGTCAATGAAAAATCTGTTATTTGTTTCAATAATTCTGGGTGACTTTTAACCAGTGTCTTGTTTCGGTAATCCAAATAGAGTAATCCATCTTCCTCATATTCTTCAATATCATACGGATAAGGAATCTTGATCGTATCGATCTTGTCCTTTCGTTTAATATGTAATTCAAAGAAATAATTACTATGGTCCAACAGATTTCGGAATAATAGGAATTGACCAGATTTGATCAATTCTTCTCCTACCCATAGTTCAATCTTCTTTTGGAAATATTTCTTTAATGTGGCTTCTAATAAGTTTTCAACCATCTGCAAATATTTAGAGAACGTCATGACTATTTCAAGATTTTTTGAAAAACTTTTTCCATGCAGACTTAAAGCCTTCATACATGTTTTTAATCACCTGTTTGATTTTATCAAATCTGGATGGTTCTTTTTTAGACATCTCTTCCATTCCAATATATCCCATAAATTTAAGTCGATTATCTTCGCTCAGATTTATAATATGATCATAGAAATATTGTTTGAATTCATCTATTTCTTCGGGTGTGGTTAATGGCCATTTTCTATGCCAAGTAACTTGTTCAGAACCAAATACGCGGTAATCCTGTCTAAAGATGTCCCAGACCACACAAAGACCTTTAGACTTGTAATCATAGCCCATACCCACACCTTTTGGTGGTTGAAATCTCAGAACTTGGAACCCAAAATCACTGTTTAGCAACTCTGGATTGGTTGTCCCAAAAAGTCCTCGTATATCAGACCATCCGAGTTTTGGATGTCTACGAGTAAACTCCAATTCAACCACATGAGTTCCGATTATTTGCTGGAGGACCGCATTTTGCACCCTAATTATTTATTGTCCAATACGGTGTCTATTACTGTTATCAATTCCTTGCTAGTTAGTGGTGTTCCTTTTTGATCCATACAATCAGCCAAGTGTCTAATTATCATATTCATGATAATTTTTCTAGATGCGCTTTTTTCTTCCCGTATAGCAACCAATTGTGTTGTTCTCGCTGCTAAATGCGCAGAAGCAGGATCACATTGGCCGTATGTTAATTGGAAGTAATGATTATGAACAACAGAAGCCGCCGAAACAAGTTTTGAAAAATTTGATGTAAATGTGGTGGCCCAATATTTCCATATTTTCCACACATCAATATCTTCTGGTTGATCCCAATCTTTATGTTTCGCCAAATACCGTTTCTCAAATCCCCGAAATCTAGGCACATCATTATCAAAATATATTCTAGCCCAATTAATTGCCAGCATTGCATATTGTTCCAATGTTAGCTCTGTCGGAGTTATTTCTCGTATTAACGTAATGTATCGTGCTTTTTTCGTATAGTCATTTAGGGATTTTTCATCATCAATATAAACTTCAAATAATTTTTCTTTTGGACTTATACAAATAATTTGTGCAATTATTGGATGTGTGTATACCACATACCACCAATAATCAGTTCTGGCATAACAGCCTACATCTTTATATTCATACGCATCACATTTTTTTCCAATCTCATATGGAATGTGTATAGTTTTATCATATCCACGTTTATGGTATTCTGTTAAATCATTTGGAAGATAAATGTAATATTTTTTCATATAAACTCAGTATACCACAATATCTATTGTATATCAAGTCAGATTTTCCATTCTTCTCAATTCTCTTTTAACTGATTTATCAACATCACATTTGGTATTCCAATAACGCCAATAACATACTGATTTAGCATGTTCCACTATTTTGTCATCTATTTTATTGGTGTGTAATTTAGGGGCTTTCTTTAATTCCTTCAAATATAGATTACCTTTTTTATTGAAATTATATGCGACTTTTAAGCCCGCCCATTCGGGAATCTCTATTTTATCAACAATATTATGGGATACCACAAACCAGAATCTTGATGGACCATCAGGTGATTTATTTTGTAATTCCTGATGTTTATTTTTACCACCAATTCTTTCACCTCGTAGATAGCCATCCCGAAAACATTTTTTGGTGTCTGCCTTGAAATCACTGGCAGACAATTTTATCTCATATTCTTCTAAATATCCGGCTTTTGTAACCGCCATTACATCGCACTCAAACCATTTTCGGGGTGTATAATTGTGCATGATTAGCTCACGACTTGTTCGCAGTTCGTTCCACAAGGCAATTTGAATATCTAGTGCTGTTATTTTTGGGACCAAGAACAATATATCAATATATTCGAATCCATAATATTATTTACAAATATTAAACAATATCCACAGACCAATCATAGTTAAAAAACTATATGCATCAAATATCCAAAATAAGGCGGTTATAATATAAAACATGGTAATTAATTATTAAGAGAATCGCCGTGTTCAGTATGAAGTATAGATAATACAACCAAAGTTGCTATATGCCACCACGGATGATTGTCTATACAATAGACCATTATCATTCCCATTAAAAACATAGGAATTAAATAGGTATGAATTAATATCTCATGTTGTTTGTAATATTCTTCAATTTTTTTCATATTATTTAGATGCCCAAGGGCTATGTTTATTAAACCATTCGGTTTGGGCTTTTTGTTCAGCAGTTGGTAAGATTTTTCGGGTCTTTCCATCCTTACATTTATGTGTCCAGCCATTTTCTTCATTCCAGTCAAAACTCCGATCTTTTTCTCCCATAATCTGATTACAATGTGGACATGCTAAATCGTATACATCTCTCTGAACTTTTTTGAATTCCAGCGGTTCATCAGATTCAACAGCCTCACACAACATCTCAAACACAGATTTCATACACAATATTTAATTATGGTCCACCATTAGGTCCATTATCAACTAAAGGACTAATTTTGTAAAGTCCTTTATTTCCATTTATATCAGTATCAATCCTGACACCTGGAACAAAAGTCAGGGCCTCTGCGACATTGTCACCTTGCTGTGTAGTAACTTGAATTACACAACCAACACCATCAATTTGCATGGCTTTTGTAGATTTCATCCAACCTTGTTCTTTACTACTGGCTTTACAAATCAATTGAAATAAGTCACCGTTTCCAACAACTTTAATATCATTAATTTTTGCTGCCGCATCTTTAATATTCTCTACATCTAGAGATTTTGAATTATTTGGCGGCAATCCATATTCCACTAATTCGATTTCAATTTGACCAATGATAAACTTTTCCATAGCAGCATCCGTTTCCTCACTATTCATATCCATCAGATCTTGTTTAACTTCTACTGGAATTTTAGCCACCACCCTTCCATCTGCCAAAATTTTTATAAAAGGGGTGAATGAATTAGGGCGAATCCCTCTGCGCATATCCCATATAATAGTAGGATATAAAGTTTTTAACTTATCTAGTATTGTTTCTTTCTTTTCCATATTATTAAACGTTATTTTGTTTTAGATTTTCAATCATCTCATCATCAGATCCATCAAATTCGACCACACTGATAATCGTGTCCTCCCGAACAAACCATGTTTTATTACCCTTATGGGTTTTATGTCCATAAATTCCAACTGTTGGCGGAATAATCACATAATCACCTTTTTGAACGGTCTTTACATCAGGTCCGATTGCCATAACAAGTCCAATACGGAATGCATTGTTGTTCAATTCCTTGGTCTTGACAAACAAACTACCTTTCTTGACCAGCGTATCGTCCGGTTCATCCACCATTAGAAGCCACACCACATCTTTCAAACATTGTTTGATATTCCATTTACTTAAATCTGCATCGTAATTAACTAGTTGATCACCCATGATCAATTACTTATCAGCCTTTTTTGCGAATGCTAGACTTTTCTTCTTCAAATTGGGACAAAAAATTGGGATCAAGTTCAATCATCATCTTAACCGATTTTTCTGATCTTTCTAATAGTCGGGCAACCTCCTTAATTTTATTAACCCTCTTTGCTTTTTTTGTCGGATCTTCTTTATCGGTCTTAGTAATCCATTTATGATAACCCTGAGAACGAGGAACCATCATTTTCAACATATCCATCATTTGCTGATCATCCAGACCTTTATAGAGGATATTTGTTGTCTGATTGAGTAAGTCCAGTGTTTGGGGACTGATCATGGATAATCCCCGTTGGACAACAAAGGCCGAGAATTGATCATCTGCCTCCAATGTATATGGTTTTTTATTAACGCAGATTTCTTTGATTAGATCAAATGGGGTCTTCATGTTTTGTTAGATAGTCATTCCAATCCTTGGTCCGCTTTTCTCTAAGATCTTGTAGAGTATTAAGCATAACAGTTTGCATCTTATCCAATTCATCAATTTCTTCGACTGTTTTCCATTCCTGAAATGGTGATCCATTATCGTTTACAATATTTTTCCAAGTATATAATTGTTTATTTCCCATATTTTTATTTAGGTTGTGGTAATGCTAATACACTTTCTACCTGTTTCAATTGTTCTTTTAGAATCTTTTGCTGTCGTGCTTTTCTAATTCTAAATGATTTCCATGCTTCTTCAATGGTTGGGTATGCAAATCTCTTTTTGGATGAATTACTCACCCATTTTCTCATGCCATACATATTAATATTATATCCGCATGGAGTGGTTGATGTGATTTCATAGGTTTTTAGATAAATGTGAGAAGTAGTGTGTGATAAATTATCCCATTCATCCAGATGCGGGCATCTGGAATCAACATATCTATACAGATGTTTCCCCATAATATTATTTTTTGATTACGGGTGACTTTTTCTTCAAAAAGAATCTACATCCATCGGGATCTCTCAATGCGAATGCAGATAAAACCGAAAGTTCTGCGCTTTTTCTGGTTAGTGGCGTTTTAACTTCCAATAAGAATTTATGTGATTTTGTTTTCATATAATATTATTTTTCTCCTTAAATTTTCTATCACTCTCCAAAAACTTCTGGTCAAAACCCCGTAAACCCGGACTATTATGGTGCAGATAAATCGGCCATACTCCGATTTTCAAACCCAATTTTTGGACATCCAAACAAAATTGCAAGTCATAATGGTGAAAGTCAAAATCTTCATCAAATTTCAAACCCGCTTCTTTTATCTTCTTAATATTGACCGATATAAAGCATCCATCAATAAATTTTACATTAGTTGGAGAAGGACCAAAAACAGTGGGCATAATCAGACCATTACTTGGAGTAATAATTGAACCCCTACCATCTCCAGGTTTTCCATCTCTTCCCCAAATAAAATTATCACAACTTAGATGCCATAAAGATGGACGGTCTTTTGTATAGACTTGTTTAGTTGCGCCTGCGACCCCCACAATATCATAAGTTTCATGAGCTTTTTTCAATTTCTCATAGAAGAAAAGGTCATGGATTTCCACATCATCGTGCATGAATACACATATATTATCGCTGAAACAATAATTATATCCAATATCTTCTTCCAGATCTCCAATCACATTATTATATACATAGGGAAGTCCATCAGGATTATTATATACAATTTTTGTTTTGATATTATGAAATAAATTTGAATACTTGGCTGAACATTTTCCTGGAACAGTATTCCAGTATTCTTCTGATGATTTTGGGGTGGCGACGACTATCAACATTTTTTATTCTAACACATAGGACAATCAGTGTCAAACATTTTCTTCCAATTTAATAAATAGAACAATAACATGTCAGATTACTTCAAAAACATTTTTCGTAAAGTTCTATTAGAGAATCCAATGCTCCCTTCTCCTGATTCAGACCAAAATACTATGGATCAAGGTGTTCGAGATTTTGCCGATGATGGATCTGATCCTCATGCATTTGATGTTGAAGGTATTTCTCAACATAAAGATGCGATTGTTAAGCGTTTCATGGATCAAATCCAGGGATTTGCAAACAAGCTTGCACCAGAAGCGGTAAAGACCTCAACCTTTGGACAGATCAAATCAAATGTTGGAAGTATCTTCAAAGAAATTGATAAGGTTAATACCTATGCGGGTGCAAAACTTGATCAACTTAATAATGATGCACCGGCAGTTATTGCGATGACTATTGCGACTGATCCGGCAAAAAATGCGGCATTCCAAAAACTTCATAAAGAACTTACTGAATTTACGACCTCAATTGAAGAAGTTGAAGGCAAATTTGCTACATTGAAAGCCAAGATTACGGACTTTATTGGTGATGTTCAGGCACCATCAGAAGGTGAATCACAACCTCAATAATGCTTTATCACCCTCATAACTAAACTTCTGAATCAAAGCTGGATCTACAAAATCCAGCTTTTTTTCTACACAATATTGATTGAGATCTTTATAGGGTTCAAACTCGTCCTCCCACATAAAGACAGTCTCTCCTTCTTTGATTTTTTCCGCAATTTTATTTCTTACCGTATCTCCTTCTGTTCGTTGGTTATCAAATATCCAAATCTTTTTATGAAACGGATGAATCTGATTAATATCATTCTCCTGTTTTTCTGTGATTGAGACCCCTGATATTCCGACCCCATTTTTTAGAAACATCGTATCAATTGGTCCCTCAATTGGAAAAATATATGGATAATCGACCTCAATTTTATCCAGATTAAAAACCCCTTTCGGACTATTGAACTTTAATTGATATTTTCTTCTCTCATCCTTATCTAAAAATGTTCGGGAGGTATATGTCTGAACTCTTCCATATTGATCGTAATAGGGTATCACCAATCTATTTTTATGATATTTGTCGGCCAAACATATAAAATAGGTCTTGGGGGAATATAGGGCGGTATCCAATCGACGACTTTTAATATATTGCAACCCTTTTTTAACCACCCAATTATCCATATAAAATCGAAGTTGATTGATATCCGTGATGTTCACACATTCGCCCGGAAGATCAGGAATATCATAAACCGGATCAGTCGTATTTTGAAAGACCTCTCTAAAAGAAATATCGTCACCTGTAAATTCTTCTACATCAGCCTTTATTTCTTTCCATGACATACCCGTAACTTCTTTAATCCAGAAATATGGTGTATGGGAACTTTGGCAGTTTTGACAGTAGAAATAGTCGTCCTTGAAGAAGTAATAGAGCCTTCTTTTCTTTCCCCAAGAACGGCCCTCCCTGCAAATAGGACATGATCCATTCAGATATCTGGCATTTTGAACAACTTTTCCACAATATTGATGAAATTTAGATGATATGTATGAACTTGGAATTTCCACATCGTAATGTATCACAGTTGAATCTGTTTGCAAGTAATAAATAAGGATAGTGACTCCAAAATTTGATGCCCTAATAACAGAATTATTAACTCCTTTTGCAAAAAAACAGGAGAATAAATCTCGTTATTGGGAACCAGGAAAAGCCGGATTATCAGGTGTTGTCAGAGCACAGAGAAACCTTAATAATAAAACCGCAAGTCAGAGATCTAAATTGGGGAATCAACAATATGTGGGTAATGGCGTATCTACAATCAGGCATAAAAATAGATCTAAGAAATCTGCGGATGAAATTGGTGTTGCTAAAGGTATTGGGGGACATTTAAGAATAGACGGGACCAATCCAAAAGAAATCGGAGCAAGTGTGAACTCCAAACAAGGAAATATGGAGATCAAAGTCGCACACCCCAATGGCTTATATAAAATAGGTCCACGTATTAAAACCGAGTTCCCAGAGGTCAAACGACCGAACATGGATAACTTGAGAAAATCTGATTCTTAAATAATATTCGTGCTTGGTATTCTATCAAATTGTGGGGTCGTAAATCAGAAATTTTTCTTGGAAAATCCTAAGATTAATTGCCAACCTGATATTACTCATTCCCATATTCCGTTTATTCACCAAATGTTTTGCCGATGGGCAACCCAACCGGCACTACAATTTATGTGGGTTTTGGTGATTGATGCGCACAATAAAGAATATTTGTTGAACAGAATAGCAGAGGTCGCAAATCTGGAACCACCTGGATGGAGGACAAATCAAATAATTAGCGATACTTGGACAGATCAGACACAAAATACTATTGGTTGTATTTTTGCCCAGGGAGTTAATCTTCCAGGTGAATCACTAAATGTAGAACAAGCGGGTATAACAGAGGGTTCAAATAGAGGCTTTTTAAGAGCACCGATCATCAATGGTAGGAATAGTTACGAACCAATGGAAGTAGGCTTTTTGGAGACCAATCAATCGTTTGTAGACGGTGTTCTACGTCCATGGTCTATTTTGATCGCACACGAGGGGCTTATTGCACGGCCCAAAAATTCATCAATTAAAGCAGATATCTATGTATATCAATTAGCAAAAGCTGGTGAATATACACCAAATATTGTGAGAAAAGCCTGGACATTCAAAGACTGTGCTCCGACGTTTATTTCACCTGAACAATTGACCTATGATTCATCGGATTATGGAAAAAGACAGGCACAATTTGTCTATAACTCATATCATATAAATCAAGATCAACAATCAAATTGCTAAAATGAAAAATTCATTCCTTATCTGGATTCCCTCTATTCAAAATTATCTGAGATTTTCCGAATTGACTAATAATCAGTATAGAGGTCTATTAAAAGTCTTGGACGATCTGACAGAAGTCGAGTTTTTTTATCAACTAAATCAGACAATCAAAGATAATTTGATAACACCATTTGATGTAGATCTGTTGACGACCATTGACCGATTTATCATCTGTGTATTTCTAAAGATGTATAGTTGTTCATCTCACATATCGCTCACCCGTGTGTGCGAAAAATGTAAAAACAGTTCGACAATAAATCTAGATCTGTCTAAATTAATACCTGTGCTTGCACCAAAGATTGATAAAAAATTCTCTACCGTCATACAATATGAGATGTATAAATGTCTGGTGGATATTCCGACCATAAAGACCGAATATGAGATATTTGAAAACAGTCTGTTGAAAAATGAGGATAAAACATCGCTAGACAATGTATATGATAACTATATTATTTCTCATATAAAAACTCTTGATGTGAATAATAGTCAGATTGATTTCAATGCATTGGATTTGAAGACCAAAAAACTGATATTTTCTAAATTACCTGCTGGATTGGTTGATAACATCCGAAACGAGTTTTTGACACCCATTCATGAATCACTGGCAGACATCAGTTTTATGGATATGTCTTGTGCAGGCTGTAAGGAAAAATTTGATTTGAAGTTCCAAATCAACTTCATATCGGATTTAATCAAAATCATATTCAAAGACAATTCTATTGGATCGCTTATGATGGATGTTTATAATCTGGGGTCTGCTGCCCATATTGACCCAAATTTTCTTATGCAGATTTCTCCTATGGAAATGGGAATTCTAGTAGATTATGCAAAGGAAGTCAATAAACAAAAATCAGAGAATAAGAATGAAAAACAAATAGATTTGTTTGAAACACCATCCGAATTCACCTAACGTCCAGGATCAGACACAGGCTGCGACAGACTCGGCTAATACGACAGATAGCTCCAGCCTGTTGTCGTTGCATCCTTTTTGTTCGCCTTGGTTTTGGTCGCTGACTTGAAATCAGATTTTCTGAGCAATAAATAATCGGAAATGAAAGATCCACACATAATTCTTGCTGACGCAAAAGAGACACTGTTAAATTCCCTGGACAATATGCGGAAGACTGGTGTTGTGGTGAGTATTTCTGGTGTGTTGAATTTAGGCGGAATTCATTTGGAAATTAAGGCATAGACTCTTTATATCTTTCTATGACCTTGTTGGCTTCTATAGCTAAATCCCCTTTGAGATAGAATTCCATCTTCTTCCCTTTAACTGAAATAATGTTCTTCGCCTATTGATATTCAATTCTGGCGATCTAAATAAAATAAATGAGTGAAAACAATCCGAATCTTAATATTAGTGATATTCTTGGCCTTATCAACGCCGCAAACAAAACACTTGAACACGATGTTTTTATCCCCTCCCTTAATAAGGAAATTCATCTGAAACCTTTGAATGCCAATCACACAAAGAATATTGCGAAAGCCGCGATTGAAGGTCCGTTCGCCCAAAATCAATTTACGATGATGACCTATAATATTCTCAAAGAAGTATGTGATTCATCCATTCCTATGACTCGTCTGAATGTGTTCGACAAAGCGATTATTCTTCTGGAACTCAGGGTAAAAAATATTAAGCCTATCATTGATGTAAAGGTGTATTCCGAGAATATCTATACTAATGCAGAAGGGAAAGAATATAAAAAGGAAGAGATCGTGAAGGTCGATCTTTCTAAGATCTTATCAAAAATTAAGAAATGGAAACTGTCATTTGAAAATCAGACTATTGAGTTGGAAAACTATTTGCTGACTCTGAATTATCCTACGGTGGAGGAAGAATATCAATTTGAATCTAATTTATATAAGACCCGTATTCAAAACCTTGATGAAAAAGATCCAAAAGCACTAAAAACATTATTCGCCCCAATGTTTGTTAATACACTGGCCCAATATGTGAAGAATATCAAGATTGGTGATAACGAAATTGATTTGCAATCAAAGAAAGTGGTTGATCGTCTGACCGTAGTTGAATCATTGTCAATGAATGCCAGTAGCAAAATCATTGAAAAAGTGGATTCGGTCTTTGGTAAACAATTCAATAAGATCACATCAGTAGAAGAAACTATTGATGGTGAGACCTATATGGGTAATATTGAATTATCCCCCATTCTTTTCCTTAGTTAATTAAGGTCCAACTTTGGGTCTGGTAGTTCTTGCTCTCGGTTTAGCTCTCTGAGTCTGAACCGGAGCTTGAACTTGTTGTTGGGGGTTATTTTGCGGGATTGGTGGAGGTGTTGGTTGAACTGGTTGAAGCATATTAAAGAATGTCTTTATCAGTTCTTGTCTAGCCGCATTCGCATCCGGTAATTGATAGCCTAATTTCTGAAAATCATTGATAATCGTATTGGCAGAATTATTAATATAAGATTGTAACTTAGCAGTCTGTCCTTGGGCTTGTCCGGCCTGAACATTTGCCTGTCCTTGTGCAGTCTGTTGTTGACCGTATTGTGCCAATTTATTTTGTGATGGATCAATAGTGCCTCCAACTGCTTGAACTCCTTTCGCAGCAAGATTTCCTGCACCTGTTGCGAGACTTCCAAGGGCCTGCTGTCCTGCTCCTTTGATTTGATTACCTAATCCTTTTGCTGCACCGACCGCACCTGCACCACGGGCCTTCATACGATCCCAAAAACCTTCTTGAACGAGCCAATCTTTTTCTTGCTGATTAAGAATCTTTACTAATTCTTGGACTTCAGTGAAGTTTTCCCATTTTTCAGCAATTAAAATTGATTCAACCACATTTTGTCGGATAACTGGAAGTCTAGATTCATACAGAAGTTCAAGCGAATTTAAGGCCATTTGGTATTATTTAACAAAATAAATATATTCAATGCCTGCTGCATTGACAGAACTTTTGAAAGCCGTTGACTCTTACATGAAGACTAATGGTGGGGGTGAGAAATTTTTAGCCAAGAAATTCATAGGTGTATTCAATGATAAAAATTCACCCTTCAATATGAAACCTGATGGAGTAATGTATCATTTGAGTGCAACTATTAAAAATTTAGCAGATAAAGTGGAAGCATTAGGCGAACCATCGGGTTTTGTCGATCAATTTGCCCAAAATATAACTTCTATAAATGTAGAACTGCACATTCTTAAAAATAAAATAAATCAAACCCATAAAGAATTTGATAGAATTCTAAAAAACTTGGGTTCGTTTAACATATCATCATTTTTAGAAGATTTCCAAAAAATATTCACATCGAAAGGCGTGCATAAAAATTACAGAAAGGACGAACAGGGTAAAAGACACTATGAAACCGGTAGAGCAATAGATGTTAATGTGGTTGGTATGAGAAAAGCATTCATGGAATCATTCTTTCGTGGATTACAAAAAAGATTTTCATCCGAATCAATTCTATCAAAACCTGATTCAGAAGGAAAAGAACATCGTATTCACTCAATGAATGTAAATGTTCAGCACATCAGCGAAAAAGTTCTGGAGCAAATTGGCAAAGTGAAAGGTAGATCAGACGACATCACTAAAAAGGAGCGCAAAAAGGAAGGAGATGGCGGTTTCTTGTCTAAAATTTTTGGATGGATTGCAGATGCTAGTATGTTACTAGGTGGGCTATTCTTATTAGGAAAAGGAAAACAGTTTTTAGATAATACTGTATTAGGAAAAAATATAAAATCTATGTTTGAAACCATGACATCTGGTATCAGTTCGTGGATTAAAAAATATTTGGACTCTGGTGATCTAGGAAATACATTATCTGATGGCATAATAATTATATCTGATACATTCAAATTCATATTTGGTTCTATCTATGATTTTTATACTAAAAACGAGGAGTCTATTAAGAAAACATTCAATAAAGTAAAGGATACATTATGGGATAATGTGCTGCACCCTATTTTTCATCAATTAAAAGAGTTTCTAAAAAATACGGATTGGGGTGGGATCTTAAAAGATATTGGTGGATTTGTATGGGATAATATACTAAAACCATGGTTTTCTTCTATAGGTGATAGTTTGGCAGCGGGGGATTTTATGGGTGCAGCCGGTAAAGCTGTGATAGGAATACTAGTGGGTTCAATGGCACTAGGACTTAATCCGTTCGCATTGGCACTAGGCACCTTCGCATCGGATCTATCATTGGCCACATCAGGTCTATCCGCAATTGCACTTAATCCATTTGCATTAGCTGCTATTGCATTGGGTGCGTCATTTGGTGCAGTTACATATGCGATTAACAATCTTCAAAGTGAAATTGATAGAAGCGCACAATTATCAACAAAACAAGCTATATCGGAAAGATTGAAACAGAAAAAAATAAAAGATCAGTTAAAAGAATTAGATAATAAAAAAGAATTAACATATGTAGAAAAATTAAAAAGAATTTTATTGAAATCCGATTTAGACAGATCTGATGAACTTATAAAGTTTAATCAGAAGATGGATGCCGTTAAAGCAGAAAATTCTGGTTGGTGGGATTCTTTTACAAACGCATTTACCGGAAATGTGGATAAAAAATTAAAATACATTGAAGATGATTATCGTAGAGAGGTGGAAATATCAGATGTATCGAGAGCTGGAATTATTGAGGAATTGGCTAAGATGAGTTCTGATGCATCTATGCGGTATAATAAAACCGCATCACAAAAACAAAGAGACGCTGACGATATAGTCAAATCAATATTAGAACAGAGAAAAGATAATACCGTTCATGTAAAAGATGCGGTTGTTGTCCAACCACATTCCAAAGACCAGATATTGATGGCAAAAACTGGAGGTCCATTCGACATGGCAATGAAAAGGATGATTGAGAAACTTGATGAGGAGATACAAATTCTTCAAGATGGTTTTACCATGCTTATACAAGCTACTACAAGTGGTTCAACTCAAGTTGCACAAACTGTTGCTGCAACTGCGTCTGTAAAGTCTAATACATCTTCTATAGGCGGCGGTCGTAATCCGGTGGGAGATTTTAGAACAAAGGCTAACGAACGTATTAGGCGTTAAATAAATGTAAGTGGCAATAACCTATAAAGTTTCGGATAAATCATCAAGATTCCTTGTTCCAACAGGTGAATCTGCCATAGATGTGACTAAAATGGCATGGACTTTGACACCGCAAAGCGGTAGAAAAAATATACCATGCTTATACCTTACGGAATATCAACAAAATGTAGGACAACTCATAAGTTCTGCCGTTTTTTATAATAAAGCGGTCGCCAATGTTATCAAAGGTAATGATGGATTGATAGCCGGAACATCTGACGATAAAAGTATCTATAGATACAAATATTTTGCTGAACCAACGGGCTTCAGTTATAAAATACCTTTTTTTAGCCAGAAAAAAACGAGCAAACAGAATAATTTCGATGAAGAAAATGGTAAAAATCCTTTTAGTGGATTGACACAGCTAGCTTCTAATCGTGCTGCATTACAATCAATTGGTGGATCTCGTTCTGGAGGTTTATCTTGGTTAGGAACTATGGCAGCAGCATCCCAAGCAGTTATAGGTGTGGCGGACACTATGTTACCTGGAAAAATAAATTTAGAAAATCCTAAAAATTGGGATAGTTCATCGCCAACCACATATTCAGTTACCTTTGATCTACATAATACAGGAACAGTAGAACAGATTACTGATAACAGAAATTTAGCATATATTCTTTCGTATCAGAATAGTCCGGCTAGAAGATCAGCATTTATTGTCGATCCTCCTGTAATTTACGATATGTATATTCCTGATATTATTTCGATGCCTGCATGTTATGTTTCCCAACTAGATATTACAAATTTAGGAAATACTAGACAAATGCAATTGTATGGTGATGGTGTTAAACGTATCATACCAGAAGCATATAGATTCAACTTGACGTTCTCATCCCTTTTAATGGATACCAGAAATATCATGAATGGATTAGATACAGGTGATCGTATTCAAGCTGTTGATAGTCTAGATGAATTTATTAAACAAAACGGAACGGGCGTTATATCCACCGGACTCCAAGCATTAAATTCTACAAATAATAGACCAGGAACATAACATGGCAGAAACACTTCATCAATTTGATATGGCAAACATCTTTCCTGTCTATGAAGATCAGGACGGACTTCAATTCTATAATCTTTTTCAATCGATTAATATTGAGGGAGATATTGATCCAACTCTTTATACCGAGCATCCATGGTCTGGAACCGATAATTTCTATCATCTGTCCTACAAATACTATAACACTACCAGATTGTGGTGGGTTATATTGACTGCAAATAACATAATTAATCCATTTGATGATATCGCCCCAGGAACAAAATTAAAGATCCTGAAGCAACCGGTTATTAGTCAGATTTTAAGTCAAATGAATCAATAATTAAGTTTTAATATACTCCACCTCACCATCAGATCCATTATTTTGTTCGGAACATGGGATAAAACCCCATTTCTTTTTATACTTCACCACAATACCTGTTTTTTCACCTTCATAGGCATAACATTTCGCATCAGGCGGAAACCTTTCCAAAATTTCTATTAATTTTTTAATATCTCTCATTATTCTTTATGAACAATTTTATCAAAAACTTCATCGTTATTCAATACCAGATGATAGATATATGACGCTTGGCAGAATGACGATTTTTCTTCAAATTTAAGGTATTCATTAGGAATTTCTGGATCATTCATTTCTTCATAGCCATAGTTATATTCCAGACCCATTTCATCATAAACTTTTTCTAAAGGCTTTCTAAGTTCCGGTTTAATATGAAGTGCGATATATCCATTTTTATCATAATCTGGACCTAATAAAGACTCCATAACCTTGTTGCAAGATTCTTCAGTATGATATCCAATTTTCTTTCCGAGTTTTTTATTATACTTCATCTGAATTTTTATATTTTTTGGGATTCGCCCAACCTTGGGCTGCACCATTATAGAATTGGTCGCTACTGCCAGCGATATATCGTAGCATATATTCACCATTCTCCAAATGATATAAATTACCGAATGACATGAAATCATATTCCTTCAAATTTTCATCTATATGATGATTTAAACACATTAGATTTGAAAATACCAATGTTCTACATTCTTTCAATGCAAAATCCACATATTCCTTTTCCTCGATGCCGCCAAAATCTCTACTAATTACATATTTCATGTATTTTCCGTCCATCGAAAAATCGGTCACTATGTCACCCCATTCAACACAAAATAAACCCGCAACACCCGTAAAATTTGTGGTTGTTACGTGGAATCCATTTCTTTTAAAGACTTCTTTGATTTCAGATTCGGTAATTTCAGATTCGGTAATTTCAGATGTATATGCTTTTACTGCAAGTGGAGTTATTGTCCCTCCAGCAACCATAGTAATTAGTTCTCTTCTATTCATAGAACACATATTAACACATATAATATCCAGTGTCAAGGGTTAAATAATCAAAATGTCAGATTCTACATACTCATTTAACCAAATGGATTATTATTTTTCCATAAAGCTAAAAAATGGCATAAACGAAGTAGAATTGAAACCCGAGGGCTGGAATAATCTGTATATTGAGGAAGATATTTTTGATTGGTGGATGAAAGGATCTATAGAAGTGAATTCTGCTTATGAATCATTAGAAAGAGGATCAAAAGAATTGGCATTGATTGGGGCGGACGAAAAGAAAGTTCTATATAAATTCCGTAATGATGGGCGAGACACGATTTTTATTTCAATCATGCCAAAAAATGCGGACATAGGAATAGGGGTTGGTAATTTTGAAGAGAAAAAATGGAGAATCGAATTAGAAGCCGTGATTTATGATGTAGAAGATTATCAACATAATAATATGAAAAATAAAGTTAAAAAACTTTATTTTCATGAAAAAACTTACCAGATGATGCAGGAGAAAAATGTGGAGTTTACAACCGCAACATCAGGTGAGAATAAAGGAAAGACTGATATCCATAAACTGAATAATGAAGAACGATCCTTACAAACTGGTGATGCATTAGGAGAGTTATTAAAAACTGATACCGAATTTTCCAAACATGCGAAATTGGTGGGTGATCCTAAATTCTGGGATAGGGGAGATCCGGCTAATAAAATATTTTATACATCTGGCACCAATACCAGATTTATAGAGGACATGAATTATATACTAGAACGTCATACCTCATCCGAAACAAATAAATTTCAACCTTGTATATTAAAACTAGAAAGACAGGGTAAGGACAAGCCCAAACAATTTTCGTTACTTCCGTTAAAGACCTATTTTGAAAAAGCTGGTAAGGATAAGCCTGGAGAATATCAGACTGAACATATATTCCTGGAAGAAGGATCGCAGACTGGTGCTCAAAACGAGGTAATTATACCAAAAGCACCGTTAGATACGGCTAATACAGTAGAAGGTGAAGTAAAAGCCAAGGATTTTACAAACACCTCAAATTATCAACTGATTGATATGTCGGGCTTAGATTATGCGATGAATTTGTCAAACAAAGTAATTGTTTCATACAATCAAAAGAAAGGACAGTTCAATATTGAATCAAAAGAACATGTGTCTGAAAAATATAAAGAATTTTACAAGGATAATATTTTACCTGGAATAATGACCCGTGAAACTGAAGACCGATTGCCCGTCACCAAATACATTAAAGAAGGATATAACACAGATTATCAGTATTCTACCCTCTACAATGATAAACAACGATTGGCCGAAGGTCGAAATAAGATTCTTCAATACTATTTGTTCACTAATTTAGGGATCTCCATACATCTAAGGGGATTAACGAGTCGTCAACCAGGAAGATTTGCTGCAATCAGTAAACAGACCCAGAATGATCAAGAACATGACAACAAAACCGAGGGTCAGTATTTTATTACGTCTGTAATCCACTCATTCTCTCCAATTGAAAGAGGATATTATACGGAATTGACTGGGGTAAAGGTTCATACATTCCAAGAAACTAACAGAATGCAAGATGGAGAAGATGTGAATATTATTAGTTGAATATATCTTCAAATTTAGAGTTCACAGATATAAATCTTATAAATGTTCCATTTCTGAAAACATCTTCACCATCTAAACCAGAACCGATGCTATAATCATAAGATTTGAAAAGTGCTATTTTATCAGTGTCATTATAATATTTCATTCTTTCAATTGCATCAACATACGTTTTTTCGTCGTCAAAACCAAATGATGATAATCCCAACTCTGGATCTGCACACCATTTGTTTGATACGGGGTCTTTTTTCGGTGGACACAATGCACCATGTTTATGTTGATATGCAGTAGCCTCTTCTTCTGTATTAACCCAGCCATTTACATTACAAGAAAATCCGCGTTCTAAATCCCTCTTCGGATTATCCGTATCTCTCAGAAAGAATTTAGGTTTAATATCTTCCACACACATCTTATACAAATCATCAAATGACATGTTAAATATTTATAAATGGTAGTTAAAGAAGATTTTATCAAAAAACTGTATGCCGAGCCATCAGGAACACGCAAACAACCCACGATATGGGACGAATTACGCCATGCCACCCAGCACAGTCAAAAACCATTAGAACAAGTTATCCAATTAATATCAGAGACACATGGTGCGTGGACTGGCCTTAATCAGAACACTGCTAATTTATTAACCCTCCTTCTTTCGCTATACTCAAATAAAGATAGTAAAAACATTGGTAGTCAAGTAAAATCGGCCTTGACCGCATTAAAATCAGTTGTTTCTAAATCAACTATCGGAAGACAAAATACGATGACCGCAAATGATATGAGCATCCCGATGTTGAGAGAATTCGTATCAAAATCACAGGCTGTTCATCCGGCAGTCAATGCATATATTCAGAATAATGTTGGGAAGCTCCCATATTTTCAACAGATTTCTGAACAAGTAGGAAGTTTGGGACAAATTGTTTTGACTTCAAAAGATATTCATCCATCAAAAAGAGTGGAGACCGGTGGAAAAGACGGGATGACGACCGATTTTCCTATTAGAAGAAACGTTGAGCGAAATCTATTCAAAAACATTTCAAAAGAAATAGATTATTCTACATCACTTGTGAATTGTTTGTTTCTAAGAGCATTTCGTCCTGATAATTGCGGACCAATTTTAGATAATAATGGCATTACTACAAAATCACATGGATATGATTATGTGATGGATACTGAAAATGCGGGTAGAATTAAGAAAGTAGTGCCAGAATGTATGGCAAAAGCCGTAAATCGCTTTGGAGGCAGTATTTGCCTATTGAACAGTTTTTCCCCAGTAAAATATGAAGTTAATAATAGTCCAGAATACTATGAGATCACTACAGAAACAGGATCATGTTATGTGGACCGTCTCAACAAACCTATCGCAAGGGAAATTCCGATTCCTGTTGCTAAAGATGAAGATGTAGTTCAAGTGGCTTAACCATCAAGATAATATTTTCCATTTATCTTCCATAAACTGATAATATCGTAACCGTATAAATGGTTGCCCATTATATTGCGCTCATAATCATAAATAACATTTGCTAGATCTCCATTACCCACATTAATGGGATAGTGTTCTATTGTTAGGCTCACTTCATTTATAAAATGATTATAGTTTCTTCTTATGAATGGTATTAATGATTTATAAATTCTAGTAAGATTTGGGCTATTAATTCTGGTGCTTTCCCATGCGCTTTCCCATGTGCTTTCTTGTGCTATTGTTTTATTCATAGCATATTCAATCTTTTCGAGTAGAACTGCAACCCTTTCTTGTTGATGTTCGGGGACAGATTGAGTATTTTTATCAGAATAATTTAACACAGTTTCCCATTTCTTGATTAATTCTACATCTTTTTCTGCTTCTATTTTTAGGGTGAATGTTGCCATGATGACCAGCTATTTAAAATGATTATCTCACCAAATCAATCATTAAATAATCAAAAATGAATAAGTATTTTAATAAATATCGGGGCATCGTGATTCAAAACGATGACTCTGTTGATATGATGGGGAGAATAAAAGTATGGGTTCCTTCAGTAAATGCTGCATTATATGAGGGCTTCACCAAAGATCGAAATAGAGATAAGAAGTTCACAAATCTTGGGGCCAACCTTGATAGTTCATTAACTCCTGAATTGTTGATGAGACTGAAACAGAGTCTCCCCTGGGCCACGATTGTCCATCCTATCTTTGGAATGGGGACCGGTGGCACATATTTAGCAGATAAAGATTTTACAGAACCTTTTAGTTCATCAGAGTCTTCTAAACAGCACACGGAGATCAATAAGACGCTTCCTCCGACTACCAATACAAATACACTAGCGAACGCAATCCGTGCTTCTAAAACGGCTGAAAACGCATCAGCCTCGTCTTCTGATACTACACCAGATATCCCAGAATATATTAAGAATAGTGTTCAGTCCCCTGCACCATCTGCGACACCCACAAAACCACAGGCTGTTCAAAAAGCAGATAATATTGCGGGTGTGACCATCACATATACTGATCCCAAATTTACAGAAACAAATAAAAGAAATAGATTATTCAACACTTCTTTTTCTATATCAGATTCATCGGGAATTGTTTCAGGAACATCTAATTTATCAGGTTCAAAGCAGGTTAATACCTATTCATCCGTTCCATCATTACCACCAATAACATATACCACACCGACTATAAAAACAGTAGAATCTTCTAAACCAATAGAAATATATTTTATTCCAATCAATACCGGATCATTAAAAACCCGTAAATTCAAGACCTCTGCTGAATTGATTGTTTATAAAGATGGAAAAATAGTATCAAAAGACATTTATACAACGGATTCAACTAGTGCAAGAGTAGAAAAAGATACACATATTTCGATCCCCATTGAAAATATCAATCAGATTACAGTGACTCCGGTTGATCCAAATCTACCCATTAATTATGATTCTACTAGATTGGGAGGGTTACAAAATATGTTTGCTGAATACACGACAGTTCCTACTGGTCCATCTTCAACCCCGATTATTCCGCCATCTGTTATTAGTGAACCTTCTTATAATGCGGGGGGCAGTGGAAGTGCCTTAAATTCGTCATTTATTTCAAATCTTTTACCTTTTAATGTGATTAAAAATTCGGTATTAGGTGGTAGTAATCCACAATCTATTGTGAGTCAAACACAAGGGACTAAGACTGATCCCCAAATTGACCCCAAACAGACAAAAAACCCAAATACACAAACACCAGTTAAGAATAATATGGAACTCAGGAGTTCCACACAAGGGGAAAAAGTAAAGGGAATGCTCTCAATCCCTGCTGTGGGAAGCCATGTTTCTGTCTATTTTGAAAACGGAGATCCGTTATTTCCTATTGTGGATGGGGTCTTCTATAATCAGGAAGACTTTAAGGGAATTCATGATGTTCAGGAATAGTATGACATATCATTACCCAAATCCTCTTCAATTGGTGAAGAAAATACTAGTCCTCCGTAAATAGGTCGGAGTTGCCACGCCATGAAAAGATGCCCTCGATCTTTACAAAATATTATAGATTTTTCGCCTTTCTTTATCGAAGAACCATACGCTTTCCATTCTTCAAAGGTTTTAAAATTCTCATGGATAACATCTTTATTATCACCATAAACACCACCAAGCTCTACCACTAGTGCATCATAATATGATTGCCATGTATATTGGATATTATCTATCTTTGGCGGATTCATGATGTTCTGGACTAACATATTACCGTAGGTTTATAATATTGTCTTTGGATGATATGTAATGGATCTAGGTATTTCTTATACCTTTTGAAGTTCTTTTTGCGGAAGATCCTAGTAGCAGCAATACTGTGCTCGCCATTATACCCATTTGGGTCTTTGTGATTTTTTGGAACACCGTAAAACAACATTTGCATTAAATGTATTTTTAAAGTTTCAAAGTCTCTATTTTTATAAAGCGTGTCTAAACAGAAAGTATCTGCATAATATTCCGCATTGGCTAGAAAGGTGGAGGTATTGCAACTAATTTTTCCACGATATATACTATTCAATATTTTCATATTATGCACAATATGTCCATACTCATGCAAAATCATAGATTTAGATATCAAGTATCTACTGTTATACCCCATTTTATTATAAGATATAGTTCTATTACAGTCCTTGACCGGATCAACCCACATAGTAGCCTTTTTATCGAGGTCTTCAAAAATCTCAATATGGCTATGCGGAAGATTATATTGCTCTAATACATCACGTATAACTTTCTCCGAAACTTTTATCGTAGGATATTGACTCACCGGAATCATACCAAATATAAGATATTCGTTGCTCATATATTATACATTTAGCGGCATTTGAATTGCCGATCCCAAGCGTTCCACCAATTTGATATTCAATTCACGTCGCATTTCTTTTTGTCTATCTATGAGATTACATGTTACTCCCAATTTCTCAGGTTTAACCTTATCTATAAATTCTAGATCAGTATTTTCAAATTCGTAATGTTGAATTTCCTCTGGAAGATCCGTGCCAAAATATTCTATACATGTGGAGCGTTGTCTATTAATCATCCACAAAATTGCTTTAGATTGCATTTCCCAAATGGCTGCATTACTCATAATACTATTCGCCCGAATAGCCGAATCTTTTGATTCTGCTTTTTCTCTAAGATGTGCAGTGTGGTCTTTAAGATTTATAAAATATTTGGATAGACCTATTAATAAGTTCTTATGTTCTCTTTGTAGTTCAGTATTTTTCATATTTTAATTTTATACAACTTTATAAACAATTCTTTTCTCTGGCCCACAATGACTGGAATGTAGCCATGCATCAGTAAAATCATAAACACCGGCTTCCAAACCATCTGATGTATAACCCATCGCATTGGGTCTCCAATACCAACCATCAGAAATAATATAAACTTTTTTACCAACGAACTTATTTTTTAGTCCAGGCCAACGTTTAAGACGTTCCAGATTATCCTGTTTCTCAGGATCAACCGGTTTACGAAATCTGATTTTGGGTGTTCTATACCAAGGGTGCTTTTTCATGTTGTTTAATCCCATAAATCTAACATATACATGCCAAGTAATTCAAATCCATGTTTAACTTTGTCTTGATGTTCGTCACATGGAGTAAAATCTATTTGTCTTTTATCAAGTTTTTCAAACGTAGTGCCATGATTTCCAACTTTCTTTACTATTTGGCGATGGTCATAATCTGGTGGATAAATTGGTCCAGGACTATTATCGTGATTCTCCATAGACCAAATAATTTTCTGAAGAATCTCATTCCATTGCCTTTCATCCAGATTATGCGGAATGCCCTGTTTATGTTTCTGAAGATGTTTCAGTCTAGGCAGCGCCCATCTAGATAATGCACTATAAAAATCCCAGGACTCTTCTAGAGGAAAACCGTATCGAAAAGTCTGATATTTTTTCTTAAACCAATATTTTAGATCAGTATATCGCCATCTGATCTGGTTTTCCAGACGTTCCCACAAAGACCATTGGATATCAGATAATCCAACGTTCTCAATGATATCACCTTCTTTTAGTTCCTTTCGCATATTATGTGTTTATTCCATCCATTTTTCTAAATCAATGATAAAAATATAATCAATATCTTTATCTTTCAATTTTAAAGTAAACCCTTTACTGAAACACCAATAATGTTTATTGTCGAAATAATTCCCGTTTTCAGAGATGGATATACCTGCATATTCTTTAGCTTCATTCAGAGTGGAAAATGTTTTAATCCAATCCCCTGGACCATGGTCAGGGTAATATTGCTCGGATGCGGTTATTAGATATTTCTTCATAGATCACATCATAACACCAAAAATCGGGTCTGTCAAGGTTAAATATCAAAAAATGCCTGCAAGTCCAACATATCCTGGTGATAGAAATAATGATCCGAAATCAAATGAATTTCCAACCCGTGATCTGGCACTAATCAACCAACCAGCGGGTTCCATTGAGTTTGTAAACACCAGAGATGATGAAGTTCTTCATATTTCTTATAAAGACGGATCTTTCATTAAATTCAACAAGTTCTCAACAGATACGCTGAATATAAACGATGAACGGACGCACACACAGGGCGATTCGTTTGAGACCACAAATGGAAATAAAGTGCAGGTTGTTGATAAAGATCAGGACACGGTGATCTATGGTAATCAATACACTAAAGTTGGGGACGTGGATAAGCACCAGAAGTATCACGAACTATATAAAAAGATTTTAAGACCTCTCCACAGTCTGAAAAGATTGTTTGAAATCCGTAGAACCAAAAACCATAATCAGATTGATCAGGCACCGGAACAGACTAAAAGTGGATCATTTGCATCAAATCCATCAGATTCGATAATCAATAAAGTTCTGGTTACTACGACACCCGTTGAATATGAATGTGCGACCAAGGCTGGTCCAGGTCGAACAATTTTTAAAATAACCCAACAACCAGTTGAAGAGTATCAGGATATTGCGGCATCAGAAGGATGGTCAGATTTTACATCCTATGGATTGAACAGAAGTCCAGCAACACAAGATGGTAATTGGTCAAAAGAAAGTCAGAAGGATAAGATCGCGGATGAACGGGTAAAGATTCAAGAACAATTGCTAGAGGTCGAAAAAGAAACGGGACAAAACAAACATCCGGATTCCGGCACCAATATAGAAAAAACTGCTAAGGATAAAATTGAGGTCATTGGACTCACATTCAATGATTTTGAATCTTTTAGGAAAGATCCGTCAGGCAAATTAGTTCCAGTCGGTGTTAAGATTGATCCGCTCGGCAAATCAGTTTATACACAGTATGCACCATCCACATTGGTTGAACATGTGGCAGTCGATTCAATGCTTGGTGGTAAACATCATATTACAGCAAATGATGAATATAAATTGCTTGTAGGGTCCAATGGTATAGATATAAAAACTACAGGTCCATTAGAACAATATGCGAGCCAAACCACGATCACTACCGAAAATTATGAACTGAATTCATCTGCTGATATTGCATTGAAATCTGGAAGAATTGATTTGTCTGCCGATATTATTTCAATCAGACCAAATAAAAGAACAAGAGTTATTGAAGACGAGACGGGAAATATCGCGACTTTACCCTTAAATGATAAGGAAGAAACTGAAGTAGAAGGTCAACTAATAGTTGACGGAAACCTCGGAATAACTGGTAATACGATTATAAAAGGCGGATTGCATACTGAGGGCAATCTAACATTCCATAGTCAGACATGTCCATCAGAGTTCCACATAACCGAATCAGATTTTGAATATGGGACAGATATTCAGCCGGTGGGTGGTCCTTGTGAAGGTGGAAATGTCACGGCAGATCCAACAATTGATCAGGACTTCCCTTGTCAAGATTCAGAGCCCCAAAAAATACCAACCCATGCGGATATATTACCAAATCATTTAATTGGATATTGTTTGGTCGAATGTGAGTATTGCACAGGATGTTTTCCAGTATATTCTGTTCTGGCAGAGAACAGTGTGATGGTTCATGCACATCACCATGTTTACAAATTACCACCAACAAAATTCGTAGAGACCGATACGCCTTTTGATATTACGGTTGGTAATAAAAATGGGGGTGAACCCCTGACCCCCCATGATGCTGTTCGAGCAATTGGTGCGCGTAATAATTATATTGAACCTGTTCTTCCGTCCCCTATTAAAAATGATTTTACTAATTTTACATCCCTTGAAAAATTTGGAGGTTCAACCTCAATTAACGGTGATTGTGATGATATAATACTGGAAAATGGTAATTGGGGGGAATCCAATAAAAACGAAGAACTTCCATCAGGAATGGGATGTCGAACCAAAGAAAATGAATTAGATGCGCTCATTGAGAAAGCAAAAGAATGGAATGCTAAAATGGAAGAACAATATAAGAAACTTCAAGAAAAACTAGATAACCTTACAACCGTTTAGTGTTGTAATAACACCATTAAGTTGCCAATTATCAGCCTCAATTAATTTTAGATATGTTTTAGTTCTATAGGTAGATGCCCGGATAGCAGAATTTGAATGATTTGCCATCCAATTATGTCGGGCATTTATATATTGTGTAATCCACTTCTTTTCATCGCCTCCATGTGCAGGAGTTCTTTCACTAAATTTATTTCTGAGGAATGTCATTATGCTTCCTGATTGGACAAAACTATCAAATATACACAAAATGGACAAAGGTAATGTGAATCCTTCTGTCGTTGCCCATTTCAATGCCGGGTTGAAATTATCTTCCTCAAACATTTCATCAATTGAATCCTGCATTTTTTTATCATATTTGGCGCTGTTTTTCAACAACGAGATAAATTTTGCATCGTTCACTAGAGAAAAATCAGTTGATATTCCGTTTATGTATGGAATGAAACTTGTAGAATATTCGCCTTTCTTTGCAATATATTTTCGGATACATTTTTCTAAATCTCCGGACTTTTGAATAAGCCCAAACGACAAGGTAATTTCACGAACTCCATTAGGCCCATCTGGTAAAATAGTAATATCATCATATTTTAGATAGGGGGTTCCAGTCTCCATGCAGTTGACGACATTCCAAATTTTTTTCTTAATTGAATAGTTCAGTTCCATCCAATCTATTTAAACAAAAACCGAAGAATTTTTAGTTCTTCGGTTTTTGTTTTTTATCTCAATTTTTATCAGTCGCCTAGAATATCCATTCCTGGTGGAAATCCAGGATTTAGGAATTGATCTGCCACATCTTCTAACATTCCCAACATTGCCTTATGTTGCATTGGCGAATTAGCTTGAAGAAAGCCAACAGGCTCTTCAGTTAATCCAAACCCAAAGATCATATAACAATCCATATGTTCAGATAAAATAGATCGAAGAACTTCCAGATTTTGCATTTTCTGTTCATCGGTCAATGCTTTTTTAATCTTTTTACGAGTTGGTAATTTCTTTTGGTCCAATCCATTCAACATTTTATCCACTGCTTCCGATTCCTTTTTAGAAATCGGTTTTTCCTTCTTGTTTTTAGGAATGCTCATGTTATTCATATATTTACTGATCTACAGGTTTATCTTCTAATGCACGGAATTTATAATCCAGACGATAAATTGGCTGCCGATTATAATAACTATAATGTTTATCAACAACCCCTTTTTCGTTAAGATATTCATAAATCACTTCTACTGAATCTGTGCGAAGATTTAGATGTGCATTGTGAGTTCTGCCACCATCATAAAATTGTATTTTTCCATCTTTAAAACAGGTTAAAAGGATAGATGTTCCTCCATTATCAATCAAAATAGAGAATTTCCGTTTATCGGTTTTGGAATATTCAATATTATCCAGTTTATCAATAGACCAACCAGAGTCTTTTAAACGTTTGACCAGATATGATTTAGTTGTAATGTTATTTTGTGTTGCCATATATTAATCTTCGTATGAATCGGTTGAGGTCAGAATTTCGTCTAGAATATCATAAACATATTCAGGTTCAATACCAACCATTGTCCGGTCGGATGAAAGAATATCAATGCACTGATGTCCCAAATAATCTTTATTAATTTGGTATGTGACAATCACATTGTCAGTCCCTTGATTTAACAGGGCCGACCAGCATCGACTGTCTCCCCTATTGTAATAGATGTCTAATTTGAAAGGTTTGGCATTAACATTCGCCAGATTCCGCACGAAATCTTCATATGCTAATGATGGTGTATAGTTTTTTGTCATGTTATTTCTGTAACTTGGTTGTTGCGTATATTGCTTTGGTTGTCTGTGTTTCCGTTAGGAAAATGATTGCACCATTATCCAGCACTTTGAGTGTCAATGGATTTTTGATGCGGAACATTGCGCGCAGAAATGCAATGTTATAAATTAGTTCAGGAATTTCGTCCTCGAAATTATCCTTCAGCAGGACTTTAATGGTATTCAGATGCTTCTGTTGTTTATCACCGAATAACATATAAAGCTGTGTTCCCTCTTTTTCCAAATAGAATTTAAGACTGTCATTCGCAAACGAATCAGCCTTCTTCAACTCCTGCATAATCTTTGGAGGAAGTTCAAAACTGGTCAAAATATTTGGATATTCTTCCAATTTCTTTGGATTGAATTTGGCAACCGGAACCATTTCGTTCTCCAATGTTCGGATTTCAAAATGAACTGCCTGATCTTTATATTTGATCTTCTTATCTTCCAGAACAAGGATAATACTCTCTGGATTGCTCGTAATACAATTCAAACCCTGAGACAGTTTATTTAGATCCACATTAACTCTCTGAATTGGATCTTGAATAGCTAGTGGAATATACCGTTGATAAAAACTTACTGAACTTCCATCGTCTGCCAGGAAGGTCGTATAAATCTCACTATCTTCACAAAATAATGCGGTTTTTCCTGCTTTATTAATATCCAGGATCGGTCCAATAAATTCGGACTGAAATTGTTTGGGATTAATCTTTATTCTCAATTGTCTGTTCTGTGTTAGAGGTTGTAGTTAATTTAGTCTGTTCCGATATGCGAATCAACTTATTAATTGCTTTTTTCATAGATTTAATTTCTTTGACAAGTTCATCAAATTTATCTTCATCTACCGCCGAATTTTGTTTTGGAGGTTGGGGAATACCAAACTGGGGTAGTTGAAATCCGCCAGTTTGGAGAGCAGGTTGCTGATATACAGGCGCATTAGCAGGTGCAATGGCTTGTTGAAGAGCCTGAACGGTATTACCCTGAATAACATTCCCTTCTGCATCCACCCCTACAGGAACCGGCAGTAATGGTTGAGAAGTAACCTGTGAGGGATCTGGAATACCATAACCAAATGCAGGAGAAGGCTGTTGATATTGGGGTTGAGGCTGTCTATTTCCGCTGGCAAATTGTCTCCAATCCGTCATTTTAGTTGGGGCGATTCCATTTAATTCTCTAGGATTTGCTCCGGGTGCAAGGAGCATATTTCTTAAACCAATTGCATTAACACCCGCTAAGAGTGCAACCGCATTGTCATCATCATTATAGTTCGACATATACTACACTACTTAGCGGGTGATTCTGCATATTTCAATTATTAATCATCCGCAAGCAAATCATCTAGTTCGTCCGAACCAGAATCGCCCATTGGAATCTCATCGTCATCATCTTCCTTTGTAGGATCTTCTACTTCATCTTCAGGACTTGCGGACGTTCCAAACCAATGTTCGTCCAAAATTTTCTTGATCTCATCATTGGATTTAACTGCCGGAATAAAGAGTTTCAGATCATGTGCTTGAGCACGAATCGCCTTTTCTTTAGTCTTGTCCACACCAATATCTGCTGGATCTTCAAATGAAGATCCCTTATAATTGGGGACTTTTGTTCCGTTTTCCAATACAGCAGTAGAGACCTTAAGTTTAAAGCTTCGCCCATTGGCAGACAAATCAAAGGCACGTTTACCAATACCTTCTTTTCGTTCGCCCGTAAGTGCCTCATCAATAGCAACATAGACATCACCTTTAGCTTCACCCGTGTTATTATCAATGTTTGCACCGAACTTCCATGCCAGGACTTTACCAACTACTTCCTGATCATCACCGATAACCTTATGGATATAGATATTAACCAGTGCTTTACGTTGAGGCCAAAGTTTATTTGCTGCTTTCTTTAGGTCCGCATCATTTTCCTTCTTTGCCTTGGTGTATGCGTCCATCTGTGTCTTA
>ERZ724522.205-NODE-205-length-39044-cov-38.605017_pt1 | contig 39044 bp, 53 predicted proteins | sample MGYA00376055_ERZ724522 | MGnify/ENA primary metagenome ERZ724522 (study PRJEB28724, sample SAMN07190884) | wastewater metagenome | isolation source: effluent of sewage treatment plant in Hong Hong | place: Hong Kong | collected 2016-03-17 ... | reverse complement strand
TGGGACGCGAGCGACGCCGCGCCGGTCGCCGCGAGGGCCGCCGCGAGGAACGCCGCGAGGGACGCCGCGAAGGCCGCCCAACGCGAACGCTTTGCACGCCTTGTTGCCGATGAATTTACCAACAAAGAAAATAATGACCACTAAATACACTCCCGGTCCATGGATTTCGTGGAATTCGCTCCCTCACGAAAAAAGTTCAGAAATCTCTGGGCCAACGGCTGCGGCATCCTGCACCGCACGATATGCCATAGACAAAGACGGATGGGCACGATATTGCGTCGTAGCCGGACCAAATCGTAAATCCCCGGCACTTGCGTTTGGAGACTCTCAAGAGGAAGCAGACGCCAATGCCGTGCTGATTGCAGCAGGGCCGGAAATGATAGAACTACTCGAAAAACTCACCCCACAACATGGCCCCGTATTGCAGGAAGATATCAACCGCGCTCGTGAAATAATTGCCAAAGTGAAAAACACCCAAAGGTAAAATCACAATGGACAGAAATATTCTTTGCTCTTGGATCGGGTGGTATCGTCTTTTCACTACTTCGAACAATCCTTCTGAAGCGGCAAAAAAAGCCATTTACAATCAAATGGTGAATTACGGTATTCGCCGTGACTTTGCCTATGACGCCGTCTATAACGACATTCCGATTCTCTAACTACGGTCATTTCTAAATATAATAAACGATGAATAAGGACGGAAACAGATTAACGGTCACGACTAGCAAGACGCGCTGGTGGGGGTGCTGGCTTTCGTCAGGCGACGACGAGAATCCACACAACAGCCTGACCGTGATCGCGGGCCGCTACCACGTCTCGCTGCGCCTGCCGCGGATCATCCCGCCGTACCGCGAGAAGGTGGTCGCGCGCTACTGGGATGCGGCGACGATCGCGCGGCTCGGCCGCGACTGGTACTGGCACACCGACCGCCGGGAATTCGGAGTGTCGCTGATGGATGGGCACTTGAGCGTCCGCTACGGGCGGCAGGCCGACGACAGCAAAACGGACCGTCAGTGGGGTTGTTTCTTGCCGTGGACGCAATGGCGCTTCGTCCGGTTCAGTCTGTACGACCTCGCCGGCCAACACTTCTGGACGCGCCTGAACGATCGCGGCGGCGTCAAAGGTTGGGAGGAACAGCGCGATGCTGTAGCGCGCGTGCCGAAGGCGCGATTCATGTTCGACGACTTCGATGGAAAGCGAATCGAAGCGACGACGCACATCGAGGAACGCGAGTGGACGCTCGGCACAGGTTGGTGCTCGTGGCTGCGGTTCTTCACGCCCAACAAGGTTCGCCGGTCGCTTGACATCGCGTTCAGCGAGGAAGTCGGCCCCGAGAAAGGTAGCTGGAAGGGCGGCACCACCGGACACAGCATCGACATGCTGCCCGGCGAGTCTCACGAAGCTGCGTTCCGTCGCTACTGCGAGCAGGATCATCACTCAAAGAGCCGCCGATTCCGCATCAGATTCGTCGCCCGCCTCGCCGTCGAGCAGGATCGGGCGCGGAGGGAGAAGAGGGAGCCGCATAGGGCACTTCTCGCGCTGCAAAAGGACGGATACGTAGACGTCAATAGTGATGACGACCACGCACAACACCTGATCGTTCTCCGCTGGACGCCCAAGCGCGTCTGGATCGAGAGCGAGAAGAATCGGGAGTTGGCGCGGATACTACGCAAGCATTACTACAACTCTGAATTAGCTTTTGACGTTGCCGACGATCTTGACGGGGGCAAGCGATGAACAAGCGCGAGCGGGCGAGCGCAGTAGCTGATCTACGACGGGCGGCGAAAGATATGGCCCAAGCACCGGCCGCCCATCTTTATGGCTGCTGCGACCTCATTTCTAATATCCATGCCTATTCCGCGTTTCAAGACATGATGAGGTCACAGGAGCGGCGCGACCTTTATTGGTGGCCGCGAGACGAAAATCATCGCCACGTCCGCATTATAGCGCTCCTGTTCGTCGCCGCCGCAGTCGAGGCCGGGCAATGAACAAGCGCGAACGGCGAGAGACAGCGAAGGTGGCGCTTGCTGGTTGGCGTCGATGGGCGCAAAGCGCCTTACCGCACGAAGATGCATTCTCTTAGATCGACCAAACAACCAAGCGACCATAGCTTAATGGATAAAGCCAAGGACTTCTAATCCTTAGATCTAGGTTCAATTCCTAGTGGTCGTACCAAAAATGAAAAACTATATATCTCTCTATGATTTGTATCTAGAAATGTGTGATCTTAGGGAAGAACTAAAAAAGAAAGATGATTTAATCAATACACTAAATAGTGTAATTAAAATTCTTGTATCACAAAACCAAGCAAGGAACTAATAATGGAAATCACAGTAGGCCAACAACTACATTTCATCGGTGACAAAAATCCGTCTGTGTGTATTGAACAAGTAGAAAACAAATGGGGGTTTAAGTATTATTATTTTCATAACCCGGATTTCGACGATAATTTTTCCCTAACAGAAAGCGAAATCAAAAGACTTGTAAAGACAAATGAATAGACCAAATATCGAATACTGTTCGTACTGTCATGGTAATAACGAACATGACTGTGACCAATGCAAAACCACGTGTCAACTTTGTTGTGAAGAACTTCCACAACATGTAAAAGAATTCCTTGAGGAACAAGAACAATCAGGGTGTAGCACAGCTAGGTAGTGCGCTTGCTTTGGGAGCAAGATGTCGGGAGTTCGAATCTCTCCACCCTGACCACTGCCTCTGTGGTGAAATTGGTAGACACAACGGACTTAAAATCCGTAGCTGCGAAAGCGGCGTGCTGGTTCGATTCCAGCCAGAGGCACCAACAACTATTGCCCCTGTAGCCTAATTGGTAACGGCAATGGTCTTAGAAGCCATACAATATCAGTTCGAATCTGATCGGGGGTACCACAATTATGTGCCAAATCAAAAATAAATTTCTAGTAAAAGATGCAACAAGAAAAACTGCATATAAAATAATGTATTATAACAAGAAGAACAAAACATGTCACTCAATGTATTTTAAAACAAATACAATTTATAAAACAAACAAAGTTTATACTGCTAAAGGATACTTCAAATCAGACAATAAAGCATTTTCAAATAATGGCAACTTACATGGAAGTGTTTTTCATGTATATACATCACTTAAAAGAGCAAAATTCTTATTACAAAAATTACAATCTATAGAAGATCTTTGCATTGTAAAAGTTTATGTTAATGATTATGTAGCATCAGGAATAAATGGAGGTAACGAGAATAAAACTGCTTGTTACAGACAAATTATATTTACAAACGAAACATATAGAAAGTAAACAATCTATACACCCATAGCTCAGTTGGTAGAGCAGCGGACTTTTAATCCGGTGGTCACAGGTTCGAATCCTGTTGGGTGTACCAATTAAAGAATACGGACCCGTAGCTTAATGGTAAAGCTCCGAGCTTATACCTCGGCGATGCCTCTAGATGAGGGGATGATGGGGGTTCGAATCCCTCCGGGTCTACCAGAAATAGCTCTCTTAGCTCAAGTGGTAGAGCAGAGCATTTGTAATGCTCAGGTTGAGGGTTCGAGTCCTTCAGAGAGCACCAAGTTAAGATTCTTTGTAGAACGACATGAAAGCATGTAATTAACTTGATTTTTTTATTATGTCTGTATACACATTATGTGTATTGATAGGCATGCCTCAAGTTAATTGGGTGTGAGAGTCACCAAAGCAAAATCATAAACCATCCGAGAAGAATTATCTCGGCTACAAAGAACCCACTATAAATTGCGAACTACTACGGTCATGAAAAACAAATTCTATATTTCTTCTCAAGTATTTGATCAATTCAGAGAACTAAGTGAACAAGAAAAATGGGATGGAATTATTGGAGAACCAACCACAGCTACAGGATTTCAATTTTGGGAAAGACTTAAAGAAACATCTCAGAAAATATTTCTGATCCATTCTACAAAACAAAAAAGACAAAAATGAACTACGGATTTATTAAAGTACAATCTATTTTAGATTTTACTAAAGATACAGAAACATATAAAAGTCATCTTGATACTCATGTTTTTTCTGTAAGAAATGCTTTACATTTTGATGAAATGGATTTACAAAGAATAGTTTATAATAAATTTATGCATCATTTAAATCAGGGATTTTCAGAATATTTTATACTAAAAAAAGTACAGAAATTAAATCCACACATAAACAAATATTCTTTGCTATATGATATTATATACCCAACCATATACAAATATAAAAATCCATATTTTTCTGGTATGTATAAATATTCACATGTATTAGATATGCCAATATATACAGCTAGAGAAATGTTGTTACATGGAACAATCAAATTTTTAGAACCAGTAACAAAACTCCAGTAAAAGTTTATGGCAAACAAAGAGTTTACATATGAAAGATATTCAACAAAAGATATACTTAATATAAGCTACATATTAAATCGTCTAACTTCTATGCCACTTAAAATTGTTTCAAACCCAACACTTACAAAAATTCTTACTTTTAGGTATGTAAAACCTAAAAATAAAAATTTAAATTCTTTATTACCGCTGCTTACAAAAATAAATAACATTTATAAAAAACATATTCAACGATGGGAAAATAGTACACCAAAAGAAAGAATACTATTTACTCCAACCACAGCACTTTTAGCAGATCTTGAACCCTTATTAACAGAGTTCACAATACATATACTCAGCATTTGTGAATATAGAACTATATGGAATGCTCAATTTCCAGAAAAGCAAAAACCAATAAAATATACTAAAAGAAAAGAAACTATTGTAAATAATATTGGTCAAGATACTCCTAATTTTACCATAATAGATCTTGAATATGCATATACCTTTTATGATATAATGAGACGAATTGAAAAAATAACAGGAATGAAATTTTCCATACATCCAAATTATGGAATATTATATCCAATATATTGTTTTACAAAAGTAATTACACTTACATCAAACAAACTTCCAATTATTTCATATTATCCAAACGAAACAGTAATCACAAATTGTACATTTAAAGACAATAAATGGTGGGATAATATATTATTCTATGATCTTTATGATCAAACAATACATAACAAAACAAAAGAACTAATATTCAGAACTAAAAAATATAAAGTTTGTCGACAAGACTCAACAAAATGGACACAAAATTCTAAATTTCAATTTATTTCAACATTAGATGCAATTGTTTGTCCTATTTGTGCAGAAAAAGAAGCAAAATATGTACCACCAAAATTTGATCAATCCAATATTTATCATGATCATTATCATAGTACCAGATCTGGATTTAAATTTCAGGTCAAAAAATTAGGACATGAACCATCTATTCCAATTGGAATGGAATTAGAAACAGAATTAGCACTAGAAAAAGTTCCTAATTATGATAGAAATTATATTCTCTATACATTATGGACTAAGCTTGGTAAAAATGATATTATTTTTGAAAGAGACGGATCACTTAATGACTGGGGTGTAGAATGTATTACTAACCCCATGACATTAGAATATGCAAGAGCATATTGGAAAAAGGTTGAAGATATTCTACCAAAATTCACAAAAGGAATTAATTCCGGGATAAAAGGACAAACACAAGTAAACCCCACAAATTATTGGGGAATTCATTTAACAATTAAAAGATCCTACTTTAACAATAATGTTGCTCTAGCAAAATTCAATAACTTTTTCTATAACGAAAAAAATAAAATAACATTATTCTTAATTGGACAAAGAACCTACTTATACGACCAAAACGAACCTCTTGGACAAAAACGAACTAACACCGCCTATAAAAACGAATTACAGTTTTCCATCGACAAAAACAGAAAAGAACCATGTGAAAAAATTGTATATAATTCCAGAGGAACTGCTGTTAATCTTTCGAAAAAGAAATTTGTAGAATTAAGATTTTTCCAATCCGTAAATACAGTTGATGAAATTCTTAAAAATTACGACTTTGTTACAGCACTGTATGAATGGATAATGTCCACCAATACTGGATTAGTACCAAACGCAACAGATTTATTTAATTGGATATTAGATAAAAACAATCCACAAAGAGCAATAAGATATAAATATCTAGTAAAACATCTGCAACAACCAGAAATATCTGTAAGAACAGAAAGCAAAGTTGAACTAAGAAAAAATCCGTTTTACGACCAATTTAAATCAATCGATATCACCAAATTCTTTAAAGAGAAAACCAAAAAATAATGTGCCTAATTCTATTAAAGCCAAAGTCTGTAATTCTTCCCAAAAAACTGTTTAAAAATGTAATTGAAAAAAATAAAAATGGTTTCGGTTTTATGTTATTAGATAAGCAAAAAAATATTATAACATACAAAACCATCAGTAAAAATTGGGAAGAACATTATGATGCATTTGCACCATACAATAATAATGATTATGAAGTAGGAATTCATTGGAGACTTAAAACTCAAGGAGATGAAATCCTTGAAAATACCCATCCTTTTGAAGTAAAAAAGGATGAAATATATATGATGCACAATGGTACTATTTCAGGATTACAAACAAAAGAAGATAATAAAAGTGACACATATCATTTTATTAACCAAATCTTAAACCCTTATATCAATTCATTAAAGAAACCAAAATATCTTTTTGATAACCCAATTAACAAGCATATACTTGCAAAAGTAATTGGAGATTATAATAAACTATTATTCTTAACTAAAGATGGTTTTATTAGAATTAACACATTCTTTATAACTGATGAACAATATGTCCCACAAATACGAGATCTCATTTTTTCAAATACATATGCTTGGGATAATCAATTTTGGTATAAAGATGCGTACCAAAATGAAATTAATGAAGAATATGTAACAAGAAAAAAAGAAAGTTACTATTCTGGCGAAAGGAATAATGTTTTTGAACACCAAAACTACCATCGTAGATTTTTCAAACCAAACTCTACACCATTAAAAAAAGAAAACACAGGAACAGAAAAGCCAAAAGCAGAAACAAAACAAAATAAAGATTATACCACTGTTACACTTAAGAAACAAAAACGAGAAACTAATCAACAAGAAAACTGTCAAACAAACGAATTAACAATTACAACATACCACTTATATAAACCAAACCCACCAATTGAAATTGTAAAAAACACAAAAGAAGAAACAAAGGAAAACAAAAAAGAAGAAACTTTGGAACTTCCAAAGCTGCTTTTACCCAAGCCACCAGAATACACCAATCTTCATTAAACAATGACAACCTTTATTTACCCATACTCGCCAGCTAGTACATCAGCTAGATTATTAGCTGAAACGATGCAGATTAAACGCCTTAAGCGTAATCCAAGAAGGGCAAGAACATTTAGTGAGACAGATTATATTATCAATTGGGGTGCTACTCGGCCTCTTCGTAATCTTGATCCTGCTATTGTTTTTAATAAGCCAGCAAATGTCAAATTGGCAGTTGATAAACTCCAAACTTATGACCTATTAAAAACAAATAGTATTCCAACTCTTGATTACACAACAGATATTACAGTTGCTAGAAATTGGCTGAGAAATGAACGACGTATCGTGTTCGGTAGAAATACAGAAAACGGTAACGGCGGAAACGGTATTACCGTATATGACCCAAATCTAACACAGGAATTAAATCTACATAAGTTCTACACAAAACATTGGCCTCATACATACGAAGTAAGAATCCATATAATATTGCCAACTACAGTACATTACCAAAGAAAAATAAAAACTTTAACAGGATTTAACCATCTTAATATAAGAACAAATCCACAAACAAGAATTAGAAATTACAATAATGGATGGCGATTCACAAGTAACCAAGAAAGACTTAGAGAAATACCCTTAGAAAAGGCAGAAAATGCCTGCCTAAGAGCTTTAGCTGCTCTTAACCTTAACTTCGGAGCTTTTGATGTTTTAATCAAAGCTAATGGTGATCCATGCATTTTAGAATGCAATACAGCACCGGGAATTGAGGGTACTACGGTCACAATCTATGCTGAAGCTTTTAGAAATTATATAACACAATCCTGTATACAATGACAAAAATTCCAAAAAAAGCGAAAGAATTTCCCTTTCCTCCTGATATAAATGAAAAAATTAGTGTAAATATTCTTAAACAACTAAAACAAAAAACAATTAAAAATTTCGTTACTACTTATATTGAACAAGTTTTACCTTGGCATAAAACAAAACTTGATGATGAACAAAAATTAATAACAATAGATCCACATTACACACTAAACACTGCATATAATCTTATTGATGATTTCGACAGTATTTTTGGTGTTATTGGATTACTGGATTTAGTTAGTAACAGTGCTAAAACAAGAATATTATGGAGAAGAAATTCTATCACATCACCACAATATATATCTGTTAATGTAGATGCACTACAAAATGCTTGCATAATAAATGGACAAAGAAAAACAGCAGCACTATATATCCAATCTATCACAAAACCAAAAACAGAAGAAGCAATAAATGAAATATTAAGTCTAGATCCTACAAAAACAAAAGAAGATATTCTTTCACAGGTTAAAGAAAATGCAGAACTACAACCAAATTTAAGAATTTAACTATGAAATCACAAAACATTAAATATATTCATCTTAGATACGAACCGGATCAAAATGAAGGAAATGCTACATTTAGTAATTTTGGTGGTGCTACAATAGCATACAAAATTACTGAAGACCCAAAAGATAAAAACTATTCTAAGATAGAATTAGGATTGTCAAAATGTAGCATGAATGAAAATTTCTGTCGTCGTATTGGCAGAACCATTGCTACATATAGGCTTTTAATGAAAGCACCATATTGGTATTTCTCTATGGACACTGAAATACCAATTAGTAAAAGTTCCTATGATGTAGTTTTATCTTACGCCTTAGCTGCATGGCCGAAAGAATTAGAAGATTTCAAGTGTTTTGTTAAAGAAAAATTATTTGAAGATACTTGGACTGATAATCATATGATAATTCCAAATAAATAATAATGAAAAAGCAATGCCCTCGTTGTGCATCATACGGTAAAGATACACGAAAAGACAATCTTCATGTGTATCCAGATGGTTCTTGTTACTGTTTTTCTTGTAAACTATATATTGCATCTCCATTAACCCAAGAAAACATTTCAAATCAAATCAAAAAAATGGAAGAAACCAAAAACATTATTGTTCCAGAACAAGAAACAGAAATTAATTTTTCTAAGTTAACAACCAAAATTCCTTCTCATGTTAGAAATTATTTAGCAAGCAAATATATTGATCCAAATTTTAGGCATGGTACACTTTATTGGGACGAAAAGGATGAATTTCTAGTCTACCCAGTTCATGATGCTGATGGTAAAATTGTATTTGCTTCTTGCAGATATTTTGGAAAAAATCCAGAACATCCAAGATATGTTAATAAAGGATCTTACAAATATAATCCTGTAGTTTTTGGTGAAGAAGACAAAACAAATGTTGTATTTGTCGTTGAAGATTTTCTTTCTGCTTTAAGAATTGCTTCTATTAAGAATCCAGCAAGTGGTGGTGGATATTGTGCTTATCCTATGTTTGGTAGCATACCCTATAGTAGCCATATGTTAAAACTTACTGGTTTATTTTTAGCCTGTGCTTTCTTTCTTGATCCAGACAAAAGATACGATAGTTATAAATATAAGATGGCATGGCAACATAGTTTTGAGGCTGTTGACGTGGTTTTCTCGCCAAAAGATCCAAAGGATTTAACACCACTAGAACTGAAGAATATTATTGAAACAACTGTTTCTGATATTGAAAGAAAATTATTTAACAATTATCAATATGACAATAGCAAAGCAGATCTTGGGTCTATCTATTAATTAAATGAATCTATACTATAAAATTATATATCTATTTTTAAACAAAGAGATATTTGAAAAATATAAAAATACTATTGATTTAAATATTATTAAAGGCTCAATGCCTATAATATATAAGGTATTTTTATCTTTATTTAAATTACATGAACGGACAACTAACAATCAAGCATCTATTTCTGTCAAAGATTTAGAAACTGTTTTCTTTTCTTTGTATCCAGCAGAAAATCAAAAAGAAATAGCACTTGTATTTAATCATATAGAACGTGATGGGTCAGAAGCCAATAAAGAATTACTTGTTTCTTATTTAAATGATTGTCAAACCAGACTAATAGCTTTTGAAATAGCCAAACTAGGAATCACAACTAGTGACGGCGGAACTAGCCCAGAAGCATTCAAGGAGGGCCTTAAACGGGCGCTAGATCAATTAGAGACACCAGTAGTACCCACTGACGAGACTAGCTTTGTTTCTGATGACCTAGAGGCTTTATACACGGAGACATTTAAAGAAAAAGGATTACGTTGGAGATTAGATTCTTTAAATAAAACCCTTGGTTCTTTAAGACCCGGTGACTTTGGTTTTATCTTTGCTAGACCAGAAACAGGAAAGACTACCTTCCTTGCTTCTGAAGTAACCTACATGGCTTCACAACTAACTGCTGAAAAGGGTCCTGTATTATGGATTAATAATGAAGAACAAGGTAATAAAGTAATGCTTCGATGTTATCAAGCAACTTTAGATCTTAAACTTCAAGAATTAGCCAAAGATATTCAGGGTAATAAGATAAAGTTTAATGAAATAATTAAAAATAAATTAAAGATTTATGATAAACCAATTATTTATAAATCTGAAGTGGAAAACCTTACAACTATCTGGCAACCATCTTTAATTGTGTTTGACCAAATAGATAAGATAAGAGGGTTTGATGCCGAAAGAGATGATCTTAAACTTGGATCTATTTATCAGTGGGCTAGAGGATTAGCAAAACAATACTGCCCTGTACTAGGAATTTGTCAAGCTGACGGAACTGGAGAAGGAGTAAAAGCTCTAAACATGAATCACGTTGCTAACGCCAAGACTTCCAAACAAGCAGAGGCTGATTTTATTTTAGGTATTGGTAAAACCCATAACAAAGATGAAGAATTTATAAGATATTTCAACATATCTAAAAACAAACTCTTTGGAGATGAGGATTCCGTACCAGAAAGAAAGCACGATTTTTGGGAAGTTGAAATAGATCCACAACATGCACGATATAGAGACTTTATTTACAACGATGACTACTATAATTCTAGATAAAACTAATAAAACTCTTTATGCTGATTGTAAAGAAATATATGGAACTTCGATATATATACCAACTATAAAAATAGTACCACTAAGACTTAAGAATAATAGACGCATTGGTTTTATCGCTATGTCAGGAGCTAGTTACCAATGCGAAACATATTTACGATATCTTTCTACTATAGAAAATCTTCATGAAATTAAAGATTTTACTGAACGCAGACCAGAATGGAAAAAGCTTGGTGGAATTATTGCACTAAAGGATGGTCTAACCTATACCATAGCTCATGATGGTACAATAATCCCATTTCATGGGACATACATGGCAGATGGTGCTGGACAAGAAGCTGCTATGGTATGTTTACAAGCTGAGATACCGATAGAAATGATTTTTTATTACATCTCAAAGGTTACTTCACATACTAGTGAAGAGTTTCATTTTGTTAAATATACAGAACCAAATGCTGAAATCCAATACAGTAAAACCCAAACCAGATAAAACTCAAATTAAAGAACATCACGAGTGGAAACGTAGAAAAAAGGAAGAACAAGAGCGTGTATTTGATGAGATAGAAAAAGAAGAATATGAACAAATATTTGATATTAGACGTAGAGACTACTATAGGAAATGAAGGAGACCCATTTGACCCCCGAAACAAGTTATGCCTTGTTGGGCTACGTAGCCCTAGTTATAACAGGATATATTCTATACAGTATAGCAATGATCCTTATGGCGATGCCTTGGCAGAAATTAAAACAGAAATTGAAAACAGTAAAGTCTTGGTTGGGTTTAACTTAAAATTTGATCTTCATTGGATACGGAGATATATAAATGATATTAACTTTTCTGCTGGTACTGCTTGGGATTGTCAGCTTGTTGAGTTTCTTTTATCTTCTCAAAGACTCAAATATCCATCCCTTAATGAAGTATGTGGTTTCTACAATCTTGGTCACAAGTTGGATGCTGTTGCCACCGATTATTGGGAACATGGAATTGACACTACACTCGTACCAATCGATCTTCTCACAGCGTACCTCACCCAAGATCTCGTCCTAACAGAAAAATTATTTCTTACACAACAAGAACATCTGCAAAAAAGAAAGTCACAACAATTTAGAAACCTATGTGCATTACATAATGCAGATATGCTTGTGTTACAAGAAATGGAATTTAATGGAATTAAAGTAGACTTAGAAAAGATAAATGAGGAAACCAGAAATGTTTTGGAAAAACTGGAACAAGCAGATAAAAAGTTACGTACCCTTTCTAATGTTCCTAATGAGATTCCTCTTAATTTATCTAGCAATTTTCAGTTGTCTGCTATTATATATGGTGGTTTCATACCTTTTCCTGTAAAAGTAAATAAAACAAGAGTATACAAAAATGGTACTGTACGAGAATATGAGGTTAAAGGAATTGACAACTATAAAGTAGAAGGCTTTGCAAATCCAATTAAATCTACAGAAACAGCATATACTGTAGATATTCCAGAATCTAAATTAATAGAGTTACAAACAGAAGCAAAAGAAAATAATAAAGCAATTCCGTTTAGAAAATATTCTGTTGATGAAGCAACCTTGAAACAAATAAAACCAACCAATAAAAGAGGTCGAGAATTTCTTGATCTATTATTCTATCGTATTTATTATGAACAAACACTTAGTACATACCTAAACAAAATACCAGAAATGATTGAGGGAAGACACTGGGAAAACAATATAATTCATGGTCAGTTTAATCAATGTGTTGCCAGAACTGGAAGATTATCAAGCTCAAAGCCTAACTTACAAAACTTAGATACAAATTTACATCATTTCTTTATATCCAGATATGCTAATTAATGTAGATGCCAAAGCCCTTGAGTGGGTTGTTTGTGCTTTCTTATCCCAAGACCAAACAGCAATACATGAAATAGAAAATAACATAGATCAACATACAGAAAATCAAAAAATGTTGATGCTTCCTCCGAGGAAGGAAGGAAGACTGATAGCTAAGGTATTTGTCTTTCGTTTAATCTATGGTTCCGTAGCTGAAGGATTTGCGAAAGACCCTGACTTCATTGACATATCCAAAAATGTAGATTTTTGGCAAGAAAAGATAAATAAATTCTACAAAAAATATAAAGGTATCGAACTTTTTCACGAAGAATTAGTCAAACAATATAAGAGAGATGGTAAATTAACAATGCTTACCGGACGTACATATTACTTTGATCACCAAGAAAACTTCAATTATTTACGTCCAAAAATATTAAACTATCCAGTTCAAGGTCTTGGTCATGATTTAATGACCATCTCACGGGTGTCTTTATTTAAAAAGATGAGACAAGCAAAAGTACAAGCTAAATTAATTTCTACTGTTCATGACTCCATAACTATCGATACAATACCAGAGGAAAAAGAAACTATTATTGATTTAATTAATAAGACATGGGAAGATATACCAGAAAACTTTGAAAATCTTTTTGGTGTTAAGTTTAATCTTCCTACTAGGTGTGAAATTTCATGCGGTCCTAATCTAAGGGATACAACAATATGTTAATTACTATTCAAGAAATCGATGGTCCAAATCAACCAGCGGGCAAGAAGTACAAGACACTAACTGTTGTCTTTACAAAACAAGATGGTAATAATTCCAAGAAACAACTCTTTTCTTTTGGCGATGGTAAACCTGTTTATGACAGGTTAGCTAAGGGTGATTTTGGTCCCGGCGATACTGTTGAAGTTACTGCTAAAAAGAATGGTGAATATTGGGATTGGGTTGATATCAAACCAGCAAACCCAAATGACACACCACAACCCGCCACCAAAGGTGGCGGCAAGAGCACATGGGTTCCAGATGTAAACAGAGAGACACCAAAAGAAAGGTATCTAAAAAACCTAGCTATCTGTAGACAAAATGCATTAACCAATGCTGTCAATTCTCTTAGTGGTACAAAAGCAACAGTTGAAGACATCATTAGCAGAGCAGATAACTTCTTTCATTACACAACCTGTGATTTCATTGAGAGTAATGATCTTGCCAAAACTGTTGAAAATACCGATCAACCAATTATAAAGTAATATGTACGGACTAATCGACGGGGACATTCTTGTCTATCGTATTGGGTATTCTAGTGAGGATGTCCCCGAACGATTGGCTGGATTTCGGCTTAAAGAATACTTCAATGAAATTATTGAGTCACTACTAATTAGTGATTACACAACCCACATTACAAGTAATGACAAGTCTAATTACAGATTTAGTATTGACAGTTCTTATAAAGCAAATAGAACTCAGCCAAAGCCAAAACATTACGACTATTTAAGAAATTGTTTGGTTGACTATAGTAATTATAAAACAAAAATTAGTGTAGGATTAGAGGCTGATGATAGCATTGGCATTGAAAGTCAACAATTCAAAAAGGTTTCTGATTATTGTATTATTACAGTAGACAAAGACCTTAATCAAATACCCGGATGGCACTACAACTTTGTTAAGAAAAAAAAGTTCTATATAAACAAACTTAATGGACTCAGATTCTTCTATAAGCAATTATTAATGGGAGATAATGCCGACAATATCAAAGGCATCCTAGGAATAGGTCCAGCTTTTGCTGATCAACTAATAGATAGTTGTGATACAGAAATTGATATGTATAGAATTGTTTATCAAATCTACAAAGAAGTTGATAGTGTTGATCATATAATTCCAAGAGGTCAACTATTAAAAATACAAACAAAACCAAACGAAATGTGGTTGCCGCCGGAGATATCGTCAGAAGAACTAAACGCCCCGGCAGAAATAATTACAAAAGTAAATTGGAAAAAGAGTTTCGAGAGATTCTCAAAGATCAAGATGAAAAATTCGACTACGAAACAATCAGAATGTACTTTGAATACCCCGCAGAGCTAGCGTTTTATATGCCTGATTGGGTTAATGAAAGAGAACAAATTCTTGTAGAAACAAAAGGTCAATTTACAAGTAAGGATAGAAAAAAAGCTTTGCTTGTAAAGAAATGGTTTCCTTCTTGGCTACACATTTTTGTATTTGAAAGACCACACAATAAATTAACTAAAAGGAGTAAAACAACATATGCAATGTGGTGTGACGAAAATAATATTCCTTGGTTGGGTATTGGCGATATGTGGTCTAATCCTAAATGCCTATCCAATTTGATTCGGACCAAAAGAAATGGATCTTGAATTTAACAATTGAAGAAAATATTAATTTGCCGATGTTGTTAAAATATCTAGAAACCAAAATAAATACTACCTGTGTTTTCATTGATAAAAATCATAAAGCAAATACTATTGCTGACCTTCGTTTATATAATGATGAAGACTTTTTTAACTCATAAAGGAATAAAAAATGCAACTTAACACACAAACGTATCTTGATCTTGTAGAGAATGCTAAGAAACTAGTGTTCTTTGATATAGAATCTACAGGATTACGTGGAGATTATGGTTCTATAATATGTGCTTCCTTCAAACCATATAATGAACCACCAATGACTGTGAGTATAAGACAATTAGGAAATGATCAAAGGGTTGTCAGAGAAATAAAAGAAATGCTAGAGTCTTTCGATTGTTGGTGTTCTTATTATGGTAAGGGATTTGACATTCCAATGATTCAAACCCGACTTCTTAAGTGGGGTCTTGAACCTGTTAAATCTAAACATCACATTGATTTATACTTTACACTCAAGACGCATTTACTTATGTCTCGTAAAAGCCTTGCTCAGATGGAAGGCTTCTTAGGTACCCACCAACAAAAGATGGGTGTTAGTCCAAACGTGTGGTCAGAAATGGGGTTTAACATTGAACAACATCTACCCACAATGATGGAAAGATGTGAAACAGATGTGATAGGGTTAGAGAATGTCTATGATAGAACAAGACATTTGATTAAGGATATTAAACTACAATCTTAAAGGAGAACATCATGGGACGCCCACGTAAACTATCTGCTGAACAAGAACAAGAAATTTGGAATCTTCATGTTGAAGGTTTAACTCCAGCTAAGATTTCCAAACAACTAAATATTCCTTACATGTCAGTTTATACAAGTTTAAAACGGGAGAAAAATGCAACAAGAACAACAACAGAAACTACAGAAAATACAGTTTGAATTCAAAAAGGTCGTTAAGCATTGCTTTACTCTTAACGATAATAAAACCTACGACATTGTTGCTATTAGCTATGGTATTATTGTATTAGTGGCTTGCGCTGTATTTATTATTAGCTCTGTACGCCTAGCCTCCGATAAGCAACCTGATTATGGTGGTTTTTTCGGGGGACTAGCCGCCATTGTCATAGCCTTTGGTGTCAACAAAGGAGTTGATAAAGATAAAACTAAAATACAGACAATAGAAGATGTGGCAAACACTACTACTAAATAGGTGGGTACAACTTGGTGCTGCTGTCATAATTACAGCTTTACTAGTTGGTCCGTGGCAACGATACCAAGGGTATTCACATGAACACAAAGAAAGACTAAAAGAGGTAGCCGAACTAAATGACATCATTACAAAGGGTGCAATTAAAGCCCTTAAATTATCAGAGGCTTCTACAAGAAGTTTTCAAGAAGCTGAAGATAGATTACAAAAAACAAATAAACAACTGAAACAAACGGAACTATCTCTCAAACAAAGGATCAAAGAAAATGAAGAACTACGTTCTATTATTCTTCCTCCTATTGCTGTGGAGTTGTTCAACAGTTCCACAGACAGTTCAACCAGAGAAAGGTCAGCACGTATTCAAGACAAAGCCAACACCAGCAATGATGCAAAAACCAGTTCCACCGGAACCAATCTTGCAGTAATGTTGGAGGTTGCCACCAGAAATAATTTGAATCATTTAGCTTGTGTTGCTCAGGTCCAAGAATTACAAAGTTTTGTATGTAATCTTTTTGATGCTGATGGTCAACCACTAACTGAATTTGAAACTTGCGTTAAAAAGGAACAAAATGCCAAAGATTCCTCTTGATATTATTTATGAAAGATTAGCATCCTTAGATCCCGTCTATGTAATTGAATTACTTTCCATAACCTCACAAGACATCTGTGATGCTTTCAAATCTCGAATAAAGAAATATCAAGAGGAATTATCATCTGAATTGGATATTGATATAGAACAAGCATTTTGTCATGAAGATGACAACACATTTGATAACTATGATCAAGTTAATTTTGATGACTTTCTAATTGAAGAGGGACAAGAATAAAATGTTATACTTTCATTTCTTTAATGAATATATACTAAGCATTTTCCTGTACAATGGGTTTATGTTTGGTGTCGAATGGGATTTTGATATGCAATATGTTTGTATAAGTATTGGATTTATCAGAATCTTTTTTGCTAAGGGTGTCCAGTTTGATCTTCCGACTGAGAACTTTCCAGAGATTGATAAAAAGGATTAATATTATAATGCATAATTATTTATGGTTTATATCTGTGTATTTAGACAATGATGAAAGTAATTCCTTAGATTATTTATATATCCCAGAATGGGACGATCTACCACCCCCTATTGAATAACATGTACACACATGATCAATATAACACCCTAATTGAGAAAACAATATCAACGATTAAATTGTTATCATCTTTAAAGGGTGGAGAATATGCTGGTGATAAAGATCGACTAGCTAATTTTAAAAGAAATGCTGCTAATCTGGATTTGTTACCAGAACAGGTGTGGGGAGTTTATGCTGCCAAACATTGGGATGCTATAAACCAGTATATAAAAGATCTTGGTAATGGCAAAAGCAGAGAACGTATTGAGTCTATTACTGGTAGAGCAGATGATCTTATAGTCTATTTAATTCTATTTAAGGCCCTATATGAAGACAGGACAATCAACGCCACAAAAAACGAAAGTTGTAATGCTGGAGCCGAAATTAAAATCTCGTATGCCTAACATGCTGCTAGAAGCAGCAATTGACGGTGCTGGATTCTATGCTTTTAGAGATGCTTGTTGGGACAAACTTCTTTTAGCTAGAGAGAAGGATGGTAAATGCGGTTGGTATTGGAATGAGGATCCTTCGGATCTATATGCTCGTGCAATAGACCATCTACACAACATACAAAAGAAAGAAGATTTATTAGATACTGCGAATTATTTAATGTTCCTTTATAATATAATGAACACTAATCCGCACCTTAAATTTTACTTTCATAGTAATCCAGAAACCAACGTTACGGAGATTCAAAAATAATGAGTTTCATTTATTTAGCTACACCTTACAGTCATAAAGATCCAAAAGTTAGACAAAATAGATACGAACATGCGTGTAAAGTTGCAGGCAAACTTATGGAAGAAGGTAACCTTGTCTTTTGTCCCATTGCTCATTCTCATCCTATAGAAACAATTGGAATGACCAAAATAAATGATGGTAATTTCTGGCTAAAACAAGACTTTGCTATATTAAAACATGCTGATTTTCTATATGTTTGTATGATGCCGGGATGGGGAGAAAGTTATGGAGTAAGAGAAGAAGTTAAGTTTGCTCAAGCAAATAAAATTCCTGTAGCCTATATAGACTTTTAATATGCCATATATTCAAACAGATATTCGAAGAAATTTTAAAGCTGTTAAAAGCTTAAATGCACTGGATAGTGGTGAACTTAATTATTTATTCACTGTGCTAATCAAAAATTATATAGATTTTCACGGTCTTAAATATGAACATTTTAACGATGTAATTGGTGCTTTAGAAGGAGCTAAACTTGAATTCTATCGTAGAATAGTTGTTCCTTACGAAAATAATAAAATAATTGATAATGGAGATGTATATTGAATACACCAGTATTTCGTAATGAATTAGCTGAAACAATCTTTCATCAGAAGTATAGTCATGGTGGAACACACTCATGGTATTCACTAGCAGAAACAATTGTTGATGATGTCTGTGGTACTTCTGGTGGCACTAAAGATATGTTGTTAAATAAATCGGAAAGAGAATATATTGTTAAACTAATAAAAGAATTTAAATTTATACCCGGTGGTAGATACTTATATTATGCTGGTAGACCTGTTAAGTATTTTAATAATTGTTATTTGTTAAGGGTTGAAGAAGACACCAGAGAAGAGTGGTCTCATTACACATGGAGAGCTATGTCATGTCTCATGACTGGTGGCGGTATTGGTGGCGATTACAGCGTAATACGGCCCCGTTGGTCGATTCTATCCAGAACAGGTGGGGAAGCTAGTGGTCCTATTCCACTTATGCAAGCTATTGACGAAATAGGTGGCAAAGTAATGCAAGGAGGTAGTCGTAGATCTGCTATTTATGCTAGTCTTAATTGGAGACATGACGACATTAATGAGTTTTTAAGAATTAAAAATTGGGATGATATGCATATTGGCCCACTTACTTATGGTGATTTAAAGAAAACAGATTTTAATTTTAAAGCACCATTAGATATGACTAACATCTCTGTGAATTATGATAATGCATGGTTAGAAAAAGAACAAAGAGAATTAGATCCAATCTTTTTGGAAAACTGTAAGCAGGCAATGAAAACAGGAGAGCCGGGTTTTAGTTTTAACTTTGGAGATAAAGAAAATGAAACGCTCAGAAACGCCTGTAATGAAGTTACATCAGAAGATGACTCTGACGTTTGTAATCTTGGGAGCATCAATCTCGGCAATATTGAAACTCTGGACGAATTCAGATCTATCGTACAAGCAGCTTCGAAATTCCTCGTATGCGGGACCCTCCGTGCGGATCTTCCGTATTATAAAGTCCAAGTCGTTAGGGAAGCAAATCGCCGTCTGGGACTGGGGCTTATGGGTATCCATGAATGGCTTCTTAAACGGAACTACCAATACGAAGTTACCCCAGAACTACATTCGTGGCTTCGAGCCTACGAAAACGAATCAGAGTCAGCAGCTAACACATTATGTGATGCCCTCGGAATAAGTAGACCAAAAGCTTATAGAGCCATAGCACCAACAGGGTCTATTGGTATACTTGCCGGTACTACTACAGGCATTGAACCATTGTTTGCGGTTGCTTATAAGCGTAGATATCTCAAAGGTACTACTTGGAAATATCAATATGTTGTAGATGGAGTGGCTCAATATCTAATACATGAATTAGGTATTAATCCAGATAAAATTGAAACCTCAAAGGATTTATCCAATGACTATGAACGAAGAATCAAATTCCAAGCAGACGTTCAAGATTACGTTGACATGTCGATATCCTCAACGATTAATCTACCAACTTGGGGGCAAGGGGGAAATAGCGAAGAAAACGTTAGAAAATTTGCAGAAACTCTTTCGAGATATGCCCCCCGGCTTCGTGGATTCACTTGTTATCCAGATGGATCTAGGGGAGGACAACCCCTGACAACCATTGATTATAACGACGCTATGAAGCATAAGGGCGTTATATTTGAAGAGTTAGATATTTGTGAAGTCAGCGGAAAAGGAGGTTCTTGTGGCTCTTAATTTATCTATACCATCGAGTATACCCAACACACTAATGGAAAGAGTAGCTGATTTAGAAAGAAAAAATAAACAACAAGCAGAAAAAATTGCTAAATTACAAGAAGATGTCCATAGATTGAAAATGGAATATTATTCTGATTATGAAGATAAAATGAGACATCCAAATTATGGAGGTAGTATTTAATGGCTTATACATTTAAGATATATAAAAAGGAAACAGGTCTATGGCGAGTTTTATATTATGGAGATATAGATCCAACTATACAAGATTTATCTCCACTTTTAGCCACTAATTGGGATTTAGATTTCAAGACAAGAGAACAAGCTGAAGACTATTGTAGAAAATATACCCAAAGTAAAATGGTTAATGAAGATGTTATTTTACGAATCCCTAACCTAAAAGAAATACAAGAATTACCAACAACAGATGGATCTAAACTAGACAAAATATAACAATGCCAATTTACATTCTATGTGATACATCTATTGGTGTTTTACCACTACCACTAGAAACTGTTCTGCTTGACGAAGCAGCACAAGAAAATTTGAATCAAGCACTTAAAGATAGTAAAAAGTTTCTTGAAGAAAAATATAAAGATGGTGAGGTTGACATCGTAGCACAACTTCAAGAAGCCACTAAACGATTTATATTTAAACTAAAACATAAGGACAAACCAGTTCTTTTGTTACCAAAATAAATGGAACCCAAAAATATTAATAATGCTAAACGTAGTTTTCAATTCACCCTAAGATGGGAGGGTGGAGATAGATACACCAACGATCCCAAAGATCCGGGTGGTGAAACTAAGTATGGTATATCAAAGAGATACAACAAAGATATAGATATAAAAAATCTTACTCCAGAAAAAGCAATGTATATCTATTTAGATAGATATTGGTTTCCAAGTGGAGCAGATAATTTAGATTACCCATTATGTCTTGTTGTATTTGACACGGCATTCCTATGTGGTGTTGGAAGAGCTTCTCATTGGCTGAGAGAAACCCAAGACCCATATGAATATTTGGAATTACGAAAGCAATTTCACATTGAAAAAGCTAGAGATAATGAATGGGCTAGGAAATTTATTGGTGGGTGGTTAAACCGAGTAAGTGATTTGAAGAGAGTTCTTGATGAAGAAAAGGGGCCGTGAGGCCCCTTTTTTATTTCCTACGTATTTCTGTTTTTAGATCCCTAAATTCTTGTTTTATTTCTTGAGAATTAGCACGCAATTCAGACTTTAATTCCACACCTAACTCTCGGATAGCTATATCTTGTTCTTTATTCTTAAGTTGTATATCTTGCAAGGTTCTTTCCTGATTTTCCCAACGAATAGCTTGAGCAGTTTTTGTAGTTGCCACATCTTCTTTGAGACTCCACCAAGCAGTTAAACCACCAAGAATGAATATCAAGGCACTAGCTAAATGTCCAAGAGTAAGAGTGGGTTCAAAATGAATTTTGGCTATGGTTTTTCTTATTCCATTATTATTGGAGTCCATATCTTTCTCTCTCTAGTTGACGTTTATAAATATCATTCGCAGTACCCGTTGAAAAGTCCCTAGTCTTCTTAGAAGTTCTACGAGAAGTAACTTCTTGATTAATACGATCAACAAAGTCATCATACTCTAAAGAAGGGTCCCATTTTTTAGCTTTCTGGTACGCTTCTTCAATAGACAATCCAAACGGTACTCCCATCATTTTATCAGCAACCTTATTTACAAACCCTTTAACCTTACTATTCATTGTAGTTTCATGTTTAAATAAAATCTCTTCTGTTCTACGATTACGCCACTCATTAGGCGACAAAGAACCAGTATAAATTTTTGCAGCCGTATCTCCAAGATCAATATCTACCATACCCTCTAGGTTAGACGCTCTTGGCCCAATGTTAATAGGCATACCCATAGCATAATTTAATACTGGTTCCAAGCTAGGTGGAATTAACTGCCGAATATATTTATATATATCATCCGAGCTTGCACCGGGATTATCAGTAAACCAACTAATAACCTCTTTAGCAGGAAGCACTAAACCAAAGGCTACCAATGCCTGCACAAAAGGAAGAATAGGTGGTGTAATCAGATTAGCTAGATTAGGAGCGGTTGCAGAAGCTCCCATAACAGCACCATTAGGAAGTAATGGTGTGTACTTACTGGCTTCTGTAGCAGCACCAAAAACAAGTATATCTGGAAGATTATGTTTAACAGCAAAACTAGCTAAAGTAGGAAGTGGATATTCTGGGTCAGCTATATCATTATAAGCATTGGCTAGCATATCATATTCAGCAGCACCAATTATACCAAGCATACCAGCCTGCATTAGATAAACAAGTTGACCTAGCAGAATGGGTTTATAAGAATCCAATTTAGTAGGATTCCTAGCTAGTGTTCTTATCATTAAATAAGTATTAGCTAAATAAGCATTTCTAAATATAGCAAAAGTAGAAAATGCTTCTCCAAGCATACCAGTTTCTTGATATATCAATGGGCGAGAAGCTCTATCGTAGTTAACCATGATTATTCTGGTTGCTCTATCGGCCGCCTCCAAGGCTTCAATTGGGCTATCATAAAACTGTTTCATGTAGTGATAAGACATTAAAAAGGTTGTTTCTCTAGAAAACCCCTCAACACTCATGTTAATACCACCAAGAGCAGCCTTATCTAATTTCTCCGTCACACGACCCCTAAGAACCATCCCCATTTGTTCATCCTGCATTGGTTCAGTTATGTGGGCATTTCTAGCATAATCAAGTACAAACTTGCCTTCTTTATCCATCCCACCACCAAGTTGGTCCATAGCCCATATATACGAATTAAATGGGTTATTTCTTTTACCACTTGGATCAAGTGGTTTTAATCCTTGTCCAACAGCAAAGGTTTCCAACATGGCAAGACCATTAAGTGGTTGTTGATAGTTAGCCCACCAGTTTCTAACTGTACGAAGTTTTACAGTAGATAATAACCCACGAACACCGCGAACAGTAAACTTAAAGAAGTGTGGATGTAGTTGTAATTTTTCAGCCAACTTCTCAAAAGCTTCATCGAGTGGTTTAATTATATTTTTATTTTCACCAGTAAAATTCCTTGACTCAGCATCAATGTAATTGGCAAGGTTTTTCATCTCAGCCAAATGTCTCTGGTATCCTTCTGGTGAATCAGGAGTAACTGGAAGTGTTAAAGGAGAATAAACATCCTTAACGAAATAAGCATTGCCAATAAAGTCAGCAGCAGAAGTAGCATATCTTTCATATAAAGCAAAAGCATCTCTTGCACTTTTATTTAGGAAAAAGTTGAAATATGATTTCATTGGCTTGCCAAAAGCATATTCGTTAACATAATTACCAACATTATGTCTTTTGAGTAAGGTTTTATTATAGCCACGAATATCAACACTATCTAGATCTTGAACCATCTTAGCAATATCAGGAGCTAATGTAGTATATGCGGCGTATGAATTATAGTGGTCAATCAGGGTTGGTAATAAACCAGCATTACGGGCACTTCTATCCTTAACCGTATAATATGGTTTACCAGTATCATAATCAGGAATAACTTCCCACCTATGAGTAGGGTTTTGAACATTGTTATTAGCTTCTATTTTTTCTATATATCTTTTTGCACCATAGATGGTATCATGACCGGACATTAAAACATCAAAATGTCCAGTGTTTAAATCTGTAATTTTATATTTTACTTTAACTGTACCAAGATGGAAGTGTGGCATGAATCCCGGTATACGAACTAACTGGAATACTTGACCATTTTCATTCAGGTGTGGTATAGTTTTACCAGCAGCATCAAGGCTTTCCCAAATGTAATCATACCCATTTGCCAGATCTCTATATGCCTTGACTTCCTCTGGAGTTAACCCACGCTTAGAGAGTTGACCATCTGTCGGCCACATTTGATTAAGTGTCTTGAGTTCCATTCGACCAGTAGGAGAATCCCAATATGAAGCCTCATTCATCACATTAATTCTCTCTTTGTCAGTCTTTAACTCCATAAAACTTTTTTGATACATCATAAAAATATAATGTATCTGTGACTTTAATCTATGATGACCATTAAGTTTATCAACGAAGGCACGAACAATATCTCCACCTATGTTTTTGTCTTTTATTACAGAAAGGTAATCTTTACCAACTACAAGAGTACCAGCAGAGGATATGTCATGATGTTTACTTGGTCTAGTTTTTGATGTAATATCTGTTAGTATTTCTTTCATAGACCTTAAGTCTTGGGTAACTTTGTCTCTATTATCTCCATGTATTTTAAAGTCCTCATATATAGTAACAAACTTATCAGCATTAGCCATAATGCTAGGAAACTCATCTTTGATGAGTTGTCTATATGATTCATTCTGGAAAAAGAGTGCTAGAATTTTATTATGAGCCTCTGCCTCAGAATTAGTCCCTTCGTTAAATATAGAACCAATTCTCCGCATAATAAATTCAGCAGTATGTTCACCTAAAAAGTCTTCATCTGAAATCTGTGCATTCGCTTGCTTAAGTTTTTTGGCTAAAGATCCTAGATTATTATCTTTACCAAAGTTAAAAGTATTAATTAGAAAATTATGAGTCTTCGATGTTTGATCTAATATAGAAACATTTTGGGTTTTTCTATTGTTATCAAACTGCGTAGCCACGGTTCCTCTACGCATAGACTTATCAAAAATATTTGCAGCATGCACTAAAGCTAAATCTAGAAAAGTCTTACCATTAGAGTGGTCTTTAAAAATATTGAGAAAAGTATCTTTACCAGAGGGTTTACCATGATATCCAGTTGAACCATATGTAGATAGTTCTGCTGATGTTGGTTTATATTTACTAACTAATGTTCTAAAGTTTGGATTTGATATTAGTTCTGAAGTAAATTCATGTGTATCAACTAAACCATATAAATCATTATCTCCTAAACTATGATACAACTTTTTGGTATCTTTATCTATTTTAAACTGATCCCAAGCAGCAATATTCTTACCATCAACTCTGTCTTGTGCTTCTAAATCTCTTAATATTTTTTTTCTAATAAGATTAGAAAGGTCATCATATTGCTTGGCAGCATCTCTTAAAGCAATACCTTCTGGTGTCGTGGGGGTTATAGCAAGAAGTTTAGTGGATTGATCAATAACATGATATGCTAATGCATGTCCCATTTCATGAATAAATATTTCTGGACTTATTTTACTGTAATCTATTATATTATTTATCGGACTCCATCGCCCATGATTTTCCCTTAAATTCATATTCAAATTAAGATCTATACCAAATGGATTATTTTGTCCAAAAAACTCATATAAACCCATCATGTATTTAGCTTGTTTTACTAATGCAGGATCGGTATAATGGTCTCTTATATATTGTAAAGCAATTTTTGCTTTCTCATTATTATCATATGGTATTGGGGTTAGATTATTATTTAAATCTAAATCTTGATAATTACCACTAGCCAGATCTTCTAAAAGAAGATGGAAACCAAGATTAGGTTTATTTGGATTTAATGTTTGTGTATGTGCATAATCCTTAACATTATACACATGTGTATTCTGGTTAAATAAATCTAACTTAATACGAAGATATGGTATAACATAATTATCAAATATGTTTTCTACAGACTCACGTTGTTGTTTAATGCTTTTCATCTCAGCATACTTACTAATAACACCCATGCCACCACCCAAGACAGCCTCAATTGATCTTTGGGTTAGATCAAATGGATCGTAGAGCTTGGCAAAATCTTCATTACCAGTATTTTGTTTAATGATCTTATTCATGCTATCTGTTATGAACCCAGACGCAGAGTTTGTAATAGCACTTAAACCCATAGCACGAATAATACTAGCAGTGGTAAAAGCAACAACACTAGATGCAGCATTAAATGATGCCTCTAGGCCAGCGGAAGCAGCAGCCACACCCGGAGTTAAGCCTTGTTCAACTTGAGCAGCCTGAGAACTGAAAGCCATCATACCCATATTAGCCATCATAGGCACTGGATTTTTAGTAACCAAACTTAGGGCCATACCCGGAGCAAGTGCACCAAGTGCTTTTACAAACTTTTGACTCCACGGAAGTTTTTCATAAACTTCTGGTGGTATATGTTTATTTGCTTCTTCAATGTCGTGAGCAATATTCATGCCAGCCTGACCAACAGTATTTGCTAATTCTCTATTACCAGTAGCTTCAAGTGGCATGGCAGCAAGAGTACCAGCACCTCTTGCCGTAGCAGCAGCAACATCATAAAGACCAGATTTAAATACATCCCAGTTTGTAACTTGTTCCGGGTCAGTAATTGGTTTATCTACAAATTGATTGGATAAATCTTCTGCGGTTTTCTTTTGTTCTGGGTCTGTAAAGTAAGAAAAAAGATCTTCCTTTGTTTTTGTAGTTGGTGTTTTATCTGCTTGATTTGGTAGTTTTGAAGATCCCTGTTTGTCCATAGCCAATTCAAAGGCATGAAGTGTAGGATCTAACTGGTCTGTATTAACTTCCCACTGTCGGACATCTCTAGCCACAGCATCCCGTTGAGCCTGTTCTTCAGGTGAGACTTTCCAATCCCTTACATTATCAGGGATAGTAGAAGGTGGTAACGGTGTTTGAGGAACATCAGAAGGTACGTCGAAATGACTTGCACTATCTGGTTGAGGATCAATAAAATCCTCAATGCTTATTCCACGACTCTTCTTTATCGGCTCCTCAAAATCTTTTAGGTTAAGTGTATTTGCCATTATGGGGCAGCTAAACCTGTCATTTCATTACCCGGTATTACAGATGGTTTTATTGGCATAACAGGAGTAGCTGGATTACCTCTAATAGTCCTGCCATTCTTAGTTTCCCAAGCAGTAATAAGATCTTTGGTAGCTTGACTATCTTTTGTTCTAGGATTAGCTAGTAATTGATTTATGAATTTCAGTTGATCATTTGGACTCTTAAATTTATCTTCTAGTAATGTTAAAGATTCTTCTCCAGTCCTTGTCTTACTTGGTTGTGCATCTGTGGAACCGGGACCAACTGAGCTACTTGTGTCAAGTTCGCCAGTCATGTATTTCTTAATCATATCCTTGGAACTAGCTGAAATAGATTTGATAATGACTTTACCAGAATCATCAACTAAGGGTTTACCAGAGAGTTTGTAAGCTAAACTCCTAGAAATTGTTTCTAATCTAGCTTCTTCTTTTGCAGCATCTATAAAGGATTCTCTTCCACCCCTATCTTTCCATTCCTCACGAAGTTTGGGGTTTTGTGCCCACATTTCGGACATGCGTTTTTCAAACATTTCTAGCTCTTTAGAATATCCAGTTTTCTTAAAGTTTTCATTTTCAAGATAAGCTAGGAAATGTAAATCAGATTGGTTGACATCTGATTTTTTAAGAATAGCATTCTCTCTAATTTTATCTTGGTCTTCTCTTGTTTGAGACATTGGAGAATTGACCCTAGCGTTAGCAGCATCAACAGTAGCCTTAGCATGAAGCTTGGCATCTGCACTTTCAGTACCCCTAAGTTCAATAGCATTCTTTTGTGCCCGATCTTGTTCTGCCTTTTTACGAAGATAGTCAGCATTTTGATATGCTTTTTCAGAAATAGATTTAATCATAGGAGCAGCTTCAGCAAAAGAGGATGGCATTTGCACACCATTTTTAGCAAAAGCAGAACGATAAGAATTCCACCTTTCCGGTGTCATTGTACCAGAGTCTGCTTCATTCTGAGCAGAGATAGCTAAATCACCGTGGGCTTGGATTTCTTTAACAGCCTGTGCCCCACGTTTATTATAAAGATCATCGAGCTTGGATTGTAGTTCTGCTTGTTTGGCTTGTTGTACAAGACCGGAATCAACATTAGCTTGATCTAATCCAGTTAGAGCAAGTTTTAATTTACGTTCAGCTTCCTTTTGTGGGTTGTCCAACAGAGCCTGCTCAAGAGTATTCTTTTCCGACTCGTAAGATAAATCATCCATACGCCTTGCTCTATCCATATTGTCAAGATAGTCAGCAATACGAAGGCCAGTTACTTGTCCTTGAGCTACACCCGGATCAGTTAGTTGAACACCCGGCAAACCTTGGGCTAGGATAGCTAGATTTGATGGATTCATCATGGACCATTACCTCCGTAAAGATCACCATTATATAAGATACTATAATCCTCAGACAGCGGTGGTTCTGGTGGTCCGTAACCATCGCCCGGATAAAGCGGCGGAAGACCGGGATCATTAAACGCTGGATCAGTCTCTGTTGGGGGTGGCGGAATGTCAGCACCAGTATCATTACCATTAGTAACAATATTTATGATATCATTGGCAGATAATCCAGCCTCTTGCATACGAGCAATATCCAGACCACCTTCCGGTGTTCTAAATAAGGTAAGAGCAGACCTTAATAAATCTGGTGTTATTTTATTACCAGCGGATCTAAATGCATTTAGCCAACTATCAATTGTAGTTGGACCTCCGCCCGGTGGTGTTGTCGTAGTATTACCTCTTTGTAGTTGTGTTAACAAATTGCCAATATCACCTAAAGCTTGGTTTCTACTATTGATAGAACCAGTCAAAGCTGTATTTAATAAACTAGCCGCAGCAGATGGTGTAATATCAGCACCAGCAAAGTGACCAAGATCTTTACGAAGATCCCCAATATATTTAGAAGTAACATCGCCAGAAAGTTTAGTAAGTTCTGTAAGTATATTACCAGAATTACCATAACCCTTTGATCTTAGCATTTGACCAGCAGGACCAAGAACTAGTCTCATCTGACCTTGATAGAAAGGATCATTCTTTAAATAACCCTCTGGGTCTGTCATAAGACTAGACAAACTATCTTGATATTTAGTTCTCTGAGAACCAAATGGATCTAGGTTACCAAGATATTTATCAGCAGTGGTCATGTACCTATCAGAGTCTTTGTAATGATTATAGGCTTGGGCTAGATACGCCGCTAACATACCACCACTTAAACCATTTGGATTATCAGTTAAACTAGTAAATAAAGGACTTAAAAGATTCATTAGACTAGACGAATTAGTCGGCGTAGTTGGTGTAGTAGTGGGAGTTGTAGTTGGAGTTGTGGACGGTGGCGGAGTCTCTGGAGTATAAGGAACCACAGGTGGACCAAAATCACCACCCTCGTCTGTTTTTATTCTAAAAGGATTTATAGTCATTATGGCTTTCCAAGAGAGTTTAAACCATTTCTAGCAAGAATCATAGCAAGATTAGTCGGATCAATTCGACCACCATTCATAGCTGTTCGTATTCCAAGAGAAGCTAGTTGACTAGCAATACCGGGTGGAAGACCAACAAGACCGGGAATAAAACCAGAACCAGCATTTAATAAAGCACGACCAAGGTTTCCACCATTGGCACTAGTCTCAGCTAAAGTTGGACCAAGACCATACATTAAATTACCAAGTAACCCCAAACTAGCACCACCAGTACCAGCAGAAGCAGCTAGAGCAACCAGCATTGGGGCAAGAGATCCCCAATTAAAACTTTCCTTCTTTCTAGCACCAAAGGACATATCGCCATAGACATCATCTGTCCATCTGACTCCTTTGGATTGTAGTTTATTATCATCAAGATTAAACCAATCATTCCATCGTGGATCTACTTCTCCACGAAAAGCAAGAGATTGGCCGGGCTTACCATTACCAAGAAGGCCACCACTAGAAGTAACTAATCCACGTTCTGTTCCAGTATTATCCGTTATTCTTGGAAGTTTACTGTGATCAAAATCTAATACATAAGAATTGGGATTAGATCCACCACCCTCATTACTAGAACCAGAATTATCTAAATATCTCCATGTAGCATTAGGATCATATTTACGTATCTCATCTAATAAAGCTTGCTCCCTCTCTCCAAGACTAGTAATTGGACCACCAAGAGTATTAGTCTGGGAAAATTCACCACGACCATATCGAAGGAGTTCGTCAAGAGCCATTGTTATTCTTTATTGTTGCATCCAAGACCTACCCGGATCATTAATTAATCGCGGATCTGGAGCAGTAATTGGTGGGGGTGGTGGTTCCATAGTGGTACTTGGCGGTGGTGTTGTTGTACCAGCATTTGGTTGAGTAACTGTCCTAGTACCCGGTTGAACCGGATTACGATACACTGGAACATTACTTGGTGGCGGAACCGTTGTATTATTATTTCCACGATGACCCCAACCAAAATTTGGTTTCCATTGGTTACTCATTGGTGTTGTTGGAACTTGTGGTGTAGTTGTTGGCAGATTACTTAATTGTTCCCATATTGGATTATCACCGGGATCATGTAACATACCAGTATTATCCCTAAACAACATTGTCATATTGGCATATGGAGAGGTAAGTTGAGGCATACCGCCAGTACCAGTACCTGTTGTAGTAGGTGTGCCACCATTCCTACCACTCATATAATAATTTCTAGACATCTCTGGAGTCCATTTAGAACTACCAACACCAGCACCAGTAGTGGATTTACCAATAGTCATCATAGCCATATTAGCTAGTTGGTTTACATTTACACCCAAAGCCCTAGCTAAAGCATTCCTAATATTACCATCACTACTCATTGTCATAAGAGTAGAAGCATCATTAGATGCCATAGCATCTTGCCACATTTTTAAGATTTGTGGATTAATTCCGGGTTGTGTTTGTCGGTTGCTAAAAGGATTGTACATTCCCCAACCTTGGCCCCATCCCATGTTTACTGGATTTGGTGTTGGTACAGTTGGTGTTGGATTTCCATAAAAAGGAAATACTGGACTACCTCCAGTTAAGAACGGTTTTGTTGTCATTGCCATATTATATCTCCGATTAAGCTAGTATTTCACGAACTATAACTATACCATCTGCGCCAGCACCAGAACTTCCAGCAGCAGCACTATTTTCACCAGTACCACCACCACCTGCTCCATAAGCACCTGTTGGTGGGGCACTTCCATTACTTTGACCGGCAGTAGTACTGCCATTACCGCCAGCCCCACCCGGACCGAAATAACTAGCACCTCCACCACCTCCACCACCTTGTGTGCCATTACCAGTACCACCAGCACCTCCGGGTTGACCAGATGGTCCAGCACCGCCGCGACCACCAGCATTAGCTGACCCACCTCCACCACCCGCAGCACCAGTAGAGGAGAAAACACCAATAACTGTTGTATTTGTACCTGCGCTACCGGTAGCACCAGAGGCTCCACCTGCAGGAGCAGTAATGCCAGCGGGAGCGCCACCGGCACCACCTGTACCACCGATTGCACCAGCAGAACCACCAGCAGCAGTTAAATTACCAAAAGAAGAACTTCCACCGGGGTTTCCAGCCGCGCTAGTAACAGAAGCACCCTTAGCACCAACTGTACCGGCTGTTGTTACAGCACCATTACGGGGAACGTAAGCCTCTACATACTGCCCGGCACCACCTCCACCTGCTCCGTTTGCACCAGTAGAGGCACCACTAGCACCCGCACCTTGTACTTGTACAATAGCACCAGTAGCGTTAGCACTCCATGTATGAGTAAAAGCACCTGTGGTTGTATATATTTCTGTGTTATAGTCAGCCACGGTTAATGTATTAAGATATTTAAAAAGATCATTAAACCATTTTTTCCATATAATACCAGCATAATCATTGCTATATAATGGGGGTTTTTTTGTGAATGCCACAATTAGTGAGTCCCTTGAGAAAGATCAGCTTCTAAACCATTTATATCCCACGGCTGTGCTCCGTGGTACCCCACTTGAACTTGGCATCTATAAAAGGAACCAAGAGCATTTGCAGACCAAAACGGAAGTTTTGGAGTATTATTTGCTCCTTGCACGGGCATTTTTCTAAGTGCTACAGGCGCTCCTTGATTTGTCATAATTGTTCCGTCTTTTAACAAGACAATATTTACTTGTCCTTTTTCGGTAGTTACTGTCCCAGAATCAGGATAAGTATTTTTCCATAATCTAAGTTTATGCATAAACTTACGTTTATTAGTCCCAAAGAACAGGAAATTAGTGGCATAAAAGGATGTATAGTTTTTTGCTGCGGCATCTGCCGTAGAATAGTCTGTAAACAATGTGCTATTATTGTATTGGGAAATCTTAAATAATCTCTTACCATCTCCTAATGGAGTGGTGAGATTTGGAAGTCCAAATGCAGCATATCCAATAGGACCAATAGAAGCAAAATATCCGTGTAAACGGATGGCATCAGCAATATAATCACTTCCACCTTTATATAACCACCACCAGATATTATTATCGATATTCAATACATAATGTGAAGAATACTCAACTTGACCATCAGTAGGAATTGTTGGTTCGTCGGTTTCATAACTACCACTAGCTACTCTTCCTGCCCAAAAACCAATACTTTGAATATTGTCATACAAACCACTTAATACTAATTGCTTACTATTATTAATCAGACACTGCTGTAAGCACATGCTATTAACAGCCCCCGTGGTTGTGGCTTCTAAAGATCCAGTAATAAATCTATCAACTTCGTCGGTACTGACTTTAACTGGGGTATAACCATCAAGTCTCCAAACACCTACGGTATTACTAGAAGAACTAGAAACCCAGTAAAGAACGTCGTCCACATTAATTATTGTCTTACCGTATACTGCTCCGAACTTAATGAATGCCTGATCGGTACGTTGAAGAGGAGATCCTGTAGTTGGATCATTTCCAATATCATCAAAAAACTCTACTGTACTTAAACCAAACCCAACAATATGGTGTTTATATCTTATTAATCCAACACCCTTGTCAGCATAGGCTTCTGCTTCTAAATAACCAAGAGCAGCCCATGTACCTATATTATCAGCACTAGAATTATAAATACGACCGTCAGAAGCCATAATATATGTAACTTGGTTCATTTGCTGAAAGGCACCAACAATATGAACATATGGAGTCTGATTAGTCGGAAAATCTGCATCAGAGATTTTCGTAAGGGTAGTAGCCGTAAATACTCCACTTGATGTAAGAGCATAATATCCGGCACTTGTACCAGATGAACCAGAGTCATCTGTAATCACTACAGCTACACCCGGAACATTACCTTGTTTAATTTCTGTTAAATAAACGTCGGTTGTTTCCGAAATATTAACGGCCGGAGGACCAACAACCGTAGAAATAGTCCCGATAACAAGGGCAGTATTAGCTGCGGGCCTGACTTGAAGTATCTCAATGGTCTTTGTGCCAGCATTATTTTTATACATCGCCACAACCAGAACATCGGAGCATTGTGTCATGGAAATCATATCTCTGACACTTACATCCCCCGTAAGAGCAGCCTTACTGTGCATATCCATCTGAGACTCAAAACCTTGACGCTTCTGTAATGTAATGAGTGGTTCGCCCGTTTGAGTATTCTTACTTGTCTTTGGAATCATATTGACATAGGTTTGAGTTGCACCCAAACCAAGAATGCCATCTGAATCCAGAGAGTAGGACGAAATTTGTTGTGCATCGTACAGAGGAATCTGTACAGTATCAAATGTTTGTTGAACAGGACGATCCATTAACCAAACCTAGGTGCTGGTTGAATAAACATACTGCCTTCTTCTGGCATACTTTGTAATGCACGTTCTCTAGACTCTTTTGCCATTAAGTTTATCTGAGCTATTCTTGATGGTGGAACACCATACTCAAAAGCCAATTGACTAGCTAAAATCCAACTTAGGGCGTTATTAAAATAGCTTGGAAAATCTGGAGAATCAGTATCGGCATCAAAGTCTTCAAAAGGAAATACACCAGTACAATAAATGTCATTACTAGCAACAAAGGTAGTATTCGGCACATTCCACAAATAGATTGTGCCCCTCGGTTCATTGCTGGTCTGACCCTGATGCCCCGGTGGATTATAATAAAGTTGGCTTGGATACCCAGTAGTGCTTTTATTAGAAAGCATGTTATACTCACTTCTTGTTATTAACCGTATCGGAGTATCAACACTAGAACTTGTGTTTCTATACCAAGCTTCTAATAGCTTTAGTGGGGGATATCTATTAACTGTACCACTAACATAAACAGCATAAGAAGCTGTACTTGCTGTGGGAGTAAAACTGAAAGTTGAAATTTTCCATAAGGGCATACCATGAGCTTGCTCTTCTTTTACAATAGCATTTAGAGCAATAGCAGCATCGGTAACATCTTGTGCGCCGGGTGTTTCACCCTTTCCAAAAGCTGTTACTCTACGAAGGGCTAGACCAATAACCGCATCGCGGTTCATTGTCCAGTTAGTGCTTCCAGATGTAGCCATTAATCAACTCTCAAAAAGGTTCCAGAATCATAGGCTTTAATAGTAGCATTAGCCGCTGATACTTTGTATTTTACGAGGTATTGATCAGAAGTAGTGGCTGTGGTATCCACATAGCTGCCACCAACTCTAAACTCACCCTGACTCTCAACAGTAATTGGAGATATGGTCTTTACAGCATTTCCATTTTTATATAGGGCAATTTCTAACATACCAGAACCACCAGTAGAAGAAATACAAACCCCAAAACTCAGGGTTCTACTTTCCGTTACTGATGGTTGATATGTATAAGTACCAGTATTGTACTCACTTGAAGTATCTGATATTTCTTCATCAAGTGGTAAAGTGGTCCAAGCATCTAGTGTTGGGGTAGCATCAGCAGAAATGGAAGCATGACATCTTATTTTTAAGACATCATCCTTAACATAAGGAAGAACATGAGTATCATTTCTTGGTTTGAAAAAATCCATTGGGTGCCGTGGCTCCCAATCATATTTACAAACCATTAAACCATCCCAACGTTTCCTTAATTCATGATTCTTGTAAACGAAGTTACAAACATCACAAACTACATTATATTGATAACTACCCCCAACACTACCCATTTATTTAGTCTTCTTTTTCTTCTTTATACATATAACTTGTCCACTTTTGAAGTTCTTTGTAGTAGACATAAACATCGTTACAGTTATTCTTTTTCATCCACCAACGACGGACTTTCTCTTTCCATTTCCCGCCTTTGGCGACTTCTTGAGCAAGTTCATGTTCGCTCATCTTCTCAAAACGAGCAGCTTCCTCGTCAGTAGGATTCCATTGCGGTTTGCCTTTTGGGTCGCCCCATTTAGTCTTATCCATATTTAATCTCCTTGTTTTAAGCATTCAATCAATTTATTTCCAAAAGATTCGTATGTTTCCTTTTTTGGAGAAGTAATCACACATATTACTCCTTCCTTATGAACCGAAGATATATCTCCTGTTCGCCATTCAACAACTACTTGTTTGGTCATGGTAGTACAACCACTTAACATTAACAACACTATCCATTTCATTTTATGTCAATAAAAGGTAACATTGGTAAGTGAAACTGTCCTACAAAACAATGCCGTAATTCATGACCAAGTCCTACTGGGTCTTTTGTTGATCCTACAATATAACACCAACTAGGATCTCCAATATCACCATTAGGATATAAAGCACAATCAGCAGCAAGTCCTACGCCAGTTATTAATCCAATCCACATTGGTATTGCTTCTATATATCCAGCTTTTGTTACTTGTATATTACAATCAACCGGAGGAAAATTACTATCAATAACTGTTATTATAATTCTGTTATTATGTAATCTTTGTGCGGTTGAGTCAAATGATTGGCAAAAACACCCTTGAGTAAATAATAAACCCAGAAGTAATAAATATTTCATTATCCAGAAATTTGTGAAGCCACGGTACCATCTGTAAGGATTGGCATCACGGCACTCCAGATACGGACGTTGCGGATGGGCGTTGAGGCGGTTTCATCGCTGCCTGAACCACCGATGTTGAGGTTAGAGAATGTGAATCCTGCGAACGCATTGGCTGTACTGCCGACGCCGTTACAGAATGACTGCTTGTTGCCGCCGTCGGCCCAAATGCTTGCGCCTTTGAGGATGGTGTCTACTGCGGGCCACGCTACTACACTATTTCCCCCGTCGTAGATAGACACTATCCCGTTTATCGTTAGCGGTGAGTTACTGCCGACGCCAATTGCCCGCGAGTTATAGCGCGAACCGCTGTACGCATAGAATTCACAAAAACTTGTGCCGTTCAGCGCTGAGATATTTCCAGTCCCTGCATAGTACAGATTATCTACATTGCGCGTCACTGATGCGCCGCTAGTTGCAATGTAACTTGTCGCCCACGAAATGCTGCCGGCGATAAGATCCTGCTCGACCTGCGCGCCCCAGACGTAGACCTCATCCCCGTTGGTGACAAGTCGAATGCCAAAATCTTCATCGACGAGCGTTTGGGACAGATCGAACCGCACCCACGATGAAGTAACTGTCACAGTAGTCCAGCCAGCGCCGCCGTCCATTGTCAACTGAATGTTGCCGGTTCCTGTCTTGCGCTTAATCCAGACTGACCCCGTTTTCTTTGCGCTCGCCACGACGCCGAGGTCCTGAATGCAAGTCGCATTCGCCCCGGTCGCGGTCAGCGTGTCCGCCGTCGTCGTTCCGTCCGGTGCGGTCGTGCTGTTCGCAGTAACGGTCACGTTCGACTTCACCCACGCGGCGTTGCTGAAGTCCTCAGAATAGAGGCAGCGGTTGGTTCGCTGGCCCTCGGAAGTATAACCTTTCAGCGTATCCTCCGCGATCGCCGCCCCGGTCGCCTCCACCACTACGTTCCCAACAAGGCTGTTTCCGTTCTCCGTGCCGAAGTACTTCACCCCGTCCACGTTCGCGCCGTGGTAGGGGGCGGAGAGGACTCCTGCAGAGACATACTCGGCGGGGGCTTGATTGGATTGGCCGGAGACGTTTTCCAACTGGGGCTCGAAAACGTCGAGGATACCGCCTGCACCATCGGCGAACCCGACGATCCAATATAATGACTTCCCGCTATCATCTGCCGGCGTGCTTGCATACCGACGCCAAGTGGCGTCAATGGTCAGTTCGGTGCGAACGTTATCAGTTCCTTGTGCATAGAGCTGAATGTTTAGGGTGCCAGATGGCGCGCGGAACCAAGCTGACGACACCCCGCTTTCGCCGTTGGCATAGAGCGGGGAGCCACTTACACTAGCCAGAAACCCCGAGTATGGGGCACCCGTCAGAAGCGTTACGCGTCTTGCGTCCGTTCCGCCGCGAGGGTCGTCTATTCCAGTTGTTACGCTGTAGGTGGAGCCAGCGTAAGCACTCCAACCAGCGACCCCCGCCTCTTGCACAAATGACGACAAAAGGTAGTTCCGCACCCTCCTTGCCCCGTGGAACCTAGCCTCTCCGCTCTTGCACAGCCGCAGAATCCCCTCGTGATCTTGCACGTAAGCATTCGAAGCACGAGTAAATGTAGGAGTACCACTACCCCGACAATATTTGGGAACAAGACTTGTTCTAAGCGGTAAATCAAATGTCAGATGCGTGTTAGCTGAATCCACACCCGGACCACAAACTCCGCCAGTAACACTGACAGAGTCTGTTTCTATTTGAGATACACCTAAATACTGAGCCATATTATCCCGCTTGAATTACCGTCATAGACACGCTACCACTAGTCCATGCAGTGACGTTTAATCTAACAGCCCTAACCGGAAAAGCATAATTACCATCCTGATCGGCTGTTTTACCAGTAATAGTTGAGTGATCAAACCATGTGGCAGTAACTGTAGGATCTAACACGTCATCAAATGTGTGTTGAACTTTATATGTAAGAGTGCCAGAAGGCACAACACACCCAATTGATACATTACATGGGTTTTTCTTATAATCAACTATGATAGGGCTAGATGTAGTTTGGGAACTAACCGTAACTTTTTGAACAATCATTTTAATATCCCTTAATAGTGAGGAAAGAGGGGGATTGCTCCCCCTCCCCCCATTATTACACCGCAGCCGGGTTGATTAAGCCAGACTTGTCCGCAGCGCCAGTGATTGGCGAGAAGTTCTGCGAGAAGCCAAGCTTCGTACCGGTTGGAATCCAGATACCCGCCGACGCATCAAGCTGATACAGATAGTTGTCATAGCAATGACCTGTACAAGCCGTCGAAGACGACGCAATAAAGGAACCACCAGTAGACGATGTGTTTGGACGATAAAGAACGTTTCCACCAAAGTCGAAATTGGTAAGGTTGTTCGCACCGCCAGCAAGCATCGCCGGAGTATCATTAAGAATGGCCCAGTTGCCATAGTTATTGCAAATCTTCACCCTATCCGTAGCCGAGCTAAGTTTAATAGCCGTAGTAGCGGCTGTTGTACCTAAACTCGAAATACGGTTGTTGGTAAAGGTAAGACCATCCATGCTATTAGCAGTAGCATTCCCTGTCACAACAGTGATAAAGTTAAGAATAGACGAACCATCCTTAAATTCACAGTTATCAACGGTAAAGTCTGTCGGTGTGTTTGTGCTTGTGGCAGTAAACACCGAAGCAACGTCAGCCTTATTTGCCTTAAACAGGAAGTTCTGAATCGACACGTTGGCCGCTGTAATAGGAATATTGGCCGTCGCGTTTGTCGAGAATGTCAACGTAGGACGAAGGGAACCAACCCCAAGACCCACGATAGCCACACCCGCCTTGTTAA
>ERZ724522.204-NODE-204-length-39074-cov-10.430893_pt1 | contig 39074 bp, 69 predicted proteins | sample MGYA00376055_ERZ724522 | MGnify/ENA primary metagenome ERZ724522 (study PRJEB28724, sample SAMN07190884) | wastewater metagenome | isolation source: effluent of sewage treatment plant in Hong Hong | place: Hong Kong | collected 2016-03-17 ... | reverse complement strand
CAAACGAACGCATCGAAGAGCTCGAGACGGAGCTCGAGGAGGCGTCGTGAGTAAGCACCCCACGAACCAGATCTCCGAAGGCAGCCGCTGGAGGAACAAGAAGTCGGGCGTCGTGTCCGAGGTCCTGCGCGTCGAAGGACGGGACGTGGTGCTGCGTGCGGGCAGGAAGGGTGAGCGCCGCAAGCTCGCAGCGCACTTCGCGCTCGACTACGAGCCCGCGGGAGATGCAGAGGTACGCGTGCGCCGGCCCGGAGAATCCCCAGAAGACACCGAGATCCGGCTGTTGCGCGCGAAGATCGCGGAGCTCGAGACCGCGTTGAAGACCGCGGAACAGCAGCGCGACGAAGCGCGCGCCAACTACGCCTTTATGGTCGAGCGCGCGGCCGATCAGAAGCTCGACGGGTACCGCGAACTCGGAGCACGCGCGGCAGCAGCAGAGGAACGCGCCGAACGTGCCGAGCGCGAACGCGACGAGGCCCGCGCCGAACGCGACGCGCGGCCGGACATCAGCGCGGAGGATGCGGCGGCTTGGGTCAGGTGCATCGATGTGAGTGATGAGCCCGGAGGAGCCGCCGATGTTGTGAAGTACCGCGCTGTGAACGACGCCATCCGCGCCCACGCGGCGAAGGTGAAGCTGTGACCGAAATTCCGATCTACCAGGGCGCATGTCCATACTGCGCCTCCGCGATCTCGACAGTGACGCGTGACGGATTCACTTACGCGCGATGTACACACCGAGGATGCGGCGCTCGCGGACCGCATATGCGCAACGCCGATCGCGCGGTGGACCTATTCACGCGCGGGAAGTGGTCGATTCGGGAGGTGAAGCAATGACCCGCCGCATCCAGCTCCCGCTCGGGACGATGACGACCGAGACGCATTGCGTGGACTGTCCGCAACAGACGGCCCCCGGATACTGCGACGTCTTCGGGAACACCGATGCCGATGATGTTGACGACTTGCGGCATAGGTTGTGCCGCGCCGCCGAGGTCAAGGAGAAAGACGATGCTGAGTGACGAGAAGCTCCAGCTGATTCGACGGCTCGCCGTTCAGGCCCGGAACACGGATACCGGAGACGAATCCGTGAACTTCGCACTCAACGCGATCATGGACGGGTTCGACACGCTCCTCGACGGAATCACCCGCCTCCGCGCCGAGAACGAGCAGCTCCGCGCCGAGATCCGCGTCGCGAAGTCGCTGGGCATGTTCGCCGAGATCTTCGGCGAGGCGAGCGTCGTCGAGATGATGCGAACGGCGTTCAAGGAGCAGCCGGCCGAGATCGAGAAGCTGCGCGCGGAGCGCGACGAGGCGCGCGGGGAAGCCGTCGCGCACAACGCCGCGGCGACGCAGTACGAGGCGGACATCGCATCGCTCCGGGCCGAGGTCGCCGCCGCAGAGGACCGCGCCGAGAAAGCCGAGCGCGAGCGCGACGAGTGGTGTCGGCAGTGTAACCTCGCCAGCGAAGCGCAAGCCGACGCCCTGAACGACGCATCGGTGGCTCGGCGCGAGCGCGACGAAGCGCGCGCCAACTACGCCTTCATGGTGGAACGTGCGGCGGACCAGAGGCTCGACGGCTATCGGGAGCTCGGCGCGAAAGCGGCGGCGGCCGAGGAGCGTGCGGAGAAGGCCGAGCGCGAGCGCGACGAGGCACGTGCCGAAGTTGCCACGTTGCTTGCTAATGCCGACGCGGATGCACACACGATTTCGCGCATGGGAAGGGGACTGGCGGCAGCCCGCGCCGAACGCGACGCGCGGCCCGCGATCACGCCGGATGACTGCGCGATCCGCGACGAGTACATCCGAGCGCCCGACGACAAGATCCGCCCATACATGACGGGCGCCGTGGCTCGAATCGACGTGGCGCTTAGCGCCCACGGGAAGAAGGCGCGTATCTATCCGTGCGAGAAGTGCGGGAAGATGCGCTCGGAGGATGAGGGCGGGGCCGAGTTCAGATACTGCGACACGTGTCGTGTCGTAGCGAAGGCGGCGAAGCCATGACTGGCTAGGCCGAAGACCGGGTCATCCAGATCATCGAACGGCTGACCAACACGGTCCGCTCTGGATACATGTGTCGGATTGACCATTTGGTGCTCGCGCTACGCGGGCTCGAGTGCGACGCACAGACCAAGGAGAAGAGCATGGACAGCTTCAGCGCCTTCGAGGAGTTCGCCGAGTACGCCAAGCGGCATCTCGGCGCTTCGCAGACGTTCGACGCGCAAGGACGTCTCGACGCGGTTCGCCGCTACAGCCCGCCCCGGCACGTGCACGTCTGCTACGACCACGGAGAACACCGCGTGTTCCTCGTGCGAATGGACACGGGTATGTCCGGCGCTGTCATCGAGCTCGATCGACGCTGGCTGGACGAGGGGCCGAAGGAGTGGGTTCGCGAGCTCTTGGAGGGAGCATGACGAAAGACGGAGAAGCACGCGGATGGTCCCCCGTCCGTAACGGCGATATCTACTGTTCGCCCCGTTGCGGGCACGGGTGCACGCACAGCGCCTATCTGAACGCTGTCGCGGCCGCAGACGCGCTCGCCGCGCGGATCGGTCCCGACTGGAAACCCCACGTCTGGGAAAATCTCGGCTGGCATTACGCCGCCCACTCTGCCTGCGATCGCTGGAAGGTCCACGCGCACCTGCGCAACGGACGCGAAGACGATTACACCGCGTTCCTCGGTCCCGCGGGCGAGGGCGGCGGCATCTGGGCTGAACGCGGAGAGACGCCGCAGGAGGCGATCGAGCACACCAAGGCGCGAGCCTTGGCACAAACGGAGGCGTACGCAGCGCTACTCGACATGAAGCTCCGGCCGCGTGAGCCCGCAGCGGAGGAGCCCACAGAGCACGCACAGCTCCCCGAAGTGCACGTTTCGCGCGTTGAGGACACCACGAAAGGACCGTAACCATGAAGCTCGACAAGAAGTTCAGGGTCCGCCTGCGCCGCGAGATGAAGGACGCCCTCGGCGAGCTCGTCTCGGACGCCGAGGGCAGCGCCGAGCGCCTGCTCAAGCAGCTGCTCGAAGACCTCCGGCACGACGTCTTGGGTGAGGCGCGCGCGGCTCTTCGCGGGGCGCTCGGGCTGCGCCTGTTCTGCGGTAGCTGGGAGTTCACCGAGACCAGCCCTCTCCGAGCTCGCATCTTCACCAGCCTCGGCGAGAAGCTCGACGAGCTGGCGCGGGAGATCGCAGACGGTGCACAGGACCTCTCGACATCGGACCGAAGGGCAATCGCGAAGGCGGCACAGGAGGCTTACGCCAATCGTGTGATGCGGCGTGCGATCTGCCTAGTGGAGTCGAAGGCCGACGACCTCCTCGATTCCGAGATCGAGGCGCTGCTCGAGGAGATCGACGTATGAAGGAGCCCCTCCGCCATGCCTGACGGCGCTCCATACCGCGAGCCTGCCGAAGACCGCTTCACGATCGAGCGGCGCCGGATCGCGATCTTGCGCTACAAGCAGGTCTTCTCGATCGGGAACATGATGCGCGCGGTGCTGCTCGCCTTGCTCGCGCGGCTGCGCGCGGCGCCGTGTCGCAAGAACGTCGAGATCCTCACCCCCGCGCCGCGCTGGGGCGTGCGCTGTCCGGTCTGCCAGACCGAGATCTCCTACACGGTCAAAGCCTTGCGCCTCTACGACAGCGGCAGCTACGTCCGCTGTCCGGGTTGCCGAGTCCAGATGCGCCACGACCCTACCCGTATCTACAACGAACCGAAGGAACCGCTCTGATGCCTACTGCCTTCAAAGACATGCTCGATCGCGCCGCCGCCGCGCGCCGCGGCTTCGACGACAAGTACCGCAACGGCGCGCGCATCCGCGAGCTCGAGACGGAGCTCCACGAGAAGGACATCGAACTCGTGAAGCTCCACGAGCGTGTCGCGGGGCTTCAGGACTTCATCGACCGGATGATGGAGCTGCGGTGCGAAGAGTGCCGACAGCGGATGCGCCACGACGCGGCGCAGGCGGAAACGAAAGAATAACCCCTAGGCAAAGGACAATCCGATGAACGACAAGATCACCCCCACGGAAAACCTCAAGGCTCGGATCCAGATCGCCTCCTACGACCCCAAGAAGCCGCTCGAGCTCGGCGGTGACGACGCACTGCGACTTCTGCGCGCGCTCGAGCTGCAGGAGTCCTACCGGGAGCGGGCGCCGCAGGTCGGCGCGCTCGTACGCCTCAAGAGCGGCGGCCCTCTGATGACGGTCGTGGGGAGCTACGGCGACGACGCCGTGCGCGTCGCGTGGTTCGACTACGACAAGGCTGCGCAGCAGTACGTGGGCACGGCCAACGAGGGCACGGTCCCCGTCGACGCCCTCGAGTCGTCGGAGGCGAAGCCCGCGTGGTGACGCGCCTCCTCGCAGTCCTCGAGCTCCTCCTGGCGGGGGCCCTCTTCGTCCTCGCCTATCGGTTCTCGAACGGGCTGCTCTACCTCGCCGGAGGGCTCGCGGTGCTGAGCAGCGGGCTTCTCCTATGCATGCCGAAGGGGCCTTCGTGACCGCGGAGTTCTCCTACGAGACTCATCTGCGCAAGATCCCGGATGACGACCGGATCTTGTGCGCGAAGGTCTCGTACGCGCGCCTCCACGGCAACAGAGAGCCGTACCTCTCCATCACCGGCGAGACGTTCTCGCGACGTCGATGCGCGAGCGAGCGTCGTGTCGAGTTCGGCGGGTACAAGTGGTGGTGCGACTCTTTGGGGATGCTTCAGGAAGACATCGCAAAGACGTTCCCCGAGCTTGTGCCCTACCTGGACTGGCATCTCGCAGGCCCGAGCGGGCCGGTGTACTACCTCGAGAACGGCCAGTACTTCCTGCGCCTGTGTCGCTACACAGAGCCGTTGGGCGGGATGACGACGTTGCTACAGCGAGTGCGTGAGCGTGCGCATGCCCGAAGCACGCTGCTACTCGGAGCCCTCCCAAACGATCTCACCCTCGACGAGCTCCTCGAGCTCTCCCCGGACGACTGCATCGCCTACCTGACCCAGCGACAGGGCCCGCTCGTCGCGAAGTTCCACGAGACCCTCGACGCTCTCCGAGCCCTGAAGGAGCCCCTCACGTGCCCTACACCCTCTGCGAAGACCAAGAGAAGAAGCAAACCGCGGACAAGAAGCACATCCACGTCCGGTTCCTCACCGCTCCCATCGGAGGAGACCCCATAGTGTATCCCGGCGGGATGTACGGGCGCGTCGTTGCGATCTGCGGCGCTGCGTTCCGAGCCGTCGATCACCCGATCCCGCTTGCGCGGGAGGCCAACCTCGACGACATCTGTCCTCTCTGCCGTGACCGCTTCCGGAAGCTGCAGTAGTCCCAAGGAGTCTGCATGACCGACACGCCGAACACGCCGAACACCCCCGAAGACGCCTTCATCACCGAAGCCCTCACCGAGCTTGTCCAGGAACAGGGCCTCGCCTGGCAGACCGCCGTCTACGCGGGGGAGCGCTTCTTCGCGCTGCAGCACCATCCGGACGCGCCAGAAGCCGTCCAGGGCTTCGCAGGCGTCACGACGTCCTACCTCACCCTCCGCAAGCTCGAGGGCTTCGTGGCGGGCTTCGTGGCGGCGGAACAGGCCTACGCGCGGCTCGCGGCACCTCTCGGCGATCAGACCGGCGCCCGACTCGCACAGTTCTCCGAGACGTCGCGGAAGGACCTGCGTGCAAACTTTGCGCGCATCTACGGCGGGATGCTGCACGGGCAGGCGCAATCGTTCCGCACCGAGGCGGAGTTCCCCGAGCTCTTGCCGAAGCTCGAGGAGTTCGCCACGCTCTTCTACGCGGCTCTCAGCGAGGAAGCGCAGCGGTCCCGATCTGGGGGCGCAACCTCGGCGGATACTGGCGAAGGCTAGTTCCCTACGCCCCGCTGCAGGGTGTATGTGGAGGAGACCATGTCCATCTTCGAAGCGCTCGAGCCGCTCTTAGAGGCGATCCCCAAGGAGGAACACGCGCTGCTTCAGCGCTTCCTCCGCTACCAGCTCACCGTGCTCAGCCTGATGCCCCCGCAGCAGCGCTACCTCGAGTACGGCAAGGCGGAGAAGGCGCTCAAGCACTACGAAGAGTACGCGTACCCGAAGCGTCCCGAGCACGGGTAGCTCTGCGCCGCGGCGGCGCTACAATCGAAGGACCACCGAAGATCGCCCCTCGAGAGAATGGTTTCTCGAGGGGCGTTCTCTTTTGGTGCCGAAGTGCTCAGCGCTTCGGCGGCGTGTACACCACGGGCGTCACCACTTTGTCGGTGATCAGACGCTGCAGCGGCTCGGGGCCGGGGTCGCTCTTCTCGGAGCTCAAGTGGTAGTGGCCGACGTGGCCCTTCACGTCCTTCATGTACTGGGGCGGGATGTAGTTCTGGTAGGGCGTGAGATCCGGCATCGCAGGCGTCGTGAGCGGGATCGACGGGATCGCCGCGCTGATGGCGCGGGCGAGGATCACGACGAGGTCGAGGTCCTCCTTGTAGAACGACGCGAACTTGCGCTGTCGTCCGTTCTGCACGCACGTGAAGATCGGGCGCTCGCCCCGGCGCGCGCGGGGGATCTCACGGGGGTCGGTGCGGAACCCGTAGTTCTGCACCTCCGTGCTCACCGAGCGCGGGTTGTACTTCCCCGCCCCGAACGCGTCGACGCGGTACGGGTCGCAGAACTGGTAGATCTTCCCGTCGCCGATGAACCACTCGACGCCGAGCTCGCGCTGGTCGAGCACGCGGTAGAGCGCCTGGTAGTCGCCCTCCCCGGCCGTCCAATGCCAGACCGCGAGGTCGATCACCTGCTTCGGCGAGGTGGCGCGACCGCCGTCTCCGGGCTTGAACTCGCAGCCGTGGTCGTGCCAGTTGTAGACGGGGGCATCGCAGGGGACCACCTTGCCGTTCACGATCATGCCGGTCGGTTTCATCGGGGACTCCTCTGTGGGTTTCCGCAGCGTACAGCGCCGAGATGCCGCGCGCACAGCCCTGCGTTAGGCTAGGGGGCATGAGTCCCTACCTCGCTGCCGGAATCCTCGCTGCGGCCTACAAGCTCGGGCTGCTCCCCGAGAGCCTCGAGAACCTCGCCCCTGCCGCCGCGTCGGGCATCATCGGCTACGGCGTCGGGCACGAGGGGCACGACGAGCTCATCGAGCAGCTGCGCCGGAGCGAGGCGATGCGCGCCCATGCCGAGGAAGTCCGACGGCACGAAGCGCACGAAGCCTTCATGCGCGAGCTGGTGCTCCGGCAGGCCCTCGAGCAGAAGGAGCGTGACGCGCGGATACACGCGGCGCTCGAGGCCGCGCTCCAGGCACACGGTGCTCCAGCAGGGCATCGATAGAGACCTCGAGCGCTTTCGCGATGAGCAGAAGAGCGCTCGCTGAAGGATCGGAGTCTCCTGCCTCGTAGAGCGCGAGCGACTGCCGATGGATGCCGCTCTTCTTTGCGAGCTCACTCACCGTGAAGCCGCGCAGCTCGCGCTGCTTTCGCAGGGTGCGTGACAACGCACGCTTTGCAGGTCCGTCTGCGGTCCGCATGGGCCACAGGCAACGTACAGTCGTCGCGGGAGAGATGCAACCAGGAAACTATTCTTGCCTCCCCTGCCCTAACTCGATAGGTTAGCCGAATGCGTTTCCGACACCTCCACTCGATGGCCCCGCGTGACCGTATGTTGGCCCTCGAGGAGATGTTCCCGGTAGGACAACGTGCGACGCTTTTCGCGCAATGCGCACCGGGGGAATACGAACGACTGCTCCGCGGGATCCCGGGAGGGCTCACGAGCCGCTGGAGCGATGCGATGACACAGGCGGACCGCGACGCGTGGTTCACCTACCGTAAGCGCACGGACATCGCGAAGAAGAAGGAAGACGAGCGCCTCGCGCTGCTCGGGCCGCCGCTCTTCGCTGCGCTCTCCGAGAAGGACTACGACCTCGAGGAGCTCCTCGCGCTGCCGCGCCTTCTCGGCGACCCCATCGACGAGAAAGGCGTGCGGCTCTACTTCCTCCGCGAAGCGTTCCCCGGTGCGATGCGCTGCTACGAGCGCGTCGTGAAGCAAGACGAGCTCGTCGCGTTCCTCAAGAAGCAGCAGTTCTGGGGCTCGGCTCCGTTCGTCGCGCTGCATGACCTCCCGTATGGCGCCGAGCGTTCGAACGCGCGAGTGCATGCTCCGCGCGTGTTCGTCGCGGACTGGGACACGAAGGGCGGACAGGAGGTGCCGTGGGAGCTACTGCGCGCACTGCCGCCGCATCTCGTCGTGAAGAGCGGTGGCGGGTACCACGCGTACTGGGCGATCCCCGAAGACGAGCGTCAGGCGCTCGGGCTCCTTGCTTGGCGCCGCACGAACCTCGCGCTCGCACGCGCGCTCGGCTCAGATCCGAACGTGTCGCTCGGGTCGCAGATCATGCGGCTTCCGGGGAGCTTCCACCTGAAGAACCCTGCGGAGCCGCGACGCGTGAGCGTCGTGTCCCAGCACCACACCGTCGTTGAGAGCATCGCGTCACAGCTGTGCGCTGCCTACGACCTCGTCCTTGGCGAGGAGGAGTACGCCGCGCACTCGACGCAAGCCGTGATCGACGTCGACCCCGAAGAGCACCCGGCGCTCGCGCGCGTGCTCGAGGAGATGCAGGAGCAGGGCCTACTGCCGCAGCCCGACGGGCGCGGGTGGACCTTCTACTGCCCCTGCCACGAGGTCTCGGGGCACGAGCCCGCAAACGTCGAGGAAGGCTTGAACGCGCACTTCACGGTGCGCCAGGGCTCGACGCCGAGCGGGGTGCTGCGGGTGAACGAGGACAAGAGCCTCAAGCTCTTCTGCGGCTCGACGGGGCGCTGTGGCGCAGGCCCGCGGGCGATCCTCATCGCTCTCGGCCTCGCCGAGGAGCTCACGTGGCTCGAGTGCGGAGGGTTTCTCGCTTCGGAGTTCGGCAAGAAGTTCAAGGAAGCGAAGATCGCTGCGGGAACGTGGGAACCAACGAGAGCGGAGCGTGCTGCGGCGCGTAGCGCGGAAAGACGCGCGGACAAGAAGAGCATCACCAGCTTCGGAGCCGCGGTAGCCGCCCGCCTGAAGTCGGGCGATCCGATCTGACGAAACGAGGAAGGACATGATGTCGAAAGTCACCGAACGCATGCAGGCGTACTTCGGGGAGCGTGCCCTCTCCGCTTTCGTACCGATCGCGGCGCCCATCTGGATGGGCCAGGGCGTCTCGAAGCGGGACGCCGAGGCGCGCCCCGTGGCGGTCGCGGTGAGGTACGCCGAGACCGAGGCCCTGCGCGCGGTCTTCGACTCGAGGGTGCGGATCCCCGACGGGAAGAAGTTCCGCGAAGTCGACGGGGTGTGGCTGCAGAAGGACCTCGAGGTGAAGGACAAGGTGCTCCCGCCGCCCTGTCCGTACGTCCCGAAGTCCGCAGCGCAGGCCCTCGCGAACGAGCTCTTGCCGCTCTACATCACCGACCGCGAGGACATCACCGGGGCGCTCGCCGCGTGCGGACGCGCGGCCATCGCGGTCACCCAGGGAGCGCCGTTCTTCCAGAACGACATCGCCGTCGATCGCTGCACCCCCGACACGCCGCGCCCGCTGCACCCGTACTGCAGGAACATCGTGTTCGGGGCGCGCCAGCTCCGCTTCCTCATGGAGGACCGCGAGAGCGCGATGCGCCTTGCGCGAGGGCTGCGGCAAGGAGGGGCTCACACAGGGCGGGTGCTCTACGCGGAGTCGAATCCCGTGCTCGCACGGATCGACAGTCTGCTCACGCAGAACCTCGAGAAGGATGCGCTGCTCGAGCGCACCCCCGAGGCAACAGACACGGGTCTCGTCGACATGACGAGCACCGTGGACGTCGGCGATCCTCTCTCGGTCGGAGCACGGCTGCCGCCCCACATGCTCGCGCCACTCCCGCACGACGTTCGCACGCTCACGTGGCCCTACCCCGAGGGCGCAGGGTCGTCGTGGGAGAACCTCGACTGGACGCTCGCGAAGTCGGGAGCGGTCCTCGGGACGTTCCGCGATCAGCGCGGTGAGGAGTTCGTCCTCACCAAGCACGCCGTGGCCCTGCACACGCCGGTCTACATCACGCGGCGCATGCACACAGCCGACAGCGCCCACCTCGAGCTCTTCTGGCTCGAGACGCGAGAAGACGGCACCGCGGTGCCCGTCACCAAGGTGCTCGAGGCTGGGAAGGTGCTCCACGCCTCCGGGCAGACGTTGATGAGCGCAGGGGTGCCCGTCGCAGATGCGAAGCGTGCCGCGCAGTGGTTCAACGCGTTCCTCATCGCGAACCCGAATCTGCCGCGCACGCAGCTGCACACGGGTGCGGGGTGGGTGCAGACGAAGGACGGCTACACGTTCCTGCTCCCCGACGTGTCCGTGCACGGCCACGCCATCAGTCCCGACATCCTCCAAGGACTGCGGGTGCAGGGGGACAGCGAAGATCACTGGGAGTACTTCACGGACTTCTACAAGGCGTGCGACCCCGTGAACCAGCTCATGCTGAACATGGCGCACGCGTCGCTCCTGAACGCCGCGCTGAAGCTGCAGGGCTGCGTCTTCGGTCTCGTCGACGAGTCGAGCAAGGGAAAGACCGTCTTTCTCGAGACCTGCGGCAGGCAGTACGGCTGGGACGGCGGCGACTACAACATCGACGCTTCGATCGGTCCGACGATGGCCTACGTCGAGCGCGTGGTGCAGCGTGCGAACGGACTCTGCATCTACATCGACGAGTTCCACAAGCTGCCGAACACGCACCGGGAGGCAGGCGGGAACGGGATCACGCGACAGGAGGCCGCGTACTTCCTCTCGAACGGTCGACGGCGCGGGCGCAGCACCACCACAGGGGGCATCGACGCGACGGGCGAGCAGATCTTCTGCTACGCGATCGTCGCCGGCGAGGCGAAGCACATCACGGCGATCGAGAAGGCCTCGCAGATGGACGGCGCGCGCGTCCGCATGATCAACGTGCCTCTCACCGGCGTGAACGACACGTTCCTGAAGAAGTACAAGACGCTCGGACGTTTCGTCTCGCGGATGCGCGGGGCGAAGGGCCACATCGGACGCGATGCCGCACGCGCGATCGCGGACGAGCTCAACGAGAAGGGCGTCGCACGGCTCCGGCAGGAGCACGGCGAGCTCGTCGAGAAGATGCTCGAGGCTTTCCCGAGCGAGGGTTCTGAAGGGGTGACGGCGCGGCGCATGCAGATGCTTGCGTCCGGGCTCCTCGCCGAAATGATCCTCGGCCGGCGCCTCGCGCACCGCAACCTCTGGGGTGCGAAGCTCGAGGAGACCGCAGGATGGCGCGCGCTCTCCGGGCCGCACTCGACGCACCTCACGGGGATCGAGGCGGACGCGAACGAGGAGGTCGACGACATCCCGGTGATGGCGATGCTCCTCGAGGCCCTTCATCAGGACCCCACGCTGATCCAAGGCATGCGCGACGACACCCACAAACCGAACCCGCACCCTCTCGGAAAGCTCACAGTGCATGCGGATGCGAACCCTCCCGGGATTCGCCTCTACGCGCAGGCGGTCTACAGGTACTTGCGACAGCAAGGAGTTCCGGTGCAGGCCGCGAAGACGATCCTCCGGAAGAGCCCCGACACGCTCAAGGTGTCGACGGCGAAGGCGAAGGATCAGCTCCACTGGTTCGTGAGCGGGCTCGCGATGATCGTTCCTGCGCCCGCATGGGGCTGGGAGCTCTACCTCGCCCCGCCGGGCAACGAGGAGGCCAAGGCACGCGACGTCCTCGCGCCGACGCGGGAGGATTTCGAGGCCCTCTTCGACGCCAAGGTGCGGGCGGGGCTCAGGCCCCAGGAGGCCTTCGACGTCGCCGTCGCGCGCTTCCGGGAGGAGCACGCGAAGGTGTGGAAGGAGTCCCCGAACCGGTACCTCTCGGCGGCGATCACGCGCGGGGAGGCCCGGGTCTGGACCGCCCTCACGAAGCCGCTGCTCGAGCGCTTCGCGACCAAGGACGGCTCACCTACCTTGCAGGTAATGTGGGTGGAGGAAGGGAAGTCTGTGCACTGACCTTACCTACAACTACGCGGCAGCAGATACACCCTCCTTGACGCACAGTGCGCACAAGGAGGGTGTATTCTTTTTGCCACAGTTCTGTAGGTAAGAGTAGGTTCGCGTAGGGGCAATACCCACTCCCGAGCGCTCTCCGTGCGTTTCAGCGTTCCCCTCCACAGCCAATCTCTGCTAACGAATAAGTGAACCATTCCGCGCACTTATCTCGCTTTTACGCCATCGGAAGGGGAGCGGCGCGTCACGGAGATAGGACTCATATATATGTGAGAGACACGAGGGGATCTACCCCCACCGATTCCTTCATATATAGATAGATAGATAGATTCTTCTTCTTAGAAACTAACTACTACTACTACTAGGGAATGATTGAGGAATCGGGCTTGGCCGGGCCGGTAGTAGGGGGAAATGACCATATACTTCTATCCACTATCGGACAGCCAACGGCGAGGAGCGAACGGAACGGTGGATTGCAGGCGTTCGGAGGGGTCGCAGGTAGGGGGCATGCAGGCACCCTGAGTTTGAAGACGGCAGAGGGCGTCCTGGAGCGGGAATCGGGCATTGCGGAGCAGGGCAGCGGCGCACCGCTGGACCCCGCCGTCGAGGCGTGCGGGAGCACTTCTCGGAGTGCGTCAACGTGTGCTCTGGTAAGTCCCTGTGGTTCTGTGTGCGTACATGTCCGCCTATTGGCGCCGATGTCGTCGACTCTCGCTGACTTTCGCACTCGCTCCCCCAGCGGTCCCCCGCCTCGCGGCCCGCGGCGCCCCGGGGTGATACGCTGAGGGGCATGTCCTCGCGTAGCCCCCTCGTCCTGGTCCCGTCGGCGGAGCTCGCCGAGATCTCGACGGCGCTCCCTGCGGTCCTCTCGTCCGAGATCTCGAGGGAGGCCGTGCTCGAGCGCGTCGACGTCGAGACGCTCCAGTCGGCGCCCCTCAACTTCCTGATCTCGACGGCCCTCGCCATCGCGCCGGCGGACTCCGCCGCCCTTGCCGAGGACATGCTCCTCCGGCAGACGACGGCGCTCACCGAGTCCGCGACGGCGCTCGCAGCGCATGCGCGGATCGCCGCCGAGGCGCTCGCGCTCGTGAACCTCGAGTACCAGGCAGCGACGCAGGCCTACGCCGCGGCCGAGCTCGAGGCGCCCGTGCGCAGCGAGTGGAAGAACCCGCAGCACTACCTCGAGGCGTGCAAGGTGCACGAGCGGCGCATGGATCGGCTCGGGCGGATGCGGAAGGAAGTCTTCGAGCGTCTCGAGCGCGCAGGCGAGATCTACCGCACGGCGCTGCTCACACGCGACGGGCTCGACACGCTGAAGAGCGTCGAGGTCGGGCCCCGCAGCGCTGCGCAGGCGGTGTCGTCGGACGGCAAGAACATCTGCATCATCGTCCAGTAAAGCGCGGGAAATGCCGGTAGAAGAAGCGGTGTAGGCGCCCTGCTTACGCGCGATTTGCCTGGAGGGAGACCGTGATCCTCGAGATCATCACGTATCCGCTCGCGGACTGCATCGATACCAACGAGTACGACGAGGAGGATACGGTGTACGTCTCGTTGCCGGAGAGCGTGCGCTCGTACGGCGTCGCGTTCGCGAAACACCACCCCAACTACCCAGAGGCTTTGAAGCGTGAACTCGCAGCCGCGCTGCGCGACCACTGCGAAGAGCTGCTCTATCAGGGCCGTATCCGTTGACCCGAGAAAGGACTTCTATGCCCGTAAGCACCGAAATGGCCTGGACCCTGAAGGTCCGTGACGGGGCCGAGCCGACCCACGTGCTCTACTGCCCTCACGATGCGCCTGTCTGGTGGTTTCTCGAACAGGAGCGTCAGAACGCGCTTCCGCGCACGTCACAGGACTTCGCGGACTTGCTCGGGGACGCGGTGCCCGTATGTCCGCACTGCTCCGAGTTCTACTACGCACAGCAAGCTGCGAAAGGCGCTGCGTGATGCCGGTCGTCTTCGCCTGTGAGTCGACCGTCGACTGGTTGGATGCGCGTACCTACGTCGTGTACGACGCGCGGGTGCGCATCGTTCTGCAAGGGGAGCTGCCTCGAAAGAGCCAGATGCGGCGAGTCTCCCGCATCGCGCAGTATGTTCGCACGAAGATACAGGCACACCGTGTCGCCATCGCGATGCGGGCCTACGCATGGTCGCTGCCTCCGGACGCGCGACACGCCGCCTTCGCGACAGATCGCCGCTACGATCCGTTCTGGAGGGTCTCTTTGCCGCGAGGGTTGCCATGATTCTCGAGACCGTTCGCTGGACTGTCGTGCATGATCTCCCCGAACCTATGGAGGACATTCGCGGCGGGATCACATGGACCCGCGAGTACTTCCACGTGGCGTGCGCCGTCTACATCCACAGCGACTACATCCCTCTCGACGAGCTCCCGATGCTCGAACGCCCTTCCGGCAGCTACAGGGATGCGTGGCGAAAAGCGGTGCTAGCGGCATGCGAGCGTACGTTCGTTCGCATGAAGCACCGCGCCGCGACGCCGGGGTGGACACTCGAGGACTTCCGCGTGCACACCCCTGAAGAGTAGGCTGCGGTATGCCCATCGTCTTCGCCGAAGCCCACCGCATCAGCACCATCGCACCGGCACACCGCGGCATCGTCATCGGCGTGCATGCGAAGGGGAAGCCCTGTGTGTTCTTCCCAGAGCACCTCGGGATCTACGAGCTCGCGCTCACAGAGGCGCGTGAAAGGCTGCCGGACGTGACGAGCGCACACGAGTACTTCGTGCACGTCGCAGCACGTTGCTTTCTCCTCTTCATGCATCCGAGGTGACCATGCCGATCTGTCAGGTGCACACGCACATCCCCCAGATCTACAGAGAGCACGGCACTGTCATGTTCGGCGCCGTGCCGCGCGAGCACCCGGCTGCCGACCTTTTCTCGCCGACGTGGGATATCGAAGGCGAGACCTGGGAGGAGTACGTAGCGCGCGCGCTCAAGAGCTGGCGCTCATGCCGGCACATCGATTGGAGGGCCCGTTGCCGCGTATACAGACTGTGACGTGGCGCGCCGAGGTGTACAAGCACGGGGCCATCGGGCTGCGGCGCGCGGACAACGCGAACCTCACGCGCAGCTACCCGGCGCCGAGCCCGCTGGCTCTTCGCACCCCTGCGCAACAGCGCGAGCTCGCGCTGCGGCTCTTCGAAGACGAGATGCACATGCAAGCGATCTGTCTACAGGTTCGTCTCGTGTACAGCACCCCGTACGAGAGGGATTTCGATGCCTATCGTTGAAGTGATCGAGCACCACCTCACGCTTTATGCCCCTAGTCCGAAAGCGCGCTACGGCTACCTCCTCGAGCTTGATCCGGGGCTCTACTACGAGGAGTTCTCGGAGCAAGATTTCGCGCGCCAGAAACACCGCTGGGACGCCTTCGTTCGCGGTGTTTCCTGGGACCTCCTGCGTTTGTTCGTTCGCGATCACGCGGAGAGGTGACGCGATGCCCATCCTAGGTGTTGTCCACGAAAGCCTCGTCGTCCGACGCGGCGGCTGCAGCAAAGACCGCGCGATCATCGAATCGAGTCTCCTCGAGTGCCACCTCTACACGTACACGCCGGACCTTGAGAGCGAGGTCGACTATCACCTCGCGGTGAAACTCGCATCAGGTTTCGCAGGCGACGACCATCAAGTTCAGCTTCGGCGCCTCGGTATTCGCGAGTACCTCGCGTACTACGGGCGCCCGCTCTAGAAAGGATTTTCCTATGCCCATCATCGGAGTGTTCCAGGAACGCATCGTTGCGAAAACGATTCGCCCTGGACGACGCAAGGGCTGCGTCGCGCTGGTGCCTGCTCCTTCGAGGCCCCTACTCGAAGATCCGACAGAGCTGATCTTGTGGGCGCCGGAAGTCGACGCACGCTATCGGTACGCTGTCGAAGACGCGCTGGTCCGCCTCAGGGTCTGGCGCATAGGAGACATGGCGGTTCGCCCCGAGCTCGTGCGCATGTACTCACTGCATCCCGACGACCCGAGGCTCCAATGCCGCTGATCGGAACGTTCACGGAGCAGCTGCGCTGCACCTTGGACTGCAACGACGACGAGGATGTGCAGTACGGTATCGACGTTGTGCCGGCGCGCGGCGACCTCGACAACAACCTGTCGCGGCTCGCGACGCTCTACACCTGGAAGAACATCTCGCACGCCGATCTCGTCCTTCAGGCGCTCGGCGCGTTGCGCTACTGGCGCATCCTCGACGCGCGCGACCAGTTCGCGGCGCTACGAGAGGGGCTCGACCCGTGCCGATCATCCTGACGAAGGCGGACCGCGTGCATGCGCGGCGTGAACACTTCAACCCAGTGAATAGTCGCGCAGTGTCTTACTACGTCGTACTCAGTTCGCAGGGCTTCACGAGTTTCTGGATGCCTACAGGTTCGCGTACGTATGTCCACGTAGTGCAACAGCATGCCCTCGAGCACGCGGCCTACCTCCGCGACCAGCTGCGCAGGTTCGGTTTCGTCCACCTCCTGTCGGAGCTCTCCGATGCCGATCGTCGGTGAGATCTCGGACAAGCTCTACGCGCACCTGACCCCGAACGGCTCTCACCTGCGCGCAGGATTCATCGCGAGGCCGACGATGAACCGCTGGCTCTACGACGAAGTGCCCGCGTTCGAGTTCTCGCCTGTGCGGCGTTCCTACGCGCTGTTCGCAGAGGCGGTCGCGAACTACCCACGCGTGACGCGCCGGTACCAGGCACGCATGGCGTTCTACCAACTTCGCAATGAGGTGCCCCGTGCCTATCGTCGGCAAGATCCGTGACCGGGTCGTGGTGCGCGCCCTGTACACGTCACTGCGCGCGCACGTCGAATACGCGATCGACATACGCGACGACACGGAACGGAGGTTCAACTACGTCCTACACAGCGTGATGCTCTACCCGACTGTGCACGGCGTCGAGCCTCGCTACTACGAGGGCTACCGCGAAGCCGTACAGGTACTTTGCGAGTACAACTTCGCCTACTGCGACGACAACTTCGACTCCCTGCGCGAGCTCGCTCGTGCACCTGCAAGGAGGTGACCATGCCGATCCTCTGTACGCTCCGCGAGCGGGTGTTCTCCTTCCGGGTGGAGCATGCGCCCGATCTCATTTGCTTCAAGCCTGCGAAGACACTGCCTTCCCTCGAGGACGCCCGCGACACCCTCATCAGCGCGGAGCCGGCTGCGCAATACGACCGCGCGTTCCAGCGCGCTCTTCGGGAGCTCGTGACCTGGCGAGGCTACGACGCCGAACATCGCTTCTCCCACCTTCTCGAGGAGGCAATCGATGCCCATTCTCGGTGAGCTCCGCGAGCGCCTCGTGGCGCGCAGCGGTCTCGAGCCCGGATTCTACGCGGTCTTTCTCGCGCAAACGCTCCCCGACGTGGACGACCCTCTCGAGGCGCTCTGCCACGACGTGGTGGCCCACGAGCACGACGCAGCGGTCCGTGCCTCCCTCGAAGAACTCAGAGGCTGGCGCCACTATGATTCGAGGCAGCGCTTTCGGCTGCTCAAGGAGGCTCTCGATGCCCGTCGTCGCTGAGCACGTCGACCAGATCTTCGCGACTGCCGACGGGCCGTACCACGTACGTCTCGCTGCACCAGCCCCGCGCGGCGGGATCCTGGTTCTCGTCACTGTCCCCCGCGAGCACTACCGACAGCACGCCCCTGGCTGGATGACCCCCGCGATCTCCACGCTGCGTCTTCGAAAATACCCTCACTGCTACGTCCACCGCAGTATCCCCGTCTTCACCACGAGGTAACCCCATGTCCGATACGTCCATCACTCCGCGGTTCTTCCGCATCACCCTCCAAGATCCCGACGGCATCGAGGACTCCATTCGCGAAGCGGTTCGTGAACGCTTCGACGCTGAAGGTCTCGTCCCGCGGCGCCGTGCGATGCTCGAGGGCGACGAGTTCACGGCGCTCTCCCAGCACGTGAAAGCGGTGATGCCCCACGCCGAGACCGTGACGGTCGTCTTCGATTCGTGGGGCACCTATGCGCCGCGCGTGGTCGGCGCCGATGACGACGTCGAAGGCGTGCTCACGGCGCTGCTCGCGATGCTCGAGCGCGGAGAGAGCGAAGAGAAGATCGAAGCCTGGGCACGCGCCATGAGGGCGCAACGACAGCGCGACGGAGAGGCATGGAGATAGCCATGCCGATCACGCATCAGGTGCGAGAGACACTGCACTGGACGTGGGATATCACCGAGGGCTATCAGCTGACCCTCGTGCGCCCCCGACTTCTCGACGACTATGCGTGTGTCCCGCCGCACACGCGCCGGTTTCGCCCGGCCGCACGCAGGTTCGCTGAGGCGCTTTTGCGCAGCCGGCGCGACCTCTTCGCCCACGCGCCGATTCGCTACTGGGCCGCTTTCCCCGAGGTGCTCTTTGCCCCTCGTCGCTGAGTTCGCCGAGCGCCTCGCGGCTTCGAGACTCGCACAACATCGCGCGCACGGAGGGCCCGTCATCTCCGTGTCGTGCACTCCGGACTCCCCGTTACGTACTGGAACCCTGAGCTACGCCTACGATGTGCCCGCCTACCCTCGCGCCTGCGCCATGGCAGCGGAGAGTCTGCGTGACCTTCGGCGCTTCGCCTGGGAAGATCCCCGCTCACGAGGATCGATCCGCCGCGTCGCGAAAACCCTACCCTCTCGAGGGTAGAAGAATACATGGAACAGACCTTCACTCTCGCAGCCCTCGCGGCTGCCGCCCTCGGCCTGAACGACACTCCCGCCGCGCTCGCGCTGACGGATGTGTCGTTCGGCCCGGAGTGCATCACCGCGACCCTCCAGGAGGGTCTCGAGGGTGCGCTCGTCCTTCACCTGCTCCCGGATGGGGGCCACGACGTCACCGTCGCCGGAGCGCCGTCCCAGAGGGCGCGCCATGCGATGCGAGACGTGTGTTCCGGGCTTGCACGCGCGTGGCGCGAGGAGCCTGCGCACACCAAACTGAGCGTCGGCGCGCTTCGCGCTGCCATCGAGTGTACCTGCCTCGCCTAGGAGACCTGTGATGCTACTCAGCAAGATCTACGAGAATCAGCAGCGCCTCGCTGCGACCCTGTCGAAAGCCAAGGCCCTCGTCACCACCCCCGCGAAGGGCGCCGACGCGAAGACCATCGGGATCAAGGTCCCGGAGTCTCTGCGCGCCGCGATCTTGCAGGTGCAGAAGGACCACGAGCTCCCGACGTACACGCAGGCAGTCCTCTTCTGCCTCTTCGTAGGCGTCGAGCGCCTGACCGGCGAGTGAGCACTGCCCGCGCGGCGCTTGCTCGAAGGAAGGCGGTGCCCACGGCATCGCCTTTTTTCGTCCCGAGGAAAGGAACAGGACATGCCGATCACCCACACGCTCGTCGAACGCTTGGCGGTTCGATACTCCGACGCGGAAGCGTCGCGCCACCGCCACGCTGGGTACTACTTCTACGTGGCGGTCCCCACGTGCACTCTCGACACGAAGTCGCCGCTCGATCCCGTGGGGCGCGGCGCAGCCTATCGTGCCTCGGCGGTCTACGCGGCGGAGCATCTCGCGTGCTGGCGCTCCGCGGACATGCACAACAAATCGACGAACGTTCGCGCGGCGTTTTTCGCTGCGTGCACGCCGTTTTCTTCGGAGGTCCCATGCCCATCCTAGGCGTTCTCCGGGATCGTCTGCGCTGGCAGGATGCCACCATCCAGGAGACGACCGGGTGCTACCTCGCAGAGCTGCTCTATCCCAACGACACCCCCCTCTTGGCCGCGTACTACTACGGCGACCCCGAATACATCTGCATGTTGCGCGCGGCCGAGCAGCTACGAAGGTGGCGCATCCACGACGTGGTCAGGCGCGCCCCCACCGAAAACCTCTTCACCATGCGCAGCTACCTCGAACCTCTAGGAGCTCCCGATGTCTCGCGTTTCCGTTCTCGGTCTACTCCTCGCGCTTACATGTACCGCCACCCCCGCGTTCGCCCGTGACGCCTGCCGCTTCGACAGCGCCCACGAGGAGCTCGTCTGCCCTCAGGGCACCTACCCCTGCGTCGAGAAGGCCCGGGGCGATCTCGCGGCATCCTCGCGCGGGGAAGAGCGTGCCTACTGGTGCCGCGACTGGACCGAGGACGCGGTGCTCACGGAGAACCCTGGGAGCTACGCGATCCTTGTGAGCGCGCGGGGGCAAGTGCTCTGGAGCTCGGGGGACCAGTACCTCTCGACCGTGAGAATCACGACGGTGGCGGCGACGGTCGTCGTCTCCGCGGTGTACCGCGGGCACATCATGACCTGGGTGCTCGTGGACGGCGCGCTCGCGTTCTCGACCCCCGAGCGCGAGTTCATGCTGACGTTGCCCTACCTGCAGGGGGACCCTCCTGGGATCCGCACTTGCTCGGCCGTGTGGGCCTGGGAAGGGACGCGGTATCGTCTTGTGCGGCAGCGGCGCCCGGCGTCGCAGTGTGTGCCGCAGGAAGACGTGGACGACTGATGCCAGCCGTTGAAACCTGCGCTGTGCGCGTCACCGTACAGCGCCACGGGTACGAGGACTCCGCCGTCACCTACAGCATCAACGGCCGGATGATGAGCCAGGCCCCTGGCTGTAGCGCCGCCGTGCACCATCGGACCAGCACGCAGACCGCAGCGGTCGTGTACATCAACGGGCTTGTCGCGGAGAAGCAGTGGTATCTGCGAAACGCGGCTCTCGCAGCGCGGTGGCGGTGACGGCGTGCCCATACAGCGCGTTGTCCGCGAAGGGGTGACGATCCTCAGCGCCCACACCGAGACGGGCATGGTGCACTGCATCTACGTCGCAGCTACGCCACTGGGTACTTGCACGGGCGCCTACACACAAGCGGTGCGGGATGCGCGACGCGCAGCCGTGCAGTACCTGAACCTCCAGATCGCCCGCCATTGCGCGCGTGTGCGGCTTCGAAAATGACCCCTTCGCGGAGGTAAAAGAATAGGACCAAGAGTGCAGCATCCCGCTGCGCCATTGAAAGGACAGGACCATGAACAAGTTCCTCAACCTCACCCTCCGCACCCTGGCCCTCACCTCCGCGATCGGCGAGTTCAGCGAAACGCGAAAGCGGATGCTCTCCGCAAGCAAAGCGCTCCTCGAGAGCTTCACCTTGTTCGACAAGGTGATGCTCTACATCCCGTTCGGGACGCTCCCCGACGATCTCGAGCAGCGGCGGCGCGAGATCAAGCGGGACTTCGCCCATTTGCTCCGCGGGGACACCGTCGAGCAACTCGACGCCTACTACGAGGTGTGCTTCCGGGCAGCGGAGCTCGCTCGCGAAGCGGGCGTCGACGAGGTCTTCCTCGAGGCCCTCACCAAGGGGCTCGTGGAAAACCGAGCCACGACCGTCGCGATGATCGACGGCATGGGGGCGCCTCCCCAGGAAGGCGACGTGTTCGTGCACGGCACGAACCTGACGGCTATGTTCCGCGGCACCCCCGCGGGGCTCGGCACCGAGAAGACGCCCGTGACGCACTGATTCGTCAGTGCACCACGGCGTCTTACGGCGCACGCCCTTGGGCTGCTCTCGCAGCCTGTCGCCAAGGAGGCATCCCGTGAACATCGGCCCGATTCCGCTGTTCTGAACCTGAAGCGAAGACGGCGACCTGTGTGATGCGGGTCGCCGTCTTCGCTTCGCTACGCTCTTCAACAAAAGGATCCATCATGGACATTGCACGTTACACGTTTTCGAGCTGCGTGAAGTCGCTCCGCGCGCACATGCAACTCTCACAGGAGGGCTTCGCCACGGCGTGCGAGGTCTCCTCGCGCACGGTCTCTCGCTGGGAGAACCAGGAAGAGACGCCGACCCGCGGCGCCGTCCTCGGGATCTGGCGCGCGGTGTGCGCCTACGGACTCGAGGAGTCCGATCCGGCGCAGTGGCTGCGCACGGCGCACCCCGAGCTGCTCCGGCAGCCGCCGCGCCAGCCGCCGGCGACCGAGAGCGTCCCCCGCGTGGCGCTTCGCCTGCCCGGCACGTCGACGGATGTGGTCTTCCACGTTCGTACCCCCGAAGATCTCGAGTTCCTCACTCTGGCTCTTCGTTCCTACCTCTGAGGTAGCCCGCGCTCACCGCGTGGGACCTCGAAAGAGCCGCGTGACAGTGCTGCTACGCATCGACTGTCGGCGATGCGTAGCAGCGCTGCCGCGTATCGGGCGGTACGGCGCAGCCCCCAGCTGTCGCGCGGCTCTTTCGGTGTCTCACACCGACATTCCAGGAAAGGACCTAGCAACCCCATGACCCAGAACAAGAATCGCCGTGGCCGCCGTAAGGCCACCTTCGACCGCACCGACCTCCTCCTGCCCTTCCAGGTGGGCGAGTTCCGTCTCTCGAGGTTCTCCATCTCGATGAGCGCCGGTATCCGGTCGCTCACCGACCTCGTGCGCCACGGCACGAACGGCGACGTGCCCTACGGCGCCGCCTACGTCTTCGTGAACGACACGAAGACGATCGCCTCCATCTTCGCCTACGACGCGCTCGGGAACAGCCGCTTCATCACGAAGTGGTACCCGATCCGTCCCGGCGCGAAGTTCGACGTCGACAAGTACCTGCCGAAGGGCAGGAAGGCCCCGTCGGCGTTCGTCAGCCTCACGGAAGACCAGTTCCGTGATCTGCTCTCGAAGCACGTGCTCCCGTCCCCGATCGTGAAGGTGGCGAAGTGATCTGGGACGTCGTGAAGGGCTTCTTCGGGGCCCTCTTCGTCGTCGCGATCATGTTCGTCATCGCCATCCTCGGCGGATGGTTCAGCGCGCCCGCGGACAAGGGGCTCGAGCTCGGCTCGATGCTCTTCGTCGGTGTGTGCTTCCTCGCGATCCTGTCGGTGGTCCGTGGGGACCCGCAGTGATGCGCTGCGTGCCGCGGCGATCGTCGCTGCACGTAAAGCCCGCGAGTTCGCGTGCTCCACGGAGTATCACCACCAACTGCTCGCGGACCTGTGGCACCGCGAGTACGAGAAGCTGAGGGATGCATGGCTGAGAGCCGATACGTAGGGCGCCGGATCACGACCCGTACGTCGCGGATGACGTGGAACGGCGAGGAGGTGCTCGTGACGGAAGTCTACGAGGCCGCACCTGGCACCTGGCACTTCCAGGTGTTCGAGGAGTTCCACGGGGAGCTGATCCCCGCGGCGCGCAGCCTGCGTTCCTACGTGAACGACATGGCGGCGCACGACGCGGTGGACAACGTCATCCAGGCGTTGATCGACGACTGATACATCAAAGAGAGGATCGTTGCAGCCGCAGCGATCTTCTCTTTTTCGCCCGCAAGGAAAGGAATCGACCATGAAGATCCAAGACCCCTGGACCGCGCATCGCTACACGATGCTGTGGCTCGTCGGAACGTACCTGCCCGAGCTCGCTCACAAGCTCACGCGAAACCCTCACGATCCGCTTCTGCTGGCGGCGCACGACGAGGCGGTCTCGGCGCGTTTTGCGCTGGTCTCGTACCTCGACTGGACCGGCGACGTGCGCCACGACGCTCTCCACAACCTGCTCCCGGGAGTCACGGTGAAGTGGAAGCGTTGGCTGCGCCTCAGCCAGGAAGTGCCCCACACGGCGGCCCAGTGGGCGTACCTGATCGACAACGGGCACGTCGAGATTCACGAGTCTGGCAAGCTCATTCGCGCCTCGAAAGCGGAGCGGGAGTACCGCCGCGCCCTCTACCACGTGAAGCGGGAGCTCAGCCGGGAGTTCTCGAAGGTCTACCCGCGCCGTAGGGCCGGGGAGTACGTACGGGTGCCTGTGCAGGCGTTCGCGGAAGGAGTGCTCTACTCCCCCGGGGACACCTTCGAAGATGCCTACGAGCGCTGGGCGCGCGCGCGCACGGTGGCCTTGAGCGTCGCGCCTCCCTATGCTTCTCCTGTCAGGAGGCCCCGATGATCCGCGTCATCCACCTGCTCGAGATCCTCCTCGGCTCGGGTATCACCCTCGCTGCGCTCTGGACGGGCATTCGCGCCGTTCGCCGCCTCGAGGGCTCCGCGCGCCGCGAGGACCTCGTCATCGCCCTCTGGGGCGTTCTCCTCGGTCTCGGGATTCTCCTCCCGCGGCTCTGAGCTATCCTCGGTAGATGCACGTCTCGTACGCAGATGCTTTGGGCTCCTCCGATCTCGTCCAGGTCGCAGACAGCATCTTCCTCATCACGGTGCGCGGCTTTCTCACCGAGCCGAACATCCGTGTCTTGCAGGCAGGCGTCGACGCCATGCGGCTCGAGGAACCCTACGTGGGCTTCTACGACTACGACGCTGTCACGGGGTATGCGCCCGAGGCGCAGCACTATGCCGAGCTGTGGGGGCACGAGAATCGGGATCGTGTGAGGAACTTCCACCTCCTCACGACGGTTCCGCTCGTGCTCCTCGGCACCCACATGATCAACCAGCACTTCGACGGGAAGCTGCTCACGTACGAGGACCGAGAGGAGTTCTACTCGGTGCTCGCGAAAGAGCACGGTCTCGCGGTATAAGCGTGTGCGCTACCACGTAGCGCAGAAAGGCCAGGAATGGACTACAAGGAGGCCACTGCGATTCTCGATGCTCTCGTCGAGGATGCGCAGGCAGACGACGCGAAGGGCCGCGAAGCCGCGCTGCGCGAGCTTCGCATCTACATCGAGAACTCGATCCCCATCACGCTCACCGACGAAATGCGCGGCTACTTCGAGAGCGAATACCCCGCGTACATCTCGTACTGGGGGCGCGTCGAAGGGGACGAGATCGTGCTCCTGCACGAGGACGACGAGCGCATCCTGATCCCGCCCGACTGGATCAACATCGGGCTGCGCCGCCTCGCGGCACAGGGGTACCACGCACTCGGCGCGTTGCTCGAGGGGGACTACGACGCCCCGTCGCTCGACGTGCTCTTTCAAGAGGCGCTTTTCGGAGAGGTCCGGTACGCATGACGATCCGCATTGTCGTGTGCCTCGACATCGACGCCCCAACGCCCCGCGACGCCTACGCGTTGATGTACGAGCAGCTCCGGAAGCTCCACCCGCAGATCGACTGGGAATCGACCGACGAGTGGTTCGACTCCGACGGCACGCAGCTCGACGAGGACAGCATCTCTGCTGCCCGTAACGAAACGCTCAAGCTCCCGATGACGAGGTTCATCGATGGCGCTTGAGCTCTCGAACGCCGCGAAGGTCCGCATGATCTCGCGGATCGTCGTGGCGCTCATGAACCGCCTTGGTGAAGACGAGATGCGCCTCGAGATGTCCGAGCTCGAGGATCTTCGCGCCTTCGGCATGGCCTACGACAACGGCTCGGTCTTGCTCGCCCTCGGCGACCCGCCAGCCTCACCCACGAAAGGATCAGGATGAAGTACCGATTCCACGTGAGCGCGAAGAGCGAGCGAGCGCGTTACGCGCGGCGCGGCTACGTCGCTCACATCAAGCACACGCTCACGAACGAAGACGACGCCGACGTCGTCCTCTGCCTCGTGACGCGCAAACATGTCCCCTCGGGGACGAGCGTCGAGGAACTCGACGACATCGCTCGAGCGGATGCTCGCCGGGCCGAGCCCATGCTCCGCAAGCTCGCGGAGGAGGCCGGCTGGCTCGCCACTGCACCCCAGGACTGACCAGGAGAACCGCATGACCGACGAGAACACGAACGAAGCGCCCGTGACCGACGAGAACCAGAAGCCCGCCGAGGAGGAAGAGGAGATCCTCTCGCAGACCTACCTCTACGAGCCCGAGCAAGCGAACGCCTGCATCCGGAAGTGGCTCGCGGAGCACTCGCCGCAGCAGCCGTGCCGCCTGACGAGCGACGCTCCCCCGGGCCTGCTCTTCCAGGAGTACCCGTCGTACTGGTACTACGACATCACGACGCTGCAGCACGAGCCCGGCGAGGACCCCGACCCCGAGGGCCCCTGCAACACGACGGTCTTCCCGCACCTGATCCCCGACATCATCTGGCACAAGGTCGTGGGGCCGATCCCGCCCTGCCCGATCTGAGAGGCTACGCCTCGCGTAGGCGGCGTGACTGCGACGAGCTCCCGGCGACACGTCGTCTGGAGCTCGTCGCCTTCGCGCCGTCTCTTTTAGGCCTTACCCCTGCGAGCTCGCCGCAGCGACCTTCGGGTTCACCGTCGTGCCGCTCGTTGCATGGGGCGGCGCGGGCATCGGGCGGGCCACAGGAGCGCTCTTCGGAGGTCCAACGACCTTCCCCCGCTCGAGCGCCTTCGTGGGCGCCTTGGTGCCGCGCATGAGGGGGTTCGAAGCTGATACCCCGAGCTTCATCAGAACCTCTTGCCTACCGAGCGCCTGCCAGTCCATGCTGTCCTCGTACACCGAGGGTAACACAGATGGCTGGACCGACATGGGAAGAGGTGGAGCGGGTCGTTCGCGGCCGCGCGATGGCGACGGTCTCGAGCCGTATCGGCGAGCGCGACGGGACCACACTCTACTCGATGCGCGTCGGCACCGCGCAGCTTCTCGACGACGGCACGACGCGCATCAGCGCGCACATGTCGATCTACGACGTCGAGGACGCCGTGGCGCTCCTCAGCGAGCTCGCGGAGAAGTACCGCAAGGAGCGCGACGACGAGCGGGCGCGGAAGAAGCTCGGCATCTCGGGGCGCTACCGCGCGAGCTCGCGAAAGGCGGACTGACATGGCCTGGTTGCGCTTCCACTTCGCCTGCGAGTGCGGGAACGTCTACGACGACCTCGTGGAGGGCCCGGACGGCCGTCCCGACCCTTGCCCCGAGTGCGGCGCGACGACGGCCATGAAGCAGATCGCCACGCCGAACCTCGCCCGCACGATCATCCCGGTGTACCCGGGCTACCGGCGCATGACCGCAGGCTACGGCGCCGAAGCGCGGCGCCCCGCGGAGAAGGCGGGGCGGCAGGTCAGCATGGCGGGGACGAAGGGCGTCTCGAAGGCCTGATCAGCGCCCTGGTGCGACGCGCGGGAGCATCAGCACGCTTGCGACGGGGATCTCCCGGTCGGAGTCGCGCTTCGGGCGCGGCACGGACGGCGTGAGGTCGATCTGGGGCACAGGGATTTCGACCGAGGTCTTGGGCGGCTTCGTCCGTGCGATGCGCGCCTCCTCGGTCACCTCGATCAAGGCGGTTCGGAGCTTGTTCTGGGCGGCCTGCATGCGGCCCTTCAGCTGCAGCACGACGCCGTTCGTGTGCAGCTGACAGGCCAGGTAGGTCGCGTCACGGGTCTCAGCGTCCGCGTCGATCATAGGCTTTCCTCAGCGCGTCTGCGATCTGCGACAGGTCTTCCACCGCCTCGACAGCCGCTCGAGCGAAGTACTCGATGGTCTGCAAGGAGGCGCGCTCGCGCGTGGCGTGTGCCTCGCGGAGGTCGTTGATCTGCTCGAGCAGGTCCTTCTCCCGGGTGGAGTGCTCGGCGATGAGGGTGGCTCGCGTGTTGGAGTTCTCGGAGAGCACCTTCGCCATCTCCGTGGCGTGCGCCTCGAGCAGGGCCTTCGACGCCACGCCGTGGTCCTCGAGGAGCTTCTCGACGTGCTGGTGCGTGCGTCGGTGCTCCCCCTTCTCCGTTACGTAGAGCCAGATGAAGACGGCCGCAAGAAGCCCCGGCACCCCTTGGCTGAGGAGGATTCGGATGACCTGTTCGATCATGGGGAGTCCTCAGAAGGAGAGGGTGGAGCCGCCGGGACACCGAGTCACGCGAAGGCGAGGATCTGGATGTGCGCGCCCGTGACGGGTGAGGCGGGCGCGGTGATCAGGACGCGGTCGATGGCCTGGCCGTTCGGGTTCGCCACGAGGACCCAGCCGCTGCCGCCTGCGAGAGCCGTGGGGGTCGGGGTCGCGACGACGCCGTCCGAGAGCTTCACGGTGACGTCGACGTCGAGCGACTGCAGGAAGAGGAACTTCGGATCTCCGATCGTGTCGAGCAGCACGGGGAAGTCGGTGGAGGCGGCCGGCACGAGGACGGTCTTCGCGGACTCCTGCGTGTAGGCCAGCGTGAAGGTCAGCGTCTGGCGCGCGGGGATGTTCACCCCCGTCGGGGTGCTGTCGCCGTAGGACATCTGCAGGGTCGCGGTCAGCGTCGACATGGCGGTACCTCAGGGCAGGAGCGGCGCGATCGGCGCCGAAGGGGTGACTTCCATCTCGGGGTTACGCATCCCGTGGATGAGGAGGCCGGCGCCGATGGCCGTGCCGAGACCGAGGCCCCCGACGAGCGGGACCTTCGAGTTGCGGAGCTTCGAGAACCACGCACCCGGGGCCTTCGGGCCTGGCGGGACTTTCCCGCTCTCGGCCTTCACGAGCTGCTCGACGAGGTCTCCCTGCGCCGCAGGGATCCCTGCGGCCGGGCTGGGAGCAGGAACGGCGACGGGCACGGACGGAGGAACGTGCGCGGCCACCGCGGGGGCGCTTGGCGTGTTGACCGCCGGTCCCGCAGCCGGAGCTGCCGCGCTCGCACCGCGCGCCCGCGCGATCTGTTCGGTGAGGTACCCAGGCGCGACGTCCGGGTACGCGGGGCTTCCGCCGCGCCGCGGCGCAGTCGCCGTCGCGGCTGCCGGCTTGCTCGGGCGTCCTGCGATCTGGTCGCTCAGGAACCCGGGCGCGACGTCGGGTACCGCAGGGCTCCCGAGTGCTCCGCCTCCCGCAGCCGTCTTGAGCAGCGCTTGTGCCTCGAGAGGATCCACCCCGAAACGCTCGAGGGCATCGATCTGGCCGTGGATGTACGCGGTCTTCAGCATGCCGGTCTCAGCAGGTCGGGGTGGTGGAGGGCTTCAGGGCGTCATCATAGCCCAAGATGCGCACGGACGCAGCGGGCGTGACGACGGGCGCCGCGGGGTTCCCATCCATCTGCCGGAGGACATCGTAGAGCGGACTCTTGCCCGGGCCCCCGAAGAAGAGCCGCAGCAGCGCGATGGTGCCCGCGAGGTCGGGGAGGCGTGGCGCTCCTGCGAGGATCACGAAGCCGATGACGCTCGATTGGTCGCTGAGCTCGGGCCTCGAGGGATCGGACGTGTCCGAGAGCCGACGGGAGAGCTCGGCGAGCCACCCGTCGATCCCGCCGTCGGTCGTCGTGATGAGCGTCGAGTACATCCCCGAGGGGGTCCCGGACGCCGTGATGGCCTGAAGCCGTCCGGTCACCGATTCGATCTCGGCGAGCGTCGCGTCCCACTGGTGTGCAAGACGGTCGAGCTGTGAGATCGTCTGGTCGAGCATCTGCTGCCCACCCGTGTTCGACACCGTGTAGGCGCCGAGCTTCGAGATCGCAAGACGCACGGCGTTGATCGACTGGTAGAGCGGAGGGAACATCCGCGCAATCGTCGGCGTAGCGATCCAGTCAGGCGGCACGGCACGGCGCGACGAGGGGAGGGGCCGCATGCGCGCGACGCGTACGACGTTCGAGAGCGCGCCCATGGGCTGCACGACGCCGTTGAGCGTGTAGCGCACGCACGCGGTGTAGTAGTAGGTCTTCAGCGGATCGAGCAGGTTCTCCGTGTCGGTGTAGCTCCGCACGAAGCCGTGGTTCTGTAGGCGCGCGATGACCACGGACCCGTCCTTGCTCTGTAGGTCAGTCGGGTCTTCGTGCGGCTGCGACGCGGCAAAGAGATCGTCCCAGGAGAGAAATCCCTGCTGAAACGGGCGCGTCGTGCGGATGAGGAAGATCTCCTTCGCGACGATGACCTCGTCCGTGAAGAGCGGCGAGTTCGTGATGGGCGGAAGAGGATCCCAGCTCAGCATGACGCCCGTCCCGCCGCGGAGCGCCGCAGGCATTACGCGCAGATTCTGCACGACGGGGAAGAGGTTCGCGTTCGGCGCAAGACGCTGGTTTCCGACGAAGAGCGTCATGAAGAGCCGAAAGGGGATCTGCAGATCGCTCAGCGTCTCAGCACCCGCAAGCACGCACGCACCCGCCACGGAGTAGTTCGACGGGAAGTCCGGACGGTTGATGTCGCCCGCGTCGGCGACGCTCTCGACGAGCGTGCGGAAGAACATCTTCGGCCCCGCGGTGCTCGTCATCGCGTCCTGCACGAAGGTGTAGGCCGGCTCGACCGGCGTGAGGAAGTCGTCGAGCCGGCTCATGTGCTGCGCGGCGCGGCGCTGCGAGCGCTTTCGGATCGGGATGAGGATCGCATGGCACTGCGTGTTCCCCATCACTCCGCCGAGGAACTCGTCGATCTGCTGCGTCGCGGTGCGCAGCGCGACTTCGACGGGGTTCGAGGACACGCTCCTCGAGACCTGCGCTGCGATCTTCAGCGCTTTGTCGAGGAGGCTCGTCGCTTGGCGAGTCGTGCGGAAAGCCGCGTCGAGGGCGCTGACGGCTCGCTGAAGGGGGACGGGGAAGAACTGGGTAGGTTCGAAGGACTGCCACTGGCTTGCCATGGCCCTGAGTCTAGCAGCCCCTCGTAGCTCTTGATCTTCTCCTCGAGATGGCGGCGGCGGAGCTCGGCTGCGAGCTTCTCGAGCTCGAGCAGGAAGACGAAGATCGCAGGAGGGTTCCACTGAGCCATGGATCCGAAAATAGCCCCTCGGGGAGGTAAAAGAAAGGGACCCAGAAACTCGGGTTTCATCCAGGAAAGGACGGTTTGTATGTTCCCCATCATCTTCGGAATCGGTCTCGCAGGCTATGCGATAGGGCGCGGCATCGAATACGGCGTGAGGAGCGTCGTGGATGCGTACTACCCCACGGATTCCGCACAGGCGGCTCCGCCGGCCGTTCCTCCGAAGCCCGGCCCCAAGCCGCGCAACCGGCGGAAGCCCTCGGACGGGGCTGCCGCGTCCGCGCAGCCGCCTTCCGCGGAGCCCTCGAAGAAGGCGCCGCGGAAGAACAAGCGCGCCCCCGCGCAGGGTACCGCCGCGACGACGGAGGCACCGGAAGGCGCCGAAGTCGTCGCCGCACCGCCGGCGGGCGCTGTGCGCGCAGAGCAGCCCAAGGCAGCGCCCAAGGACGCCCCCAAGGGCCCCAAGCCGACCCTGGCGCAGCAGATCGCTGCGAAGGTCGCGGCGGGGGAGCTCCAGGTGCCGCCCTCCCACGAGGCGTGATCTCCACACGGAGATCGCGCCTCGGCGCGCCTTCGGGCTGCGCTTTAGCCTTCAGCCGCCGACGCCGACCCGTACGCTCTTGATCGGCGCGATGAGCCCCGAGAGAAGCATGCTCGCCGACACCGTCGGCGGCCCGCCGACTGGCGCTCCGGGCGGGTGCGCGTGCGTGTCACACCACTTCAGAAGGGCCTTGAGGAAGATCTCTAGCTGTTCGAACTTCGCCACATGGGACGCGAGGCTGTGCCCCCCGAGAACGACGCTGTCGGGCAGCGTGGTGACCAGGGTCACCTTGCGCGAGTTCGTCTTCACGTTGCCTGTCGGCGTGTTGACGCGGAAGTCTCCCCCGAGCGTCGACTCGAAGTCGATGTCCCCGCAGAGCGTCTGCAGCGAGTACCCCGGCGATGGGTACGCAGGCTGTCCGATCGTGACGGCGTAACCGCCGCCGAGCACGGCCTCGCGCAGGGCCACCGAGCCGTCCTTCGCGCCAGCGGTCGTGCGGTTCGTATTGCGGCCCGCCGAGATGCCAACGTCTCGCACCGCTGCGGTGCTCGCGTCGCCGCCGACGACCTCGCTGCGCCCGCCGTCGATCGTCGTCGTGCTCTGCCCTTCGACGGTCTCGATGCGGTTGCCCCCGGTGTTGAGCGTGCGATTGCCGTGCACCGTGTCGGTCGAGTCACCGCCATGCTCGGCGATGTGCGGTTCGTCGTTCTGGCAGCCCGACTGGATCACGACGCCGTCGAGACCGAAGATCTCCGCGCGCCCGTTGCTGTCCACGTGGAAGCGGAAGAGCGTCTGGCCCTGGGGCGTCGTGAGCTCGAAGTTGAGCATGTCGCCCTCGGAACCGAGATCCCACCGAACGGTCCAGTTCTCTTCGTCCGCGCCTGCTTCGTTCGTCTGGTCGGACGCCCCTCGAAAGGACCAGTTGATACGCCCGTCCGTGTTCTTGATCTCGGAGATTCCCATGTCGGTGACCTGCCGGAAGTTGCGGCTGACCACTTCGACCAGGTCGTTCAGCGCGTGCGCGCGGACCTGCGCCATGCCCGAGCCCGCGAGCATCGCGACGCCGCCCTCGAGCACGCCGACGCGCGCGCCGGCCTTGTTGCCGAGCACGGTGTCGCCGGCGAGCAGATCCGAGGGCTCCCCGGGGCCGCGGAAGTTCCCCGTGGTGAAGTCGGTCGTCGGGCTCGAGTACCCGTCGACGCCCGTCACGGGCACGCCTGCGTCGTCCGAAGGGGCCGCAGGGAGGTCGAGGACGCCGTCGATGTAGGGGAACCCGAGGTCGAAGCGTACGACGACGCTGGCGCCCACCGGGAGCAGCGCGAGGTCCGCCTGGGAGCTGCGCTTGCGGGGCACCCCGGTGAGCGGCCGGCCTCGGAGGGTACGGACGACGTAGGCCATGCGGGCGGAGTCGACCGCGACGACCTGTCCGAGCTCGGCGGAGGCGGGCGGCGCGGCGACGCCGCCGTGGCGGGAGGGGCCTTGGTGGGTAGCGTTGGGATCCATGCGAAGAGTGTAGCTCGGCGCGGTAAAAGAAGTGGAGAGGAGGTGTGTATGGACGCTACAGCATGGCGAGTTCGCCAGAAGAAAATCGCTACGCGCATGGCTGAGCCGAAGGTCGGTGCGCGGGTGAAAGAGACGTTTGGAAGAGGGACGTGGGACGCGCTCGGGCTTGAATGGACGATCGCGTTCGCGGCTACGCGCCTTGCCGAACCCTTGCCTTCCTTCGAGGACGATCTGCGGGATCCGCGCGAAATCGCGGCTCCCTACTGGAACCACACGGCGCTGCGAGATCTGGAGACGACCGGCGGTACTGTGTCGTACCAGGACGTTATGCTGGGGCTTGCTGCGTCGCGCGCGTTCGTGTCTCACGAACACCTTGTCCGCCTGGACGTGAATGACGCGCTTCAGTGCGCGCTCTTGGCGACGCAGGAACCGGAGAATATCTACTGGGACGACATCGCGTTGCCTGCGCTGGGATTCTTGGTCAGCGTGCCGGTAACAGCACTCCGCGAGACGCTGCACGCGGAGTATCCCGATGAGCAGGAGCTTGCGACGGGTACACACGTCTACGTGTGCACCTATCACGCAGGCACCCGCGGACTGTCCGGAGAGTACGCGGCGCTTTCGTGTGTGACCCCGCTAGTGAACTTTCCGCTGATGGGGCGAGGAGATCACAAGTTCGCGCATCGCACCGCGGCGCTCTTGCGGCGCTACGTCTACAACCTGCTGATCTACCTGAAGGCAGGCTGTGCATCACTCGAGCCTCGTCACGCCAAGGAGATCGCAGCCATCAAGGCGATCCCCAAGAAAAAGCGCCGTAAGGTGCAGGAGGAGCGGCTGCACCGCTTTGAGACGGATACGGTGTTCAACGTTACGACGGTGTTGCCGCTTGACCCTGATCTCAAGGCGTTCGTCTACGCGGGCGGGCTCGGGAAACCGCACTGCACGCTGAAAAACCGTACTCTCGTGCGCGGGCACTGGCGCAACCAGGTCTGCGGCGAAGGACGCAAGGAGCGCAAGCTCATCCCTATTGCGCCGCACTTCCGCGGCCCCGATCTCGGGGCGCAGATCGCGGCAACCGCGCACACCTACAACGTGAAGTAGCGGAACGAGAAGAGGCCCCGCGAGGAGGCCTCTTCTTTAGGTGCGGCTGCCGGCAGCTCACACGGTCGACTGGACTGTCGCGTTGCTCAGGTTCTCGGTCTGCGCGTCCGTCGTCGTGTTGTCGACGAAGCCGAGCACCGCGTCGACCGTCGCGCGCGGCACCTGACCGAGCGCCACGTCATCCGCCGAGAACGGCATGAGGCGGTCGAAGAGGAACGAGACGGTCTCGGCGATCATCGTCGAGCCGGCCTGGAAGCCGATCTGGTACGAGTTGATCAGCGAGAGCTCCGCGTAGAAGCCGCCGACGGGGTCGTGGAGCTTCGTACGGAAAAGCGACGCGAGACCGAACGGCACGAGGTAGAGCTCGGAGTCGAGGTTCGTGAGGAAGAGCGCGTTCGAGCTCTGCGCCGCGGGGTCGTCGAAGAGATCCCACCGGAGGCTCTGCGTCCGCGCGTTGTGGTGCAGCACGCGCAGGAGGTTGCGGCCGTTGACGAAGAGCCGCTGGATCTGGCCCGAGCCCTGCGCCTTGCCGGAGACGAAGAACGAACGGCCCGAGCCGATCGCCATCACCGGCGTGGTCGGCTTCTGCTGGCCGACCGAGAACGACTGCAGCATGCCGATCGCGAGCAGCGAGCTCACGCTCGTACCGCTCACGTCGTCGGTGCGCGCGATGTCCGACCGCGCGGGACCCGCGAGGACGAGCGTCGTGTCCGGATGCGCCGCCGTGTAGGTGGCGTTGTCCATGAGGCGCTCGACGTAGTGGTCCTGGAAGCGCCAGGTGGTCAGTCCCTTTGTGATTCCGATCGGCATGTTGGGCTCCGTCAGGGGTTGGCCGCGGGCGGCGTCTTCCCGAAGTAGTACTTGAGGGCGTCGATGTCGATGTCCTCGAGCGGGTTCTCTGGCTTGGGCTGGAGCGCGCGGATCGCGAGCACCGAGGGGATCGTGACGGCGGCCGCACCCAAGGCCGGAACGCCGCGCCGGCGGAAGAAGTTGTCCGGCATCTTCGGAGCGTACTTCCTTACGCCCGTGTCGGCGAGCCCTGCACCGAGCGCGGAGGAGAACGGCGTGATGTAGAGCGGATCGAGCTGGACCGACGGGCCTCGACGGTCGTCCCCGGGAAACCCAGAGAGATCTGCAAGATCCCCTCCGTAGAAGCCTTCGTGTTCCGAAGCTGTACGCACCTGCCCTGGGTATGTGTGCGGAGGCTGCGGCTGCGGCGGCGCAGCCTGGGCCGTCGGCGCTGGCGCCGGCGCCTCCCCGCCTGGCATCAGCGCGCCTACCGCCAGGAACTCCGCAGGTACTGCGGCCGCCTCGATCGCGGCCGGGATCCGCCCACCGGGGCCATTGCCGCGCGCGACGTCCCAGACGTTGCCGAACCAGTTCCGCTTCAGCGTGCGGCCCGCCTGCATGGGCGTAGCCCCGGCAGCCCGCATCGCCTTGTAGCGCGCCATGCGCGAGAACGGCGTGACGGCACCGCTGATGGCGCCACCCGCCGCTCCGATGGCCGTGCCGTGCAAGGCCCCCCGCGCGAAGGCTTCGCCGCGATGCCCGTCGTCGGCCATGGCCGCGCCGAGACCACCCTCGAGGACACCGCCGATGGCGGCGCCACCAAGGCCCTGCGTGAAGATCTCACGCCCAACCCGTTTGCCCAAGGCCGTCCCGGCGTTGCCGCCCATGGCCTTGTTCAGCATCGGGCCGAGCAGCTTCGCACCCGCCTCGGGCGCGAAGCGGCGGGCTGCGCGGTACAGCCCGCCGATGAACGCGAGTTTTTCGCGTTCGGTGCGCATCAGCCCACCAGGTGCAGCCCGATGACGTTGAGGGGGACGGGCCGCGAGACGTTCATGTAGATCTCGACGCGGTCCGGCGACGCGGTGCTCTGCGCGAGCGACGTGATCGAAGCGTCGATGATCGGCGCTCCGATGCGGGCGACGCGCTTGAGCTTCAGCTGCGCGATCGTGGAGTTCATCGCCTGGCGGATGAAGCCGAGCGTCTCCTCGTTCACGTTCCAGATGCCGACGAACTTGTCGAGCACCGCGGCGAAGGTCTTCGACAGGTAGTCGAAGTTCTTCACCATCGAGTACTCACCCGTCTGCAGTGCGGACGGGTCCGTCGTGAGCTGGTGGATCGAGTAGGGCAGCGCCTCCGGGGTGTCCTGCACGAAGACGAACCAGCCGCCCTCGGAGAGGGTCGTGAGCTGGCGCTCGGTGAAGTAGCCCGTGGAGTGGTTGACCTTCGAGATGCCGGCGATGCCGAGGCGGCTGAAGCCCTGGTGGTTCGGCAGGCCCGCCGTCATGCCGCCGACCGCGGCCGCGAGGAAGGTGCCCGGCTGCGCCGCAGCGTCGGCCGCCGTGCCGTCCGAGTTGCGCGGGAGGCTGCCGTCGGTGAGGCCCGCGACGACCACGCTGTCCGACCAGGCCAGGACCGCGCGCTGCGAGCGCAGGCTCTGCGCGATCGCGACGAGGTAGCTGACCTGCTGGTCCTTCGAGAGGTCGCGCACGATGCGGTAGCGGATCGAGCCCTGCGAGACCGTGAGGTTGTCGCCGAGCCGGTCGTCGAGGTGCGGGAGCTCCGCCTCGACCGTGCTCGAGTTGTTCACGTAGGAGCCCGCGACGATGTTCGTGATCTCGAGGCGCTGCTCGGAGAGCACCTGGTTCACGTAGAAGTACTTCGTGCCCGTCGCCGTGAAGACGCCGTTCGGCACCCGCGGGATCTCGATGACGTCACCCGGGATGACGCCCGAGGTGATGAAGGTCGCCGAGGAGTCGAAGAGCCGGATGTAGACCGCGTCGAGCGCCGAGGTCGAGCTCAGCGCGTTCACGCCGGCCGTGCCGCCGCTCAGCGGGACCGCCGCGAAGGCCGCCTGGACCGCCGCACCCGACGACGTCGTCGCCGTGAGGTTCACCGACCCCGAGAACGGGACCGTGACGCCTGCGCCCGTGGCGAGCGCCGCGACGATCATGTTCGCCGAGATGGCACCGCCGCCGAAGTCGGCGTTGATGACGGTGGAGGTGCCCGGCACCTCGACGATCGAGTAGATGCCGTTCGCGGTCGTGGCGTCCTGCACGAGGGCGATCGTGCGAGCGCCCGCCGCAGCACCCGCGACCCGGGCGTAGTAGGTGACGCTCGCGCCCGTGCGGCGCGCGCGGTTGTCGACGAGGCTCACGACGTCCGCGCCCGTCGAGGGGCGGTAGACGCGCATGTTGATGCCCTCGGCCGAGCCGACGGTCGCCGGGAACGCCGTGTCGACCTCGCACTCGGTCGCCGAGTTGATGTGCGAGATCGCGTAGGTGCCGTCGAGCGGCGAGATGTTCGGGCTCGCCGAGAGGATCAGCTGGTCACCCGGCTTGACGCCCGAGGTGAGGAAGTTGATGCCCGACGCGAAGGTGATGCGGCGGACGCCCGGAGGAATCGCACCGGACTTCTGCTCGGAGGTCGCCGTCGCACGCTCGGTGACGATGGTCGACTGCGTCGGGAGCTCCTCGGAACCGAGCACCACGCGGAACTTCTGCGGGACGCCGTTCGCGAGGGCCTGCGTCGGATCGGCGAGCGAGACGTTGTCCGCCTTGAACATCGCGAGGATCGTGACGTCGGGGTTGCCGACGACGATCGCGTAGATGCTCTTGTCGCTCGAGAGCGCGTCGCGCGCGGCGGTGTAGCCGACGAAGTCGTCCGACTCGACGCCGTAGTAGTAGACCGGCGCCTGGCCCGCATTCTGCGACGCGACCCAGAGCAGGCTCGCGAGCGGATTGCGCGCATCGATCTTGCCGATGTTCGCCTCGATGTCCGCGATGGCGCTGCCGGCGTTGATCACGCCCTTCGTCTGCAGGTCGGTGCGGTACGCGCGGTAGGCCACGTACACGTTCGCGAAGTTGACCGTGCGCTGGACGTTGCTCACCGCAACCGTCACGCCGCCGAGGATCGTGATCGCGTTGCTCGCCCGGAAGGTCGGCGTGACGACGAAGCTCGAGTCGATCACCTGGTCGTCGAGCTGTCGCTCGATGCGGTAGGCGAGGCTCGAGGTGCTCGCGAGGAAGTTCGTCGAGACGCGGAGCTGCGTGTTCGAGACCACCTCGGTGATCGTGAGCACGAGGTTCGGCGTCGCCGGTCCGACGGGGTTCGCGATGATCAGCGTGTCACCGACCGCGACACCCGAGGTCACGAAGGTGCCCGTGGCGGACGTGAGCAGGTTGTCGTTGAGCGTGACCGAACCGTCCGTGTGCGACTCGAGCGTCACGCGGACGTCGTCGAAGTAGACCTTCACGGACGTGGGGTCGACCCAGGCGCCCGCGGTGATGCCCGGGGGCGCCGCGAGCACGATCGCCGGGGTGTTCGCGATCGGCGGGGTGTAGGGGTTGTTGGAGTTCTTCGTGCCGTAGTTGGCGACCTGGATGTCCGCCTTGTCCGTGGCGTAGTCGAAGATCTGGTACGCAGGGGCGACCACGATGCAGTCCAGGTCCGGCTCGGTCGCCTGAGGGGTCTGCTGCGCCAGTTCCTGGTAGACGAGCGTGATGGGACGGGTCATCGGGTGGTCTCCACGTAGGCGTCGAGAAGGAGTACGTCGCCAGGCTGAGGGGCCTTCAGGAAGGTGATGGTACGCGACGAAGGGTCTGCCGTGTAGTCGGCGTAAGCGACCCGTACGCCGTTACGATACACCACTTCCCGGAGGCTGTCCCCTGAGATGAAGGGCACGGACGCGCGGAACACCTTGTTCAGGCCGTTCGCCGTGCCAAGGAGGGGCTGCCGCGGAAGGAGCAGCACCCCTGCCGGCAGTGCCACGGCACCAGATGTCGATGGCGCGGTGGAGATCACCGCACGGCTCGAGCGGCTCGGGAGCCCTGGGAGCGCCCGGGTCGGCGGAGCCGGGTACGCGGGCGCCGGCAACGCGCGCGTGGCATCGACCGCCGTGTGCCCAAGACGCGCGCTCGCAGCCTCGTAGGCGCCCGCAGCGAGAGCCTGCGGCGCCGCCTCGGCGAGGTACACGTCAGCGAGCAGCACGGCCCCTGCGGAGGGCGCCTGCGCGAGCGCGATGGTCTGGGCCACGAGATCGAGCTCGTAGGCCGTTTCAGGCAGCCGGATTCCGTTCTCCGAGACGAACGCCTCGAGGAACGGCACGCCCACCCGATAGACCGTGTTCACCCCGTTCACCGCCCCGAGCAGGGGTTGGTGGGGGAGGAAGAGAGCGCCTGCGGGGATGACGAGCTCGTTCTCGTGCGCCTCGGAGACTGTCGTGTTCGCGGCGGCAGGGCGCTGAGGCGTCTGCGTGAGGCGCCGGTTGCCGCGAGAGAAGGGGGTGAGCGCCGGCGCCCCGGGGATCGGCGCCGGCGCCGGCGGCGGGACGTACATCGGGGGTTCCGCGGGCGGGAGCCCTTCGGTGTACCCGATGCCGACGCTGTAGAGCGTGCCGAGCGCTGCGACGCCCGCGCCCGTGTTCGAGACCGTGCCGCTCGATTGCGTAGTGGCAGGCCCGAGCGGCTCGAGGCCCGTGCCGTGCGTCTCGACGGTACCGGTGCCGCCCGCGGTGGTCTGCCCGAGCGTGCTCGAGAGACCGCCTTGCACGAGCAGAAGGGCGATGCCCGTGCTCGTCATCCCGCCGAGGGTGAC
>ERZ724522.202-NODE-202-length-39137-cov-75.341743_pt1 | contig 39137 bp, 72 predicted proteins | sample MGYA00376055_ERZ724522 | MGnify/ENA primary metagenome ERZ724522 (study PRJEB28724, sample SAMN07190884) | wastewater metagenome | isolation source: effluent of sewage treatment plant in Hong Hong | place: Hong Kong | collected 2016-03-17 ... | reverse complement strand
GGAAACCCGCTGGTTGGAAAGCCTAGCACTGGAACCTCGATGTATTTTGTCATTGTGGCTAGTGCGGCGTATACTCCAGCGTCTGCCGAGACATTCACCGTTGAGCTTGGGGGTCAGTGGTCATGAGTTGGCCTCTCCGCATTGCCACCCTCTCCAAGGGTGTGGGCGCCCTCTCTAAGGGTGTGGGCGCCCTCGTCCTGCGCAACCGCGCCACCAACCAGCCCCTGACCAGCCGCGCGACGGGCCAATATCTCACCTCTGGGAGCGCCCTCGTCCTGCGCAACCGCGCCACCAACCAGCCCCTGACCAGCCGCGCGACGGGCCAATATCTCACCTCTAGGAGCGCCTAATGATCCTGACCGATGACGCCGATTTCCAGGTCTCGCTGCGAAACGCCTTCGCCAAGGCCGATCCCGATAGTGTCGCTTTCACCGCGCCCTCGGGGTCGACGGTGAGCCTGAAGGCTGGGGCCTATATCGAGCTTGCGGGCTTGGGGTACGTCTTCGCCGCCGACACGGCAGTCCAGATGCCGGCGCTCACCCCCGGGACCGACTACGCCATCTACCTCTGCAACGACGGGACCCTGCGCGCCGACGCCAACTTCTCGGCGCCGACCGGTTTCACCGCCGCGACCTCGCGCAAAATCGGGGGTTTCCACTATGCGCCAGGCTCCAACGCCCTGGCCCAGGCAGGCGGCGACGCGGTGGCGGCGATCAACCCCTATTCGCTGTGGGATCTGAAGTGGCGGCCGGCTTGCGCCGACCCGCGCGGCATGGCCCTAGTGGCCGACACCTTCTGGTGTGACATCTACCTGCTGGGCGTCGATCACCATGTGAATGGCACCTCGCGCCATGGGGTGACCATCGCCGACGGCGGATCGCCGCCCAAGGTCCCGACGCTGTTCGGCGGGGACGGGTCGACCACCTACGCCCTGACGCAGTTCGCGGCGGCCGAGATCATGAAGTCGGCAGGCAAGAGCCTGCTCGACTACGCGGAGTTCTCGGCCGCAGCCTACGGCGTCTCCGAGGCCGTCCAGCGCGGGAGCGACCCGGTGACCACGGGCCTGTCAAACAACAATGTCGGCAGCTCCAACGCCGACGAGAAGTTCACGTCCAAGTGGGGGGTGGTGCAGGCGGCGGGCTGCATGTGGACCTGGGGTCGGGATTTCAGCTACCGCGCTAATGGAGCCGACGCGGCGGCGATCACGAGCTGGAGCGGGAAGGACCTCGGTCGCGGCCGCGCCTACACCCAAAGCACTTACGGCCTTGTGGCGGCGACTTGGGGCGGGAGCTGGAACGACAGTTCGTACTGCGGTTCGCGCGCGTCGGACTGGAGCGTCCATCCCTGGAGCTCGGGTTCGAGCATCGGGGCGCGCGGCCGCTGTGACCACCTGCGCCATGTATAATGAGCGGCGCGAAAGCGACGCGGCGGCGTCGATCGTTCGGGATGGCCAGGCCTCCTGGATCGGCCACGCCAAGTGGGCCGACGCCCACAACCTTCTTCGCAGTCTGAACCTGGAGAACGATCATGTTGCAGATCAACACCCGCGCCGACCTTGAGGCGCTCGCCGGCTCTGAGGCCTATGGCGAGGCCCTGCAGATGCTCAAGGGTTCGATGGCGGCCGTCATCGATGTGGCCGTCTATCCCGAGGGCTATTTCGAGGAGGGCTACGCCGGCCCGACCGTCGAGCCGGTCTGGGAGCCGCGGGAGAGCCTGGAGGCCCTCGACTTGCTGGGCATCGGACGCGAGGCGTTCCTCGCCGAGTATGCGAGGGTGTTCCCGGAGGCCCAAGGCCCCCACACCCTCACTCAAACTGTGCTCACTGAAGGATCAAGCAAAAAGACCTAATGGGACCAATCGGCGTTCTTCTGGGTGTCGTGGCGTTTGCGGGGCTTGCGTTGTCCATCAGGACGTGGCGCACGCACCCTGACGCAACGGGGCTGTCTCTAGCGCAAGCTGCTGTGTGGTTTGTGGGCGTTCCTCTTATGGAATGCTATCTGACGGTTTCCCCAGAAGTCGCCGTGAGGATTTGGCCCCCGGTAGACCTCGCTCTAGCCTGCGTCGTCGCCTATGCGTGGATCACCCGACGTCACGGATACACGCTGGCGTATTTGGGGTTTCTTGTCCTTCAGGGCGGGTTGCATGTGACCTACGTCGCTCAACCGACAGACGGTAGCCTCATGAACCAGTACAAGCTATTGTTGAACGTGACGTTCTGCGCGCAATCCGTGTGCGGGGCTTGGCCGGGGCTGAAGGATGTGGTGGCTCGCGCTATCGATATTCTGCGCAGCCGGGATCACGGTCATCTTCCTGTGGGTCACTCGGGATGAACCTGGACGAGCACGCGGCCCGCCTGGACGCTCTAGAAGAAGCCCATAGAGACCATGAGGAGCGCCTTCGCGGTGTTGAGCGTCTGATCCAGTGGTTCATTGGCGCTGCGGCTTCAGCGGGCTTCCTGATCGGCCTACTGTCCGACGCAATCAAAAAGAAGCTGGGGTGGTCATGACCATGCCGAATACAAAGAGCATCGTAGCAATTGCTCCCATCATTGTCCTAGCAATGTCCCTGCTAGCTATGCAGTTTGTCCCTGTCCCAGAGGCTAACAAGGACATCGTACAGACCATTGTTGCGGGCCTGCTAGGCTTCCTATCCCGCCCAGCCCCTGCGCAACACAAGGACGAGGGTTGATGGAACGCAGATCGTCGACGCTTGCGCAAATGGCTGGCGCGCCACGCCAATCGACACTCACGTCGTACATGCCCACGCTGCGCAATCGGCTTGCTGCGGCGATTATGGGGGATCGTCCGTCTGGCTCTTTTCTTGGCGATCTGGTTGAGAAGACGATAGGGCCGACCGTGGGTTCTCCCTCTGGTCCCACGGCCATTGACTTCACCCCGTTTGGCCTTCCGTTCATGGCTGACGAGGCGGGGCGAAAGATGGCGCAGCCCGGCGTTAAGGGCAAGGCGTCGGGCCTGTTCGATATGGGCTTGGCGATGATCCCTGTTCCCGCTGCTGTTGGAGCGGTGAAGTCTGGCGCAAAGACGGTCGCCAAACAAGGCGAGAAGTTAGCTACAAAGACGCTTGCCGATTACGTCGCGGGCGAAGCCGCCAAAAAGGGCGAGCAAGCCGCCTCCAAGGGTTTCAAGGCCTACCACGGCTCTCCGCACAAGTTTGACGCCTTTGACCTGTCCAAGATCGGAACGGGCGAGGGGGCGCAAGCCTATGGTCATGGACTGTATTTCGCAGGCAACGAAGATGTTGCGAAGGGCTACAGAGATGTTTTGTCTGGTGAACGCTACATGACCAAGAACGGCGAATTGTGGTCGCCGGATAGTTTGCAACACATGAACGTCAGGGTCGCTGCGGGAAAATCTGGAACCGACTTAGACGTTCCCTTGCAAAAAGCATATGACCTTTACAAGACCGCGCCGCCCGCCACCAAGGGTCTTCTGGAGCAAGACATCAGAACTCTAGAGGCGCTTAAAGCGTCTGGCGGGATTTCGGCGCACAACGGCCACATGTACGAGGTCAACATCAACGCCAACCCTGAACACTTCCTTGATTGGGATGCGCCGTTCAGCGCACATCCTCCCGAAGTTCGCCAAAGCGTTATTGGCGCTGCAAAAAGTCTTGGAAACTGGCGAGGCGACATGCTGGCCGCCGATTTGTCGTCTGGTGCCGACACCAATTTAGGCGGTGTTTACACGCGCATGAAGCAAGCTGCCGGTAGCGACGAGGCGGCAACGCAGGCTTTCCTTAACTCTGGCGCTCCCGGCATCAAATACCTAGACCAAGGCTCGCGCGGAGCCGGTGAGGGAACCCGCAATTACGTCGTGTTCGATCCCGCCACGATTGCCATTTTGCGCCGCTACGGCATTCTTGGGCCTGTGCTCGGCGGGGGTGCTGTTGCGGCCAGCCAATACCAACCACCGCAGCAAGCCAAAAAGCCAACGGAATACTAATGCAGCTCAGCGCTCACTTTCATCTGTCGGAGTTCGAAAAAACCAGCACCGGCCTTCCGAACAAGGTTCCAGACGCCTTGATCCCTAAGCTGCAAGACCTGTGCGAGCACGTCCTAGAGCCCGTCAGAGCCCACTTCGGCAAGCCGGTGAGAATCAACAGCGGATACCGCTCCCCTGCGGTTAACAAGGCTGTGGGGTCCAAGCCGTCTAGTCAGCACGCTCGCGGCGAGGCGGTTGACTTGGAAATCCCCGGCGTCTCCAACCTCGACGTGGCCCGTTGGATCAAAGCTAACCTGTCGGTGGACCAACTGATTTTGGAAGCCCACAAGCCCGGTCAGCCCTCTAGCGGCTGGGTCCACGTCTCATGGGTTCCGAACGGTCGCAGAAACCAAGCCCTCACCATGACCATGGGCTCTCATGGCCCGGTCTATACGCAAGGACTGCCTAAATGAAATCCCCGTTCAAGTCGAAGACCCTCATCGGCGTCGCCACCACCCTCGCCGGGTCCGCCATGGCTGCGGCCCCTGCCATCCTCGCTAACGCCGCTGCTGTTGATCCTCGTATCGGCCTAGCGGTGTCTGTGGGTGGGGCTATCTATGCGGCTTATGGGCGAATGCGCGCAAAGGAAACGCTGGGCCTCTAGGCATTGGAGGGGGCCTTGAACAACTTCCGCTCCCAGACGCCTTCGATGGGCTCGGCATCAAACGAGAACCAGAACCCGAGCGCCCCAGCGAGCCGCCCATAGTCCTCGACCTCAAGCTTAGTCGGGTCCTCGGCAAGATAGCGGACACGGCGGACGGGAATGCACGTCAGGTCCGCCAGCGACTGTACGGTGTGGGCGCTGGTTAGGAGCCGCTTCAGCACCTCCCACGCCATACGGGCGTAAATCTCCGAAGTGTCAGCCATCGCCTTCCCCCTCCCCGGTAGAAGCCTGAAGGGCGCGGAGGGTGGCGGAATCGATTGCCTTCAACACCCTCCAAACGCTAGCTGGATGTGCGCCGACATGTTGACCTATTTGTTTTGAACTCAACCCCGCCCTGTGAAGAGCAATCACTTGTTCGCGGTCTATCTTGACGACTCCGCCTCTAGCTCGACCGCGCTCAACAGCATCTTGTGAATTTTCTTTGGCCGATCCCCACCGAAGATGAGCTGGGTTGCAACACGGTCGGTTGTCGCAAGAGTGGCAAGCAAACGGTTTGTGTTCGGGCGGCTCCCCGTCTGTGATCATCAGTGCGTACCGATGCGCCCCGATGGTCCTGCGCCTCGCTTTCACACGACCATATCCATTTTTTGAAATTCTTCCAGTCCATGGCCAACAAGCGCTTGGTCCTCCGCTTTTGTCAACGCGCTCCCAAAACCCGTAATAGTTTTGGCTGGCAATCTCGTGTTTTCTTTTTTGGGTTACCGGAAGAGAGCAAGCCCTAGAGCAGTATTTCCCGCGCCCACGAGCTATCTGTCCAGCAGGTACCGTCACCGGACTTCCACACACCACGCACGGATTGGTCACAAGGTTAGGCATTGGCGGCCTGCATTGCTTTTAGCGTCGCGATTAACATGGCGGTGGGGGCGCAATCCGAAAGACCGATCCCTGACGCGCACTTGGGGGCCTCACCAACCACTGACCCCTTCATGATCCCTTCGGCAGGGTCAAACCCGACGCGCCACCGACAGCCCGGAAGCGTGGCCTCGGCCAGCGCCACGGCGGCGTCTATGGAGGCCGTAAACGGTGGGATGCTGCCTGGACCTCTGGTGTCACGATTAGTGCGGAAGTTGCGCGAGAGCTTTCCAGGGTCGCACCATCCGACGACGCCGTGATAACCGGCAACAAGGGTCGTTCCTTGCCACTCAAGGTCCACCTTCTCGGACAACGCCCAAAGCCAAACGTCGATCTCCCGATCCGGCCCAGAAGCCAATTCCAAACGCTCAATCAGATGATCAATCGACATGACGCCAAGTCACTCCGCGCTTGATTTGAGAAATTGCGGTTACGTCAACACCGTATTCAGCACTCAAAACAGAAAGCCGTTCTCCATTTCGGAGGCGTTTCTTAATGTGCGAAACATCGACCTCTTTAAGTTTGGCATATATTGCCGTTGAGCCCCTTCGGACGCGCTCTGGATGCGTGTGTACGCCGTTTCTTTTTCCAAGCGCCATCAACCCATTGGAAGAGGCGTGGCGCATGTTTTCTGCGCCGGTGCATGCCTCAAGATTACTGATGGCGTTATTTCGTTTGTTGCCATCCAGATGATTAATTTCCATCCCTTTTGGAATTGGCCCAAACCAAGCTTCATAAATTGCGCGGTGAACTCGAATGTCTTTGCGCTTTTTATTTACTTGGAAAGTGACCCGTTCATATCCACGGCTGGAAATCGTTGGCCTAAGCGCGCGTCCAGTGCGCATGCTACGCAAAACGCCTTCTCGCGAAGCCTCATACGGCCAATCTGGAACTTGACGCCACTCCGTCGCCCCCTCCAACCTCTCAATCAGCCCGGCTAGATCAGTCATTGGTGGGGGCTTTCGGATCATGGGGCGTGCCGCCGTAGGCCAATCGGTCGTAAACGTCCCGCAGCTTGTCCTCGTCGGTGATGTGGGTTTTCAGGCACGGGAACTGGACGCCCATGTCCCAGCGGCGCAGATCGACCTCGGTAAGTTCGCTGAAGCGATATCCGAAGACCGGGAACTTGTCGGCCATGTAGCCGAGCACCGCCGAAATGCGTTGCTGGCCGTCAAGGAGCCACTGGTCGTAGCGGGTGCCGTAGGCTTCGTTCCAGACAAAGACCCCGATGGGGAGCCCGTTCCAGCAGCTTTCGATGAAGCGAACCTTTTGCGCTTCAGTCCAGACGAGAGGCCGCTGAAACGACGGGAGCACGAACCATCCCAGGCGTCGTGATCCCTCGGGAAGCGGAATTTCGCGCTCGGCCCGCGTCGCCAGAAACGCCATGGTGGTCGCCATTGACGATGCGGCGAACCACGAACGCGGGATGCGTCGATCATCACCCATGATCACCCTCCATCGCCTGACCGGCTGGGTTATTGGGGGAGAGGGCTTGGCGGGCAGGGACTTCCACCACGCGCACACCAGCTTTTCGCGCGCGGCTCACCATGTCGGCGGTTCCGCGTCCGCCCGGAAAAGCAAGCACAAGGTCTGGGCTGTGGCCCAGCATGGCCTCGTTCCGCATCGGCCCGGCTCGCTTGCCGTACTTCGACCATTGGGCGGGGCAGGCGGCGGCCTGAACGCGCCGCGACAGGCACCACTCGTGGGCTAGAGCGTCAGCCCCGCGCGCATTCCCATGGATCACCATGCGGATTGGCTGTAGGGCGTCCAGCTCGGCAAATACGCGGTCTCGGTCGGCGTAGTCGCGGCCACCGCAGACCAGAACTCGAAAGCCGTCAGCGGCCATCACTCTCCCCCCTTCGCGGCTCTGATACGGGTGAGGGCGGTGTCTATGAGTGAGATTTCAGGCGCAGGTTCACCGTTCCCATCTTGCATGCCGTCCATGACCAGCGCGCTGGCTTCCAACGCCCTCTCTGCTTCCTCCAGAGCTTCCAGCCGCCGCGAGCTTTGTTGCAGGGTGGCGAACAGCCGGTCGAACACATCGCGGGCACCATACTCATTCCGAACCGGCCCGAGGATGATGTGATCGTCGGGCTCGTACATGCTCAACCACCACGAGCCGTCATTCGGGTCTAGACCGTGCTCTTGAAGGGTAATGTTGGGTAGCTCGCCGATGAACAGGGATCGCCCTTCGCCGAGGCCCAACACGACGCCGACATCTGGGCCGCCGTCTTCTTCAGACGACAACCACGTCACGCGGCCAAACTCGCTTTCATTGTCCAAATCATCGCTCATTCGTCAGCTCCTTTGGGGTGGGAGATGGCGGTTTGCAGCACGCGGCGCGCATCGGCCATCTTGTGGGATGAGTGCCCAGGCGACATCGGGTCCATGTAGGTTAGGGCGCGGCGGACACCCTCCCTCAACCTCCCCACCTCAGCCTCTAGTTCTGCCTCACGGAGGCGGGTGTTCCAGGCGGTGATGGCGCGTTGATCGGCAGACGGCTTGTCTGAGCGGCCAAAGAACTCTGGCGGTGAACTCGCTCCACACCGGCAGAAGACTTGGCGACCATCTCGGATAGCGCGGACCATTGCCGCATTGCCGTTGCAATGCCAGCACGCCTTCAACTCTTGCGTCTCAGTGGTCATGGGTGGTGTCCTGGGTGGGGTTGCGCCCGTTGCCGCAATAACTCGGAGCGCAGTTGGTCGGTGCGATCCCGTACTTGTCGGTGCAGGGCGAGCAGCGGTATCTGGGGTCGTGCAGATCGGGGCATCCGCTCATGTCGTAGCTCCATTGCTGAGACCACGACACGCCGGGCGCTCCGATGCTGACGAACCTGCCGCAGCAGTCGCAGTTTTCGGTGTGAAGGCTCACCCTACCCCTCCTTGATCTGAGAGGCGGGAGGGGCGGCGGCAAGCATGGCGGACCAAGTGCCTTCAGCATCAGGCGCACCGCCGTAGTTCAGCCGCGCGCACTCGTCGGCGTAGTCACCAGCCGCCTTCAGCATCTCGCGCGTCGGCTCTCTCGGAACCATCACCCACTCACCGCCAAGCCCTTCAGCGCGCCCTTCGTCTCGGGCGGCGGATAGGAGGGCGATTGCGGATGCATGAAATTCCGCCATCGTCTCGCAGTGTTCTGGGTCGTTTGATGAGCGCGTGGTCAGCCAAGCGACGCGCTCTCGGTTGTGCCACGCTTTCAGGCTCTCAACGTCCACGGCGATACCTCATATCTGCGCAGTAGGCGCGCCAATCACGGTCGATCTGTTCTTTGGTACGTCCTAGATACGGACCAACCGCAGCGTTCTTAATCAGCGCCCGGTCTTCGTCAGTGAGGGTCATCACTCCCCCTCCCCTTGGGTCCAGCGGAGGGCGGCGAGAGCGCGCAGGTCGCCAAGCGAGATGGAGTGACCGGCGAACGAGAACGCCACCGTCCAATCTTTCGCCTCCTGCGCCCAGCTCACGAAGTCCGGCGAGCCATCGACCGTGACGGCGCGAGCGAGTGCGAGGAACGGACGCAGGGTCTCTTCCGCCTCCTTCACCTTGGCTTCGGCGGCTTGGGCGCGGGCTTCGATGGCGTCAATACGGGCCTTGATCGCACCGGGAACCTCATCCAGCATCGGCTTTACGCCAACCCCGGACGCCTCGCGCACGTCTGCCATGCGGATACACCAGCGCGCGATTGCGTCGTCCCGCTCTTGCTCAGCCCTTTCCGCCCGTTCACGTTCGGAGGAGAGGGCGGAGAGGATGGATCGAACATCTGACGCCCTGATTTCAACGTACGGCTTGCCGTCTAGCCAATCCTCTACCCGCTCCTCAGCCTCAGACACCCCTTCAGGTGCGGGGAGCATGTGAGGGGCGGCGGCTTCTAGGGCGGCTTCGGCTGAACCCGCAAATCCTTGCCAATGTTCGTTGGCAAAATCCCAGTTTGGCCCGCCAAGGCAATCGTGTGCCGCTAGCGCCCTCGCAGCAGCCTCAACGGCTTTATCACTCACGGTCATTGGTCTTCCTTTTGGGCTTTCTGTGCGGCGCGTTCCATGCGTCGTGTGGCCCGGCGGATTAGTTGAATGCGGCGCATTTTGGCGAACCGCATGTCAGCTTCTAAGTCCGCCAGCAACACAACTTCCGGCGCGGTCAAGTAGGCTTTCCATCTGCTCATGTGGTTACGATATCACCACACGGCGTGGCGTCAACGCCTAACCACGGTCCCGTCCATCTTTTTCCGCAGCCGCTTGTCGAAGCCTCGCGACTGTAGCTTTCCGGGCTTCGGCCCTTCCGCCTCCCGCTTCCTGATGCGATTGACCTTAGCCGTCGCTTTGATCTCAGCGGGAAACTTTGCCTTATGACAGGGAACGCAAAGCCCGCGCCAGTTATCCGGCTCATGCGCTCCCCCGTGGGCTAGGGGGATGCGGTGATCAATCGGCCACGATAGCCCTAGCGGAGCCTCACACAGGGCGCAGAGGCCGTTCTGTCGGTCATGGATCATCTGCCGTTGCTTCGGCGTAAAGCCCTTGCGTGGCGTCTTCTCCACTTCCATCCGCCCAACGAGTTCTTTCAGGCGTTGGAGCTGGGCTCGCTTTTCGGGGGTCATTACGCAAACAATTTGAGCTGCCGCTGGTCGCGCGGAACCCATCCTGCCGGGCAATTCATTCGATCCCAGCGGTTAATCATTTGCAGGACGGCCCACATGTACAGATCGCCATGACCCTTTAGCCGGTTGTGATTACGGCCAATGTTGGTGCTGTCTACCGAAAAGAAAGGATAGTCATATGTCGGAAGAAGGCATTGAAGGCCGCGCAACATATGAATTTTTGGAACCTTCCCAAACACGCCAACCAGCTCATCAAAAGCCTTGTCCATTCGTTGACGCCATTCGGTGGAGCCAACCACAGCGTATTCCGCCGTTGATCCCACACAAACGCGATCAAACCTTTCGCATAGGCTAGACAGGCGAGATATTGGCTCGTCCATATGCCAAACGGGAACCGCCCACGGCATGAGGTCCGCAGGACACTCCCTAATCAAAGCGTCTTGCTCTTGAGTTCCCGCGTCAATGACGTCTGGAATTACAAACCAGTCAGTTTCTGGGCGCAGCCATTTACGGACAAATTCGTAATACCGCGACCAGTAAGCCGCATCAAAAACTGCATTTCCGCCAGATTTCAGATTGGCCATCCATGCCGAAAACGCCCCATTGTCGATCATCGTAGATTTTGACCTACGTTGAACAAGCGAGATTTGGCTGGAATGGTAGAATGATACGCAGAAGTTTCTTGGTCCAAGAGCCTCTAGGACGGCGTTGGGCGTGATTGGTGTTCCATGATAAGCATCAGTCATCGGACCAGATTTCAGCGCCGCACGGAACGCGACCAGCGCGCCAGACCCTAACGCCTTTTATGAAGTCCCCCATCAGGTGCAAAATAGCGCTGGCAACGCCTGAATTTGTAGGATCAAGGCCCTCTTGATCGTTCAGGTTTGTATGGTGCCAAGCGTCCAGAATGGTGGATAGCTTGGTGTGGACCACTTGCGCATCGCGCGGCGGCGAAATGTCCCAATACACACGAACAAACCATGTGTGCCCATGAACTGGGTTTCCAAACGCAGCGTGTGCTGCATCAAACGTCGCTTCCGTAAAATCGTAACCCCTCACCCCACCATCTCCCTAACCTTCCGCTCCATCCCGGCGCTATAACCCAGCGACCTTGCTAGTTCCTTCACGCGGTCAAAGTACGCGGAGAACTGGTCCTGCGGCAGTTTGTCAAACGCCACAGACGACGGAAGCGTCACGATGTTCCCCGACCTCATCATGATATCCTCGGTAAGCCCGCAGCGGAGCTTGAACCACTGGCTCATAACATCCTTGCTCACCGGCTGTTCTAGGTTCTCGGCTATGACGTCCATCAGCGCCCAATACAGCCGCAATTGTCGCCCGGACCGTTTCAGTTTGGGTTCAATCTCAAACTCAGTTGGAAGTTCTAGGATGGCTTTTTCGTCTAACTCCGAATGAGGCATGAGACGGGAGCCATGACGAATGACGTAGATCGGAGCTGACACGAGCAAACCGGGGGCGGCTATTAACCAACCCCTGGCCCCTTGCTGTTAATGTTTAGAACGGGATGTCCGAGTCTTCCACCGCACCACGGCCCCCGGAAAAGCCATCGTCACGGCCTCGGCTAGAGCTAGAGCCTCCGCCTCGGTTGCTGTCTCGCCGCTGTGCGGGCTTGATGTTTCCGGCAAGCATGGTGCCGTTGTTGCCCTTGGACCAGAAGGCGACTTCGTACTTAACGCCGTCGATAATGGCGGTCCCCTTCCAGTCGGGGGCCTTGTCGTTTTTCTTGTCTCGTTCGGCGAAAATGGCGATGTCGCCGTCGCGCTGTTCGTATGCCACCGGGTGTCCTTTCAGTCGGGTTGGCCGCTAACGAGTTTTTCAATCTCGCCGCGCTGGATGGTGTATTCCTCGCGAAGTTCGGCTTGCCAGGGCTCCGGGAAGCCCTTGATCTCGTCCGCGTATTCCTTCGTCCACATGCCGATCTCGGTCATGCTGGCGCAGTCTTGCAGGGCGTTCTTGATGACGTTGTAGCGCTCGCCCTTGCCGTCCTTCTTCGCTTGATAGGCGCTCACGGGCTTTGCGGCAGGCTTTGACGAGAACTCCGGCGAATGAGCGTCTGCATCGTTATCCTCGCCCGTGAGCGGGATGCAGAACGCTTGGAACGCCATGTACTTGTAAGCGGCGGACATAGCCTTGTTGCTGGACTTGTCGCCGCTGTCAGAGGCTTCCCCGACCGTGCAGACCGTGTGTTTGGAACCGTCTTCCGCACTCACAATGTCAAACTCAACGGTAAGGACGGTGTAGACCATGACGCCGCCGTTGCGGGTCGGGCGCTCCATCACGTCCCGAGCTGTCACGCGCGGCAGGATGCACAGCCGGTTCTTCGACAGAACGGGCGCTAGGGCCGCGTACACGTCGTCAATGCCGCGAAACTTGTAGCCCTGCTGCTCGTTCTTCCGGTCCTTGCTGATCCCGGTTTGAGCCATCTCCTGCATGACAGATGCGATGGCTTCGTATACCTTAACGGACATTCTTCAGCGCCTCCTCGCGCGTCCTGACTTCGATCTCTGCGGCGAACTGGCGAGTGCGGCGGACAACACCCCAGAGGTGGTCCAGACCGGCGATAACGTCTTCCGGTCCCTTCCCCCGTAAAGCCAATGCAGAGGACACCACATCCTCTACGGCTGAACGTAGAAGCCGCTCGTCATCGTCTGACATTCTCATCTCGCGTTCCTCAATCCACGCTCTAAGCGCTTCTGCTGTCTCTTCTAGTTGGGATGGGGTGGATAGGGCGGGGGAGATCATGCCTTGACCTTCACCGGCTCATCTGGAACCGGCTGCATCAGGCGTTCGATCAGGTCAGCCTTGGGGCGGTAGATTGGGCGGAAGCCGCTGTGATGGTAAACAATCCGAGCGCCATTTTCGGACGGCACATGCCACCCAACAAGCCGATAGGCAGGCTCAACGGCCCCGTCACGCAAGCGGCCCATGACCACGGCCTCAATCTGGTAAATCCCACCTTTCTTTGGGCGAGGGCCGCTAAATTCAAAACCTTTTCCGCCGAGTGAATAGCCAACGCACTCGACCCAATCACCAGGACCAATAGCAGTCATTTCACCCACTCCCCCCAAGGAAGCTGAACAAGGAAAGCCCCGGCCCCGATAATTAGGACCCACAGGGCGGTTGATAGGGCTGTGGCCCATAGCCAAGCACGGGGGTTCATTGCATCACGCTCAAAACCGAAGCTTGGCCGGAATTGCCGCGCCTGCGCGTCGTTTCCAGCCCGGCATTTCTGCAACCGACTGAAAGACATTCGGCATTTTCTCGGTATTAATTTGTTCCGCTAGAGCCAAAGCGTCTTCCGCGTCGGCCATGCGGGCGCGATGGATGGACGCTTGTTTTTGCTTTCGAGCAATGAAAGAGATTTTAGCCTCTTCTATAGTCGGGCAAGCAAACTGCCGTTTGGAGCCTTTTCGGAAAAAGGCTTCGCCAGCGTATTTATTGCGACCGTATTCCAGCCATACCCCTTGCGGGGTGTGGCGCACGACCTCAATCTCACGAAGATAAATCCGCATTTCCCCGAGATCGCCGGGAATAGGATCGCCATACTGATCGACACCACCTGCGTAAGTAGTCTCTTCGTACCGATACCAACACTCTTTATTCATCGCCCCATCCCCAGCAAGCCAAGGCCCACAATCACAGCCAGAAGGCCCACAAGGACCAACGGCCAGCCAGAGCGCTGCGGGGCTTCCACATGCAGCGCTTGACCAGTATTTCCCTTGTGACGCCATGCGTGCTGATAGAGCGGATCGGCGCGGGTGAATTCGTCGGATGCGGTGTCAGCCACGACGCTTACTCCCCACCCATTCGATTGACCCACCGGCGTAATGGATGGCGGTTTCCTTTCCGGCCTCCATCCAGCCGTATTCGTACTCTTCGGGCGGCTCCCCGTAGACCAACGGCACATCTTCGCCATCGTCTTTCCACGGTTCGCTCCAACGGTCTCCGCAACATGCGCAGTCAATACCGTTGCGCACACCGTCGAAGTACAGGCCAATTTCACTTGCCCGGGCCATCGCGTGCGCAAGATCGGTCGCTTCAATGATGACGAAATGCGTAATGCCGGACCCCTCATTAAAATGGAACGAGTCTCCGGAATCGTTTTGGTTGAACGTATAGAACATTTAGCAGTTCTCCATTAGAGCGCACTCAATCTCATTGGCTTGAGCTTCGAGGATGTTGGACAGCAGGCGCTGAACGTCCTTTGACTTCATGTCCACGCCTTCAAGGATGTTGATGTTGCGCCAGACCCGCTTGCCGTCTTTCCATTCAGCGCGGGCGACGTAGGCATAATCCACGTCGATATCCTGCACCAGCGCATCGCAGCCGGGATAGTCCCGCGTCATGGGCTCTGCGGGGTCGATGTGGCCGGTCAGGTCCAGCTCAATCTCGACGGTCACTTGGGCGTTGCTCACAAACATGTCTGTCTCCGTTTGTTGGAGCCACGATAGAGGCAAATTCGCACACGTCAAGTACGAATTCGCCCCTATTAATGACGACTACGCGATGTCGCGGTTGTCCTGCCATTTCAGACCGGTCATGCGAAAACGGCCGTTGCCGCCACCTTTTTCGGGCCGGAAGCGACCGATACCAACAAACATTCCGGCAATTTCGACCATCTCGCGGAAGACGTCGGGGCTGATTTCGGTGCTAATCATGTAAGTTCCTTGTGTTGCGTTGCGGAGTGATGCGGGGCGACGCGCAGCGCAGCGCAGCGCAGAGTAGCAGCGCATCGACAACGCCAACATTTCAGCCCAATTCGTTCCCGTCAAGCACTATTTCGCACTTGATGATGACGAGCTTGTGCGTTAGGGTTTGCGGGCATGGAAAACCAACTGACATGGCGCGACTTTCTGACCGAACAGGAAGTCGCCGACATCGCCGCCTTGAACGCCGCTCGCGTAGGGTTTGAGGCTGAACAGAAATTGGCCCGTAAGCGCATTCGAGACCGCGCCTGGGCCAGGATGCGAAAGGCTAAACTCGCGTCTCAAAGTTAACTTCGCGACGTCCCGCAACGCTACACGGCGCAACACCGCGCAATGCGACTCAACTCAACGGTTTCTATGAAACGATCAAAATATGGAAATCGCCGTGTTCAAGTAGGCGATCTGACGTTCGACTCCGCCAAGGAGGCCAAGCGCTGGGGTGAGCTTCAGTTCATGGTCAAGGCCGGGGAAATCAGGAACCTTGAGCGCCAGGTCCGGTTTCCGATCATCGTCAATGGCGTGAAGGTCTGCACCTACATTGCGGACTTCACCTATGAAGAGCTTGCCGGGGTGGTTGTGGAAGACGTGAAGTCTGAGTTCACCCGGAAAGACCCTGTTTACCGCCTCAAATACAAGCTCATGAAAGCCTGCCACGGCATAGACATTCGCGAGGTCTGATGGAGAAGCTGAAGGTTCTCGACCTGTTCAGCGGAATCGGAGGTTTCAGCCTTGGCCTTGAAAGAACCGGAGGATTTGAAACCGTTGCGTTCTGCGAAATCGAACCGTTCTGCCGCCGCGTCCTTGCCAAGCACTGGCCGCACCTCCCCTGCTACGACGACATCCGAACCCTCACCGCAGAACGCCTTGCTGCCGATGGAATTGCCGTTGATGTCATCTGCGGAGGATTCCCCTGTCAACGATTTAGCACCGCGTCTCGAGGACGCCGCGTCGCAACCGATTTTTGGCCGGAAATGGAGCGCCTCATCAACGAGTTGCGCCCACCCATCGTTATCGCCGAAAATGTTGCGGAACTCCCAATTCGACGCTCTGCCTATGAATTGCGAGAAATTGGTTACAAAACAATTTCCAGACGTATTGGGGCTCATGAAATTGGGGCGGACCATGAGCGAAGCCGTTGGTGGCTTTGTGCATACACCAACAACCAAGGCGAACTTTTTAGCTCACTCAATGCAGAAGTGGCCCGCATGTCATCGCTTCGCGATAGCGTTTGGGGGGCGGAAAATTACGCCAGAGCAATTCGAGTTTTTGATGGGGTTTCCTATCGGGCACACCGCCTTAGAGCCCTCGGAAACGCCGTCGTCCCTCAAATCCCGGAACTCATCGGACGAGCCATCCTAAAGAGTTTGGAAGACGAAGCCGCCTGATGCGCCCCGACTGGCGAGACACTGACCCAGACCGCCAGCTCTGGCTAAGGCTATGCTGGCTGTACGGGAAAGAAAAGGCCGCTCTGATCATGAGCGGATATGACGAGAAGACACGGGCCGATGTTCAAAAGTGGAACCGGCTCGGAAGCAAAAAGAGGGAACAATGACGCGGTTAACGCCTGATCGTATTGCAGAGATTAAACGTCGGTGGGCGCTTGGCGAGAGTGCTCAACAGATAGGGCGCATGGTGGGGTGCAAGGCCGATACGGTCTTCTTCCACGCTCGCAGGCTTAACTTGGCTGAGCGGCCAAAGAAGCCCGGAAAGCCGTCCGAATCACGCTGGACGCCTGAGAACATCGAGAAGGCGTTTGACCTGTATATCACGCGAGGCCTGTCAGCGCATGAGGCGGCTGAGGGCATGGGTGAGGACTACACCCGGCGTATGATTATCGGTCTAGCCTATCGCAACGGCTGGAAGAAGGAGAACTTTTCAAAGTTCACGCCAAAAAGCGTCAGGGTGCCTAAGCCGCCAAGGCCACCCAAAGAGAAACGGATACGCATCCGCAAGAGGCAGGAGGTTGTGATGTTGCCTGTACCTGTTGAGTTGCGTAAGCGTCCCTGGACCGCCCTAGAGGGCTCTAACCCGGTTAGCCTCTTCCACCGCTGCGGCTGCAAATGGCCTATCGACGATCAAGCGGAACAACTGTTCTGCGATCTCCCGATCCATCAAAACAACAACAACGGTTGGTGCGAGCGTCACATGGCTATGGGTCTGGATTTCTCCCGGCCCAAGTCAAAGCCGTCTGACCTTCTGCGGATGGCGAGGCGTGCGGCATGAGCGAGCCAACACTGATGCAAAGCCTCTGGCGTGGGCCTGTCGTGGTGGTTTACCAGACCGTGACGCCCTACACCGGCCAGACCATGAAGGCCGTTGCTGAGTCCGTCTGTGTCCCGCGCGGGATATCCCTAGCGAGGATCAAGGGCCGCGAGCGTATCAAGGAAGTCTGCCGGGTGCGCCATGAGGTCTGTTGGACCCTGTACGAGGTTCGCCTAGCTAGTGGTCAACGCCGCTGGAGCCTGCCACAGATTGGCCGTTTCCTTGGAGAGCGTGACCATACGTCAATCCTTAACTCGGTGAGGCGTTGGGAACAGATTATGAGGTATGAAGCGTGACCTATCAGCGCAAAGAAATCATCGGAGATTGCACGCTAATCCTTGGCGACTGTCGGGACGTGTTGCCGACCTTGGGCAAGGTCGATGCCGTGGTTACAGACCCGCCGTATGGTTTGGGCGATAAATGGCGAGGCGGAAAAGCCAAATGGCCGCTGCATCACATCGACGGAATGAAATGGGATGCAAGCCCGTTTGAAAATCTGGACCGCGACGTTATAAGCCATGGTGAAGAAGCAATCATCTGGGGCGGTCATCTTTACGATTTAGTCCCATCACGCGGCTGGTTAATTTGGGACAAAGCTCAGCGCGGTAATTTTACTAGCGGTCATTGCGAGCTGGCGTGGACTACAATTGATCAGCCTGTGCGCGCTATTACTCTTGCTCAAACAGTTTTAACGCCGTCCCATGGCGTGATTAAGCAACACCCTACGCAAAAGCCTGTTGAGCTGATGCTCTGGTGTCTCGGCTTTCTTCCCAAAGCCCAGACCATCCTCGACCCCTTCATGGGCTCTGGCACAACGGGCGTCGCCTGCGTCAACCTTGGCCGTTCCTTCATCGGTATCGAGCGCGAGCCGAAGTATTTCGACATCGCCTGTCGCCGCATTGCCGAAGCCTACAAGCAGCCTCGCCTGTTTGACGATCAGCCTGCGCCAAAACCCGTCCAGCCATCATTTCTGGATCAAGACTGATGACTAACGTCATAGCCTTCCCAACCCCGGAGCCTGACCGGATTCAGTAGGCTTTTCGGGTTGTTGTGTGGGCGGCTTGACTGTGCGATATTGGGTGGGTGGGGAGCGTTTGCCGGCGCTCAACCCACCCGTTGCCAGAGGCTTGAGGAGAGCCGCCGACGTGATGAAAATACCTAACCCGCGAATTGGTTGCAAGGGGGCTCTGCGGAGTTTTGCCGGATGAGCTTTCAAGCCATGGCCTTAGCGATGCGCGTAAAAGGTCTTACCACCTCTGAAAAGCTAACTCTGTTGATGCTGGCGAATTACGCCGATGAGCGGCTGACGTGTTTCCCGTCACAGCGGACGCTTTCCGAGGACACGGGCCTTTCGGATAAATGGTTGCGGCAAGTGCTTTCCAGCTTGGAGAGCAGGGGGATAATTGCTCGCCAAGAAAGGCGTAGGGATGACGGCTCTAGGTCGTCTGACCTTATACGGTTGATAGGATTTTCGAAGGTGGAAGAGAATTCCGGGGGTGGGGAACTCACTTCCGGAGGGGTGGGGAACTCACTTCCGGAGGGTGGGGAACTCACTTCCCCCCATGAACCTATCACCTATCCTATCAATCCTAATTTACCCCCATCTACTAACGTAGATGTCCCCCCTAGCGGGGCGAAGGTGAAAGCTGTTCGAGGAACCCGATTGCCGGAAGATTGGGAACCGAGCGAGCGTGACAGGATGGTGGCCCGAGGCGAGGGCCTGACGGAAGAGGACATTGACCGTGCAGCAAGAGAGTTCCGAAACTACTGGTGCGCTCGAAGCCGTGATGCAACGCGCATTAGCTGGCCTCGAACATGGGAAAACCGGATCATCGAAATCGGTGAGCGTCTCCGAAGAGACCGTGCGCGGTTGGCTTCTCGCCCAGCCGTCAACGGCCATGGCGGATCGGGCGTTGCTGACTTCGCTACAATCGTCGCTAAACGTCGAGGTTTCGCTGCGGAGTAGGTCCATGTTCCGTAAAGACGGATCGTTTTATCTGGTTCCCGAAAAGCCCGAAGTTCGGTTTATGGACGATGGGGACCGTTCGGCGGCGCTGGCGCGGATGCGGAACGCGCTCGCCGGGCCGACCAAGGAGCAGGTCGAGGATTGGCTTGTGATGCTCCAAGCGGCGTGCGCCGGTGGCAGGAAATCGGAAGTTAGTCAGGCTGTGGCGCTAGAGGTCTATTCCGGTGCGCTGATGCGGTATCCAGCCGACGTGGCCCGAGAAGCCTGCATGACGCTTGCGGCACGGCCTAGGGACAGCGCCAATTGGTTTCCGACCCTATCCGAGCTGGTCTCCGAGGCTGACCGCATCGCAGCCCCCCGCCGAGCCATTGTGGATGCCCTGATGTCGAGCGCCTAACCTCCCGCACACAACGTCAAGGCCCCGCTGGTTCGCTGGCGGGGTCTTTTCTTTCCGGGCGTATGAGGTATAAGGGAAGGGCTGCGGCGGCGCTCCGAAGCGGGGTTCGAGTCCCCAACCGAACGGTCAGGCAAAACAGGCCATTTGGGCATGGCGCAAAGACGCCGCCGCCGCACAATCCCCCGCCAAGCCTCTCACACCCCCACACACAGGCAAAGAGACCCAAGGCTAGCCCTAATGGCTCTGACGCCTTAGCCCGGCCACCGTTTCCGGCTCCGGGCTGTGGGGCGCTGGAAGTTAAACGGACGTTAGATCGCTTCCACCATCAGAACCGTCCCGAACTTGGTGCAAACGTCGGCAGCGTCGTGACCATCGGCGTCAGCTTCGGCGAAGTGGCCGTTAGCGTTGAAGTAATCCACGGCTTCGGCAACCGATTGAAAAACGACATCAACCATCACGCGGCGCTTAGGGGTGCTGACGTTGAGCCGTTCGAACACACCGTAGGTCATCTCTATCTCCTTCGCCTCATGGCTATCTGATGAAGAGAGGATACACCACAACATGCGAGCGTCAACGGGAAAGATGTGTTGACATGCGGAATAATGTCATTCACTCTGGATGCGAGCAATGAGGCTCCAAAGAGGAAGACATGGACATCAACGATCTCACCATTGGCCAAGCGAAAGAGCTGGCTGCTATGTTCGCGGGCAAGTGCGCCGCTGAGCAACCGGCCCCGCAATCTACCGAGGCTCAATATGTCGTCGTCACCACTGACAAGCGCGGCGTGGTGTTTGGCATGACCCACGACCACACGGCGCGGCCCATTGTCCTCCACGATGCCCGCATGTGCCTTTACTGGTCGGCGGATGTGGGCGGTGTGTTCGGCCTGGCGGAAAAAGGTCCGACCAAGGATTGCAAGATTTCCGCCGTGGTCCCGTCGATCACGCTTGAGGGTGTGACGGCTATCATGACCGTCGATCCTGCCGCTGAAAAAGCGTGGAAGTCGGCCAAGGTTCAGGGGCGATAATCATGGCGAAAATGCTGTGGGGTGAAAGGCCTATCGGCTCCGGCTACGGCTACGGCTACGGCGACGGCTACGGCTACGGCTACGGCGACGCCGACGGCGACGGCTCCGGCTCCGGCTACGGCTACGGCGACGGCTCCGGCTCCGGCTACGGCTTCGGCTACGGCGACGGCGACGGCTACGGCTACGGCTACGGCTACGGCGACGGCTCCGGCTACGGCTACGGCGAGGATGTGTCTTAATTGCTGACCCCCGCAAAAGAGCAGTCCAACAAGCGTTATCGCGACTCCCTTCTGGCTAAAGGCTGGAAGGTGGTCACGGTGATGCTGGATCCCGACGACCTTGCAATCCTGCAAAGCCTCTCAGACCGCCACGGAGGCCGCTGGAATGCTATCCGGTTCGCCATCCGCCAAGCCATTAAGGAAGCGGCCAAATGACCGAAGACCCCCGACAAACCCAATACAGCGAACACCGCAAAGCCTGGAGAGCCCTGCTTGTCCGCCAGGGCCTCTTGCCACATGCGAGGAAGTGACCGAATCCGTTGCTAAGCCTGCGGAAACGTGAGACTATCGTTAATCCCTTGCAAGGAACGGAAACATGAAGCGAGACCCCATCACCGCCCCGGCGTCTAACGCCAGTGGCAACCCCAAGAATGCTAACGCTGGCCGTCTGAAGTCCTACAAGGGCGCTGGCGCTGCGTTTACGAGCCCAAGCACTAAGAGCTTCCCGGCTCCGAGCAACCCGTACAAGTAGGGCGACCCTTTCCGGTCCAGTCTGAAGGCGAGAGGACCGACTAAACCGCCTTGGCTCGCTCACAGCGTAATCCGTGTCGCCCCTCGCTGCTCTCCAGGCGAGTTGGACCAACGGAAAGCCAAGGAAGCCTGACCCTCACATGGGAAGACCAATGAACATCACCGACCTAACCCAGCCCATGCGCGACGAGAAGTCCCGAGCCTACCGCGTCCCTGTAGAGCCTGAATGGTTCCAAGAGCGCGATTGCGTGGTGATTGAGCCTCCGCTGGAAAGCGATGAAGAGCGATCGCCGCCCTCATCACCATCTGCATAGCCCTGACCGCCTCTGCCACAACCATCAGCATGGTCAGCATCAAGGCCATCCGCCAAGCCTATCAAGACGGCTACGCCCAAGCCATGCAGGACGTAACCCTTGCGCCAGAGGAGCTAGAAGAGTTCCTACAGGCCCAAGGCGTGGAACGCGCCGAATACGGGATGAGCGTTCACTGATGGCTGATGTTGTCGCTCTTGGTAAGGCCCGCGTTGATGATGACCGTAAGCGCGCATTCTTGGACGTTCTGGCCGCCGCCTATGACGGCTATGTAAGTGGTCAGGGTCAAATCCCAGACGCCATTGCGGTTGTGCTGGGTGGCCTCAAGCAAGCGGGTCAGCCCTCGTATATGGTCAACGGGGATTCTCAGGGCGGTTCAACGACGTGGTTGACGTTCGCTAGCGCGTGTTTGATGCGTGAAGCGATGAATGGGGACGATTAGCCAATCCCATCAGGAGGCAAGCACCCGCCTAGCATCATCTGAACCGCGACAGACACCGGACCTGAGATCGGAAACTTCCCCGCTTCCCAGTCCAGCACAGACCGCCCCGGATCACGCCCGCCAAGCCTAAGCGCCCGGCCCATCTCAGAGGCCCTAAGAGGACGCCCCAGGCCCCACAGGTCCCCAAGGGTGCGACGGGCGTTACGGAGTTCGGTAGGGGTCATTTAAAACCCCATACCTTGAAGCTCGGCCAGCAGCTCCGCGTCAGTCATGTCGCATTCGACCGGTTCCAAACCCAGAAACACCTTCTCGGCGGCGATCTCGCGCTCATACTGAGAAACCCACACCTTACGCAGAGCAATTTCGCTTTCCGACGTTGCCGCGTTCAGCCGCTCAACTTCATGAGCAAGGCCGGTTTGCAGGGCGGTGAGGTGAGTGATGTCCATCTGATCTGTCCTTCTCAGGTAGGGCGTTGCCCCGTTCGATAGACATATCCTACACGCTCAATGCGTATACGCAAGGGGTAAAGTGAGCCTTTTACGCGGTGAGATACGATTTTTCGCCGGACTTGTACACGGTGACTGTTAATGGTTGAGTTTTTGCCCGGATGAAATAGAATCCAGTTCGTGAAAAACAATCAACAGAAACACTAATGCCGGTAGGTGGTAAGCGAGAGGGGGCAGGAAGGCCCAAGGGAAGCCCCAACAAGGCGACGGCGAGCATTCGTGATGCTGCACAAGCCTATACCGAGGACGCCCTTAGAACGCTTGTAGAGGTCATGAACGACAAGGAGCAGCCAGGCCCTGCGCGAGTGGGTGCGGCCAACGCGATCCTTGATCGAGGCTACGGCAAGCCGAAGCAGGAAGTGGACGGAAACCTGACCGGCGAAATGATGCTTCAAATCCTGACAGGCGTTCCCCGTGCCGAAGCAGATTAACCTAGGCTACAAACCGCGCGATCAATTCGTGCCTTTCCATACAAGGAGAACTCGGTGGGCTGCTATTGTCGCCCACCGTCGAAGGTGCGGGCAAGACTGTTGCGACCGTCGCCGACCTGATCGACGCCACGCTTAGGACCAAACACCCTAACGCCCGTGGAGCTTACGTCGCGCCGACCTTCGTTCAGGCTAAAGACGTAGCGTGGGAATATCTCAAGCGCTTCTCCGCCCCGATCCCTGGCGTTCAGTTCAACGAGAGCGAGCTGCGGGTGGACTATCCGACTGGCGCTCGGATCAGGCTCTACGGCGCAGACAACGCTGACCGGATGCGCGGCCTGTACTTCGACCATGTGGTTATGGACGAATACGCCGATATGAACCCGTCCGCATGGAATGAGGTCATCCGCCCGGCTCTGGCAGACCGCAAAGGACACGCTACGTTCATTGGCACGCCCAAGGGCAGAAACTCGTTCTATGACATCTGCGAACGCGCCCAGACGGATGACGATTGGTTCTACATGCGCCTGCGGGCCTCGGAGACCGGCATTGTCGCGCCAGACGAACTAGCCGATGCGCGGGCCTCCATGACGCTGGAGCAATACGAGACCGAGTTTGAATGCTCGTTCGATAGCGCTGTGGTCGGTTCCTACTACGGCGCAGACCTTGAGCAAGCCCGCCTAGATCGCCGTATCTGCGCCGTGGCCTATGATCCTGCTGTCCCGGTCAACACCGCTTGGGACCTTGGCCTAGACGATGCGACTGCGGTTTGGTTCTACCAGCTCGTCGGGAAAGAGATTCACCTGATCAAATACCGCGAGTGGACGCAGCAGGCGCTCACTGACATCTGCCGGGAAGTGCTGAATGAACCCTACGTCTTCGGCGAGCATGTGTTCCCGCATGACATCGAGGCGAGAGAGCTAACCACGGGACGCAGCCGGATTGAAGTTGTCCGCAACATCATGGGCAATGTGAAGGTCGCGCCGCGCACTGAAGTCGCAGACGGGATCAATGCGGTTCGGACCTTGTTCCCGCGCATGTGGTTCGATGAGAAGGGATGCGCCCAAGGCCTGGAATGTCTGCGCAACTACCGCAAGGCATGGGATGAGAAACGCAAGGTGTTTCAGGATCGCCCATTTCACGATTGGTCGAGTCACGGATCAGACTCCGCACGATATCTCGCCCTGACCTATCGAGAACAGCGCGGGCTTAGCCAAGAGCGTGTCAGGTCTAAGCCGCGTCGTCATAGCGCTTGGGCTGCGTGATTGCTTGTCAAGCCGATTGAAGGCATAATAACCGCATGACAGATGCACCTAAGCGCCGTGGCCGTCCGCCGAAAGTCAAACCCGAGGACTCGGTAGAGGTTGAGATTGCGCCGATTGCGGACTTCAACGGTGCGGAATTGAGCGCGTTTGACCACGATGGCGACGGAAAGCCGGGCGGTAGCCTGCCGAAGCCCGCCCTGCCTGCGCTGGAGTGGGCCGCTATCATCCGTGAGTGCTACGAGGCTTACGACTACCAGGACGACAGGCTGCGGTTTGACACCTTGGGCCGCAAATGGACTGCCCGGCTAGACAAGGACGGAAACAACATGGTTCTGGCTATCGAGTTGTCTCGCCTCACCACGTCTTACCGTGAGGCTATCAGCACTCACTTGCTCGGAACCGAAGCGCCGTTTTCGCACATCGAGCGGGCCATGTTTGAACTTGATCGGCTGGTGCGATGATCGAAGCCCAAGCCAAGGCGTATCAGATTGTCGAGGGCCTGAAGGCTCTTGGCGAGAATCCTGTGTGGGCTGAGGTCATCGAAGACGGCCAGCGCGTGGTCATTGGCTTTGAGATCATCAGCACTTCGCCCGGCTGGACTAAGGCTTTCCACTATGAAGCCGCCCACGCCACGCCGCAGGCTTTCCAGCAGGCCATTAACGAGTGGCGCAAGGAAAAGCAGAAGCAAATCGCCATCGGGCTTCCGTCCGGTGTTGTTCAGAACGCCATTAGGGCCTTTGGGATTCAAGCGGTATGGAAAGCTCTGACCGAGAAGTAAGGCTGGAGCGCGTGGCTAAGGGCATTGCCCGCGTCATCTCGCTTCGCCACATCCAAGAAGACAACGCCGTGCGGTCTAAGCCGTTTGCTGAGCGCCTGAAGCTGGCGCAGGAGATGGCCGACCACATCTGGCGTGATGTGCTGATGGAGGCGGAAGCCGCTATCGAGGCGTACCCTGACCCGGTGGAGATTGAGGCGTGAGCGCAGGCCCTCCCATCGTTGACGACGGCTCTAACGAAGACCCTTTGTCGGGTTACTACGACGTCGAGAGCAAGTTTGGTCGCTGGCGCAAGTCTGCTGATGCGCATTGGTCCCAGTGGCGACAGTCCGCTCGGGAAGAGTTCGACTTTGTGGCCGGTGTCCAATGGGGCGCTGACGACATTCGGGCGCTAGAGGATAACAACCGCCTTCCGGTGGTGTTCAACCTTACGAACCCGACCATCAACGCGGTGTCTGGCGCTGAGATTCAGAACCGCCAGCAGGTCACTTACTTCCCGCGCGAGGTGGGTGATACGGGTGTCAGCGACGCGCTCACGCAGGCTAGTGAGTACCTGTCTGACGAATGCAATGGCGATCAGGAGGATTCCGAGGCCTTCCGCGACGCTCTGATTTGCGGTGTTGGCTGGACCCTGACCAAGCCCGAGGTAGACGGAGACCGCGCCACGATCATCCGTGAGCGCATTGACCCTCTGCAAATGGTGGTGGACCCGTCTTCTCGTAAAGCCTGCTTCGAGGATGCTCGCTATCTTCGCCGCGACCTTCCCATGAGCCGGGAGGAGTTCGAGGAGTTCGCCGAAGAGATCGGCGCATCTGACGTTGAGCCTGCGAACGATCCTGGCGACGTGAAGCGCCCGACGATTGTTGACCCTCGCATCCGCTACACCAACGGCATGTTTGCCGATCAGGACGCTGACGAGGTGGTCGTCAGTGAGTGGCAATGGTGGGAGAAGCGCCCGGTTTACGTGGTCGCCATGCCGCATCCTGAACAGCCCGGCACCATGATCCCCATGAAGCTCAATGAGGAGCAATTCGGCGAGGTTCAGGAGATCGCCCCCGACGTTCAGCACACCAAGTCCATGCAAAAGGTGTACTTCCGCGCCTATGAGTGCGGCGGCGTGGTTATGGCCGAACCCGAAGAGCTTGAATGCGGGTGCTTTACGTATAAGGCCATTACGGGGATGCGCGACCGTAACCGCAATGTGTGGTTTGGCCTCGTCCGCGCCATGATGGACCCTCAGAGGTTCACCAATAAGCTGTACAGCGAAGTGATCCATATCATCCGCACCAACGCCAAGGGCGGGATGGTGGTGGAAGAGGGCGCTGTAGAGGACATTCGCCAGTTCGAGGAAAGCTGGGCGCAGGCCGACGCCATCACTTGGGCCAAAGACGGTGCTGTGGCTCAGAACCGCATTACGCCCAAGGTCGCCCCGCCTGTCCCGCCGCAAATCTTCCAAATGATGGAATGGGCGCGCGAGATGGTCCGCGCTTGCACTGGCGTCAACGAGGAGATTCTAGGCCTTGCGGGACGTGAGCAACCGGGTGTGCTGGAGGCTCAACGCAAGCAAGCCGCCTATGGCCTGCTAAGCCCCTTCTTCGACGCTCAACGCCGCTATCTGCGCAACCAAGGCAAGCTTCAGCTCGCCATGATCCGGTTGTATCTGCCCGAAGATACGCTGGTTCGCATCGTGGACGAAGGGACGAAGAAATACGTTCCGGTGGCCTACACCATGGATGCGGCGGAATACGACGTGCGTGTGGATGAGTCGCCCGCTGGTCCGAACCAGAAGGCTATGACCTTCCAGACCATGCTTCAGCTTATGCCGTTCCTCACCGAGGCGGGCCTGCCGCCCAGCTTCTGGAGTAAGATTGCGCTGTATTCTCCGCTCCCCGCCTCTGTGGCCGAGGAATTGTCTGCGGCGTTCAGCGAGCTTCAGACGCAATCCGAGCAAGGCCCGCCGCCTGAACAGCAGCAGATGGCGCAAGCCGAAATCGAGAACAAGCAAGCCGACACCATGAAGAAGGTGAGCGGTGCGCAACTGGACCAAGCCAAGGCCGACCGCGAGGCGGTCAATGTCATGCAACCGGAGCCCATCCTTTGAGCGACACCGCTTACGCTGAAACCGAGAACACCGCCGACGACTTCGACACTGAGTTCGAAGCGGCCCGTGAGGCTGACGAGCAAGAGGCTGATCAGGTAGAGGCTGAGGGCGAGGAAGCCCCCGAGCAACCCGACCTTGCCAAGATCGCCGAGGACAAGGAGAAGGCTCTACGGGCTGAGCGCGCCAAGCGCCGTGAAGCCACGCGCCGGGCTCAAGAGTACGAAGCCCAGATTGCGGCTATGAAGGCTGAACGCCAAGCCGCTAACCCGCTCCAAGACCTGATCAACAGCCTTGGCGACGACGTTGACGACCCGATTGGCGACCTTCAAAACGTCAAGCAACTGATCAAGAACTATTTCGCCCAGCAGCAGGCGGATAGCCAAAGCCAACTCGATCAGACACGCGCCCAGGCCCAAGATCAGGCGTTCTTTTCGCAGGTTGCTGAGTACGAAGAGGACTTCAAGGCTGATCATCCCGACTTCGATGACGCGGCGAAGTTTTACTCGACAGCCATCATGGAAGACCTGCAAGACGCGGGATATTCCGGTCAACAGCTTCAAGCGCAGTTCCAGCGCCAATTCCGCGTGTTCCTGAAGAACAACATGGATTCTGGCCGCGATCCGGCTGAAGCCGTGTATAATGCCGCCAAGCGTCGTGGGTTTGCTGTTGACAATGCGACGAAGAAGTTGCAGACCATCAGTAAGGCGGCGAAGGCTGGGATTACGCCTAGCGCCAGCAAAGCTGCCCCTGCGAAGCTGACCGAGGCTTACGTAGCCACGCTCAAGGGCGCTGCCTTTGACAAAGCTTACGAAGCGCTCAAGCGGCAGTCTCGCGGGCGCTAACCACGGCGGAAGCCGATTCGGTCGCCTCCACGGTAGAGGGGCAGACCCCACGGCGGGGACGTCGCCGATACGTTGATCCCACGGGACGGGATGAGATTTAACCTCAACCCATCCCAAGGATTAACGCATGGCGACGACCGCCTATACCGTTAACTCCTCCGAGACTGTTAAGCTCTGGAGGAAGAAACTTGCCCGTGAAGCCCTGAAGGCCACGTGGTTCGGCAAGTTCATCGGCGACAGCTCTGACGATCTGGTCCAAGTCTTTGACGAGACCAAGAAGTCGGCTGGCGACCGCATCACCGTCATTCTGCGTATGCAGCTCACCGGCGACGGTGTTCTGGGTGACGGCACCCTTGAGGGCAACGAAGAGGCCCTGACCACCTACACCGACAACCTTTTCATCGACCAACTGCGTCACGCGGTTCGCTCGGCTGGTAAGGCTTCGGATCAGCGCACCAGCTTCAGCGTTCGCGAAGAGGCTATGATGGGTCTGAAAGATTGGTGGGCTGGCCGTCTCGACACCGCCTTCTTCAACCAAATCTGCGGCAACACCGCCCAGACCGACACCCGTTACACCGGCAACAACGCCACCATCGCCCCGGATAGCGCTCACGTCTATCGCCCGAACTCTCGTGCGAACGACCAATCGCTGACCACTGGCGATGAAATGACCCTCCCGCTGATCGACGTCCTGGTCGGCATGGCGAAGCTGATGACTCCGGTCATTCGCCCGCTGAAGGTCAATGGCGAGGACAAGTACGTGATGTTCCTGCACACCAATCAGGTGACGCAGCTTCGCACGAACACCTCGACCGGCCAGTGGCTGGATATCCAGAAGGCTGCCATCACTGGTGACGGCTCGAAGGGCAATCCGATCATGACTGGCGCGTTGGGTGAGTACAATGGTGTTGTGCTTCACGAATCCACCCGCGTCACCCTTGGCGTTAACTCGTCCACTGGTGCTGCGGTGTCCAACACCCGCCGCGCGGTCCTCTGTGGTGCTCAAGCCGCCACCGTGGCCTTCGGTCAGGGTCAATCCTTTGAAGAGTTCGACTGGAACGAAGAACTGTTCGACTACGGCAACCAACTGGGTGTCGAGTCGGGTTGTATCTTCGGCATCAAGAAGCTGCGGTTTAACTCCGCTGACTTCGGCACCATCGTTCTCGGCACCTATACGGCTTAAGGAGCAAAGAACATGGCTACTGGCGGTCGCAAGACTCAGCTTCAGGTCACTCACACCCTGTCGAAGACCATCAACTACAATGACACCGGCATCACCGCTGGCGTTGTGGTTGGTATTCTCCCGGCTGGCGCGGTGGCTCACATCACCCGCGTTCTCACCTCGACCGCGTTTAACGGCACCACGTCCGTTGCGCTGTCTGTGGGCACCACGGCCACGGGCACGCAGTTTATCAACGCTACGGACGTCCGCACTGCGGCGGCTCGCGTTGACACTGTGGTCCCGATTGCTTCGGCTGGCCCCTATGCTTCCGACACCACCATTTACGCCTCCGTGGCGTTTGGGGGCACCACCGGCTCTGCTGGTGTGGCTACCGTGGTTGTCGAGTATTGCCCGAACATCGGGTAACTGAAACGGAGGGGGCTTCGGCTCCCTCCACCTTCCTTGGTGAGCTATGGCGACGCTATCCGACCTGAAAACGCGGGTTCAGACCGAGCTTAACCGGGACGATCTGGCCGATGATCTGGCCGACAGCCTCACGCTGAGCATTCAGCAATCTATCGACTACTACGCGCCGCAACGCTTCTGGTTCAATGAGAAGCGCACCACGTCCACGATGACGATTGGTGACGAATACGTCGATCTCCCGACCGGCCTACGTTTTATCGACAAGGTGTTTCTTGTCGTCGGCAACGTGCGCTATCGCATGGTTGAGCGCCAGATGACCGAGATTGAGGCGCTGTATACGACGCCCATTCGTGGTCAGCCGACTGACTTTGCGGTGTTTGGCGCGCAGATTAGGACGTGGCCCACGGCCAACCTTGGCTACACGCTCATCTGGGAATACGTCGGCGACGTCACGGCGCTGGACTACAATGACCCTAACTCGACCAACTACTGGACGACGCAGGGCTATGACCTGATCACGGCCCGCACCAAGATTTACCTGTTGCGTGACTACCTGTCCGCCATGGAGACCGACCCGCGCTATCAGTTGGCTTTGGCGCAGGAAAACAGCGCTTACAACCGGCTGAAGGCTGAAACGAACCGCCGCATCTCGACCGGAAAGATTAAGGCGCGATGGTAGGCTCGCTTCTAGACCCACAGCTCCGCCGCTTGATTGGCCAGTTTTTCAAGCTGCTGGTTCCGACCGGCCCTGAGCGCCTGTGGTCAACCGACTCCGCCAACCTGCCGCCTGCCGCCAACTGGCAGTATCACCAATGCTACGTGACCGATAAGACCTGCGTGGCTGTGTCCACCGGGTCTGCGTGGGTTCGGGCCGATGGGAGCGCCCTCTAATGCCTTCTAGCTATTCAAGCTCTCTGCGCTTTAACCTCCAAGCCACGGGTGAGAACACTAACACCTGGGGGAGTCTACTCAACACCGGAGCCCTTGCGCTGATCGACAGCGCTATTGCGGGCTTCACCACGATTGCCTTGACCGGCAATGCGACCCTGACCACGGCTAACGGCTCGTCGGATCAAGCCCGTGCAGCCATGATCAAGCTGACGGGCTCTGCGTCTTATCAGGTGACGATCCCGGCTGTATCTAAGCAATACCTGATCTGGAACGCTTCCAGCTATCAGCAGACCATTGCGAGCGCGGGTGGTGGGTCTTCGATCATCCTTCCGGCTGTCTCCAAGGTCTGCGTCGGCACGGACGGAACCAACGTCTTCGAGCTTGGCTATTCGGGCTATGGCCTGAAGGACTACATTGATCAGGCCGTTCTAGCGGCTACAGGTAGCCTTCCCGCGACCACGGGAAACGAAGGCAAGAGCCTTGTCGTGGTGGGTGGCAACTGGGTTCCGACCCTGCTCACCAAGTCCAATATCAGCGATTTTGACAGCGCGTACACCTTCACGACTAAGCAAACCTTTTCCGGCTCAACGTCGGTTTTGGCGGCTTTGTTCTCAAACTCTGCGGAGAAGGTCACGGTATCGGCTACGGCTGCGACGGGGACCATCAACTACGACGTTTCGACCCAAAGCGTGCTCTACTATACGAGCAACGCCGCAGCTAACTGGACCGTCAACCTGCGGCATTCATCGGGGACCTCGCTTGATAGCGTGCTCTCGACCGGCCAAAGCGTGACGGTGGCCTTTGCGGTCACGCAAGGTGGGACGCCCTATTACAACAATGTTGTGCAAGTGGACGGAACCACCTCTGACGTGACCACGAAGTGGCAGTCTGTTGCGCCAAGTGCGGGGATCGCCTCCAGCGTCAACGTCTACACCTACACGGTTATCAAGACGGGCTCGGCTACGTTCACCGTGCTCGCATCCATGACGAGCTTTGTCTAATGCCGGTTTTGGCTAGCAGAGGAGCCCGCGCAGCTACGGCGCTAGGGCTTGCCGGTGACGGGTTTCCGCCCGCCGCCTTGGCCCTGTTCGCCCGCATGAGCCCGACCCCCTCGCCTGCCCGCAAGGTGCTTATCTCCCAGACCATTGCGTCCCTGACTGTCGCCGGGGTTTGGCAGAAGCTGGACATGCTGCAAGTCTATGCGGCGGATGCGCAGGCTAACGCCCTGCTCAATTGGATCAGCAGCAGCTACAACGCCAGTTTGGTCAACACTCCGACCTTCACCACGGATCGGGGCTTCACGTTCAACGGAACGACCCAATACCTCGACACGGGTTACAACCCCTCGACTGGTCCAAAATGGGGACAGAACAGCCACACCTTCGGGCGCTGGATGCGTTCTGGCTCTGCTGGCAACGTGGCTGACCTAGGGGTGAATGACGGCTTTGGCCGCACAGCCACGATTGCGTCCAATGCTGCCGGCGTGGCCTATACCGTAGGCGATAGCAGCGTGACGAGCACTCAAGCGACGTCGCCGATTGGGAACATTGCCGCCGTTCGGTCCGTTGCTGGATCGTTTGATATCTACAAGGCCGGGGCTTCGGTCGCCAACATTGTGGCGGTGTCAAACTCTGGCGCGAACCTGAATTTCTACGTTGCGGCTCTAAACCTGAGCGGCGCTGCGGCGAACTTCAGCTCTAACGAATACAGCGCGACCTATGTCGGGCAGTCTCTCAATTCAACCGAGATGGCCGCCCTACACAGCGCTCTGCAAGCCTACATGACGGGAGTAGGTGCGTAATGCCGACGATCCCTTTCATGCCCCCGCCAGGCTTCCTGTACGACGACACGTCGTTCTCGTCGCCTGCTCGTTACAAAACCGGCTCCTGCGTTCGGTTTGTGAATGGGCAATGGCAAGTGCTGGGCGGGTGGGAATCCCTGACCACTTCGACCTTGACCGGCGTGTGTCGCGGCGTTTTCCCGTGGAACGATAACGATAGCTATCTCAACATTGCCTTTGGGACGCATTCAGCGCTTCAGGTTTGGCAAGGTGGGATGCTGTACACCGTCACGCCGACCCTGAACTATCCCAAGGCGACGCTGGGGGCTAATCCGTTAGCCACTACTAACGCCTCCGCTACCGTTGTGGTGACGCAGGCGGGTCATCCCTACGCGACCGGCCAAAGCGTCATTGTTGCTGGCGCGACTGCGGTGGGCGGCATTACGCCGAATGGCACGTTCACCATCACGGCCACGACGACTGACACATGGTCATTCACTTTTTCCGCTCCGGCAGGCTCTACGGCCACTGGGGGTGGCTCTGCGGTCACGGTCACGCCTCAGTATGCGTTCCAGCCCGGCCAGATCGACGGAACCGGGGGCGCTGGTTATGGCACAGGGTCTTATGGCGTTGGGGCTTATGGCTCACCGTCCACAACGGAGTATTTCCCCCGCACATGGTCCCTGAGCGCCTACGGGGAGTATCTGATCGCCAACCCTCGGGATGGGGCGATCTTCTGGTGGCAAAACAACACCGGAGCTGTTGCTACTCCGATTGATAACTCCCCCGCAAAGGTCACTTATGCGCTCGCCATGCCTCAACGGCAGATTATGGCGTTCGGATGCTCAGAGGAAACATCTGGGGTTCATAACCATCTGTGCATCCGCTGGTCTGACATTGAAGGCCCGACCACCTGGACGACGTCATCGTCAAACAATGCGGGTGAGTACATCATTGAGGGTGGGGGCCGGATTGTCTCCGCCATGCTGGTTGGCGAGTTCGTCCTTGTCTGGACGTCTTCCGGCTTGCATCTCGGCACCTTCCTTGGCGATCCTGGTGAGACGTGGCGATTCCAACGTCAGGGCGACAACTGCGGCTTGATCGGCCCCAATGCCGTGTGCGTGGTTGGCCAAACCGCCTACTGGATTTCGCCCGATACGCAATTCTGGACGTATGCTCTAGGGGGTCAGCCTCAACAAATCCCCTCCACAGTTCGGAAGGACTTCGCTGACAACCTTGCGCCGGGTCAGTTTGACAAGATCGTCGCCTCTTCGATCAGCCAATGGCGCGAGATCAAATGGTTCTATCCCGATCAACGTGATGGGATTGAAAACTCTCGCTATGTCACGCTGAGCCTGGATGGATCGTGGGATCACGGACAGCTTGCCCGCACAGCCTTCTGTGATGCTGGCACGGCGTCCTCTCCCATAGGAGCGACCTATGCCGGGGCGGCTTACTGGCATGAGCGTGGTAACTCTGCGGACGGCGCGGCGCTTGAGTGGTTCATTGAATCCACCGACTTCTACGCGGACGAAAGTCAGAACGAGGTCAAGATCGGCTCCATGTGGCCTAACTTCATGGGACAGATCGGCGCGGTCTATCTGACCATGTACACCAAGCACTTCCCGCAAGACGTGGAATACACCCACGGCCCTTACACCCTATCGCCCGGCAAGAACCAAAAGTCGTTCAGGTGTACGGGTCGCGTAACGCGCTTGAAATTCTCGGGTAACTCTTCGCCTTCCTATGCTAGAATGGGCAAGTGCGAATTTGACGTGGATATTGTCGGTGGCCGCTGAAGAAACCAACATCGTCCCAATGACCCAAGACCTACACCCCGCGCTGCATCAATTGGAGCGTTGCCGGGCATGGTTGGAACCCGCTCTGGAGGGTGGGTTTTTCTCATGGTCAGATGTTCAATCGCTGATGCTTTCCGGCTCGCTTCTCTTGTGGGAGGGTCGGAAATCGGCGATTCTCACGGAAGACGTAACGTATCCTCAACACAAGGCTGTTCAGGTCTGGCTTGCCGGGGGTGACATGGATGAAATCATCGCCATGACGCCGGGTCTGGAGGCTGCGGCGCGGATGCGGGGTTGCGACCGTGTGCTGATCGAGGGCCGCGAGGGCTGGCAGAAGGCGCTTGCCGGGCTCGACTACAAGCCGTTCTCCTTTACCGTTGTGAAGGAGCTGTAAGGTGGGGAGCAAGAAGACCACACAGACCACGCAGCAGCACACGGTTACGAAGCCCGATGTTCCGCAGTGGGTTCAGGACAGCACTCAGACGCTGAACACGTCGCTTAACAACTGGATGGGTAAGGACCCGTCTACGTTGGTTGCGAAGACGTCTCCGCTCACTCAACAAGCCTATGACACGGCGAGCGCGCTGAACCCGAGCACGATGTTTGACAACGTGCCCACGCTCAATGCGTCCAGCCTGCTAGAGAACCTTGGGGCTTATCAAAACCCGTACCTTAAGGACGTGGTTGACACGACCCTTGGCGATTACGACGTCAATTCCGGCAGGGTGCGGGCGACCCAAGCGGCGCAGGCGGCGCAGGGTGGGGCTTTCCGTGGGTCTCGCTATGCCTTGCGCGAGGCGAACACCGAGGGTGAGTTGGCTCGGGGCCGTGCGGCTGCTGAGGCTGGTCTGCGCTCTGATGCGTTCAAAACCGCCGCTGGGCTTTCCAATCAGGACGCTGATCGACGCCAGTCTGCTGGTGCGTTCAACGCTACGCAGGCGCTACAGATGGCGCAGGCCAAGCAACAGGCTGCGACCACGCAAAGCCAACTGCTGGCGGCTCTAGGGAGCCAGCAGCAGGCGCAGGATCAAGCGGAAATCAATGCGCCGTATACGCAGGCTCTACAGGGTTCGGCCCTGCTTCAGGCGCTCAATCCGCAGCTATTCACGGGCTCGACGTCTGACACGAATGGAACCACGACGAGCAAAACGTCGGGTGGTGTGGGGCAAATCCTTGGCACGCTGGCGATGCTGGCGGCGGCTCCGCTCACGGGCGGCACGTCGTTGCTGGGCATGGGTCTCGGCGCGGCGGGTCTTGGTGGCCTTGCGGGGGCGGCTTCGACCGCTGCGGGGCTGGGTGGGGCCGTTTCTGGCCTAACGAGGATTTAGCGCAATGGGTTTCCTGTCCTCCCTCCTGTCTGGCCTGAGCGCGAAAGCTGGCCTTGATCAGGGCATTATGAAGACGTTGCCGAATGCTGGTATGGATCAAGGCATTCTGCGCGGGATTCAGGGTGCTGCGCCTCAGATGGCTATGGGTCAGGCGGAAGCGCCGTCCACCATGCTTGGTGCGCTCCTGCAAAAGAACCCTGACGGCCAGCGCTCTATCCTTGGCAACCTTGGCGGCATCCTGAAGAACCCCGAGGCGCTGAACTACATTGGCGCGGCTCTGAAAGACATGAGCGGCGATGACGGCAATCTCATGGCTGCTGAGCAAAACGTCATGGCTCGACAGGAGAAGGCGAAAAAGGACGCTCTGGCGCTTCAATCCCGTCAAGCCATTTCAGAGGCCATGAAGGGCGCTTACGGCGATGATGGCAAGTTTGACCCCATGCTATTCGCCCAAAACATGCTTGGCTCTGGCTCTTTGTCGGATGCGGGCGATGTGCTGAACTTTGCCAAGGCCGCAAAGCCCGAGCCTGTTAACCCGCAAATCTTGAACACGCGCCGGGGGATTTTCCAGTACACGCCCGGACAAGGCTTGTCTCCGCTTCAAGAGTTTGAGGACGAGCCGAACGCTCCTGTTGGATACCGCTGGCGCGGGGAACAGCTTGAATACATCCCCGGTGGGCCAGCCGACCCTCATGTTGCGGGTGGGCTTGCTGGCGCTCGTCGCGCTCCTCCTCGTCCGCGCGCAGCGACCGGCCCCCTGGCTGACATCAAGTGGGACCCCTCGCCCTTGCGCCGCGACCAACGCAACCGCTAGTATCAAGTGGGATTAAGCCATGCCCTATGAAGGACAATTTGGAACGGCTCCTGACGGAACGCGCGTCGTTTATCGTGGCGGCAAGGTCTACCCTGTCGATCAAGACCCTAACAAGGGTGGCGGTTTTGATGCGTCTGCCGAAAGCAAGAAGTATCAAGACAAGCTGGCGTTTGAGCGCGCCAAAATGGACGCGGACACGTTGCAACGCGCCTCGCAGGCTGAGCGAGAGGCCTATGCAGCGGAAGCCAATGCGGATCAGGCTAAGCGCATCCTGAAGCAGGATACGCCTCTTGGCGGCTTTGCTGGCGTTCGCATGGCTGTCAGCAACAATGTTCCGTTCATGCGTGGCGTCTTGGGTGTTCCTACCCAAGACCAAGCGGCGAACATGGAAACGCTGCAAAGGTATGGGAACCAAGGAACGCTTGGTAGTGTGGGGCAACTGAAAGGCCCGCTCTCTGACCGCGACATCGCGTTTCTAAAGACCCTGCAATACAACGTGGGTTCCAACCGCGAGAGCAACATGCGTGTGGCCATGGCTCAGAAGTGGGCGGCTAAGCGTCAAGCGGCATACGCGGCTGCACTGCGCAAGTGGACCGAAGTGGGGGGTAGCCCTTCCGCGCTAAACCCTCAAGGCATGTCGTTTGGCCGCTGGTGGGGTCAGTACGCCGAAAAGGCTTTGCCTCCCCCGACGTTTGACCGCGAATCCATGAACGCGGAGCTTAAAAGCATGTCTGCCGGGTCGGGCTCTGGTGGTGCTCAAATCCTTTCGGTTAGGCCCGACTAATGCCCATTTACACGATCAAGGTCCCCGGCGCGACGGTTGAGGTTCGGGCTAACTCCCCGGAAGAGGCCCAAGCCCTCGCCATGAAGCAATCGCCCTCAACTGCGAAGGCGAACGCTGCTGCGCAAAAGCGTGTGAACCTGTACGGGTCCAAAGTCAGTCCGATTGTAAACTCAATCGGGCAAGGCGGGTCTTTGGGTTGGGCGGATGAGGTTGACGCCCGCGAAGCCCAAGCTGCTACGGCCATCAAGAATGGCCTTGGGTCGCTTATCGGCAAGAAGCCGGAATACACCGCCCAGCAAATGTATGGCGCTACCATGGGCGCTTACAAGAAGCAGCGCGAGGGGTTCCGCGAGCAACGCCCTAAGACCGATATGGCGCTTGGCATCCTTGGCGGTCTGCTTATGCCCATGGGCGAAATTGGCTCTGGCGGCGGATTGCTGGTCAAGACGCTTAAGGGTGCGGGCCTGGGTGCTGGCCTCGGGGCGTTGGCGGGGGCTGGTAGTTCGGACGCTGGTCAGCGCGGTCAGGGTGCGGTGCGTGGCGGCGTGGCTGGCGGGCTGATCGGTGGAGCAATCCCCGGTATTGGAAAGACGCTTTCCTCGTCTGCTGAGACTGTGGCGCGCACTGTCAATAAAGCCACTGGCGGCAAGATCATTCCGGCTGGTCAGGAGGCTGGAAAGCGCATTGTCGAGGCTATGCGCAAAGATGGGCTGACCCCGGATCAAATCCGCGCATCCATGAATGAATGGATGAAAAGCGGTGTTACGCCTCAGTTTTTGAACCTTGTAGGGCAGAACACGAAGCGCCTTGTTCGGGCTGCGGCTCAAAAGGCTGATGGTGCTGCGCCAAACATAGCCGATAGAAACGAAGAAGCTATCGCGGCGAACCTTCAGGACAAGGCGACGCGCCTAACGCGCAAACTTGCTCCGTCTCCCCAGTCGGCGACCATGGTCAAGGGGGCCGTCCAAAAGGCCAAGCGCGAGCTTGCAGACACCCAATACCCGGAAGCCTATGCCGCTCCCGTCGAGGTTCCGAATAGCGTGGTTGACGCGCTTTCCGGCAACCCCGGAAAGGCTGCGCTTCGACGCGCTCGCGCGGCTGCTGAAGCGTGGCGTAATAATCAACAAATGGCCGAAATTGATCGCCTGCTTCAGTCTGAGGTGATCCCAAAAGACCCGTTCCAATGGTATCGCCCGCCTCCCGAAACGGTGTCTGGGGGAACGCTGGACCGCATTAAGATCGCCATGCAGGGTCGGGCGTCCGATCTGAATCGGAAATCTGGAACGGCAGACGTGGCTGGTGGTTTGTTTGATCGGGCGGCTGACATTGATACGGCGCTAGACGCTGTTCCGGGCCTGCAACCCGCACGTCAGACCTATCGCGGTCACGTCGGCATGGAAAACGCCATTGATCTTGGCATGGAAAGCCCCTTCGCCCATCCCGACCAGTTTGGGGAAGAACTAACGCGCCTGATGGGCTTTGCGACGCCGGAAGGTAATCCGCATCCTGTGACCGCTGGGGACATTCAGGGCGCTGCTAGGCAGGGCGTTGTCCAAAACATCGTGGATGCTATCGGGCGTCCTGCGGAGGGCTCTACGGGCTTCCTGAACAGTCTTTCCGGCAGGGATAATAATTATGGTCGCGTTCTGGGTGATGTCGCCCCAGATCAAGCCGAGACGTATCAGCAAGGCATTCGCAACCTTGTTCAGCAGCTCAAGGACGCGCGCTTCGTAAACCCGAATAGCAATTCGGCATCAGCCGCCCGCCTGCAAGACATGGGCCTTGTAGACCTTCCGGCCCTTCCGACGTCGGGCGTTGGAATGCTTATGCGTGGAATTGATATGCTCCGTCGCGGCGCAACGCTCACGGATCAGGAACGGGCGCAAATCCTTCAGCTTGCAACCCAGCATCCAGAGCAAGTGCTTCAGGCGCTCCCGACGCTTCCGCCTGCAATCTCGCAAGAGTTCATCCGCGCCATTCCCGGCCTTGTGCCGCACACCATTCAGATTCCGGCGAGCCAATGAAACAGCGGATAAACGACGCACAAGGCCGCAAGCTTGGCGATGATGTAGCTCACGTCGCGGAGTGTTATAGTGGTCCAAATGTTCAGGTTGCCAATCCAGAACAGCGTTCGGCGTTCATGGGTGTGATTCATCTTCTCAAGTCTAACCCCCAAGGGGAGAACTAACAATGGGTACGCCCTACACCCCGCAACAAACGGTCGCCACCCCTGGTGGGATTGCTCTTATTGCGT
>ERZ724522.200-NODE-200-length-39222-cov-7.802359_pt1 | contig 39222 bp, 70 predicted proteins | sample MGYA00376055_ERZ724522 | MGnify/ENA primary metagenome ERZ724522 (study PRJEB28724, sample SAMN07190884) | wastewater metagenome | isolation source: effluent of sewage treatment plant in Hong Hong | place: Hong Kong | collected 2016-03-17 ... | reverse complement strand
GCCAAGATGGGCAACCGCCGAGAGATCACCATTCAGGTTTCGACCGATCGTTACTTCGAATACGGCCAGGTCGGCATTCGTGGAAGCGAGCGGTTCGACATCAACGTACACGACCTCGGCGACGGCTCCACCCCAGGACCGCTGGTGGCGCTCAAGACCGCAGGAAGCTAACCGGCTTTGTCTTGAGGCATACCAGGAAATGACTCTTCAAGGAGAAATGCAATGCACATCAACTCGATGACCAAATCGGTCGTGTCCATCATGGCGACCGGCGCCACCAACGGCGAGACGCTGACGGCGAACATCGACACCCTTGGTTTCGATTCGGCCGCCATCGACCTCATCATGGGGACGTCGAACACCACGTCGAACAAGCCCAGCGTCCTCAAGCTGGGTGAATCCGACGATACGGTCGTCTCGAACTTCGCTGACATCACGGCGTTCACCGGTGGAAGCGGGTTCACGATCGTGACCTCCTCCACCTCGGTCGAGAACGTGTATCGGTTCAACGTCGATTGCCGGAATCGCAAGCGGTATCTCCGCATCACGGTAAGCCCGCGAACGACTCAGGCCGTCGTCTTGAACGCACGTCTCGGTCGCGCCGAGCAATCCGGGGACGGCTCGACGAGCTACTCCGGTACGCAGCAAGTGGTCAGCGGCTAATCCGAAGGGACGCCAACGTAATGGCAGTGAAGCTCAACCTCGGGGCCGGTCCAAAGCCGGCTCCGGGGTATATCAACATCGACCGAAGCAACGGCCAAGAGGTTTACCCTCTGCCGTATCCAGACAACTACGCGGACGAGATTCGCGCCTCTCACATCCTCGAACACTTCGGCCATACCGAAACCGTTAAGGTGCTGGACGAATGGTATCGAGTTCTGAAACCCGGCGGCGTCATGAAGATCGCCGTGCCGGATTTTGGGTGGATCGTCGAGCGGTACAACAACCGCGACTCGATTCCAACCCAAGGCTACATCATGGGCGGCCAGTCGCATCCGGACGACTTCCACCGGACGGTGTTCGACCGCGAACTCCTGTCGGAAGCGATGCGATATACGGGGCTGCGTTCCATCCGCGAATGGAAATCGGAACTCAACGACTGCGCAACGCTCCCGGTCTCCCTCAACCTTCAAGGAATCAAGCCAGGCCCATTGCCGAAGATGAAAGTCGAGTGCGCTTTCTCGGTGCCACGGCTTGGGTTTCAAGACAACTTCTTTTGTTGGGCCAACGCACTGATGCCCTTCGGCATTAAGCCGACGAAGTACGAGGGCGCCTATTGGGGCCAATGCCTTGAACGTGTGATGGAGGGATTGGTCGACGATGCGGAATGGATTCTCACCGTCGACTACGATTCCGTCTTCACCAAAGAGCAAGTCGAGCAGCTTCTATGGGTTGCCTCCCAGCATCCAGAAGCGGACGCGATTGCTCCCATTGAAGTGAAGCGCGGCGGCGGCACTCCCCTAATGACGGTTCGAGGGGAAGACGGAAAGCTCGTCGACCGCCTTCCCTTTGAAGCGTTCGAAGACGACTTGATGAAGATTGCCACGGCGCATTTCGGGCTCACGCTGATTCGCGTCGAAGCCCTTAAGAAGATGCCGCATCCGTGGTTCCTAGGCGTCCCAAACAAAGACGGACGCTGGGAAGACGGCAAGATCGACGACGACATCTACTTCTGGCGTGAATGGGAGAAGGCCGGCAACTCTCTGTACCTCGCCAATCGAGTCGTCATCGGTCATGCGCAATTGCTCGTCAGTTGGCCGGGACGAGACTTCGAGCCGATCCATCAGCCGACGTCTGATTTCTGGGAGAACGGCGTTCCGAAAGGGGTATGGCTATGACCATCGAATTCGTCATGCCGTGGGGAATCTACAGCCAGGGACAACGGCTGGTGAATACTCCCTACGAGGGCATGGCCAACGAGTTGGTGCGGAGAAATATCGCGAAGATCGTCGTCGAAGAAGCTGAAGAGCCGAAGCGCGGCCGTAAGCAGAAGGCGAACTGATGGTCCTGGCGTTGACGACTCCTCCTGTAATCGAGCCCGTCACTGTGGCGGAATGCAAGGACCACTTGCGCATTCTCCACAATGATGAAGATACGCTCATCGAAGCGTACATGAAGGCGGCTCGTGAATGGTGCGAGGCGTTTACTTGCAGGCAGTTTCTTACTGCTACCTATACGCTTAGTCTCGACGACTTTCCTTGCTGGGAAATCAATCTGTACCGTGCTCCGATCCAGTCCGTTTCCTCGGTGCAGTATTACGACTCAGGCGGGACTTTGACGACTATCTCTTCGTCAAGATACATCGTCGACTCAGCGCAGGAACCAGGAAGGGTCGTCCCCGAATACGGACTTGTCTGGCCTGTGGTGAGGCTAGGACGTCCGAATGCGGTCATCGTTACTTTCATCGCCGGATGGTCCGCTGCATCTCTGGTCCCAGACTCCATAAAGATCGCCATCAAGCAGTTGGTATCACATTGGTATGAGAACCGAGAACCTGTAGTTGTCGGGAGCATTACGGCAGAGATTCCAAAGACTGTCGAGTTCCTTTTGTGGCCGTACCGGATTAACGGAATCCCGCAATGAAGGCTGGCGCGCTGCGGCATTTGCTGACGCTGCAAGAGTCTTCCGTAGCTACGAGTGGCTCGGGAGAGGCGAGCATCAGCTATACGACCGTCGGCAAAGCTTGGGGAAGCGTCGAGCCTTTATCGGGAAGAGAACTGGAGTGGGCCAAGCAGTCTGTAGCCAATGTGAGTCACAAGATTCGCCTGCGCTACAATCCGAACTATGCGGTTGGACCTGACTGGAGATGCACGTTCAGCGGCAGAACATTTTACTTCGCGTCGGTGCTGAACCCTGATGAGCGAAATCGTGAACTGGAAATCCTTGCGGTCGAGATTGTTTAAGGAGCGAGTCAATGGCTGATGTGACGATTACCGCCGCTAACGTGGTCGCCGGGACCAGCGCTCAGACGCTCACCGGAACCGCAGGCGAAACTATTACCGCAGGGCAAGCCGTCTACCTGAAGGCCGCAGATTCGAAGCTCTACAAGGCAGACGCCAACGTCACCAGCGCTGAAGCTACGGCCGTCGGCATCGCCCTGCATGGCTCTCTGGCGAATCAGCCGCTTACCTATCAGACGGCAGGCACGATCACCATTGGGGGAACGGTGGTGGCTGGTACGGCGTACTATGTTTCCGCCACAGCCGGCGGCATCTGTCCGTTTGCAGATCTCACAAGCACGAACTTGGCGACGTTACTTGGAGTGGCGACGACCACGGGTGCCATCAAGCTGACGATCCAAGCTCCGGTGACGGTGGCCTAATGCCGAAGACCTTGCCTGGATTTACAGTCGTCGGTCTTCGTCAGATTCTCAAGCGGCTGGAATCGCTTGAGCCGAAGAAGCAAAAGACCGCCATGCAGCGAGCGATGCTGAAGGCGGCCAGGCCGATCGTTCGTGCTGCCAAGGCATCCGCTCCATCATCTGGCAAGAAGCGAAAGAACGAAGCAGGACGAAAGCTGAACCTTAAGGACAACATCAAAGCCAGGGCATTCAGGAAGCTCCGCAAGGGCGAAATCTCCGCAGTGAAGATTTCAAACGCTCCGCACGCTCACCTGTTGGAGTTCGGCACTCAAGAGCGAGTTCAAGAATCAACAGGAAGGCGATTGGGCGAAGGGCCGGCAAAGCCTTTCCTCGGGCCTGCTGTGACCGCGAATGAAGACGCATTCATGCAGGCGTTCGCTGACGAGCTGGAAATACAGATTGCAAAGGCGCTGAAATGAGCGTTCAGACGGCATTCAGGCAGTACCTTTTGAACGACGCCAGCGTTGCGTCCGTTCTCGGTACTCGTCTGCGTCCCGTCGAATCCGCTCCAGGCGATGCGACTCCGTATGCAGTCTACACCATCCGCAATAGCAATCGCCAACCGAGGACGCATGGCGGGCTCGTCCAGTACACGCTCGAACTAATGTTGGTCGGAAGCTATGACGTCGTGACTCAGTTGGGCGAATACGTCCGCAGGGCGTTGGATGAATGGCGCGGTACGTCTGACATGGTGAACATTCGCGGCGCTTTTCTCGACGATGAAGACGACGCCTACAACCCGCCTGTTGCGAACGAAGAAGTAGGCAGCTTTTCCAAACTTCAAACGTGGTCCATTTGGGTGAAGGAAACCAGGTCGCCGGTTGCACCGGCATAGGTAAGGAGTGAGCGATGTCTACTTACGGTGCTTCCGCTGACATTGGGCACGGAACAACTCTTACGTGGGCCACCAATACGGTGGACCTGATTTCTTTGACCGTCGGCGAGCTAACCGCCGACGCGGTGGAGTCGACGCATTCCGCATCCACTTCGAAGTGGAAGACGTTCTTCGCCGGGCTGAAGGACGCCGGGACAATCGAAGCCACCATCAATTTCGCCGTCACCGAAGTCAGCGGGTTTACCGTGGCCACGTCCGGGACTCTGACTGTCAACTTCACCGGCGGATCTTTCTCCTGTTCGGCAGTGCTTACCGGGTATTCGGTGGATGTGCCGATCGACGGACGCATGACTGCCAAGTGCAAATGGAAGCTGTCCGGCGTTCCGACCTGGGCCTAACGAAAGGGGTGCCTTCTGTCCACGCAACTTAAGAAAGAAGACTTCTTTTCGGCGACCGTCGCTCCGTCCGTCCGCATGGTCGAACTGAGCCCGGATCGCCATGTGTTCGTTCGCGCACTCACCGTCGGGGAGACTCGGCGGTGGGTGAAGGCGTGCAAAGAAGACTCCAACGAACAGTCCTTTACCATCCTCGCAGTGCTTGGCCTCTGTGACGAGAACGGGAAAAGGATGTTCGCGGACGGCGACGTCGAGGCGGTATCTGAATCTCTGTCGTTCGAGGCAGGAAAGAAGATCGCCGAAGCGGTGCTTGAGGCTTCAGGGTTGTCGGACTCTGAACCAAAAAACTAGAAGACCCGGAGACTCGGTTTCGATTCGAGCTTGCGATAGTCCTTGGAAAGTCGCTCGAAGAAATCGACAGGCTGAGCTACCGGGAACTAATGGAGTGGTCTGGCTGGTTTGCAAAGCATCCTCTTCCTCGGTTCAGGATAGAGGCGCAACTGGCGCTTATTGCGGCAATGGTCCACAACGCGAACTGCGGACGTGGCCAAGCAAAGGGAGTCGGCGAGTTCATGTTGTTTGAGGAGCAATCCTCTAAACGTGAAATCACTGACCCGCAACAGATGATGGCGGTCCTGAAGGCATTGGCAGGAGCGGTCTGATGGCGACAAAGCCACTCGGAACACTGCAAGTCATCCTCTCCGCGACTGCGGATAAGTTGACTGCTGGACTGAACACCGCCAAACGCGCCTTATCTTCCTTCGACGGCGCGATTACATCCAGCGTTGCGAAGTTCGGGGCGCTGTCTGGCGCCATCGGCGGCGGCCTGTCCATCGCTGGGATTACCGCACTCACCAAGTCTCAGGCCGAAGTCATCGACTCTGCGGCAAAGATGTCCGACCGACTAGGCATTGCGACGGAATCTCTCATCGGACTCCAGCACGCTGGAAACTTAGCCGGCGCCGACGTGGAGTTGATGAATAAATCGCTTGAGAAGATGTCCAAGAACGTGGCCATCGCCGCCACGGAAGGCGGGCCGGCGGCGGACGCTCTCAAGTCCATCGGGCTCGACGCGGAGAAGCTGTCAGGGCAGGGAGTCGACAAAACGTTTCTCGATATTGCCGACGGCATCAAGGCGATTGAGAACCCCTACGAGCGGGCCAAGGTTGCGGCGGAAATCTTTGGTAAGGCTGGCGGGGATTTACTGCCGACGCTGATGGCGGGTTCGGAGGCGATTAAGCAGACGGCCGCCGAGACGGAGTTATTTGGTACGGCCGTCAATCGAGTGGACGCGTCGAAGGTCGAAGAGGCCAACGACAATCTTACACGAGTCGGCGAAGTCATCAAGGGAATCGGTTCTCAGTTGGCCGTTGCGCTGGCTCCGTACATCTCCGCTGCGGCGAAGGCGTTCATCGACCTTGCGACGGCAGGCGGAGGAGTAGGGCCAAAGGTATCCGCTGCTGTGGAATGGGTGGCCAAGGGCGTGGCGTTCGCTGCGGATGTCGTTGAAAGCCTTGGCATCGCGTTCATGATGACGCAGAAGGTTGCACTACAGGCGCTAGGCGGCATCTCGGAATACCTTGCCGGATGGGTGAAGTCTGCCGAAGGGCTGTTCTCGAAGCTCGGAATCAGCATCGGCGACGGGATGTCCGAGACGATTAAGGCGTTCGGCGAAGAACTCAACAAGCAAGCAAACGAACTCGACGGAAAAATCACCGACAAGCTAGTAGGAAAATCCGCAGGCGAGAAGGTGACGGAGTTCTTCGACGACATCAAGAAGCAGGCGCAGGAATCCGCCAACAAGGTAGGCGACGCTTCGAAGGCTGCGAACAAGCCAAGCCTTGAATTCGCACGCAAAGAAGCCGAAGCGAAGAGGGTGGAAGAGGCCCGAAAGAAGCAGGAAGACGACGCGAAAAAACAACAAGATGAGATGGCGAAAAAAGCTCAGTCCATCACAGAAGAACTGAAGACTCCCTTCGAAAAGTACGTTGAGAAGATCGCCGAAATCAGGAAGCTTCAGGACGCTGGCCTGCTCACTGCCGCTCAAGCCGCAAAGGCGACCGACAAAGCCAAAGGCGATTTCTCCAAGTCGCTGGACCAGAAAGACCGCTCGCCCATCGGCGCCATCGAGGCTGGTTCACGAGAAGCGTATACGGCCATCCGTGAGGCGCAGGACTCAGCAAGCGGCAGATCCACCAACGAAGAGAAGATGTTGGAGTACGACCGCGAAGCGAATCGTCTGCTTGCGGAGATTGCAAACAAGGACCAAAAGTTCGAGGTTGCAAACTTCTAATGTCACTATCTTACGCAACCGAAATGTGGGAAGGCCGCTCCGCCAAGTGGAGCATTCAGGCCAGCCAATGGATCAGGGAATACACCGTCAACTACCGCTGCCAGACGACGGCGGAAAGCGACGGCCCTTATACCGTCATGGCTGGGCTTCCTTCTCTCGGTTCTGCTCACCCGCAGGACTCGGGCGCGTTGGTGAAAGATATCTCCGTCAATCAGATGACGAACGAACCATTCATGTTCGTCGCGACCGTGAACTACTCCAGCGCAGTGGACCCGACGGAGACGACGCAAAATCCACTCAGTAGACCCTACGAGTACGGGTACAACGTCGAGGCCGTCACGAAGGTCATCGAGAAAGACAAGGACGGCAGCCCGATCCTCAACAGCGCCAAGGAGCGGTTCGACGATCCTCCAGTCGAGGAGGAGGAGTACCGGCTTGTCCTCTCCGTCACGCGCAACGAATCGACGTATCCGCTTACCACTCTCACGACCTACCAAGGGAAAGTGAATCAGTACGCATGGAACGGCGGAGCGGCCAGGACGTGGCTGTTGCGGAACATCTCGGCCAATCGAGTTGTCGAACAGCAGACGGTTTATTATCGAGTCTCCTACGAGTTCGTCTACAACGGAAACACATGGGACCGTTCGATTCTTGATCGTGGATTCTGCACGCTCTCGGGCGGGAACAGAAAGCAGATTCTCGACACGCAGGGCATTCCAATTTCAAAGCCGCATCTTCTGGACGGTTCTGGAGGAAAGACGTCGACTCCAAGTTACTTGACGTTCAAAACGAAGAAGGAAGCTGACTTCAACCAGCTACAGATCATCAATGGCTGAAGACTTGACAAAGCGGTACATGCTGACGAAGCAGGCTGTCGACAAGCTGGCCGCAGTCGTCAAGTTGCTGGAGAACGAAGTCAAGGCGCTTCGGGGTCGTCCGAACTCGCAGATTGCTCCGGCAGGCGTCCCGCTCATCGTCGGAACCCTCAATGGTTCGCTCGCTCGCGGCAGCCTTTCCGCTCCAACGACGGCCGCAGTCTCCGTCTATGTGTCGGGTTCAGCTCTTGCGGATGCGTGGTCTGATACGTCGGTCGATATCGACATTGTGGACATCGGGATATTCCCTTCAGGCAAAAGCCCTATTGCTAGCGGGAAGACCGTCCAGGCTGCGTGGATGGGCGGGAAATACGTCCTAGTCAATGCGGACATCTGCTGATGGGATTCAATTGGTGCTGCTGTGATTCGTCGTCGAGTTCGTCGAGTTCCTCAAGCTCGTCCTTCAATTGTTCTGCGTCGACTGCCGCAGGCATCATAGACAATACAGATGCGGGGAGCCGATCCTTCAGCGTCACCATCAGCGGCTGCACCGGATGCTTCTCGGGGCTCAACGGCAACTATCCAATCCCTTATTTCGGGCTGGGCGGAACTTACGTATGGCAGTCTTCAACCAATAGATTCTTCTCCTGCGGCGCCGGCGGCGGATTCTTCAGCTCAGCGACCGTATTCTGTCAGCTTCAGATCGGGCTCACCTGTTGCAGCAACACACTTTTGCAAGTGAACATTACGCTCGGCGGCATTTTTGGCCCAGGATCGTCAAACCGCCAGTTCAGCTACGATTGCCAAACGAATACATGGACGATAAGTCCAACGTCCGGCTGTCACCCTCCCGGTCCCTGGCCTTCCGCCTCTGATGACATTCCATGCCAATGTGTCTCTGGGTTCCCATTCTAATGTATGAGTGCCAGATACCAAAAGATGGATCGTTCGTTTGCCGAGCGTCTGGATTCATATTTGCACATTCGGACAATTACCTATGCGCCGAGTGTAAATCACATTGGGTCGACGGAATCGCCCCAAAAGAAGGGGAAGCGCCAAAGCCGATGGCGGATTTCCTCGCTTCTGTATCTGGGAAGCCGTTCTCTGTTGAGCAATCAAAATCTATTTCCCTGCGAAATTCTACCTGCCTGCACATCGGCCCAGTCTTTGACCGTCTCGACTGCAACTGTCCACGAAAATGGAAACGTCGCTGCGACCTTTTCGGGGAAACGACTCTCGAAAACTGCGAATCGTGCACCAAGTATTTCCGCGACGACCCATCAATTGAAGGCGAGCCGACGCAGCGGGCCGGCAAAAGAACGCTGATCCGCTTCCCGCACGGCTTCGGCGATACGGTGCAACTGACGACGGTACTCGAACACCTGCGGCGATTCTCTCCCGAAGTCGGCGAGATTCACATCGAGACGAAGATAGGCTGTCACTCAGCGCTGAAAGGCTACGTCGACCGCTTTTACCTGACCGACCGAAACCAGCGAGCGCCGGCAGGCGAATACGAGATCGACCTATTCCTGCCGTGGTACGAACCGGATGCGTCCTATGAAGGAATCCCCTCGACCAAAGCAGAAAAGTGCCTGCGCGAACAACTCGGCATTCAACCCGTTGCGGACCTGTGCCGGTACAGAATCGACATCGGCAAGGACGCTCGCTCGGCGGCCGTAAAGTACCTGCACGAAATCGGAGCCCTTCGAAGCGGGGATCGGTTTCGCGTCGTCGTGCTGCATTACTTCGGAAACACGTCCACGTGGAACAAAGACCTTTCCCACGAGACGGCGAGAGCGGTTTGTGATGCGGCGTTGGCCCTCGGGTTCACGCCGGTCGTTCTCGATTGGGAAAATCGCTGTCCGTTCGTCGACCAAAAGACAGTCTTCTGTCCTGGCGTCGACCATGAAATCTGGCAGCAGATCGGGACTGGAGACGCCGAACGGATCGCTGCGCTGATCGAAGCGTCATCGCTCTACATCGGCATCGACTCGGGGCCGGACCATGCAGCCGGAGCCTGCACTACTCCGGCAATCATCACCTGGCGCGGGCATCACCCGTTGCATTACTTCGGACTCGCCGACAACGTGACGCATCTGGTCCCGGAGAATCACGCGGACCTGATCCGCGGCGACCGGGCCGTCGGGCTGAAGTCCTTCGAGTCGCTGTACCGCTACCGGACCTACAACGACATCACCAACGGGATAGTCAAAGCGATGCGGGAGCTGCTTCCTTCTCCTAGCGGACCTTTGGTTCAGCACAATGGCTACTGGATTCGCACCGACAACATCGCTCAGGACATGGTGATCGTCAACGACATTGACCGCGACGACTCATACGGGCTTCGGAAGCTGCTCAAGGACCGAGAGCCGTGCCGCGAACTCGTCGTCGACGTCGGAGCCCACATCGGAGTTTTCGCAACCGTCTACCATCGCCTCAACCCACTTGCTGAAATCGTCTGCATCGAAGCGTGCCCGGAGAATCTCGAAGCACTTCAGGCCAACGTGGGTTCATTTGCAACCGTCATTCATGGAGCCTGCACCTATGAAGACGGCGATATCGGCTTACTCAATGCGGTCTACTCCGATTGTCGGTCTACTGGCGGCTCGACGGTCGTTTCCCGTCAGCGACTGACTGAAGGGGCGAAGGAAGGCGAATACTGGCACGACGTCCGGCCTCTCCCAAAGGTCACTCTTGAAGACGCAATGATGCGAACCGACATGGATTCCATCGCATTGGTGAAGCTCGATTGCGAAGGTTCTGAGTTCTCCATCCTTGGCAAGTCGCCGGCCGTCCACGAAGGAAAGGTAAGGCGCGTGCTCGGAGAGTTCCACGGCGTGGATAAGTGGCGTGCCCTCGTCGCCGAAAAGCTCTCGGCGTGGGAGCACGACTACCGGAATACCGGGAATGGCCTAGGAAACTTCTGGCTGGTGCATCAATGATGCTACAGGCGTTCGAGAATCTGTTTCGCTTCCTTCGCAGCGTCAGAGTCCGGCGCCAACTCGATAATCTCTTCGGCCAGATGCTTAGCCTTGTCTGGTTCGGTGCGTCGAATCTTCCGCAAAAGGACGATTTTCGCCTTCGCCTTAGATTCTTTCATCTTCGAAGGGTCGGACTTTATTGGCTGTCGCACAGGCTTATCGGCCGGCTTCTTCTGACCTGATGCGTAGCGTCCAAGTTCAGCGTTTACCCAGTCGTCAAGCTCGGGACGAGGCGTGAGCACTTTCACCGTTTTCGAGACTCCCAATGCGTTGGCATATGTCCTATTTCCGGTGACTTCGAATATCGTTCCGAACTCGTAACCGTGGTTTTCCTGCACGCTATCAGTCTTCATCCCCTTGATGTAGATAGGTCCGAAGTTTCCGGAGGAGTCAATCACAAGGCATTCGTCCGGCCCAAGTATCTGGAGCATCTTGACTCGTTGGAGGGTACCCAGTTTCCCGTTGTCCAGATGGTAAGGGTCTAGCGAAGTCTTGAAGGGCATTTCCTTGGAAACGTTGTCAAGCAGATTTTCAAGGTGCATTTCCTCGTCGCGGAGTCGCTTCAAGTGTCGCTTTCCGTTATCGGATTTCGCTGGCCGTTGTTCGCGTATTTCGTTGCGGAGATTCTTCAGCCTTACTTCCAGTTCTGGCTTCATCGCGTTTCTCTGAGATAGCATCTGCGACTTGTATCGCTCGACAATTTCCGGTTCGGCGCACAGCAAACAGGCGACAATAAGCAACATAGGCGTGTCCTCCTTACGGGAAGGTATCAGCCCGAAAGGGCGACGTCAATTCACCCCTTCACCCACTGCACGCATCCGAAATCTGGCGCCGTCAAAAGCTCGGCCGTCCCACCGCCGACAGCATGTGCCAGACTCCGCGGATACTCGGGCTCGCCGTCGTTGGCCGTTGTCTTGATGCACTGGCCCCACCCGCGCGGATGCTCGGGATCGTGAAGCCAGAAAAAGCAGGTACAGCACGTCATTCCCGGCCGATCCATCGGACGATGACTCCAGCGGCAAGGGAGAGGGCAAGGGCTGTCAGGATGATTCGTTCGACAAGATCCATCATGCGGCCAGTATAATCGGCAACCGCCGGGGCCGCTTCGTTTCTTGGTTGCGTCGGGCCATTCACGGCACGCCCGCCGTGGGAGTGGGACTATTTGGGACGATTTACCGTCAAGGAATCGGCGTAAGTCGTTACAATACGTCCCCGGGATTCTTCGCGTCGAGCAGCGAAGAATCTCGGCGACTTCGGCTTTTGTGAGCAGCTTGGCGACCACGGCTCTACTCCTTCCACCAGTCGGCCGAATCGACGGAATCACTTTCTTCTTCGGTTACTTCAAGGTCTTCGATATGCTGTCGGTGGTCTTTCAGTGCGTCAATAAAAAGCTGATTCATCCTCTGTTGGTGGCCATGAAACGCAAGCAGCATCACGACTGCGAACACCAACATCGAGAGGATGCAGTAGAGGATTAGGTCCACGGCTCTACTCCTCCTTGGGCGGCTGGGACATATCGTCCCGTTGGTACATACGCTCGGCGAACTGCGTAGCCGCTACAGCAATAGATTCGGCTACGACAGCGATGGACTCAGCTACAGCCGCTAGAAACCAGCGTTCAATCTTTGGGCGCATTGGAGTCCTCCTTGAGTGCCTCGGCGGCGGCGCGAATCATTCCAGCCGTAAAGAATAGACGCATTTGCTCTCTGTCATCGCTATCATGGCAGACTATTACCGAAGCTAACGGCCTCAGCGCCGCCCGTAGGCGTGCGTTCTCGGCTTCGAGAGCTTCCAGCCGGTGCGTCTTCATATTGAGAATCTGCTGATACGTCGGCGGCGTCTGGATGTTGGGCGTTCCGTTGGCAACGATATGGATGAACTCGTCGTAGATTTCCTTAATCTCCAGCCGAGCCGAAAGCCTTTCCTTGAGCCAATGGAGACGGACGCCGTACCATTGCAGGGTGTGTTCGCGTTCGGACAGAAGCCGCTTGTTCTCGGATTCGAGGGCGGCTAATCTCTCCTCCAGTTGTCCGACGTATGATTCACTCAGCTTTGTCGGAATGCCCATCGCTCTCCTCCTTCTCCCAGGTCGGGCAGTTGGTCTTGGGATACTCCTGACTAATCACACCTGAATCCAACTTCGCCTTTGGGATTTTCTTTTTGAGAGATCGAGGAATTACAAACTGGCAATACCCATAAGGGGAATGCTTTAGCCACTTCGCCCACCGGCAGTCCGTGCAGCTACGCTCGCTCATTGGCGGGCCTCCAGCTTGGCGAGAAGAGAATCTCCTAAGGATTTCAAGTCGTCAGCATTTCTGCACTGGTTGCGATAGGCGATAAGTAGTACCGCACACTCCTCCAGCAGCTTCTCCGCCTCCTCGTGCCGCTCGATGGCGGTGATGGTCGGAAGTAGTTCGAGGATGCCGGAATCTAAGTCGTCATGTGGACGATGGCCTACGAGTGACGGGTGCTGGCCACCCTTGCCGCCGCACGCAATATGCATTCCGTGTGCGGCCCCACTCCAAAAGCCCCACCCTCTCTTCTCAGCCTCTTCGCGGGTTAGAGGGGTCATGCCGGCTCTCCTAAAATACGGTGCATAGATTCCTTGATCTCGATGTCTTGTAGCAAGCTGAGCCGTACAGCCCACAGTGATCGTCCGAAACCTATGGCGTCACCGAACCTCGGATGGTGTGCGACTCTCTCAAATGTTCCGCTGGGAAACCTTTCGGCGGATTGAATCCTCCATCCATTAGAAATAGCTTTGGCGACGGTCATGTTCACCGTCCCGCCTCCTTCGCCAGCGGACTGACGATGCTGCACACTTCTCTGGCAAAGTCTCGCGACAAGTAGTCTCTGTTGTTGTACATGTCGCAGTATTTATTCACCGCCTTCGCGATGGCCCGGTAGCAGTTGAGGATGTTAGCGATGGTGTGAGCGTCTGTACCGCCATAACAGACGTCGGGGCGTGCCCTTCCTCCACGTACAATTCCGCCATCGGTTACATGGAACCAATCTGGGTATTTGCGAAAAAACTCCTCCACCGCGTCCATGAGCTCGGCGGCTTTCGGCTCCGGCGTCGGCTGGGCTGGTGAACTATTCGGAGATTCCGAACAGTTGGGCGTGGGCTCTGGAGTGGGTTGCGGCTTGCGCCGTTGAGCGAACTCCGATTCCGGGTGATGGGTAAGAATCCAGTCAATCATGTGACCTACGAGACGGCGAAAGTCGCATTGCTGGATTCCGAACATCATATTCGGGAGCTTAGCGTCAAAGAAGTCACCTCTAAAATGAATAGACCACTTGAAGCCGTCATTGCACATCTCGTCAAGAATGGCCGCAAGGTCGACGGTCTCTGGTGCGGACGTCTCTTTGCTGGGCGCGGGTTGGTAGGCGTTGACTGCGGCGACGATGCCCTCTAGTGGGATTACCTCATCGTATTGGCCATCAAGAATATGCTTGCCGTCGGCATCAATCATATAGTAGGCGCCTTCTCCGTCGTGCTTCACAGACCAAGGAGTTCGGTGCCGCTTGACTGCTTCGGCAAATGGATTCCAATGTTCGTTCTCCTTTACCTTTACCGATTTGTTTTTCTCCCTCCGCTTGCGGGCGAGACGTTCCAGCTCCGCGACAATCAGGGCTCCGGCAATGACGAGTTGTCGTTCGCGGGGATGCTTTTCTCGCTTGTCGAAGTCAGAATCGAACGGCCACGCATCCATCGGATCGACAGGAGCGCCGTCGCCGTATTCCGTTTCGTAGGCGATCAGCTTCTTTGGCGATGCGTAACACGCTGCTGCGAGCGCTAACTCTCCGTGGGTATGCGTGTCGTCATGCCGTTCCGTCCAGCCTTCGCCCGTCTTTTGCCGCTCGCGCTCGGCAGCGATCAGTTCAATGGGCGTCGGCTCGACGGCAGGCTTCGTCTCGACAGGTTCAGCTTTATCCCTCCGCCGGCGGGCGAAGGCGGAGTCGGGGAACGATTCGCATACCTCCTTCACGATCGCAGCAATCATCGCTTCCATATTCACGGCACAGAAGTCGAATGTCTTTCGTGCGATCAACAGTTTTTGATTCGGGGAAAGCGATGCGCCAATGCCACCCTTGCCGGTGTTCCATACCTTAAGCACGATCTTGTCGGCTTCAAGCTCCTCCAGCACCGCCGCTAGGTCGGGCTGGGACTTGGATTCCGCAAGCTCCCTCTCCAGTTCGGCGATGTGGACATTCTTTCCGTCAATCATTCTGTTCCAGTCGTCGCGATCGCGTTCCAAGGATTCTTCCGCCGCCTCGGCACGCTCTCTCCAATGGTCTCGTTCACGCTCAAGGAACTGCGCGTTCTGAATGATTGTTTCTGCGATGCTCATGGCGTCTTCTCCTTGGCTTGAAGCTCTAAATCATTGATGCGGCCGTTTGTCTTGGATAGTTGGCCGACAAGTATAAGGAATCCCCTGATCTGCAATAAGACGGCGGCGAGTTGGCTGGCAGCCAGAACAGTCAGTGCGACCCAAACATGGTCCATCGTTCCCATTGGCTCACTCCCCCTTGGCCTTGGCGATGGCGGCGATAGCTTTCTTTCGGCACGATTCGCACAAGATGCAGTACTTGCACTCAACGACAGCCTTCAACGCATCCAGCATCTCCGGCGCGGCGGCGATGAGACTGGCGTCGTCCTCGTCCAGTTCGTCGGCAAGAGAACACCCATCGGCGTCTAGAACCTCGTAGCACTCGTCAAAATCAATCAAATAGGTCCACGGCCCTTTACTTCGCATCGCTCGCCTCCTAAGTAGCGTCGCCGTTCTTCACAAATCCGTGCCAGCAGCATCCAGATGTCAAAAGGACGCTCACCGCGCCGGGTTCAACGAATGTCAAATCTTCGATGCCAGTTCCGCTTGGATTCCATCGGCCGGGCAACGGCGTCATGTCATCAGGAACGCCGCGATTCTTAAACCAACAGATCACAGAATGGACTCCGATCGAATTTCCAGCGGACGCGAAGCACTTCGGGCAAAGGAACAGTATCCCTTGCGCTTCGGCCAGCGAGCTGACAGGCCGCATGCTTCGATCGGGTTCAATCTTCAGAAGCTTCGCATCGAGTCGAGATAGGCGCATCGCTCGCCTCCTTGGGCTGGTACTGCCATCCGCATTCGCTGCACTTTTCCCGATCGTCTTCCGTCCAGTACGCCAAGCCGCCATCGCGGCCGACGGAAACAAGAATCCCTCCGCACAGCGGGCACTCCAGTACACCCATGCACTCGTTGCACAGCGGCCTTTTTACTCTCTCGTGCCTGTCGCAGAGGGCGCCGCATTCTTCGCATGGAACGAGCGACTTCTTAGCCATTCGTCGCCTCTTTCTCCTTGAGGGCGGCGAGAAGGGCGTCGGCAAGCCGTACCGAGATTACAGCAGTCTCCCTTTCGTCTAGATCCATCGACGCCAGCCCCTGCATCGCCATCCCCGCGTACAGACGGCGCCAGTAGGAGTCGTCCATTGGGATGACGGCGTTCTTCTCCAGGTCGATTAGCTTCACTTGCATGTCTGGTATCATTGCCATTCGCCTCTCCTCCTGGGGGCTAGGACGCCTTGGCTGTTCGCAACGAATTGATAATGCGCTCCGCCTTGCCGTCTCCGTTGTCGCGGTCGTACAGATCGATCAGCATCGAATCGCCGGCAAGATTTACCTTCATGACGCGGCCTTTGAGGTAGTCAAAGCTGGTTTGCCGCTTCAGAATCTCGCGGGCCTCATCGGCCGCCATCGGTTGAGGATCATAGTGGACGAATCCCATCCCAAGCGGCTGCGCTGCGTTGTAAAGTGCCGCCAAAAGTTCAGCCTTGTCGATACCCTTAATATTGATCATCTATCTCCCTCTCCTCCCTTTCCGCCCACCGATTAGGTGGGGTTAGACAACAGCCTCCGCCCTATCCACGAGAGGACGGGCCTAAAGCTCACCAATCCCCCTCAGAAACTCTTCAGCCTCCGCAGTCCCTAAGCCCTTGATGAACGCCAGCGCGGCGGGGTAGTGCTCGATGGCGGATGCCGCAGCGAGAAATTGTTCTTTGGCCGTATCCATCGGATGACTGGCAATCGTCAGCATGCAAATGAAGCCGTGAGAATGAAACGCCTTGATGCCCTGGACTCGGGTAATTTCGATACCGCCTTCGAACTCCTTGATGGAGTCCCACCCCTTCGCCGCTGCTTGCTCTATGGTCATGCTCATGGGGTTACTCCTTCCCGCCGAAACTCCAGCCCCATCAGAATCGCTTGGCCGCCGTCGAACTTGACGCGAAGGACTCCAGCGACGTTCCCTTTATTTTCGCAGGGCTGCTCCGACGCGAAGACGATGGGGTTAGGGAGCGACGACAGAAGGTGAACCAATTGTCCGCCGAAGCGAAAACCGCCGATATGAACGGTTTCCCATTCCTTCCAATAGCCTTTACCGTCGCAATCTTCACAGGGAAAGTAATCGTTGCCGCACTTCGGACATTTGCATGTGACGTCGGGGTTTCTCCCATCGCCGTCGCAATACCTACATCGAACCTTCTTCTCCGTCGCAGCCGGCAGCGGTTCCCACTCGAAGGCGTTATCGTCGTCCCACCACCATTTGAGCTTGTGGGCGGATGGAGCTTTAGCGTGTCCAAGCTCGCCGGACTCCGCTGGAACTCGCACGCAAATCTTTCCGTTCGTCGCGTACATGTGTCCTTCACGCCAGAACGGTTCGGCAAGGTGCGGCGCCTCGGGTTCGCAGAACGCTTTCAGGTCGATGGTCGTCGTGTCCATGAGACTCCCTCCACCCGCTCAGGGCTTGGACACTGCGCACGCACGCGCTGCTGCCGGTTCCGATGGGAACCACTCAGCAGTCGGCATTCGGTAATCTTCGGGAAGCTGAGCGACGGCGAGACGCAGGCCGATGTGGTGGAGCCGTTGGCGAAGCGGCAGCACGTCACCCAGCGAAATGATTTCGATATGGTCGTGCTGGCTGTCGACTTCGTGGTAGAGAAATTGGGAGAACGATTCGCGGCACCAACATGCTTCCTTGAGTGACGACAAGATATCAGCCGCCGACTGATTCTCGAAGCTGTCGACGTGCTTGCGGAGAAAACGAATGGCCCGAAACTTTTGCTGAAACTTAGTGTATCGCCAATCGTCCGACACAAGCCGACGAGGGATGTCATCGCTCAAGCACTCAGAGAAATGACATAGAGCGCCTTCGAATGCATCGTTGTCGCTCCACTCTCGGGGGAGACTACCCAATTCGCTAGCTTGGCATTTCGATACGAAGTAACTCAAATCAATGCCGGAGAGCCATTCAAACGTGACTGGCTCGCTCCACTGATAGACCGCGTCCCCAAGGTCGCCGCGAACGAACAACGTGGACCCAAAGACGAAATAGTCCACCCAGCAATTGCCAGTTCCAGGCCGCTTCCATCGCAGCGCCGGCACCAGGGGCGACTGGCAAACCCGGTGGTTGGCGAAATAGCCCTTCGCTAGTTCTTCGTCGGTTGGATTTTGCCTCACAGATTTCCTCCTCCGAATGCCCGCTCAGGGCTCAATGGATGCCCGCTAGCCGGCAAATAACTGCTCCTGCCGAGCAACTTCTTTAGCCGCCGCCGCGATATTCAATTTGGCCTGCCTGAAGTATTCGTCCTTCAATTCAAACCCAACGAACTTCCGATCGTTCTTGACGGCTACGTATCCCTCGGAGCCGATGCCTGTGAACGGCGACAGCACCAGTTCGCCAGGATTTGAGTACAGCAAGATAAGCCGACGAATGACTTCCAACTGAAGCGGGCAAATGTGCTTTACGTCGTTCTCTCCCTTGGTTCCCCGGACGTTGAGCGTGTCTGTTTCCTTAATGTCGAACCAGCAGCATTCGGCCCATCGAATCCAGTCCTCCCGGCTGACCTGGAATTTGCTGTTGATCGCAACGACGTTCTCGCCGGGCTTGCGGAACTTCAACAGGTGATCTGGAAGCGAGCCGCGAGACTTCGCACGATCGGATTCAAGACCTGAAAACTGAAGCTCTCGTGACTTCGTTCGGATCGCCTGGGCCTGTGGGTTCTTTCTCACCAGCCATTCGTATTCGAAAGTGAACCCGGCCCGCTCAGCCAGACGAATCAGCAGCCCGGCGAAGTCGTACAACCCTTCGCCGCCGGTGCGTTTCATCCGTGGAATGTTCATTACATGCATCACGACGACGCGACCCGGCTTCATCACGCGAATCAGCGATCGGCAGAAGTACCCAAAGTGCAACCGCACTTCGGCGCCCAACTGGTCAACATTGCCCAAGTCTGATTCGGAGTCGGTGTATGCGTAGAGCGAAGGAAACGGAGGGCTGAAGACAGAGAAATCCACCGAGTCCGCGTCCAGCTTTCGCATTCCTTCGATGCAGTCTTCGTGATGAATCGTCCATGATTTCTTAGGCATCGCGGAACATCCTCTCTTGCTCTTTCGTGTCAGCCTCAACCCGCTTGGATTTCTTGAGAACCGTTTCAATCATCGGCTCTTCCAACTCTGTTACCGGAATGTGTACGTTCAAAGGCTTCGTAGATCCGTAGCGGTTAGACCGCTTTACCGCTTGGTAAAACTCCTCGTAAGAGTCTTGGAGAGAGGAGAAGACCTGTCTCGTTGCGACCTGTAGATTCAGGCCGAAGCCGAGAATCTTAGGCTTCGAGATGAGTACCTTCCGTCGGCTGGACTGGAAATCTCCGATGAGCCGCAGCCGATCATCGTAGCCTGTCGACCCTGAAATATTAGCGGCTTCAGGGAAAAGATCCGCCATCCGGTCCTGTTCGTCGTTGAACCTGCACCATATGATCGTTGACTCGTCGGGCCATGACTCGACCAGCGAACGTATGTAGTCAGGCTTGTTCGTTGCAATCTCTTGGTCGCCGTTGAATCCCTTGGCGAGCCTAGCCAGCGACGACCGCGACCCAATCCCTCCGGTATTCGTGACCATCAGAGAGCCGGTAGCATCCTGCGCCGCCTGTCGTTGTTCCGGCGTCAGGCTGACTTGGTGAATGTGAATCTGAATCGGCGGTATCGACTCGCAATTATCGCTCCATCCATAGACGGACGGATCAGAGAGGAAGATGCACCAATGCGACAAGCCGCGATAGAACGGCCGCAGGGCGTGCGGTTTGAGTTCCCAACGATTGTCCGTCTGCCCGCGATTGACGAAGTACGTCGCGAGGAACTCGTTAAGCGTACGGGCTTGGTCGAGAAACACGGCGTGATTGCCGTACTCGATCCGATCGTTCGGCGCAGGCGTCCCAGTGCAACACAGCTTGAAGTCGACGCCCCTGCCAAGCTCGATGCAGGCCGAGCCCCATTTGCCGTACTGCGACTTCAGCATCGAAGACTCGTCCAGAATCAGCCCGCCCAGCCGCGAACCGTCTAAACCCGCCTCCAGTGCGTCGTAGTTGGTGATCCCGATTCCTTCGCCGGCGCGGAGCCAATCGGCGAGGTTCTTCGCTCGGATCTGCTCCAGCGGTTCGCTGTACCATCGCTCGCACTCGCGCATGGTCTGCGGGACAACCATCAGCGGAGAAACAATCAGGACCGGACGGCCGGTAGCCCTGCGTGCGTGTCGGGCGAACTCCAGCAGGATGTTCGTCTTCCCTAGTCCGCAGTCAGCGAAGACGGCGTACTTCCGCTTCGTCACAGCGAGCCGAGAAATGTCCCGCTGGTAGTCGAACAGGAACGGCGACGGCTCGTAGTCGACGGCCTGGGCCACCTTCGCAGGTAAGCCCAACCGTTCGGCGTACTCGTCAGGGAACCAGCACTCACGGCCGACAATTCGATACCTAGGCAGCCGTCGCACGGCCAAAAACCTCTGGTAGTCGGCGTGGTTGTCCAGCGAAAGTGTCAGCAACGCCATCGAAATTCCCACCACTTGCGGTACGATACTTTTGTCCACCTTGACTATCCGAACACTGTTCTTACGGGCCGCTAAGAATGCGTGAAAATAACCCTTGACCTGTGAGTCAGCCGCCGAGTAAATTGGCCGGCCTACACAAAGACATACTGTCTAGACGACGCGACCTCCTCCTGAGAAGGCCGCAGCCGTCGCCCTTCGGTTCGCCCTGTGTGCCGGTCTCTCGAAAAACCCTGTTGAACCGCCCCACGCGGAGGGGTATCGTGCTGTCTGGAGCGGCACGGATGCCCAACCTGGACGTAGGGGCGCGAGGAGGTCGCCGCCGTGACTTTTGAGCCCATGAACCGAGTCGCCGGGTACTTCGAAATGACAATCGACCGTCCGGTAAAGAAGCGACGATCGGCATCGAAGGTCGACTATCCCATCATCAAAGACTCGTTGCGATTCGAAGCCGGACAACGAAACATCTTCAACGCCATCGCCTTGTACAAGGCGATGTTCAATGCGATTTCTCCATGCCCTTCGGACCAGACGATACGGCGGGCGTTTTGCGGAGAAGTCAAGCCCAATGCGGACGCCCTGGCCGCGTTCCAAAAGTTCTTCGGATACTCCGATCCAGACTCCATCACACAAGCCGATCACGTCGAGAGGCGAACAAAAGAACTGAGGAACGCAGGACTCTACGTCACCGGGAAAAAGCCCAAGTCCCAGGACTTTAACACCCGCGTATCGTCGATCATGGGACCAATGCAAACGGCCGTCCATGACAACCTCTCCGAACTCCAAGAGACGGTCGCCGACCTGTGGAATCAGCCACGAGTCGGGCCGCTCGTTTCCTTTCTGGTCCACTGGCTCAAGGAGCAGTCGGAACAGGAGTAGCCCGATAGGCTGACTTCAGCCGACGGAACTCGCTCTCCGGGAAAAGCATCTTCCCGATCGAAGAAATCCCGCGACGGACAAACCTGACTTTGCCTTCGCGGGCCATCGCACGCACAGCAGCCGGCGACAAGCCGATCGCTTCGGCTACCTGCTGCGCCGTGTAGTACTTCTCGTTCGCCTTCATTCTCTTTGTCCTCTCCGTGTGACGTGAAAGCATCCTATTCGCTCGTGGCAAATCTGTCAATTCTGATTTTCAGTATTGACAACCGATTTTCCCAACTGTACCTTTTCTCCAGTGAAGCGTGTCGCAGACGAATCCAACCCATCGAATCGAGAGGAGGGCGAAGGCGATGACGGCCGAGATGAATCAGTTCTGGATCGACAACGGAACCCGATCGGTCTGCGTCACCCATGTCCGCGTCGGCAATCGTCACGACTACCTCGCCCGTAAGTACGTCAACTCGCGAGAGACGGCGACTCTTGAAAAGTGGGAAGGGCACACCGAAGCAGGCGCCCGCCGTTGGGCATCGAAAGTGTTGTCGAACTGAGGAGAGGACCATGAACGAACCCGTTACGCCGAATGTCCCCGAAACGCACAGCGTCGACGTCAGCACTGGCGACCAGACCGCTTGTCGCGTCGTGCTGCAAGAGATGGTCAAGGGGCTACGGTCCGGCAAGCAGTCGCGCGAAGTTTCGCTGGCCATTACCAAGCTCCAGGAAGCCGAAATGTGGCTCATGGAAGCGCTTGGCCAGTACTGAGTCGATGTCCCGAGTATCCGAAAGGGTGAACGATGTCTGTTGAGCATCACGGAGACGCAGAGCAACTAGCGTCCATGCGTCGATTCTTGGACCAAGTCGAAGGCAACGCCAAGCGCGAATACCCAGCCGGCCGCATGGGCCACGAAGACGACGGTGCGTTGTCTTACGCGATGGCCACCGACGACCGGCAAAGAACCATCGTCATCCGATTCGGCAAGCCTGTCGAATGGATTGGCCTAGATGTGCAGGCCGCCGAGCAACTGCGGGACGCGCTGACGGAGCGTCTGCTGGCGCTGAAGGTGGGAACTCCGGCTTAAAGTTGCTGTCTTGGTCACCAATCACAGTTCGTCAACCAAAACCCCCAATCACGAAAGGAGACCCAGCCATGCAACCCGCTCGGCGAAAGCCGAGCTCTCGAAAGCGTCTTGTCGGTTATTCCGTGTCACTCAGATCATCCGACGTCGCTTTCTCTTCATGTTCCCCCGGCCGGGGCTATCGCGTGGGCGGGTTCGACGGGCCGGGGGAAGTTTCAAGGACGACACCAAAGGAGCCGCAGGGATGCGAGACAGGCAGCAAGAGGAGTTCAGCCAATTCATGGCGTTCATTTCGAATCGCGGCTGGCGTGCCGATTTCAGCGGAGACGGCGAAGTCATCAGCCCCACAGGACAAAAGGTTGCCATCCCAACTAAGAGGGATTCGGAGGGGTGCTGGGTGAACGACTACGCCGAAGCTCGGCGACGGGTGGCGCGGGCGGAGGCGGCTGTATGAATCACGAACTCGAACTCGATCGACTCCGCCAAAGCGTCCAGGCGGCAATCAATCTCTTGCAGCTTCCGCAGCCGTGCGAGCAACGAGTCAATGCCGCAGTCTGCTACCTACGCGGCGCATTGAATCCGCCGCCGCCGATGAATCCGTTTCTGGATGCGTCGCATTTTGGGACGCCTGGAACCTGAATCAAAGTGAGCCACCCGGTTGCAGCCGGGTGACATGGAGGGAACCGCGAGTCGCGGCATGTGTCGCATGATGCGGCGGATGGGTAGGCCAAGGACTGACACTGGGATGTTACACGGAACGTAACGCAACGTCAACTAGGGAGTTTGCTAATGCCAAAAACCCTTGAGCAGTTCACAGAGCAAGACGTCAAGTCTCTCTGCGAACGATATGGCGCGGTGCTCCGCTCCGACGGACTCGTTACCTGCGCCGATCGGTCCATCTTCGCCGTGGACCCGAACGACTGGAATAAGTCCTTTCTCGTCGCACGTCGGACGTTTCGAGAGGGCAGAGAACCTTTGAGGGATTTGCAATGATTGTCCAAGCGTCCCCTGTCGAGTCCATCCCTGAGCCGGAGACATCCACTCCGGCGCCCACCCTTTGGCGGAGGTTGGCAAAGAAGCTCGTTGCCAAGTGGCTCGACGAAGGCGGACGACAGCAGCCGCCGAAGCCGCGCTATCGGTACTCGATGAAGGCCGAGCCCATCGAATCCATCGAAGAGTATCTGGCCTACTGCGAGCTTGGAGGGAGCGAGTGATGGAAGAAAAGATTCACATTCAATTCGGGCACGCTGTCGGCAACGAAGTCACTGAGTCGTACAAGGGCGTCGTTGATGTCCGGCTGTACGAAATCGGAACGAAAGAAAGCGTGAGACTGCGCATGTACAAGGATGACCTTCAGAGCCTCTATGAGTCGCTGAGGGTATTCTTTGGTGCCGTGCATCCTGAGTGCGTAGGAGTCGTCGAATGATTCAGCAAACCAAGACGTCTGGATGGTGGGATGTATCGGCCAAGGACTACTACAAGGACCACGACCGCGTTTCCTGCTCGATGCTCAAGGACTTCTTGGGATGGAGGCCCGACTACCGAGACTTTTACGTCACGAAGCGGCGCGAGCGAGAGGAAACCGAGTCGATGAAGGTCGGCAAGGCTTTCCACAAGCTGTTGCTGGAGCCGGCTACGTTCGACCTGGAATACCATTGTCCGCCTGACGGAATGAACATCAAGCGGAACACGAAGGAAGGGAAGGCCAATTGGGAGGCGTTGGAGGAAGACCCCCGCATTCTTTTGACGACCGATCAGCGGTACGAAATCGAGTGCATGAAGGACGCTTGCCATCGCCATGAGCAGGTCAACGCGGCGCTTAAGGTCGAAGGCGTTCGCGAGCAATCGTTCTTCTCTGAGTGCGAGGAGACTGGATTGCTGCTCAAAGGGCGTCCCGATATCGCCTTGAGCAATGGAATCGTTCTGGACATCAAGACTTCTTCGGACGTCTCAAAAGACGCTTGGCTGCGTCAGGCACGAAGCCTCCGCTACCACATGCAGGCGGCGTTCTATCTCGACTGCCTGTCTCGATTCACCAGGGCGAAGATTTTCGTTCACGTCGTCGTCGGGCGGTACGAGCCTTGGCCTGTCGTCGTCTATCGGCTGAAAGAGCGAGCCATCGAGAACGGGAGATTGATGTATCAGGCCGCCTTAAAAGACTTGGCCTACTGCATCGAGACGGACGATTGGTCGGACCCGGCCGAGCACGGAATCATCGAAATCGACTTTCCAGAGTGGCACTACCGGCAAGAGGGGTGAGAAGTGGCAACCGCAACACTTGAGAAGCATAATCGAGCCAATGGTTCACAGCGAACAGAGCTTGTCATCGAGGAAGTAGAAAGCGGCTCGATTGCAGCCGTCGCTTCTGCCGAGGTCGATGTTCAGATCGCTACGGCGCATCGCTTCCCAAGGTCCATCAAATCGTTTCATGAGCAGGCACTAGCGTTGGCGACTCTCGACCAGGAGACGGCTTCTAGCTGCTTCTATTCTCTTCCGAGGGGAGGTAAGCCAATCGAAGGGCCGTCCGCACGCTTAGCGGAAATCGTTCTTTCTGCGTGGGGAAATGCTCGCGCGGAAAGTCGGGTGGTCGAGATTGGAAGCAAGGAAATCGTCGCCGAGGCGCTTTGCTGGGACTTAGAAAAGAACGTCGCGGTACGAATCCAGTGTCGCCGACGAATCACTGACAAGTACGGCAAGCGTTACAACGACGACATGATCGTCGTCACTGGGAACGCAGCAACCTCTATCGCATTGCGGAACGCAGTCTTCAAGGTGGTTCCTGGGGCTCTCACCAAGTCCATTCTTCAGCAGGCCAGACGTGTTGCAATCGGAGACGCTAAGACCTTAGTGTCTCGACGGTCCGACATGGTTTCTCATTTCGGGAAGATGGGCGTTAAGCCTCAGCAGGTTTGCGCCGCCGTCAACCGGCCGTCCGTCGAAGACATAACGCTTGACGACTTGGCGACTCTTGTTGGGCTCGCGAACGCCATTAAGGACGGAGACACGACCGTGGACGAAGTGTTTCGCTCTCCAGAAAAGAAGGAGACGAAACGAAAGACGATGGACGATCTTGCAGAGGAGGCGAAATCAGATCCTGGGCCAGAAGCCGAACCAGAGTACCGACAACCGGAAGGCGAGTTGGCGAATCCAGACCAATTGGACGCACTGGGAGCCTTCGCGGAAGAGAACCCCAAAGAGTGGGAAAAGATGAGGCGGCGTCTGGAAATCAACGCCGTCGAGTCTGCGACGAACGAGCAGGCCAGGGCGGCTTTGGTGGAGATTCACGCCTTTCGAGGGAAAGGCGGAAGCATGTTTGGTGACGAGCAAAACAACTCTTATAAGGGAGGGCACTAATTTGAAGGTAGGGTAGAGGAAAGTAGCGGAACTGACTGGACGGCAGGTGAGCGGATCGCAAAGGTTTTTACGATTGGGGGCATTCTGTGTACGAAGTGATTTCTTTCCATATTCGCGGCTTGGTTCCTTGCATCATGCACAACGGGCGGCTTGCTGACCCGATGGACCCGATCGCCCGAGAGATGAAGCAACTAACCGGCCTGAAGAAAAAAACGGACGACGTTCTTCAGCGGATCTCCGACCTTGAAGTTCTCGGCGGACTATACGTCGATGAGAACAATCATCCGTGCTGGCCTGGGTACGTCATCGAGGCGATGATTCGCAGCGCCGCAAAGCGCCAGCGTCGAGGCAATGACGTCCTTTCTGCGGTCATCGTCGACGGCAACTTTCCGCTCATTTACAGCGGCCCGAAGGACGCGGAAAAAGTTGCGAAAGATGCGAAATTTCGCCTTCGCGTCGCCTGCGTCGTCGATCGCAAACGCATCATGCGAAGCCGGCCGATGTTCCCGCAGTGGGAACTGAAGTTCGACGTTCACTACGAGCCGTCGGTTCTGAACGCAGATACTGTCGCCGGGTTCCTTCGCGACGCTGGGCAATACGTCGGGCTCTCGACGTGGCGCCCGAAGTATGGAAGGTTCGAAATCATAGAAGCGGCGCAGAAGTCAGCAGCGGCTTAATTTATTCGACCGGAAGCGAGCGGAATAGAGGTGAGCGGACGCGAAGTGAGCTGATTTGAAAGGGCTTTTGAATGGAATCAAGCAAGTACCCGTTTGACTTTGCAGCCTTCAGGCCAGGCGACGTTATCGAGGCCGAGACGATCGAACGGCTAAAGGACTGCAAGAGAACCGACCCTGACTATCGAATCAAGATGGTGGCTTTGGCAGGCGCTATTGACGACGGCATCCAGGAAGAGCAGGGCAAAGAGTACCTGATTAAGTGCGAAGGCGATTGCCTGCGCATCCTCCTTCACGAGGAGGCGACCGACTACGCCGAAGGAATCTTCGGAGGAAGCCTGCGTCGGGCAAGGAAGTACTACCGAAAACAGATGGCGGTAGACCTGACTGAACTGAGCGAAGACAAGAAGGCCGTCCATCTACGGCGTCTGCAAGTCAACGGGGCGATTCTTGCCGCCGTGAAAGACACGAAACATAAGCTGAGGCTGGAGGCTGCGAAGCGGCCTACGCCTGGGCTGGTAAGCGGCTGAGGTAAGCGGAGGAGTTGGGACCGGAGGTGAATAGTTTGGAGTGGACGTGATGTGATATCTAGCCGCAAAGCGTTACCCGTGGTCGCGTCCGGGGCGGCTAATGCCGAAAGGCGAAATGGAATGGACCGGAGATGTGTCAACTGGACGTGTCTTGACAGGAGGCGACTTTAGATGACGTGAAATAAATCGATGCAACTGTAGGCGACCGGACGAAGCGGACATGACATGAAATGAATGGATTTGATTTGCGGCCCGCAGCGTAATCCAGCTTCGCAACTGGACGGGCCAATATGGGTGAGGAAGTGATGCGAGAGGATTGGTAACGACTTGACAGTAATTGATTTGAACGGCAGCCGTAAAGCGAAACCACGGTTCGCAACGTGGGCGGCTGATGAATAGTCGACTGTAACGGATAGGAACTGATTGGAGCCGAGGCGAATCGATTGGAAAGTAATGTATTGGATTTGCTGCCGTCCGCGTTATCGGTGTTCGCAAGCCGAACGGCAGATGAAGTCAGTTGATCGGATTGGTGGCTACTCGATCGGAATGTAAATGTTGTGACTGGATAGGATTTGGCCCCATCGCGTAAGCCGTCTTCGCAAGCGGCAGGGGCAATCCACGCTGAATTGATTCGGCGGGTGGGCTTCAACAGACGGACCGACACCAATGGCTGGCGACTGGATCAAGATGCGCACGGATCTAGCTGACGATCCGTCCGTACTTTTCATCTCCTCTGCGACTTCCACTGACGAATATTCCGTCGTCGGTAGGCTCCACAAGATTTGGGCATGGGCAGACCGTCACACGACAGACGGTTTCATACCGAAGGCGTCCGCAGCCTGGGTGGACAAGCTCGTCAGCTTTGACGGGTTCGCAAAGGCTGCCTGCGATGCCGGATGGATGGTTCTTTGCGAAGACGGGATACGGCTGCCGAATTTCGAACGTCACAACGGAGAGACGGCAAAAAAACGCTGCCTCACCGCCAAGCGCGTCGCGAGGTTCGAAAAGAAGAAGGCTGAACGCCCACTAACGCAAGCAGGAGAGAAAACTAACGCAAGCAGCGTTAGTAAACTAACGCTCGAAACGTTAGGAGAGCGTTACCTAGAGAAGAGAAGAGAAGAGGAATTAAGACCATCCCCTACCCCTTCCGTGACGGAAGGGGATTTGTGCAATTCTGTAATACCGAAAGACGAACCCACCGATCCGAACTTCGACGAACGCATTCAGCCGCTGTGGGACGGCATCCAGCAAATCTCAAAGCAGGTTGACCCGTCGAAGGACGTTCCGAAGCTGACGCCGTACCGCCGGACGTACTGCGCGAAGGCTCTCGACCTGCATTCGGTCGACGAACTACTCCTGGCTTGGCGTTGGATGGCCTCCAGTGGCTCTGAGAGGGCCGTAAACGTCCGGGCCAAGTGGAAAGGGGTCGACACGTTTCTGAGGCCGGAGAACGTCACTGGCTACGTCGAGATGGCCAAAGCGGAACAGGCGGGGGCTCGCGCCTCCCCGTCGTCAAGTTGGGAAATCTCGGAGGAGCAGTTGGCGAGGGAGGCAGATGACCGCAGACGTGATGCGGCGATACGAGCGCGGACGCCTGAGCAAATCGAAAATGAAAAACGACTCATCCGGGAAGCCCAAGAGCGACTCCGAAAGCAAGCTGCTGAGCGAAGAACCGCCGCCCTGTGACCTGGACGCGGAGGAGGGGGTGCTTGGGTCGCTACTACGCGATCCTGACAAGCTCATCGACGTTATCCCGTTGTTGCCATCGAAGGCGTTTCACTCTCCAGAGCATCGAGGGATTTACTCAGCGATGAAGGCTATCTCGGCTGACGGACTGGAGGTCGAACCGTTCACGCTCGCGAAGCGGCTTGAAATCCCGCTGGACGCCGACAACGACAAGATGAAGAAAATCATTCGCATCCTTGATGACACGATGACCGGCGCAAACCTGATGCACTACGTCGGGATTGTGCTGGAGAAGTGGCGACTTCGGGGATTGGCCTATGCGGCGACCGATCTCTACATGATGGCGATGGGCTCGAAGTCCCCGCCGGAAGTTCTGTTGTCGACCGCTGAAAAGAAAATCGCCGAACTGCAACTGAACGGTACGGCGATCGAGGCGGTCCCCGTCAGCGACTTAGTGACGCCGGTACTCGGTGCGATTTCCGACCGCAAGTCCGGCGGTATGCCTGGGGTCAAGACTTGGCTCTATGACCTCGACGACAAGCTAATGGGCGGTTTTCACCCTGGGGAGCTAATTATCATCGCGGCCCGTCCTTCGATGGGCAAAACGTCGCTGGCGATGAATATCGCGGAGAACGCATCTAGAAACGTCCCCGTCGTTGTGTGCTCGATGGAGCAATCTTCAGACGAGTTGGTCGAGAGGATGCTTTCGAGTGAGGCCCGCGTCGACAGTCGGCTGCTGAAGTGCGGTCGCTATTCCGACGAGGAAACCGTCCGTCTAGTAGAGGCATGTGAAACCGTCGGGCGCCGTCAGTTGTTCATTGCCGACGTCCCAGGGAAAAGTATGCCTGAGCTAATCAGCGTCATCCGTCGCGCTGTGCACAAGTTCAAAGCGGAAATGGTCGTCTTCGATTACCTGCAACTCATCTCGTCGACAGATCCACGGCAGAACCGACAAGAGGCCGTTTCGGACTTCTCCCGCAAGTTCAAGGGAATCGCCCGCGACCTGAAGATTCCCGTTGTGGTCCTCTCGCAACTTAATCGCGAGTCAGAGAAACGCGCCGACAAAAGGCCGATGCTGTCCGACCTTCGAGAGTCCGGGGCCATCGAGCAGGACGCGGACGTTATTTTGCTGCTCCACCGGCCGGACTATTACGACAAGAACGACAAGCCTGGAGTAGCGGAGCTAAACATCGCCAAACAGCGAAACGGCCCGACCGGAGCCGTGACGCTTACCTTCGACAAATCACTGACGAAGTTCCTTTCGTATGCGTCGGAAATGAAATCGTTTCACGAGATGGCAAGGGAGGATTTCTAATGAGCCGGATCGTCTTCCCTTCTCGTCGAGAGTCGCTTCCTGGAAAGGTACGAAAGCCGCAATCCGTCAAGGATTGGGCTCGCCTTCACGTCTCATGCTGGGGCTGCGGAACCAACTACCGCGTCGAGACTCACCATATCGTCGGCGGCTCAGGTCGAAGCGACGAGCCGTGCAATCTGTTTCGTGCGTGCGCCTTCGAGTGCCATCCACGCTGCGAAGGGTTGACCATCAACGGCAAGCCGCCGTTTCGTCTCATCGATGTGCTGTTGATGAAGCTCGACCGCGACCCGTCGAACTTCGACCTAGAGAGGCTGCAAGAGTTGCAAGGAAGGAAATGGATGCTTGAGGAGGCATTTCAATAATGGACGTCATTCGCTTCGAAGTACCCGCCGTCCCTGTCCCACAGCCTAGAGCACGAGCTGTCGCGTTCAAGGGCCACGCTCGGATGTACGAGGCTCCAAAATCGCACGCGGTCCATGCGTTCAAGGCGTCGGTGCGCGAGGCGGCGAATCGCGTCTACAACGGCGCTCCGCTCCGTGGAAATCTCGAAGTGTCCATCTTGTTCGTGCTGCCTCGCCCGCAAGCGATGGTGTGGAAATCTCGACCTATGCCCAGAGCGCCGCACACGAAGAAGCCGGACCTTGACAACCTTTGCAAGAGCCCTGTCGACGCGCTTCTTGGTCGTCTGTGGGCTGACGACGCAATCATTTCGACGCTGCACGCGACAAAGTGCATCGCGTCTGGAGACGAGCAGCCGCACGTGGAAATCGAAGTTACGGTATTGTCTTAAGGAGTCGCAAGGATGCTTTCACCGGAGATGCGGCGGTTCTATTTTCAGTCCGTCAGCGAATTCAAAAACAACCCACCAGCGAAAGACATGCGGGAGAACCTGGAACGCTCTGCTGGACTTGTAAAAGTTGCGGCTGGCAGTCGTCCACTCGACGACGAAATGTTCCAAGGCTGCATGGCTCACCTGTGCTATGCCGCGACGAAGTTCGATGCGAATAGGGGCATTGAATGGTCGACGTTTGCGACGAGGTGCGCGAAGCGATGGTTTATCCACCGTTGGCGGGAAAAGTATCGTCGAGTGCGGACTGTCAACGGAATCAAAAGCAAGTTTCGAGGAGAAGTCGACGACGTTCAAAAGTTCTTGCCAGACAAAGAACCTGGACCAGAGGAGAGGACCGAACTGAAAGACGTCCTTTCCACGATGCTTTCACACGTCGACGATTTGCCGCAACAGCAAAAGGAAGTCATCTACGCACGTTACGGCCTTCGCGGCGGCTCTCCAATGACGCTAATCGACGCTGGAAAAATGCAGGGGGTAAGCAAGGAGCGGGCTCGCCAAATTGAGAGAAGAGCGCTTCTGAATCTGCGAAGGATGATGGAAGAGTCGTTGAACGAATTACTGGATTGACACACCACGCAATGACGCAAGTACTTTATGGAAGGGAGTCTGAAGAATGATATCTAGCTTTCGCAAGAAAGGCTTTGGCCTTGTTTTGAGCCGCAAAGAGGGAGAGGCCATCATCATCAACAACGACGTGCGGGTGACGGTGATAGAGGTCCGAGGCAACAAAGTTCGCTTGGGCGTAGACGCGCCGAAAGAGTTGCCGGTCCATCGAGAAGAGATATGGCTTGAAATTAACGGCTTGACAAACGACGAGGATGTTTCATAGTCTGATGAAAGTAACACTTCACGCCTGACGGGGCCTTTGGCCGGTGGCGTGGTTCCTCGCACGGAAGCGAACGGGGAGCCGCGCCGGCATGACTGACCCGACGACAAGCACGGAAATCAAGCTGTCCGTCAAGGACTGGCTGAAGATCGGTGGATTTCTCGTCGTCCAAGTCGGTGGACTTTTAGCCTATGCCGAAACCCGCATCTCTGGAATCGAGCAGCGTCTAGCGGTCATCGAAACTCGCCGGGCGGCCGATCAGGAATCCGACGCCAAAACCCTTCAAGTGCTTGACCGAATCGAATCAAAGCTTTCGACGATCGTCGACCAATTTCACTCTGTCGACAAGCGACTTACCGTACTCGAATCCCGCCGCTTAGGGCCACAAGGTGGAGACTCCAAATGAACTGGCTGACGAAGATTTTGCCGAAGTTCGGGACTGACTCGTTCAGGTTCACGTCCGACGACGTGGGCAAGCTCGTCAAGGGCTCGCTTATCGCCGCGATCGGCGCCGGTGGTGCTTATGCGCTGAATGGTGCTGGGATGCTCGATTGGGGACCATATACGCCGCTCGTGGTGATGGTGTGTGCCCAGGCAGCCAACGCGCTCAAGGTGTTCGTGAGCGACAACAGCAAATGAAACGCCCATTGGGTGACGGAGAGCTGATGACGCTGCTTGTCTTGGCGGCGTTCTGCTTTCTGATTTCGATGTGGCTGACGGTTTACAGTGAGTGGATTCGATGAGCACTTTCGACGATATCAACGGCGTTTGCGTCTGCGGCGTGACTGAGGCTCAATTCGCGCTCGCCGGCGGGGTGGCGAAGTGGCCGAAGTCAGACTTGACCTATGCAATCACCGGGTTTCTTCCGGCGTTCACGCAGGCCGAGTACAAGCGGATCGTTCGCGATGTGTTCGATTGCTGGGAAGCAGTCTGCGGGATTCGCGCCGACGAAGTTACCAGCACGTCGGCGAACATCATCATTTCGGCCGGACGTGGGCGACGGATGAACTTCGACGGCCCTTCGGGTGTTCTCGCTTGGTGCGAATTGCCAGTCGGCAGCAACCCGCAGCAAGTCCATTTGATGATGGACCTGGACGAAACGTGGGTTGAGCAAGGCAATGGGATTCACGTCCCCAACGTGATGTGCCACGAGCTTGGTCATGGGCTTGGCTTGGAGCACATCAACGGCGTCAAGGCGCTAATGAATCCCATCTACGACGTGAACGTACCGAAGCCGCTGGACCCGGATATCCAGCAAGTTGTCGGCCGGTACGGCAATCCTCGGCCGCGCAATCCACAGCCGCAGAATCCGCCGGCTGGACCGCCTACTAACGGCAGAACGCCGATTGAATTGTCCATCGGAGGAAGAGTGCAGTGGCGTGCCTACTTGGAGGACTTGGTGGCGTAGGAGCCGTGAAATGTGTCGCGATTGTTTGCTTGGCGATCGGTGGCGGCACGTTTGTGGGGGCGGTGTTCGGGGAGTGGCAGGACGGCCCGCGAGGCTAAGCGGGAAGGCGCATGGATGTTTGGTCGTTGCACTGTGGACGACGGTTTTCGTGTTGGCGATACCTGCGATTTGCTTGGGCGTGATTGCGTGGAGCGTCGAGGGCGAGCGGTGAAGCGTATGGCTTTCATTCTCCTGATTCTCTGCGGCCTTCCTACAGTGCAGTCGGAGGCCGTCGAAGTCTGGCGCGACCAAGAGAAGCTTGGGCCAGACGCAAAGTACATGCGCTATCTCACCGTCTACAATTTGCCGGCCGAAGAGAACATTCGGAAGGAAGTCCGCGTTGCCAATCGTTGGTGGGTGAACTCTCTCTCGATGCGTCGACGGATCGCACGGCCCTACGAAAACCCGTCGACACTCATTCGGCTGGACCTGCGCGACTACGGTTGGACTGCGGACGCCTGGGAGAAACTGGCGGCGCAAGATCGGTACGTCAACGAATACTCCGTCGACGCTGACGCGCTGAACGCGATCCGCTACTACAGCGGATCGAACACTCCCTTGCTGCGGCTGGATTTCTTCTCGGCCAAGACTGCTGTCGAGCCTGACTACTCGCGGTTTCTCGGGCTTCCTGGGACGTTGAAAGAATTGTTCGCGGTGCTCGGCGTGCAAGAGGAGCAAGTCAAGAAGCTCTCCTTGAACATCGCCGGCGCGCGGCTCGAATCCATCGTCACGCTGCATAATCGGCAACTTGAACGGTATCCAACCATCACCGGATATTTCTGGTTGACGCGGGATACGAAAACCAACGTCGGCGACCAAGCGGTTCTCGACAACCTTTTCGGCGTCCGGGCTGATGCTGGAGAGTTTCTGTTCAGTCTACCGAATGGGCTCCAGGCTGGCTACTTGGCCAATGCGAAGGGCGAGCAACAGGCTGCGGCTCCTCCAGACATAGCAATCGACTCGCAGACGTCGTTCAAGGACAAGCAAGTCCTGAACTATCGAAACTGCATCGGCTGCCACGAAAAGGGAATTCGCGACGTCGACGATGTTATATCGAGCCTTATTCGCGGCCGAAAGCTGGCAATTGAGTCCTACAAAAAGGACGACCAGATCAAGCTTGAGGAGCTTTACCTTTCTCCCTTGATGGAGACGATTGGAGCCGACCAAGCAAAGTACGCTCTTGCCGTTCAGCAGGCGTGCGGGCTGACTCCGCAAGAAGTTTCGCGTCAGTTTCTCCGCGTCATCCATGACTACCAAGAGCCGATGGTCGACTCTAAGCGAGCGGCCCGCGAACTCGGTGTCCATCCAGATCGTCTACCGGAGGTGATGGACTACGCCGCGAAGAAATATCCACAGCAATCGTTGAGCCTCCTGGCCATTCCAGCGGGCAAAGGTCTGCCGGTGGACCAGTGGGAGCAGTTATTCGGGTTTGCCGCAGCGGCGGCGAAAGTGGTGATTCGATGAACTGGATTCTTTTGCTATTCGTTGGGCAATGTCATCCATCGCTGGTCCAGTCGCACTATGAAGCCGTTCAGCAGGCGGTGCAGTATCAGTACGCTCCTATCTATGCCGTTTGGCGAGTGGGAGAAGACGAATATCAGACGCAGATGATCGAGAAGTTGACGGCGATTGCCGAGCAGAACCAGGCCATTCTTCAAAGCATCCGCTCGAACTCGACGACTCCAGCAGGACCAGGAGAATCCGCAGTCGCCACGGCAGCGAAAGCAGTGCTGAATGACCGTTGCGTGAAGTGCCACAATGCGACCAACAAGAAGGGCGATATCGACCTGACGGCAGCCCTCGGCCAGAACGAAAAGCTCTTAGTCGAAGAAGTTGTGCGGACGGGTTCGATGCCGCCGAAGGACGAAGGCAAAGAGCTCAGCGACGAAGAGTTCGCGAAGATCCAAGCCTGGGCGCATGAGGACTCGAAATCGGTTCGAGCGGCGCTGCGGGCAAAGAAGGTTGAAACGAAGAAGCAATGAAAGGTAGGTGCGTCATGCGTCTCATTATCGCGGCCGTCTTTTGCGGCCTGTGTCTCGTGGGCTCGGTTTCCGCGTGCGACCAGCCGCAGAACTTGGTGCTGCAAGACGTCGGCTGTTACCAGCAGCCTCAAGCGGTGCGGCTGATCCAGGCCCAGCCGATCGTCTATCGGCAGAACGTCCAAGCCGTCCGCGTCCAAAAGCAACGTCAGCAGAACGTGCTGCTGTTGCAGGATAACTACGGCGCCCAAAACGTCCTGGCGGTGCAGCAGAAGGGTCGTCAATTGAACGTCCAGTCTGCGGGCGGCCTGAACAATCTGCGGATTCGCCAGCGTGGTTTGTTCGGGCGAAAGCTCGACATCCGCGCGAACTAAGCCCTCTCGTTGCGCTCCGGCCCGTCGGCTGTCCCACTCCGGTCGGCGGGCCGGACCCCCTAAAGGGCGAGAAGATGTTGTGGCCCGAGGCTGTGTTGTGGTTCGGGAGGCGGCCGATGATGAGCGAAATCTACGAAGGTCGAGCCCATGCAATCGCAACGTCGCTGATGGCTACTTGCGGAGCCGATTGTTCGGTGTGGTGGGACGATGATTCTTCGCGGTGGCGCTGTCGCTGGAGGGGCAAAGAGCTTAGCCCACAAGTGGACCATCTTGATTTACAGAACGCATCCGAGACTCACCAGCGAATCGTCACAGCATGGCGAGACGAGATACGAGCGGACTTGATGAAGTAGACAGCCGACTCCGCCGGTTCAAGGACGATTTTAGACCCGTCGGATAAACGCGGCTCTCGGCTGAATGACTCGGCCGGGGGCTGCGGGCTGTGAAGAGAGGAATAAATCCAATGCGTGGTGCGACGTCCGGGATTCTAGCGGCGTTGGTTGCGGGGCTGGTGATGTTCGCGGCGGGACTGTAAGGGACTGAATCAATGCTGAAGACTGCTCTACTGCTGCTCGCGTCATTCATCGGCCAAGTCGATAGGACTGTGGACCGTTCGTCCACATCCGTCATCATGCACGTTTTCATAGGAGACTCCAGTGTCACTACCGGCGCTGGGCTGACGGGGCTTACGAATGCGTCCAGCGGGCTCGTCATCAGTGCGATTCATCCGGGCGATGCGAGCGCTACCGTCTACTCCGTTGCGTCGTCCAACGTGGAGACGATTTCCACGCTCGGGACGTATGCCGCGCCAACATCCGGCAAGGTTCGATTCAAAGAACTTGACTCCACCAATATGCCGGGAGTCTACGAACTCCATTTAGCCAATGGGCTGTTCTCAGTTAGTTCGGACACCACGCTACGGTTGACGCTCAAGGGCGCAACCAACATGCGGGTGACGAATTACGTGTTTCAGATTGGCTCGCCCGCGAATATGGTGCGGATCAACGGAGCATTGACGGACGGCACGCCGGCGGATGCGTCAAAGCCTGCAATCTACCTTCGCACGATCGACGTCAGGAACCCCAGCGGCAACGGAATTGACTCTCGCTCGACGGCAACGGCTTCCGTCTTCAACGGCATCTACGGGGAAGGTTCTCCGGGCTCCAGTGGGGTCGGCGGCGGCTCTGGAATCCAAGGGCAGGGCGGCGCTGGCTACGTCAATGACGACCGCTCCAGCGGCGCAGGCATCAACGGCGTCGGAGGCTACAACGGCAGCACGTCCGGCACTCAAGTCGAGCATGGCGGCCCAGGTATTCGCGGCGTCGGCGGCGGCTCAGATACGGTCGCTGGCGCTGCCCCTGGAATTACTGGTCTGGCCAAGGGAACCGGCTCGTCTATTCGTCTGATTTGCAAGGATGGCGTCGGGCTCGAATGCTACCCGACGGGAACCGGCAAGGCCATTGGGCTCGGCGGTGGAACCAACGGCGGCGTCTGCATCAATCTCGGAACCTATGCAGGTAATTCCGACGTAATCAACATCGCTCCGAATGGGACCGGCAACGCCATTTTCATGAACGGCGCCGACGTTAAGCTCGGCACGTTTCACGGAAACATCGTCGGTTCGCTGGGGAATATCGCGAGCGCTCCATTCAACGTCACCGACTCCGGTGCCAACTACGTGACGCTCGGCGACATCGCCGGCACATTCCCCGACGACTCCCTCGTCGGGCTGCAATTCATCTGCTCCAACTTTCAGAACGCCATCGTCACCGATTACGAAGGCGCAACAGGTAAGGCCACGATCCGCTGCACTCAATCGAACGGAAACTGGCTGAGCAATCCAGTCATCGGGACGGATACGATCCAGTTCGGGAACTTTCCGATGGAGTTGCCTGCAACGGTGGGAACGGCCGTCGGAAATACCGTCGTAGAATCCTCCATCACTCCTGGCTCCGGGCTGGTAAACGATTCAGGCACTCAGCTAAGTTCCATCACGCTCAAGCAAGCCATTGCGCTCATCATGTCCGCAACGAACGGCAAGCTCACCGGCAGCGGCACGACAACCATCACGATTCGTCCAGCGGGCAAACCGGGAGATCCGGCGCGCATCAGCGCGACAGTCAGCGGTGGCAATCGAAACGCGGTCAATCTGAGGGCGCCTGACTAATGGCTTGGCCGAACGATTACTTTCCGCCGGACTACTTCCCGGACGATTATTTCGGGCCTGGGGAAGATGTGTTTCTAGGGTCAACATATCTATGGGTTCCTCCGGCGCGATCTAGCCGTTGGTCATCAAAAGAACGCCTCGATACATGGACTCCCAATAGCCGATCGAGCACCTGGACTGCTGGACGGAGGCTGGCGACATGAGCGTTACGGCTCCAATGATTCTCGAAAAGCAGTCGGGTGAAGCCAGAACGGTTGGCATGGATTTCGTCAATTTGCTGGATTCAGGAGAGACGATTGCATCAGTCTCCAGTGTGACGTCTACTCCTGATGGGCTCACCGTTGGGAGTGGATCTATCAGCGGGACAAAAGTCCTAGTTACCGTTTCTGGTGGGTCGGCCGGAACGACTTACCGATTCGATTTCACCGTCGTCACATCCGCGAGCCAAACGCTTATTGCTGATGGAAAACTATTGGTGGTGGACCAATGAAAAGCATCAGCATAATCGTTGACCAATCCCGGAAGGAAGCCGACGTCTATTCCAAGGTGAATCCGATCGAGCCGTGGGTGTCGTTCCTTGAACGATTCAAGCCTTGGTTCGAGATCCAGCCCATCACTGGAGAGCCAGGCAAGTTCATGATCTATGGGCATGGGGAGATGAAGGTCGAGGAAAACGATTTGCTGATTCTGGCCCAAGACTGTGTGCGTTTGGTGGATGAATCGGCAAGCAGAAGGACCAACTCAAAGTGAGCATGATTAGCCGGCGCGAATCAATCGCATACGGTTTTGCGTCCCTAGCTTCATTGGGGAATACAAAGAAACATCGTTACAAGATAACTACCAAATACAGCCGTTCGAAATACGTGCAATGGACGGCGACATGCGAATGGAAACGGAATCTAATTACTTGCTGCGGATACCAGACTGAAGCAGAGGCAATCAAGCATGTATGTGACGAAATGGACTGGATGCGTCAGCATCCATTGTCGCTAACGAAGGAAGCGTCATTGTCAATAATGCACGATAGCAACTGGAATAGAAGACCTGATGCCCAATAAAGCCAACATCCATCGGCACGCAGGATACGTCAGCGATGCTGCACGCAAGCGTCAGTCCGAAATCAGGAGAGGCACAGCCAATCAACGCGGCTACACCATTCGTTGGCATCGTGCAAGCAAAGCGTACCTCGCACGCAATCCCCTATGCGTCAGATGTATGAAGAAGGGCGAATATACCTCAGCCACAGTCACCGACCACATTAAGCCCCACAAGGGCGACCGTGCGTTGTTCTGGGACGAAAGCAACTGGCAGGCGCTATGCAAGCGATGCCATGACAGGAAGACCGCAACAGAAGACGGGGGATTCGGAAATGGATGCTGAGCACGCATCGCACACGGCGCCCACCATCACCAAGCACACTAGGGCTAAGGTGCTTGACGTGTCGACCAACAGCATAAGCATCCAGTCAGTTGACGGCGGAGGCTTCAGGATAACCGTAGACGGACGCGAGCTACATAACGTGACTGGATT
>ERZ724522.199-NODE-199-length-39277-cov-10.019734_pt1 | contig 39277 bp, 50 predicted proteins | sample MGYA00376055_ERZ724522 | MGnify/ENA primary metagenome ERZ724522 (study PRJEB28724, sample SAMN07190884) | wastewater metagenome | isolation source: effluent of sewage treatment plant in Hong Hong | place: Hong Kong | collected 2016-03-17 ... | reverse complement strand
CTGGCACCGGCCACCATGCGCCGGATCCTTGAAGGCCTCCGGCGATTCGGCGGGCCCCAGCTCGAGCCGTTCCTTGTCGTGCTCCGCAATCACATGGGCGGGCAGTCGATCGACGGGCCGCTGCCGACGATCGCGGCGGGCGGTGGCTGGTCAGAGGGGGAGAAGTAAATGGCGCTCCATGGAGTCACTGCGAAAACCACCAGAGGGTCGATGGTGCGGCGGACCCGTCGGCTGCGCGCCGAGATCGAGATGATCTTCACGACGGCGGCGAGTTGGAACGACAACTCGAAAGCGCGTCAGCAGGGTGCCGCGCCCATTGACCCCGACCCTGACGGCCAGATGCGCCGGATCGCGGACGGGCTGGATCGAACGCTCGCAGCCGAAGGCGACGGGCCCGATCACGCGGCTGAAGGCGCGTGCGAGAACTGCGACCGAGAAATCGCCGACGACGACGGTGAGGCCAGCTATGTCGAAGACTTGCCGCTGTGTGGCGAGTGCATGAGCGAGCTGTATCCCAGCGGCCACTGCGAGAACTGTAACCAGCCCATAAGCGATGGCGACAAACACACGACCAGCGACGGGGTGGACCTTTGCGGTCAGTGTTTCCGCGGCCTCTTCAGTGACGTCGATTCCAGTGGTGGTCAGTAATGGCGACCAAGACACTCAATCTCGCCGCCGATCTTTCCCTCCCGGTCGAAGTCGTCACGCAAACGATGGCGATTCTCGCGAAACGACGTGCCGGCAAGAGCTACACGATGCGCCGATTGGCCGAGCAGCTCTTCAAGGCTGGGCAGCAGGTCGTGATCGTCGATCCGAAGGGCGATCAATGGGGCGTGCGCTCGTCGGCCGACGGCAAAGGCCCGGGCCTGCCGATCGTCATTCTTGGTGGCGAACGCGGAGACGCCCCGCTCGAGGTCGGCGCCGGCGACGTCGTGGCGAAGCTGGTCGTGGAGGAACGTGTCAGCGTCCTGATCGACCTGTCGCTGTTCCGTAAACGCGAGGTGGCCGTATTCATGACGGCGTTCCTTGAGACGCTCTATCGGCTGAAGGCGCGCGAGGTGTACCGGACGCCGGTCATGCTCGTCATCGACGAAGCGGACGCGATCGCGCCCCAGAAGCCGCAGGACGGGGAAGAGCGGATGCTTGGGGCGGCCGAAGACATCGTCCGCCGCGGCGGGCAGCGCGGCATCGGCTGCGTTTTGGTCACCCAGCGATCCGCCGTACTGAACAAAAACGTCCTGACGCAGGCAGAAGTCCTCGTCGCGCTCCGCACGATCGCGCCGCAGGATCTGGCCGCCATGAACGCGTGGATCGACGTGCACGGGACGCCCGAGCAGCGCAAGCAGTTGATGGAGTCGTTGCCGTCGCTCCCGATTGGCGACGCCTGGTTCTGGTCGCCCGGCTGGCCCACGGCCGACGGCATCTTCAAGCGCGTCCACGTCCTGCCGATCGAGACGTTCGATTCTGGCGCGTCGCCGGCGCCGGGCGTGAAACGCGTCGAGCCGAAGAACCTCGCTGACGTCGATCTCGACAAGCTCAAAGGCCAGATGGCGGCGACGATCGAGCAGGCGAAGGCCAACGACCCGCGCGAACTGAAGAAGCTGCTCGCGGCCAAGGACAAGCGCATCAGTGAGTTAGAGGCCGATGTAAAGGTGCAAAGAACATCTTTACATCCGTCGCCCGGAAAGCCGACGCCGGTCCTCACGGACGCGGATCGGGAGAGACTTGGAGCCTTCAGCAGCGAACTGGCGGCGTTTCGGGCTGAACTTGGAGCCTCGATACAGCGTTCGACAAGCGAGCTGAGGAAGGCAATCGAAGCCGAGCTGTCCATCCGAATCGATCAGCTCAGTGGTCAACACGCGCACAAGGCTCAGTTGGCCGCTGCACGCTTGGAAAAGGCCGGCATCACCAAGATTCTGGCCAAGCTGGAGCAGGTCAGCGCGCCGGTGCCCGTGCTCGCGATGCACGCGGGCGTGAAGCCCGCCACGCAGGCCGCACTCGTCCGCACGGCCCAGGCCATCATCACGCCTTCACGGCATCACGGAACGCGTGAATCGCAGGGCACAGGGCATAGGGCAGAGGGCAACCTCCCGCCCGGCGAGCGTGCCGTGCTCACCGCTGCGGCGATGTGGCCGACCGACGGCGTCTCTCGCGATCAGCTCGGCGTGCTCACCGGCTACAAGCGCAGCACGCGGGACGCCTACATCGTGAGGATGCAGGCCAAAGGACTGATCGCCGTCGCCGGCGGAGCCATCGTCGCCACGGATGCCGGTATCGACGCGCTCGGACCGGACTTCGAACCGCTGCCGACCGGCGATGCGCTGTACCAGTGGTGGCGCGATCGACTGCCCGACGGCGAGCGTAAGTGCCTCGACGTGCTGATGGCCAACCACGGCAAGCCGGTAGACCGCGAGACGATCGACGAACTGACCGGGTTCAAGCGTTCAACCCGCGATGCGTATCTCAGCCGGCTGACGGCGCGACGACTCGTGGAGTCGATCGGGCGTGGCCAGGTGCAGCCGAGTAAGGAGCTGTTCTCATGAGCGCGCTCACGTTGTCAGAGAAGGAACTGCTCAAGGCAATGGCGAAAGCCATGCTGAACCGGACCGATCTGGCACATGCAGATCGGTTCGATATCGGCCTTTTCCTGCGGGCGATCGAGGCCGACGAGAAGCGAATGCGAGACGAGCAGTTAATCAGAAACGGATTCCGGGCATGAAGACCATCACCTTGGCTGTACTCATCGGCGTGTTGGCGATGGTGGCCGCTGTCTGCGTGCTCGATCTGGCGTGGACGTTGGCCGGGATGCTCTGCAACGACCGTGCAGGCGGGCAGTTCCTAAGCATCACCCCGACTGCAAAGTGTGCAAGCTGACCGCCATCCTAACTCCACAGGCCGGAGCATGACGGACAACCTCACGCCCCAACACAAGCCAGAGGTTTTCAGCGTCACGAGCGTGGCCGCCGAACTCGATCGCTTGTTCCCGGCACCATCGGCAGATCAGTTGAACCGCTTCCAAGACCTGCGAGAGCAGACCAAGCGCTTCGCGGCCACGCTGTTGGCCACCGTGCCGCCTGGCCAGCAGCGTGAGGATGCGCTGGTGTTCCTGAAGCGATCGGTCACCGCGGCCGTTCTCGGTATTTGCAAAGCCAAAAAGAGCCAAGTTCATTTCCACCAGCGAACGGAGCGCCCATGACGTCAACTGAAGCCCCCAAACTCACGTGCCCGACCTGCGGCGGACAAGAGTCTCGCGTTCTGAAGACGCGCCATCGCGTGGTGGTCGAGGGCATCCGCCGTCGCCGGCAGTGTGCGGATTGCCACGGTCGCTACACCACGATCGAGAAGGTCGTCGTCGAGGCGGACGCGCCGACGGCGGTGCCTGTCTGGCCGACGCGTGAAGCCTTGGCGAGTTCGTCAAATTAGCGACACACGGGCCAGTGATAGCCCGTCGCGCTTTTGGGCTGGCAGTAGAGTGCTCAGCGTGGCTGGGGCATCGATCGTCGTGGTAGGTGTCGGATCGATCGGGCGCCGTCACATCCGCAATCTGATCGCGCTCGGTGTCGACCCCACCGACATCAGCGCGGTCGACATTCGCCTCAATCAATTCAACACGACGGACATTGCCGGCATCGGCGTGCAGACCGTGTGGTGCGGGCGCGAGATCAGTGAGGACGATCTCGGGAATCCCACCGCCATGCTGATCTGCACGCCGGCGCACCTGCACGCCCAGTTCATCGCCTACGCGCAGCGCCGGCAGATTCCGTTCTTTGTCGAGAAGCCGGTGACGCTCTCGACCGCCGAGCCGATCGACTGGTCGTCTGCCGTTCCCCATCTGGTGGCGTGCAATATGCGCTTCCGTCCCGAGCTGCAGGCGTTGAAGGCAATCGCCGCGGGCGCCTGTACCGGACGGTTCGAATGCACGCAGGACATGAGCACGTGGCCGGGGGTGAGCTATGCCGATCCGATCTTCGAGTTCTGTCACGAGATCGACCTGGCGCTCTGGATGTTTGGGCCGATCGACGCCGTGACGACAGTGACCCGCACGGCGCGCGTCTACGAGATCGCGCTGGAACATTCGAACCACAAGACGTCGACCGTGCGGATCGGTGATGCGCCGGGCGCGCCAACGCGCCGGTGGGGCCTCGTTCACTATGAGCGGTCGTTCGTGCAAGCGTTCGAGCACGAGCGCGACGTGAATTGGATGTATCTCGACGAGATGGCGCACTTCCTACGCGTGGCCCGTGGCGACGAACCATCCGTCAATACCCTGCGAGACGCGCGGCGCGTTCTCGAGGTCTGTGAATTTGCGATCGGAGCATGCGCATGAGCGGTCTCGCGGTTGATGTCGAGGTAGATCGATTCGCCCACGATCGGCAGTTGCTGGAGGTGGCCTGCCAGGTGACACCGATGGGGGCGCAGACGGCCAGTAAAGCCCCGGGCCGCGTCGGTCCCATCGGCGCATTTCCACTGTTCGCCCGGTTCGGCAAGGGCCCGTACCTCTACAGCGGAGACGACGAGACGCCCTACGTAGACTGGTTCAACGGGAACTGCGCCGTCACGCTGGGACACTCGAACCCGCGCATCAATGACCGTATGAAGGAGAGTATCGACCGCGGCACGCTGCTGTCGTTGCCGACCAGTATCGAGTCGCGCGTGGCGGCTGAGCTCATCGACGCGATTCCGTGCGCCGAGATGGTGCGCTTCACGAAGACGGGCTCGGAGGCCTGCGCCGGCGCGGTGCGTATTGCGCGCATGGCCACCGGCCGCCAGGTGATCGCAGTCGTGCGTGGTCAGTACCACGGCTGGCACGACTGGCACTGCGTCACCAAGGTGGAGCATCCGGGCGTGCCCGACTGGATGGCGAACGGCATCCGGCAGTTCACGTACAACGATCTCGATTCGCTGCGCGAGATCATGGGGGCCGACGTCGCGGCGGTGATGCTCGAGCCGACCCTCGCCGTGGCGCCGGCCCTCGGGTTTCTCGAAGGCGTGAAACAGATCGCGCACGCGCGCGGCGCGCTGCTGATCTTCGACGAAATGATCACGGGCGGCCGCTGGCACCGTGGCGGTGCGCAGGCGGTGTACGGCGTAACACCGGATCTGGCCACCTTCGGCAAGGCCTACGCCAACGGCGCCCCGCTCGCGTTCATCGCCGGCCGCCGCGATCTCATGCAGCACGCGTGGACGGTGTCTGGCACGTTCGGCGGCGAGACGATCGGCCTGTCGGCCTGTCTCGCGGTGCTCGACATCCTGCGCAGCACCCACAGCATTGACCGCATGCACACCGTTGGCCGAATGCTGAAGGCCTCCGTCAACGGCACGTGTGAGGCGCTGCGGTTCCCGGCGCGTCTCGTGGGGCCTGACGTGCGGCCGGTCTGGGACTGGTCCGCCGTGTCGCTGGCGGAACGTCCGCTCATTCAGTCGTTGCTGCAGCAGGAGCTCGCAGCCGCGCACGTGCTCGTGCACCTGTCGGGCTGGAACACCAGTGCCGCGCACGATGCCGTCGCCATGGAGAAGACCGTGCTCGGCTGCGAGCAGGCCCTCGTGCACATGTCCTGCTACCTGAACGATCCGCCCGAGGAACGATCAAAGCACCTGCGCGGACAGATGATCCACGAAGGCATGGTGCGCCCGTCATGAAGAGCACACCCATTCCAGCCCCCGACGCCACAAGTCCACTCGTGTTCCTCGATGCGCTGACGCGCGACGACTGCCGCGATGTGCGGATCTGGCGCAACGCCATCCACGATCTCGGCATGTTGCGAACAACGCGTCGGCTGACCGAGCAGGAGCAGATGACGTTCTTCGACGAGGTCGTGACCAATCCTCGCAGTCCGCATCGCTACTTCGCGGTGCGCTTGAAGTGTGACTACCCGACTAACGTGCCCGTGCTCGGTAAGCTACCCGCCACGGTCTGTTTCACGCAGTTCGTTGGCATGGTCGGACTGACCAACATCGACGCCGACAACGGCGCCGCGGAGATCAGCCTGATCGTGTCGCCGAATCATCGCCGCCAGGGTATTGGCGCGCGCGCCGTCGATCTGGTGCTCGAGGAAGCCTTCGACCGCATGCGACTGCTGACGGTCTACGGCGAGGTCTATCACTGCAACGAGCCCGGTGTGACCTTTTGGGCGCAGGTGATTGAGAAGCACAAGGCCATCGGCTCGATCCTGCCACGTCGGAAGTTCTGGAACGGCCGTCTGTACAGCGCCACGTATTTCGCCATCCCCGCGCCCGAGGCGCGCGCGCTGTGAACCTGCACGTCGCCCATCCCTACATCGTCGCGGAGCCCGGCTGCACGGCCGAAGGATCGTATACCGCCATGCTCGAGCTAATCGACATCGCTGCCATGGCCGGGTGCGATGCGATTAAGTTGCAATGGACTTCCGATCCGGTGTGGATGACGCAGCGCCGTCGGGCGTTCAAATGCGCGAACGCCACCCGCGGGCTCGCCTACGCGGACGTCTACCAATGGCTCAACTTCCCGCTCGAGTGGCATCCGCGCCTCGCGGCCTACGCCCACGCGCGCGATCTGGAGTATGGCTGTTCGATCTACACGCCAGGTGATGCCGCGAAGCTCGCCAACGTCGTCGACTTCCTGAAGATCAGCGCGTTCGAAGCGCAGGCCGATGACGTGGCGCGTGAAGCGATCCAGACGGGGCGACCGGTCATCGTGAGCCTCGGCATGGGCGCCAAGGTCCATGACGTCCTCGGACGCGCCGCGCGCTCCGACGTGTCGACCGCCTACTTCCTACAGTGCACGTCGGCCTATCCCGCCCCGCTCGACAGCCTCAATCTCGGGCGCATTCGACGCGAGCAGCTCGACGGCTTCTCGGATCACAGCGCGCCGAGCGAGACCACGATCGGCGGCCTCGCGGTCGCCGCCGGCGCGCGCATCCTCGAGACGCACATGCGCAGCCACCACTGCGAGCCCGAGAACCCCGACTATGGGGTCGCGCGCGACCCTGATCAGCTCGTTGCGTATGTGGCGTTCGCCCGGCTGGCCGCGACCTGCGTGACGGAATACCAGACCGATGCCGAGGCGGCCATGCGTGCGTTCCAGGTGCGATCATGCTGACGACCGTTGAGCGCACGACCGTCGACACCGCGTGGTGGTCCTCGCCCGACTGGCAGCGCTACGAAGCGCTCGCCAGCGTCACGCTCTCACGCGAACAAGAACTGCGCGAGGCGCACTGGTCGACGCGCGTCATCGATCTCACGCGCACCGAGGGGCAGCGCTGGCACGATCTGCGCAAGTCCTACCGGCAACTGATCGCCATCGCCACCCGCACGCTGTGCATCGAGCCGGTCCTGCCGGCCGTCGTGCCCGAGTTCATGAAGATGCACGCGCTCGTCGCCGGCCGTCAGACGCGCCCCACAGAGACATGGGAACTCATGGCCGACTGGGTCCGCACCGGGAGTCTGCGCGTCATGGGCGCGCGCGATGCGTACGGGTGGTGCGGATTCGTCGGCACGTACCGATGGAACCGCTGGAGCTATTACGGCCACAGCGTCACGACGCGCCCGAACATCAATGCCGCCTTGGTCTGGCGGGCGATGAACGACGTCGTCGAGCTGGGCGCCACGCACTACGAGGTCGGCTGGCAAGGACACGCGACCGACGACAAGGGCGCGGCGATTGAATTTTTCCGTCGAGGGTTCGGCGGAACTGACTGGCCCTTCGCGGCCTCGGAGACTCGATGAGCATCACGCTTACCAACGCCAATGGCCAGCCCCTGCCGAAACCGAAACCGGTCCGTCATGCCGTGTCCGACAAAGACTTCGTTCGCACGATGCTGATCGCGCGCGGGATTCACGAGGGCACCTGGTCGCTCTACGTGACGTTTGGTCTCGCTGCGCAGAACATCCCGACGAAGGATTCCATGATGCCGGCCGCGGTAATGCCGGTGCTCGAGTTTGGGTTCGAAGCCTGCGAGCCGGACTATCCGGGCGCCGTCAATGCGGCGGAGGTCAACCCGCGATGACCCGATTCAAAGGCCCGGTCTTTCCGTCGTGGAAGGATCGCCCACAGCCATTCCCGACGATGGCCCAGGCGTTGGAGAAGAAACCGGCACCGGATCGTTCGCTCCCGCCTGGTAAGCAGTGGATCGGTCACGACCTACCACGCGGGCAAGCCGCGGCACGACGTCGTCGACAGGCGCAGCGCCTCGCCAAGAAGCGATTGGCCCGCACGCCGGCGCCGGCGCCGCCCCCGCGCGTCGTTGCGATCATTCAGGCGCGACTCGGGAGTGAGCGTTTTCCCGCCAAGATCCTCGCCGATCTGCATGGGCGTCCCGTGCTGCAGCATGTCATCGAGCGGGCGCAGCGCATCGAGGGTGTGACCGAGGTCGTGGTGGCCATGCCGCCCGGCGAGGACGCGCACATCGGAATCGTGGCCGTCGGCCTCGCGACCGGCGTGCCGATCATCGCCCCCGACGTGCCGGAGACAGACGTGCTCGCGCGGTTCGCTGCCGTCGCGCGCGCGCGCCAGGCCGACGTGATCGTGCGCATCACGGCCGACTGTCCGGTGCTCGATTGGACCGTCTCGTCGACGGTGCTGCAGCGCTTCCTCGCGACCGGCGCGTTCACGAGCAACGACGTCACGGTGTCGGGCTGGCCCGATGGCTTTGACACCGAGGTCTTCTCGCGCGCGATGCTCGAGCAGGCGCACGACATGGCCGTCGACCCCTACGATCGCGAGCACGTCACGCCGTATCTCAAGCGCACCGAAGACTGCGACATCGTCATGAGGCCGGACACCGACGGCCCGAGCCCGCTCAAGTGGTCGGTCGATACCGATGCCGATCTCGAGCGCATTGCCGCACTGACGGGCGAAGGCGCGCAGCCATGAGGTATGACGTCGCCATCGTCAGTTGTACGCAAGGAGACACCGATCAGTCCGGCGCCGGCAAGCTGCACGCGGCGCTTTCGGCCTTCGTCGATCAGGGCTGGCAGATCTGCTATGTCCTGCCCAATGGGTTGAATCGGTGGACGGTCATCGCGAGCCAAGACAGTGCCCCCGCCGTCACGCCCGCCGTCAACCCGCGCGCGATCGAAGTGATCCAGCGTTACCATCCGATTGTCGACGCGACCAATGCTGTCGCCTACGACAAGGTGGTCTGGCGACACGATGGCATCGCGGGACACGCGCCCATCGTGTCCCAAAAGGTGGAGGACCCGAACCTAAATACTGGCCTCCGCCGAATCACGGTCGGCGGCATCTCGACGCACGTCGACGACTTCAGCGATCTGCTGACAACGCTGGGCCTCTCACTCGCCGATGTGCAGCGTCAGATCGAGCAAGGGCACGTATGACGAAGCGAGCCACGACCAAGCGCCCGACGAAGCGGCAGAAGCCCAAAAACCTCGTGCACCGCAAGCGATCGAAGCCGACGTTGATCGAACAGCGCTTCATCGTCGAGTACCTCAAGGACATGAACGGCACGCAGGCGGCCATTCGTGCCGGCTACAAGAAGCACAACGCCGGGCCACAGGCGAGCCGCTTGCTCTCGCGTGAACGGGTCATGACGGCCATTGCCGAGGCGCAGGCCAAGTTGCTCGAGAAGCGTGGCATCACCGTGGAGCGCGTGCTCGATGAGCTCGCGCGGATCGGGTTCTCGGATCCGCGCCGACTGTTTGACGAGCGCGGGCGCCTGCGCGCCGTGCACACGCTGAGCGAAGAAGATGCCGCCACGATCGCCAGCATCGAGATCAACGCACTCGGCGGCGCCGCCATGAAGATCAAGCGCTGGGACAAGACCCGCGCACTGGAACTCATCGGCAAGCATCTGCGAATGTTTGCGGAGCGCAACATCCTCGAGAACCCGGACGGCTCGGCGCTGAAGGGCGGCGTCGTGAATCTCTATCTCCCAGACAATGGCCGCACGCGCGCGGGTAAATAAGCCGAGCGACACCGTGGGCACGACGGCGGCGATCGCCGTGCGTCCGCAGTACGGACCGCAGGAACTCTTCCTGTCGTCGCCGGCGGACATCGGCATCATCGGCGGCAGCGTGTTCGGCGGCAAGACCTGGTCGCTCGTCGTCGAACCGCTGCGGCATCACAACGTGGCCAACTTCAACGCCGTGATGTTTCGCCGCGAGATGCCCGACGCCACAAGCCCGGGCGGCCTCTGGGACGAAACAACGAAGTGGTATTACGCGTTCGGTGGCCGGCCCACGACGCAGGTGCGCGAGTGGCACTTTCCCTCGAAGGCCCGCATCAAGATCGCGAGCCTGCCACAAGAGGCGAGCGTCGAAGAGTGGAAGGGCGCGCAGATCGCGCTGCTGATCTTTGACCAGCTCGAGACGTTCACCGAGCGCCAGTTCTTCTACATGCTCTCGCGCAACCGTTCGACGTGTGGTGTGTCGCCCTACACGCGCGGCAGCTGCAATCCGGATCCCGATTCCTTCCTCGTGCATTTCTTGGAGTGGTGGATCGACGAGGAAGGCTGGGCGATTCCTGAGCGCAGCGGCGTGATTCGCTGGTTCATTCGCCACGACGACACCGTGCGCTGGTCAACGGTCGGATGTGCGCCATCGGAGTATCCGCAGTACGCCCAACGCAAGGCGCTGGCCATCGCCGATCTCGTCGCCCAGGGATTCAATCCGGACGATGCCAAGGACGCGTTGTCGGTGACGTTCGTTCTGGCGCGACTGCAAGACAACAAGATCGGCACCGAGATCGATCCGACCTATGAGGCCAAGGTCAAGTCACTGTCGTCCGTCGATCGTCAGCGGTTGCTCGGTGGTGATCGCGGCGGAAACTGGAAAGTGCGCCCGGCCGCCGGGAAGGTCTTCAACCGCGGCTGGTTTGACGTCGTCGACGCCGCGCCCGTCGAGGCCAAGCGCGTCCGCTACTGGGACAAGGCGGCATCGGACGGCAAGGGCGACCACTCCGCCGGCACGAAGGTCGCGTGCGCAAACGCCGTCTACTACATTGAAGACGTCGTCCGCGGTCAGTGGTCCTCTGGAGCGCGCAACAAGATCATCAAGGAAACGGCCATCAGCGACGGACTCGAAACCGCGGTCTGGGTTGAACAGGAACCCGGATCCGGCGGCAAAGAAAGTGCCGAGATCTCGATCAAAGAGCTCGCGGGTTTCGTGATCCACGCGGAGAAGGTGAGCGGCAGCAAGCTCTCGCGCGCGAAGGCCTTCGCCGCGCAAGCCGAAGCGGGCAATGTGAAGCTCGTGCGCGGTCGTTGGAACAAAGAGTTCCTCGACGAGTTGCACGCGTTTGATGGCCGCGACGGTGGACAGGATGACCAGGTGGACACCGCCTCGGGCGCCTTCAACAAGATCGCCTTGCAGGGTCGTGTAGAATTTATCGACACCACCCCCACCGAGACGGACCAGGATCGCGAGGCCGCACAGGCCGAGGCCGAACGCCTCGCCGCTGAAGCGAAACGCGAAGCCGAAGAGGCCGTCACGAATGCGATCAGCGAGGCCGGCGTGTTCTGGCCAGGGGGACACCAATGAGCGGACCGATCAGAGGCTTCCTCGACAAGCTCCGCGCCTTTGCCGCGGCCGCCGGGCTGTCGATGGAGGATGCCGCGGACACGCTCGATCGGTGGAACGCGCGCGAAACCAAACCCACGCCCATAGGTTCACCGGACCCTGATCCACAGGTGCCGGTTGTCACGCCGATCGCCCCCACCGATCCGCCGTCCGGAAAGGTGCATTGATCATGGCCAAGGTGACACTCTCGTTGAAAGAACGCGCGTATCTGCTCACGCGCGGTCTCGTGGGCTCGCTCGACACGCGCTCCGATACGCTGGGACAGCAGCTGCTTTCGCGCCTCTATCCCGGTGCGACCACCGAACCCCCACGCCGCGGCACAAAAGCGTTTCTCGAGGCTTACACCACGAGCCCGTGGCTTCGCGCGGTCGAGGGACGCATCGCGGCGCAAACGGCGGCGGTGACCTGGCGCCTCTACTCGGTCCGACGCACCCGGGCGGCGCGCGCGTCACGCGACAAGTTGATCCAGCGCACGATGCAACCGCTCGAGCGGAAGAGTTTGCTCGCAGAGCGCGAGGCCGCCGGCGAACTGATCGAGATTCAGGATCACCTCTGGCTGACCGCGCTCGATCGCGGACCGATGCCGCCGCAGATCAACGGACTGGGCCTGCGCAAGCTCGTGCAGATCTGGTTCGATTGCGTCGGCGAGGTCTACCTCCTGCGCGAGCGCAACGCGCTCGGCACGCCGGTCGCGTACTGGCCGCTCGCGCCACACTGGGTGATCAACACACCCACGCCAGACAATCCCACGTATCGCGTGAGCATCCGCGGCTTACAAGCCGAGATCCCCGAGACCGAAGTACTGCGGATGGTCGACCTCGATCCAGCCAATCCTTACGGCCGCGGATCCGGCGTGGCGATGGCGGTCGCTGACGAGCTCGACACCGATGAGTTCATGGCGAAGACGCTGCGGCAGCGGTTCTTCAACCAGGCGCGCCCGGACTTCATCGTCTTTCCGAAAAACAACGACACCCTCTCGACGCCAGACGCCAAGCGGATGGAGACGGACTGGCTCAACAAGAATCAGGGCTTCTGGCGGTGGTTTAAGCCGCACTTCGCCACGCGCGAGCTCGGGATCTACGAGTTCCAAATGGACTTCTCGAAGCTGCAGCTGAGTGAGTTGCGCAAGAACGAGCGCGACATGATTCTGCAGGTGACCGGGGGGATTCCACCCGAGATGCTGGGCATCGTTGAAAACTCGAACCGCGCCACGATCAGCGCCGCCAAGTATCTGATGGACACGCAGGTCATCATCCCGCGTCTCGAGGCGCAGCGCGCCGTGTATCAGGACGAGATGGTCCGCGAGTTCGACGATCGCCTGATTGTGGACTACGTCTCGCCGGTCGAAGCGGATGAGGCCTCGCAGCTTGAAGCCATGAAGGCCGCGCCGTGGACGCCGACCAATGACGAATGGCGTAAGAAGCAAGGCCTGTCGCCGCTTGAGGATTCGCGCGCGGGCACGGCGCACATGATGCCGGCCATGCTCACGCCGATCGAATCGCTGGCGCCGGAAGAGATGGACGACGAGGATCTGACGACGCTCGAGAACCTCGTGCCGCCACCTGCGCCGGAGTCGACAGACAAGCCGTCGACCGAAGACGACGATCCCGAGGACGCCACCGCGGAGACCCCCAACTCATGACGATCGGCGGACGACGGCGGTGAGAGTCACACGCGCCAACAGCCAGACGCCGGCCATCTACCGCGTCGCCGATCGCATGGCGCCGTCCGTGCGCCGGCGTTTTCTGCGCGCGGTCGACGCGTTGGCTGGCAAGGTTGATCTGACGGCGCTGGCCACCGCTGTCGATGCTCGCCAGATCGACCAGATCACCCAACTGCTGCGTCTACCGGATCTGCCGACTCAACTGCAGAGCATGGCCGCGCAAGTGATCGAGTGCTTTCAGCGGTCCGGCATCGTGGCAGCGACCGAGCTCGCGCAGCAGCTGAGCATCAACGCCGTCTTTGACATCGTGAATCCGGCGGCGGTGAACTGGGCCCGTCAGTCGAGTTCACGTTTGATCGTGGACATCTCCGACGAGACACGTCGCGCGATTCGGACGCTGGTCGCCAATGGCATTCAGAACGGCGTGCCGGCGGCGCAGACCGCGCGCCTCTTGCGTGATTCCATCGGACTCACCGAACGGCAAGCGCTCGCCGTCGCCAACTATCAGGCCGAGCTACTCGCCAACGGGCGCACGGCCGACGACATCACTCGGCTCGGGAGTCGATACGCGCAGCAACTGACCAACGCGCGCGCGAAGTTGATCGCACGCACCGAAACGATCACGAGTAGCAATCAGGGCCAGCAGCAGGCGTGGCAACAAAACGCCGACAAGGGGCTGTTCGATCCAGAGCGCACCAAGCGTCGATGGTCCACGACATCCGATGAACGCGCGTGTCCGATCTGCGTCCCGATGAACGGACAAGAAGTGGCCTTTGCCGGTGAGGCCTTCAAGGGCGGCGACGGCTCCGCGATCGCGATGCCGCCGGCGCATCCAGCGTGTCGCTGCAGTGTGGGGTTGGTCATTGCCAAGTGATCACGAGTACTGCGTGACGTCCGACACCGAGCGCATCGACGCGCTGGGACGTCCCTACACGCGCCGCGGTCCTGCGCCACAGCCGCGTCATGTGATCGCGGCCTTCAGCACGACCGTCAAACTCACGCAGACCGAACGCGAACTGGCTGTCTGCATCGCGTCGGAAGACGAGACCACCGTGAGCGATGTGATGCGCGAATCGCTGCGCTGGTACGCGGAGGCGCGTCGACGTAAAGCAACTCGGTAGGACGCAGTTGAGACCACACGCGCACACTGGTCATCGACACGATGCCTGCGCCCTTCGAAAAGAAGTCGCTGTTCTTCACCGTCACCGCACAGAACGCGGGCGAAGGTGAAGCGTCCTGCACCATCACGACGAGTGCGCCCGATCGCGGCGCGGATCGCGTCATCTCCGACGGCGGCAAGATTGCCAACTTTCTGAAGAATCCCGTCGTGCTCTTCGGACACGACTACCGATCGATCCCGGTCGGCACGGCCACCGAGATCTCCGTGGCGGCCAATCAAATCACCGCCACGTGGAAATGGTTGACGGGCGATCCGTTCGCGGATCGGGTGCGCAACGCCTGGGAACAGGGCGTGCTGCGCGCGACGTCAATCGGCCTCAATCCCATGAAGTGGTCCTACGACGAAGAGCGTCGCGGCTACGACTTCGAAGAGTGGGATCTGCTTGAGTTCTCCATTTGCCCGGTCCCCATGAATCCCGAAGCCGTGCGCACGCTCTCTGCCAAGGGCATCGAGACCGAAGGCTTGTTCGACGCGCCGGCGCCGTCCTCGAAGCTCGGGGCCATGACGGTGACCGTTGACACCGCCGAGTTCACCAAAGCACTCGATCGTCTCGACGATTTGCTGAAGCGTGCCGCGTCCCTGCCCACCACGACCGTCGACATCGACGCCATCGAGCTGGCACCGGATCCGACATCGGACGTCGCCAAGACGGTCGAGACCAAGACCACCGACGAACTGTTCATCGAGCTCGCCGACGAATCGCCGGACGCGCTCGACATTGACGCCGACACCTTCAAGGCCGTCGTGCGTGACGTTTTCACCGACGCCCTTCGCGAGATCGTCGCGGCGACCACGACGAAGGCTCTGTTGCACCACAGCGGGCGCATCGACTAGCCGCGCCCTCAGACAAGGACACGACCCATGGCTGTTATGACTCGCGCCGAACTGAACGACCAGATCAAGAGCGTCATGCTCCCGCTGCTCAAGGACACCTGCGCGCCAGTGGTCTCCGAGCTCGTCGAAGCCCAGATCACCAAGGCGCTCGAGAAGAACGAGAAGGCGCCGGCCTGGGCGTCGGAACTCTTCACCGGCAAGCGCGCGACGGCACCGCAGCGCGACAAGGGCCTCGGGTTCGGCGCCATCGTCCGCGCCACGGCCGTCGCCAAGATGGACGGCACCGGCCGTCAGGGCATCCTCGACAACCTTGACCAGTGGGGCTACACGGACATCGTGGCCGAAGTGGCCAAGACCAAGGCCCTCGGCGCCACGCAGGGCAACGCGGGCGGCTACCTGGTCACGCCGACGCAGAGCAACGAGATCATCGAGCTGCGGCGCTCGGCGACCGTCGTGCGTGGCCTCGGACCGCGCACGCTGCCGCTGCCGACGGGCACGACCAACGTGCCCAAGATCACGGCCGGCGCCAGCGGCGGCTACATCGGCGAGAACACGAACGCGCCGAAGTCGCAGCAGACCTTCGGCAACGTGCAGATGACGGCCAAGAAGCTGGCCGTGCTCGTGCCGATCAGCAACGACCTGATCCGGAACGCGTCGCCGCAAGCCGACGCGGTCGTGCGCGACGACGTGGTTCGATCGTTGGCCGTCACGGAAGACCGCGCGTTCCTCCGCGCCGATGGCACCAACGGCACCCCGAAGGGCCTGCGCTACTGGGCGCCCGCCGGCAACATCGTCGCCGCCGGCGCCACCTCGCTCGCGCAGGTGTCCTCCGATCTCGGCTCGCTCATGCTCGCGCTGATGAACGCCGACGTCATGGCCGGTAACTGGGCGTGGATCATCGCGCCGCGCACCTGGAAGTACCTGACCACGGTGCAGAACACGAACGGCTTCTACGTGTTCCGCGACGAGATGGTCAACCAGAAGACGCTCTGGGGCTTCCCGTACCGCGTCACGACATCCGTGCCGATCAACCTCACGGTCGGATCGAACGCGGACTGCTCCGAGATCACGCTGGTCAACATGGACGACATGGCGATCGGCGACAACCTGAACCTCACGATCGATGTCTCGCAGGAGGCGGCGTATCACGATGGCTCGTCCGTCGTGGCCGCGTTCTCGCAGGACCAGACGGTGATCCGCGCGATCGCGGAACACGACTTCGTCGCCCGCTACGCCGAGGCGATCGCCGTGCTCACGGGCGTGCGCTGGAACTAATCCGCGCGCGTCGTTTGACCTTGTGTTCTTTGCGTTAGGAGCGACTCTATGATCACTCGCGGCTTGTCCGACGTCGTCCCGGTCCATGCGTTTGACCAGATGACTTTCCATTCCTGCACGGTGTCCGGCTTCACGTGCACCTGCGCCGGTCCCATCAACAGCGGCGTGGGCACCACGGCCTTCGGCGGCCGGATCATCGATCGGCTCGGACTCTCGCGCCGGTTCTCCGCTGTGAAGATCGCGCTCGCCGCGTACGGCGACATTCAGGTCTCGAACGGCTCGACGGCGATGATCAACTACATGGGCGTCGCCGCCGGCTTGCAGCACTCGGCCACGACCTGCTCGGCGGACTTCACCGACTACTCGACGGGTGACTGGCCCGGCGAGGAAGCGTTCCAGGTGGTCACGACGGCGACGTCGACGAGTTCGCCGTTCTACAGCGCGCAGCAGCTCTCCGCCAACGCGGCCGGCCTGCTGTCGACGGCGCTGACCACATCCACGTCGACCGGCTACGCCGCGCTCCACGACAACTCGAGCGTGGCGATCCCGACCACGGCGATGAAGCGGTTCATCCGCGTCGTCATCGCACCGCACATCGAGACCACGGGATGTGGTGGCTCGATCATGCGCGTCTCGGGCAGCTTGATCTTCGGGTTGCCCGAAGAGACGCCGGCCGCAGATCCGAGCGGTCGGATCTGGGTGACCTCGGCGTGCTCGAGCTAGAGAAGCCGGCGTCGGAGTCTCCGACGCCGCTTCCGGAACTGACTCGGATTGTCCTGCTGGCCCCCGTCACGCTTGTGCGGGGGCCACAGCTCAATACAGGCGAGGCCGTGGCGCTGCCGATCGACCTCGCGCAAGACCTGATCACGCGCGGCCTGGCGCGACACGATCACGGGACGACCCCCACACCAGGCACGGAGACTGCGACTGTGAACCCCACGCACACCGCCATCACAGCACCACCGCTCGATCGGCAGATGCCATCGCCGACCTCACGCAAGCCGAAGTCGGGAGCGAAGTAACCCGATGAGCTCGCATAAAGACTTTGCCCGCCAAGCGCCGGGAGCGACCGGCGTTGACTTCCAGCACCCAGCCGCCGCGCATCTCCGCATCATCGATGCCGAAGCCGGCCGCGTGGACGTACTGGCCGACCGCAAGAAGATCGCGATCTGCGGTTTTGCCTCCAGCTCACGCCATCTCATTCCGGTGGACGATCCCACCTGGTTGATCGGTGGCATGAACCAGCTCTATCGCCACATCCCGCGCGCGGACTACTGGTTCGATATTCACGCGAACTGGACCGAAGGCAACGTCGACGGCACGGACCACCCGCGCTGGATTCGTGAATGCGGCCTGCCGGTCTACATGACCGAGCGCGTCGCCGATGCGCCGACGACGGTGCGGTTTCCGATCGAACGCCTGATCGAGAAGTTCGGCATCGATTACTACACGTCGACCGTGAGCTACATGCTGGCGTGGGCGATCGATGAAATCGATTCGGCCGTGGCGCGGCGCCTCGAAGGCATCGGCGTGCTGTCATCGCACGAAGTGCTCGCGGTGACGCGCGCGCTCTACGCCGAGTACACGATCGGCATCTTCGGCATCGACCTGATCGTCGGCGAAGAGTACGACTTTCAAAAGTCGTGCGCCGAGTTCTGGATTGGCATGGCGAACGCGCGCGGGATCACCGTGCAGATTCCGCCGATGTCCGCGCTGGTCAAGCAGCGCTGGCGCTACGGCTACCAGCAGTCGCCGACGGGCGGCGTAATTACGATCGTCGATCTGCACGCCCGCCAGGCGGATCTCCGCAATCGCATCGGCAAGCTGAACGAGATGCATTCGAAGGTGGTGGCCGAACTGCAGACGCTCGATGGCGCTTTGCAGGAAGTCACCCATCACATCACCGTGCACGATCTGCGCGTCAAGGGCGGACAGATCCCGCTCGCGGCGGGGCAGGAGTAATCACGCGTTAGAGGGGAGTGCGGCATGCCGGCATCAAACAACCGACCGCAGCAGTTTGCGATCAACACGTGTTTTGCGGGCTCGACGACCCCCCCGTCCATCAACGTGCTCGACTTTGGCTTCGATGCCTTTGCGGTCACGTTCTGCAACGACGGGCCGGACCGGATCCTCCTCAATCTGGGGACGACCAGTTCGGCCTGTTCGACCGGGACCGGCTTTCCGGTCAACAGCGGCGAGCAGTTCGGCTTCTCCGGACAAGCGATGCCAATCCTCGCCCTCAGCACCACGTCGTCCGCGGGCACGAACTACCGCGCGCTGGCCACCCGATGGTAGTCCGTCCGCGTTCCTCGCATCCGACGTGGCTCCTGGCGCTCACGGTGCTGGCGGGCTTGTGTTTGCTCTGGGCACCCGCGGTCGTGGGGCAGCAGATCTCCCCGAGTCGCGCCTCGACGCCCGTCGACGCCGCCGTCGCCTTCACCGGTGGCCAGGTATTCACGGGCAGCACGGCCGACGTCACGACGTTGTCGCGCGGCACGAATGCGCAACAGTTCCGCGTCTACGGCAGCACGACGGGCCCGAAGTATGTGGAGTTCGGCACCGACGCGACCAATGCGTTCGTGCGCGCCTCCGGCTTTTCGGGCGGCACCCTCTTCATCGACAGCGGCGCCGGCAACGGCCTCGAGCTCGGCGTGAATGGCACGCGCATCTTTTCGGTGGGTGGCACCGGCATGATTCCGGCCACGGCGTCACCCAACACGTACGACGTAGGCTCGGCGTCGCGCAGCATGCGCACGGGCTACTTCGGCACCAGCGTGGTGGTGGGCACGACGACGTTGGGCTCGCTGTCGAACGCCGGATCCGGCACGCGGTACCTCTGCATCAACACGAGCGGTGTCATTGCCTCGAGCGCCACCGCGTGCTCGGGGACCGATCCCGAGACCGAGAACCACACGTTGTCGGCCGACGAGTATGCCGAGTATCAAGAGCTGCGCCGCCTCTTGCCGGCGCTGCGCCAGCTGATCGCTCAGAGCCCGCCGATCGAGAGGGGACAGTAACCGCGCATGTCGTCTTGGACCGCATGCGTCTCGGCGTCCTCGACTGACGGCGCGTTGACCGATACGGCCACGCTGCGGGCGCAGCTTGGAACGACGTCGACCGGACAAGACGCGCTGCAGCAACGTGCGATCGCCCGCGCGAGCGCACAGGCGGTGTCCCTCCTGAATTACCCGCTCCTCGCGCAGGTCTACAGCGAACGTGTGGCGGGCTACGGCGGCCAGACGCTGATGCTCGGTGTCACGCCGATTCGCGCGCTGCTCCGAGTGTTTGACTCGACCACCACGTGCGAAGCGACCGAGTACACGTCGACGGAAGTGTGGATCGACGATGCCGACGCGGGCCTGCTCAGCATTGGTCCGCAGGGCTTTCCGTGGACCGCACAGACCGCGTGGAACATGGCCCCGGGCGTGATCCCCAACTCTGAGCAGAAGACGTGGCTGATCGAATACCAGGCCGGCTACGTGTTCCCCGAGACCTCAAGCACCGGCTACGGCACGACGTCAACGGAACGCACGCTGCCCGCCGATCTCGAAGGCGCCATCCTGGATCAGGCCGTGCGCATCCTCGATGGGCGCGACCCGTCAATTCAGAGCCAGTCGATCGGCGATCTGAGCATCACCTATCGATCAGAGGGGCCGGACGGCGCGCCACAGACCGCACAGCTGCGGCGCGATCTGGCGCCCTATCGGCGGGGGAACTGAACGATGCCCAGCATCGCCAGCTGGCTCCGCCTCGCATCGGACACCGTGACGGTCGAGCCCTACACCGGCCAGGACAAGTATCGGCAGGACAGCTACGGCACGGGCGTGCCGTATCGCGCGCGCGTGCTCGGCAAGGTCCAGAAGGTGACCACGGTCGACGGCGACGAGCGTATCTCGACGGTCACCGTGTATCTCATGGGCGCACCCGTCATCAATTCCCGCGATCGGCTGACGTTGCCCGCGGGCTGGGGGGTGACGCAGCCGCGCATCCTCGCTATCGGCCGCGTGTCTGATCAGCGTGGTCCGCATCACACGGTGATCTACACATGAGCCTCTCCGCATCAATCTCGCTCAAAGGTGTCGACGAGATGAAGGCAAAGCTCGCGGCGCTGGTCGCGCTGGCGCCCGATGCCGGCGGCGCCGCGCTGTACCAAGAGGGCGAAGGCCTCAAGACCGATTCGCAGGAGCACTACGTGCCCGTCGACCAGGGCGTGCTGAAGAACTCGGCGTTTGTGAATGAGCCGCAAACCGACGCGTCCGGCGTGTTTGTCACGGTCGGGTATGGCGGCGCGGCCAAGGACTATGCCGTCATCCAGCACGAGAACACGACCTTTACCCACACCGTGGGCTCGGCGAAGTACTTGGAACTGCCGCTGCTCGCGCGCGCCTCGGGCATGACCGAGCGCATGCTCGGCACGATTCGTTCCATGTTGGGGATCAAGTGATGCTCGGCGACGACATCGCGGACTACCTCAGCTCGGGCGGTCTCGGCACCGTCGGATCCGCCATCTTCATCGGCGGCCTCGATCAGGATCCCGACAACGCGTTGTCGGTCGTCGAGACGGGCGGGGCGCCCCCGCTGCGCACGATGGGCGCGTCGCCCACGAGCAAGAGCACGCCAAACGCCAAAGCCGAGCGCCCGCGCTTTCAAGTGCTCGTGCGGAACACGCGCTACGACGTCGGCCGCGCGCTGATCGGCGATGCCTTCATTCTGCTGGATGGCCTGGCCGATCGCCTGATCAACGGTGTCCGCTACCACCACATTGCTGCCGTTCAGTCGCCGGCGTCGCTCGGGCGCGACCGGAACGAACGGTTCCTTTTTGCCTGCAACTTTGACGTCGTGAAGAACGTGTCGACGTCCACGAGTAACTAGGAGCCTGCCGATGAGCATCGCCACCTGCGCGCATCTCTTGCTCGGCGCCTACGAGGTCTCAGCGGACTTTGCTGAACTGGGCGTCAACTACGGATCCGAGTCCCAAGACGCGACGACCTTCGGACAGAACACGCGCATCAACAAGGGCGGATTGAAGACCGCGTCGTTTCCCGGCAGCGGCTATCTGAACCTGACGTCGAGCGGTGTCGAGGCCGTGCTCTTCAACACGCTCGGTCTCGATGGCACGCCCGCGACGGTCTTCGTGCACGGCATCACGGTTGGCTCGACGGTGGAGACCGGCTATGCGATGCCCGTGCTCGAGCCGAAGCTCGATCTCGGCGAGAACATCGGTGTGTTGCTGCCGTTCTCGATGGAGCTCGTGTCGGCGGGCAATCTCGTTCGGGCGATTCCACTCGCGAACTTCCTCGACACCGCGCTCTCGACCGGCGTCACGGTCGGCAGCGCGTTCAACCTCGGCCATGCGGCGACGAGTGAACAGCTGTATGCGGGCTGGCACGTGACGGCCCTCTCGACCGGCCTCGCGGCGTCCATCAGCGCGATCGTCGAGGCGGCCAGCTCGAGTGGGTTCGGCACCGCGTCGACGCGCATCTCGTTCAGCGCGCTCACGTGCAAGGCCGGCGTCTGGGCTACACCGATCACACCGAACGCGTTGTCGACTGACCAGCCGTGGTATCGCACGCGCATCACGCAATCGACCGGTTCATCGACGGGGGCCGCCAGCAACGGTCTCTTGTGGATGGCCATTCAGTAGGGGAGTGCTGCTATGAGTCTTGTTGCTACCAACGCCTCGTTCCAGGTCAACAACAAGGAACTCGCGTCTTACATCACGGACATCACGCCGAACTACGGCTCGGAGTCCCAGGACGCGACGACCATGGGTCAGACCACGCGCATCAACAAGGGTGGGCTGAAGACGTGGAGCTACGACGTCAACTTCTTCTGGGAACAGACGACGGCCGGTCCGGAAGCCGTGCTGTTCTCCCTCGTGGGCACGACGTCGTGCGTTGAGCACCGCAACGTCAATGCCTGCACGACCGTGAGCAACCCCAGCTACTCGGGTGTGGCCACGCTCGAAAGCTGGAACGTCGGCGCGAAGATCGGCTCGATGCTGACCGCGACGGCGAAGTTCGTGAGCGCCGGCACACTGGGCCGCGCGTCCTCGAGCTAGGCGATGGTCATTCGTGGTACGGGCGGCGTCCTCGCGACGCCGCTCGGTCAACAGATCGCGTCCGTGCTCGAGTGGACGCTCACGCGCGACGGCGCCGCCGTCGTCTTCGCGTGCACGGTCACGCTCAGTCACATTCAGCGGTTCTGGTGGACGCAGGCCACGCACGGCCGGGTGTCGCTGTCGGTGCATGAGCGCACCTGGCACTGGCGCAACGTGCCGTTACCAGAGCGCGCGGCCGAGACCACGAGCCTGACGCTCACACTCACCGATCACCCAATCGTCACGTAAGTCGAGGAGGCCCCCATGGACATGACTGCCAGCACAGAAACGGAAACGCTCCACCCATTCGACGATGCACCGGATGTGTGGATCTCGGTCAAACACGAACTCAACGCCGGCGAAGACCGCGAGCTGATGTTCTCGGCCCTGGTGCGCACGTCGCGGCCGATCAAAGGCGACGGACAGCTCGGCGACGAGATTGGCTACTCCGTCGATACGGATCGCGCCGCCTTCACAAAGGCGACGTTGTATCTCGTCGACTGGAACGTCCCGGGCCCCAGCGGCAAACCGATCGACATCTCGAGCAAGGCGGCGAAGGTGAGTGGGCTGAAGGCGCTCAAGCCCGAACGGTTCACGCTGATCGAGCGTGCGATCGACGTCTTCCTCGATGACCTCGCAAAAAAAAAGAGGCCATCGCAGTCGAGTGGCTCGAGCGCACCAAAGGAGCCCTGAGAGTGTGCAAATTCATGGGTTGGAGCTGGGACGCGTACGTCCACACCCCGTGCTCGGTGGTGACGGCCGCGGTCGCGCTCTATCAGGACGAGGCGCGCGCCCAGCAGCAGGCGATCGCCAAGGCGAAATCGGTGGCACGCAGACGGTGACACGATGGCGCTAAACGTCGGCGAACTCGAAGCGGTCCTGCGGTTGAAGGACGAGTTCTCGACCCGGCTCGCCAAGGCGGAGGCGCAGCTCGACTCGTTGAACAAGTCGATCGACGGACCGAACAAGTCCTTTGCCGGTATGGCGTCGACGATCGCCACCGTCGGCCGAGCACTGGGCGTCGTCGTCTCAGCGGGCGCGCTGGTTCAGCTCGGTGTGCAGATCACGGACGATGCCGCGCGCGCACAGGACCTCGCCGAGCAGCTGCAGGTCAATGTGGAGTGGCTGCTGCGGGTGGGCGCCGCGGCGAAGGCCGGCGGTGGGTCAATCGCCGATGCTGGCACGTCGATCACGTTCATGCAGAAAGCGCTGGCCGGTGGCGATGCCGGCGTTGTCCAGGCGCTGGCCGATATGAACTTGTCGCTCGATCAGCTGCAGGCCAGCGACCCGCAAACCGCGTTCATGGCCATCGTGACGGCGGCGCAACAGATTCCGAGCCCGATCCGACAGACGGATGCGGCATTGGCGCTGCTCGGGCGCAATGGTGTCGTGTTCCTCTCTGCCATTCGAAAGGGTTTCGAAGACGTCACACAGGCCGCGACCGTGATGCCAACAGCGGCCACGGCGGCGCTTGATCAGCTTTCGAAAGGCCTCGAAGCGGCGGGCACCAAGAGCAAACAGATCCTGGGCGAGATGATCGCTGGCTGGGTGCTGCTCTACGACAAGATCACCGGCACGGATCCATTCGCCGCACAGTTGGGATCGATGGCGATGGCCGGCGAAGGCTGGCGCCAGTACGACGGCACCATCCGACAGTCCGCCAAGCTCACTGAGGAATCGCTGTCGCTGATTCGGAAGGCAACGACGGAACTGGAAGTCGTTTTTGCCAGCGCGGCAAAGGATGGCTTCACGGCGGCCAAAGCCGCGGCGGAAATGCGCCATGAAATGGAGCTCAAGGACATCGAGGCCTCCGTGCTCTCGGCGTCTGATCGCACCGCGCGCCTCCTGCTCGAAGAGAAGCGGTATTCGACCGAGCTCTACAAGATCAAGACGGACAGCGCGCGCGCGGTGCGCGATCTGCAGGAGCAGGTCGGCCTCGTCATGGTGCAGCGGCAGGGCCAACTACTGCAGGCCCAGCTGGCGCTCGAGTTGTCGCAGGCGGCGCTCTCGCGCGGCACGGCCGAATCGATCGCCGCGGCGAAGGCGGCGATTACGGTCAAGTACGCGGGTGACGAGTACAACGCCAAGGTGCGATCGCTCGACGCGCTCGAGCAGTTGGAGGCGATCCGCGCCGATCGTGAGATCGCCGATGCCAAAGACAAGGCGGCGGCACTCCTCGCCATTCACGAAGACTACGAGCAGCAGCGCCAGCTGTTGGCCATTCAGTCCGCGACCGAACTGAACAACCAGGTCGAGCAGCTCGAGGCTGCGCACATCGCGCGCATGGCCGCGCTCGGCAGCACGTCGACGGCATGGACCGCGCCGTCCAATCTCTCGCCGGCCGAACAAGCCGCCACGATTCAGCACAATGCCGCACTCGGCGGGCTGCAGGGCGCGCAGAAACAGGCGCTCGCGCTGGGCGACACGGAGCAGGCCCAGCGCCTGCAGCAGTTGATCGATGAAGAAATGAACATCTTCGTCGCGGCCATGCATGAGGCCGGCGCCGCCACCAACACGCTCACCCCGGCCGTGGCCGGCGCCACGACCGCGATGGGTGGGGCCCAGTCGGCCGCCACGCAGATGGCCACCGCGCTCCAGCTCACCACGGCGGCGCTCAATCGTCCCAAGGCTGGCGATTCGGTCGCTCCGTGGCCCACAAGCGGCAATGTCGTCCTCGATACGAGCGGCGCGCACGGGTTTCACTCGAAGATCAGCGACCCGATTGGCGCGCTAACCCCGTACGCCAATGGCGGCCCCGTGCCGTCCGATGGTCCGATCTTCGCGCACGCCGGCGAGATCGTCGTCCCACGAAACGGCATGCTGGTCTCGGAAGGTGGCGGCGGAAGCACGACCGTGAGCGTATCGATGGCCGGCGTGCTGCTGTCGAGCGATCCGATGGCGCGCATGGCACTGGAAGAGGCCGTCAGCGCCGCGGTCATGGATGCCCTCAAGGCCACGCGGAAGTTGGGCAACAACTGATGGCCGTCATCCAAGATTCGCTGCTGTCGGTGGGGCGCCTGGGTGCGACCCGGCTCGGGTGCATCACGCCGCGCTGCCCGATTACGATCGCAGGCACGCGGGTCGACAGCTACGTGCGGACCGGATCCGTGCAGATCCGCAGCAGCCGGGGCAGCACACCCTCAAGCGCGACGTTGCGCATCGCGCGCGGCGGCGGGGCGCCCACGGTGACCGAGGGACAGCCGATCGTCATCGGATTCGGCACGCTTGCCAATCCCATGTTCGGCGGCATCGTGCGCCGCGTCAGCCTGGTCATGGAAGGCGGCTTGATGGCGCAGCAGGCCTCCAACCTCGAATGCCAGGACGAGACGTGGTTTCTTGATCGGCGCAAGGTCTACGGGCACTGGAAGAACGTCGCTATCGAGACGGTCGTGGCCGAAGTCCTCAGCACGTACGCGCCAGACTTCACGGCCGCCTACGTGGAGACCGGACTCGGCACTGTCGTCGACTACACGGCCGTCGGCATGCCGGTGACGCAGGTGCTCACGGATCTGGCCAACCTGGCCCCGGGCACGCAGTGGTTCACGCAGCATCCGCTGAAGGTCTACTTCTACGCGACCGCCCCGTCGTCGATCACGATGCCGGAGACGGTCACCGAGAACAACACGCTCACCGGCAGCCTGACGCACTCCACGGATCTCTCGCAGGTCCGCACGCGCGTGCGCGTGATCGGTGCCAACACGCGCATCACGGAGGACGCGGCCGTCGGCGCGACGATTCTCTCGGTCGACGACATTAGCGCGTTCAGCGCCTCCGGTGGCTCGTGCATCACCGACGACGGGCAGGTGCTGACCTACACGGCCGCGGAAGCGCTCGCGCCGCCGTCTGCGCCGTCGCTGGCTACGCGCACCGGCGGCTTGTGCAACGCCGTAGGGATCACGCGCTCGAGCAGTACGGCCACTGCCACGGTAGGCGGTGGCGCCGTCGCCGTCTCGTCGATCTTTCGATCAGGGGCGACGGCCACGGTCACGATCATCAACCATCGCTATATCTCCGGACAGACGGTCACGATCGCGGGCGCAAACGAGTCGGAATACAACGGCGCATTCGTCGTCACGGTGACGGGGGCCAACACGTTCACCATCACCGTGTCAGGCACGCCATCGTCGCCAGCCAGCGGCACCATCACGTCGACGCTGCACCACAAGTACAGCACCGGGGACCTGGTGACGGTGAGCGGTGCGAGCCAGAGCGAATACAACGGCACCGTCACGATCACGGTCACCGGCGTCGGCACCTTTACCTACACCGTTGCCGGCACGCCGGCATCGCCCGCCACCGGCACGATCACGTCCTTCGTCGACGTCAGCGGCCAAATTGATCCGGGCGTCTACCTCACGAAGGCGACATTTGTCTCAGCCGACGGCGAGACGCTCGCGTCGAGTGCGTCGTCGTCGGTGACGATTACGGCCGTGGCCACCGCCGGCGCGCCCACGCCGTCGGTGTCGTCGAGCACGGGGCTGCTCGGCATCGGCACGGGATCGGCCGGGTATCAGTACAAGATCGCTCACCAGACATCCGCCGGCGAAACGCAGGCGGGCACGGCATCGGGGACGGCCACGATCTCGGTCGTGACGGCGCCGGGATCCGGCATGGCTGCGGCGCCGGCCGCCGGAGGATCGCTCACACTGCTGGCCACCTACTACTACGCGGTGACGTTTGTGACGGCGTCGGGGGAAACGACGGCGTTCACCGGTGTGCAGCTGACGCTGACGGGTTCGAACCAGTCCGGATCGCTCACGGGGATTCCGACATCCGGCGACGGGCGCGTGACCAGCCGACGGATCTATCGCACAACGTCGAATCCCGTCGGCGGCGCGTTGGGGCCCTACTACCTGGTCACCACGATCGCCAACAACTCGGCCACGACCTACACGGACACGACCGCAAACGCGTCACTCGGCGCGATCGCCGACTTTGGCACAAACACCACCGGATGGGGACAGATCTCGCTCTCAGCGATTCCGGTGTCATCGGATCCGCGCGTCGTCGCGCGCGTGATCTATCGCACGGCGGCCAACGGTTCAGTCTTCAAGCGCTTGGCCACGATCAGCGATAACACGACGACGACCTACACGGACAACATTGCCGACAGCAGCCTTGGGCAGGATGCGTCGACCGTCGATCTGTCCGGTGGCGCGCAGCTGCGCGTGACCTCGATCGCCGTCTCAAGCGATCCACGCGTGACGCAACGCAAGGTGTACCGCACGAAAGCCGGCGGCACCGTCTACTTCCTCGTCGGCACCATCCCCGACAACACGACCGACTACTTCATCGACAACACGGCGGATGCATCACTCTCGCCGACGGTCGAGCCCAGTCGCGCAAGCATCGTCGGCCTGACCGGCATTCCGTCGAGCTCCGACGGCTCCATCACGCGCGCGCTGACCAAGGGCGCGACGATCAGCATCACCGTGCTCCGTAACGATGCGGCCGCACAGGCCGCCCTGGCGGCGCTTGAAGGTGGAGACGGCATTCACGATCACAAGATCCAAGATTCGTCGCTGGCCTCCGTGAGCGCGCTGGAGGCGGTAGGCGATGCCGATCTGGAGAAGTTTGGGAGCGCCACCGTCTCCGTCGGCTATCAGACGCGCGATCGCTTCACGTTTGCCGGGCGCGCCGTGACGCTCAACTTCTCATCGCCGATCAGCGTGACCGGCGTGTACCTCGGGCAGGACGTCACCATTTCCGATCTTGAACTGGTCGGTCAGACCCGCCGGCGGGATCTCTGGCCGCGACGCACGGTCTCGGCGGCGACTACCCGATTCACCTTGAACGATCTGTTGCGCCAGGTGGCGCTCCGCTAGGAGAAACCGACCCATGGCCGCCTCAACCATCAATCGCACATATGTCGGACGGGACGACGACGGGACCGGCGCTTACGGCACGATGGTCGACGTCGCCTACATTGGACTGGCGATCTACGACCAGATCGACGCGCTGTTCACGAGCTTCGGTGAGCACAACTACAGCGGAGGTGGCACCGGGGCCAACTCGTTTAGCATTCGCAACACCACCGCCGGCACGAGCAACCGCGCGGAGATGTGGCTCGGCACGGATGAATCCCCGTATGTCGGCACGTGGACGGCTTACTCGAGCACCTACACCACCTCGGGGGCAAACTTTCAGTCCGGCGTCAAGCTGTCCGCGGACTTCGATGGCGGCTTGTCGCTCGTGGCTTCGCACGCCAGCGGCGATGTGCGGATCTACTCGCGCAACAAGCTGATTGCGACGTTCGCCGACGAGCAGGCCACGTACGTCAAGGACAGCTACGGCGCCAACGCGATTTACAACAACGACACCAATCCCGTGTTCATCGAGTTCTACCGCACGAGCCACACAGCGCGCGGGAACGTGGGGGTGCTCGGCACACCCGAGATGAACGTGTCGTTCAACATGGACTACAGCGACAACAGTCACAAGTTCTACGACTCGTCGCTCAATGCGTTCTGGATCGCCCTCGGCGATCTCGGCATGACGCTGCAGTTCGCGCCCGCCGGCGCGTCTGGCGATATCTGGACTACGGCCGGCAACGCATTCTTGAACGTCTCAGCCACCGGTACGCTGTCCGTGGCAGAGAACGTCGGTGTCCTGTCGGGCAGGCGTTTCTCGCTCGATGGCACGCGCGCGGCGCCGCAGGATGCGCCCTCGTTCTCTGGATCTGATACCTACATCATCGAATCAGTCGGCAACACGATGAGCTTCTTCGCCGGCGGCGTCGAGTCGAAGCTCGTGAGCGGCGTGCTCACCGTCGGCGGCGCCGGCACGCACACGTTCTCCGCGGGCGCGACGGGCGGCAACATCTTGGCCCTCCGGAACACGACCTCGGGCACGGGCAACTATAGCCAGATCTGGCTCGGCACGAACGAAGCCGCATTCGTCGGTGTCTTCTCGGCGTTCTCGAGCGCGTTCACGACGTCGGGCCCCAGCGTGGCCAGCGGTGTGCGCGTGTCGGCCGACTACGCCGGCGGACTGTCCTTGTCCGCCACACACGCATCCGGAGCGATTCGCTTCTATGCGAACGGCACGACGTTGCGCGGGCAGATCAATGCCGGCTGGGAGATCGGTGCGCCGACGGGCGGCGACAAAGGGGCCGGCACCATCAACGCCGCGGGCGACATCTACAAGAACAACTCGGCCTACACGAATCCGGACTATGTCTTCGAGCACTACTACACGGGCGCCATCGAGCGTTTCGCACAGAACGAGGGCGCGTCGGAGTATGGCGGACTGCTGCCGCTCACGGAGCTCGAAGCCTACGTGCGCACGCACTTCCGATTCCCGATGATCTCGGATCGGCCTATGGGCGCGTTCGCGCGCGCCGACATCACGCTGCTGCTGGCCGAGCAGCTCGCCCTGTATTTGTTTGATCACGAACGACGGCTCTCCATGGTGGAGCAGCCGGCTACTGCGGCGTAGGACGCCGTTGGAGACCCCCATGTCGAAGAACACGATGCACCGCCTGACATTTGCCACCACCGACGACGCGACCGCCCAGCTGTTCCGGACGCTCTATGAAGGCTTCGTCCTGGGCGGCGCCGCCATCATGGCGCGCATGGTCAACAACCGACAGGAACCGAATTTCGAAGAGCGCCGCGCGGAAGCCCGCGTTCTGCGCCAGCTGAAGGCGATCGGCGTGCCGGTGACCGATGAGGCCGGACGGGCCATCAGCTTTCGGCAGACCGGCGCACCGGTCTACACCCTCGCCCCCAACGGACCGCACGTGCTCGAGCTCGGCACACCGGAGTACACGAAGTTGAAGGAGTTCATCCGCGCGACCCCGTGGGATACGGGCCGCATGGATGCCGTCGAGGACATGGTCGATTTTGTGCTGCGCGCGGAAGAAGTGTCCGCCGCGTAACAGCACACACGCGCGTTGCCCGGGTCGGCACGCGAGCACGCAAGCACCGGTTGGGTCCGTGGGGGTCTCCGCTGGTGGGCGCGAGTGGTCGTGCCGCCCGGGTAGCGATTCATCAAGAAAGGGCAGGGGGATGAACGAAATGGAAGCGCTACATGAACTCTTCAAGACCAAGTTCGAAGCCCTGAATCAGCGCTTTGATGGGCAAGACCGGATCCTTGAGCGAATTGAGGAACAGACCACGAAGACCAACGGGCGCGTGAACACGCTCGAGAAGGTCGTGGCCGGTGTCACCGAGCGAGTGACGGCCATCCTCGATCGGCTGGTTGGACACGATCGCGAGATTCGCGATCTCAAACGGTCCGGACATGCCAGCGCGGCCGCGCCGCCAACGTCCGAGCAGACGACCGGGGAGAACCGGCGGATCACGCAACGGGACGTCTGGTTGGTGATCGGCAGCGTGGGAATCGCGCTGGCCATCATGCAGGCCATCGGCATGATCAAGGCCGTGGCGCGATGAGAACGCCTGACGACATCCGCCGACTACTTGACGATCGCCAGGCGATGATTGCCACGCTCCGCGGCGAGGCGATCGGAGAATCGCTCGATGGTCAGCTCGCGGTGGCGTGCGCGATCCGCAACCGCGTTACCACCGATCTCGGCAACGACGGAAAGCCGGATTGGTGGGGCGAGACCTATCGCGGCGTGGCGCTCGCGCCAGCGCAGTTCTCGTGCTGGTGGGAGATCGATCTGCGCACCCATCAGTTCGTGCCGAACACGGTTCGCACATACACATTCGCGGAAAGCCTGATCGACGGTGCGATCACCGATCCCGCGACGGCCGCCATCGTGAAGCGGCTCGGGTGGATCGTCGACGGCGTCATCAGCGGCGCCGCGCCGGATCTTTCCAATGGCGCCAATCACTACCTCACCACCGCACTGCTCGCGACCGCGCCGCCGAAGTGGGCGATTGGTCGGAAGCCCTGCGCGATCGTCGACCACCACACGTTTTTCAAACTCTGAGGAGGAATCACCACATGAAGCGTTCACTCATCATCGTCTGGTCGCTCGCGCTGGTCGCTTGCGGGATCAAGCTGCCGCCCGTCGTCACGCCGCCGCCCGTGGTCACACCACCGCCGGTCGTGACGCCGCCGCCGACGCCCAACGATCCCACCTGGCCGAAACAGTGCGACGACATTTGGGTGCAGGAACTCTTCCGACACATCGACGACGGCGGCCTGCAGGGCTGCCTGAATCAGTTCAAGGGCGGCGCGACCAGCGAGGACGTCAGGGCCGAGGTGCGGAAGTCTGACGAGTGGAAACAAAAACATCAGCCACCGCCACCGCCCTCACCGAAACCGTGGGAGACGATCACGCTCGAGCAGCTGCGCGCGTGGCGTGGTTCGATCTCGACAACGCTCGCGCCGATGCCGTGCGGGCCGCGGCCTGGCCAGTCGAACAACGTGATGTTCACGGCCGAGTTCGGCTCGAGCTGCTGGTCGGCCGACGATCGCGCGAAAGCGCTCGCCGCGTATTCGTCGCTGCAGTTCGTGCACTGGCCGATCGGCCCCGTCGAGTCGCACGGCTACCACGGGCGCTATCCCGATCAGAACTGGATCGACAACCCGGACGGCTTCGCGGATCTGCTCGAGCAGCTCTGGCGCGCCGGCAAGATCCCGGTGCTCTTCCTACTGCCCGACACTGGCTTCTGCGCCGACGGCCGCGACATCGATCGTGACTGCGTCGAATCGAGGCTGACGCCGTTCTACACGCACCCACGGATTCAGGCGATGGCACGCATTGTCGTGCTCGCGTGGGAGCCCGAGTATCGGTCCGATGACTTCGTGTGGGGGCACCAGTGGATGGCGCGGGTGTTTCCCAACGCGCTGCGCGCGGACCACGAGCCCAGCGGTCACAGCGCACCGTGTCGCGGCTCAGAGCTCGTCGAAGCCGGCGGCACGATCAAGGACGAAGGAGAGTGCTGGAAGCGCATCGCCCAGTACATCCACATCTATCTGCAGCAGGAGACGTGGACGTTCGACGGCAGTGCCGTCGCTGAAGGGCGCACGCCACTGCAGCAGTTTCTCTACGACCTCTGGGACAGCGGCCGTCGGCTGACAGACGGCTACGCGGGCTGGCCGACGGTCGGCGCCGCCGGGCGCCCGATCGATCTCGTCGCGTTCGAGTACGGCTCGTACCACGTCACGAACAACCCGAGCCTGGCGGCGACGTCGGACGCGTGGGGCGATGCAGCCATCTCGGCCGAACCGTTCCGCGATCCACTCACCGGATCAACCGTCGACGCCGCGCGTTATGTCGTCGGCTACGGCGACGGCGGCACCAAAACGCCGCGGCCGCTCGTTCGCACGTTCTCACTCCTGACCTCCACCACGCACCAGCCCAGCTACTCGTTCACTTTCGCGCAGAGGTAACCCATGTCCAGAGATTCGCTCGTCTTTCATCCCCTTGTTCAGATCATCGCCGCGCTGGCCGCGCTGGCGGCACTCACGATCGCGACTGACCCGGCCGGGCCGGCCTCGTACGGATTGTCCGAGGTGTCCGTGAAATGGCTCGGCCTGATCGGCATCCTCGCCTCGCAGCTCGGCCGGTTCGGCAACTCACCGTTTCCGGGCGAGAAGGATCCGACGAAGGTCGACAGCTCGCGGCTGCCGTTGCTCGTGCTCGCGGCCGCCATCGGCGCCGGCGCGCTCGTGCTGACCGGATGCGCTTCGCAGCGATCGCCGGTGACGCTGCCGACGCAGGCGGCCACGGTGGTCCAGTCGGCCGACGCCAAGCTGCGATCGACGGCAGATCACGCGCTCGGGATTCTCGATGCCGCCGGCGCGCTGCTCGACCAGGTCATCACCGCCGAGAAGAAGGTCGAGGTGCTGATGTCGCCGAAGATGCGCACGGACGCGCGCGCGGCGATGAATGCCGTCAACGACTCGATCGAGAACGCCGCCAAGCTCATCAAGGTCGGCGTGCGCACCGAGGCCGCGCTCAAGGCCGCGATCGATCCTGTGATCGCGGCGGCGCGCCAGTTGTCGACCCTCGTGGCCACGCTGCCGGCGCCGTCGCAAAGCCGATCAGGTTTCGGTGCACTCGTCGAAAGCCTGCTCGGCGCAGTCCTACAGATCACCTTCGGCGCATTCGGCGGCGAACCTCTCACGCAAGGAGCACAGTAGCCATGGACGCACAGAAGCTCATTGAAGCGGCGAAACTGATCGCCGGACTCGCAGGCCTTCTGCATGGCGACGACGTCGCGAAGGTGACGGCGGCCACGCGCAAGCTCACCGCGGCGGTGTCGGCCGATCTCAAGGACGGATCAGAGATCACCGAGCAGCAGCTGCTCGAGCACGCGGACAAGATCATCGCCGACGCGCAGGCGCGCCGGCAGCGGATCAACCAAGACTAGTTTGAACAGTTTCGCGCGGTCCGGTTTTGACCTCTGGGGACGCTGAGCCAAAACAGCGATGGGGCACCGGGCCGCGCGATTGTCTACTTGTGCCAGTTCTTCGGGGCCGAGTACTCCATCGGCCAGCCAGTGTTCGCGCGTCGTGTTTGCTTGATCGGCACGCCCGCATCCACCAGCGCGTCAATGATGCGCCGGACGCTCCGCTCGTGCATACCTAGCAGCTCGGCCAGCTCCGCGCGCGTGCGCGGCTCTTGCGCGATGGCACGACAGAGCGTGAGAGCGTGGACGATGACGCGATAGCGCGCGTCACTGTCCGCCGTGTCTCGGTTGGTGACAGTTGGTGGGAAGCGACTTACTTTTCGTGTGGCCGACGATGGGGGACCGGGCCGCGCGGATCTATCCATTCCGCCGTGGCGGCCGGGGGCACTTCGCCACAATAAACGACTCGCGCGAATCTCCCATGGCCGTGGTGTCGTGCGTTGCGTGCCCCTGCAGATTATCCTCGCGCACGACGGCACCGCAGTTCGGGCACGACTGCGACTCTGCTGGATCAAGGCGCGGAAACTCCATTGCGATGGTCTGGCGCAGTAGGCTCATGGGTTCGGTGGATCAGTTCGAATTGAAGTCTAGAAAAGGGTGCGACCGCGGCGCGAGCAGCGAAGAGCGCGGCTCACAATGGAACTTCAAAATGATTGGAGCGCCGATCATCGCACCAGCCATCAGACGCTCGTCGAGATCCTTCGCGACGCGCGCGGCAAGTTCGTGCATCTTGGCCGCTTCTTCCGCTGACGTCTGCGCACCGGCATCAGCGACCATTTCTCGCGTGAACGTGATCTCGGTGAACCTCATGCCCAGAGGATACACCCGCTCACCGGCCCGCGATCAAGCGTGCGTATTCCTGCTCGGCGAGTACGCGCACGTCCGAGTGATCCTCCGCTAGGAACTCGGCGCGCTGACGATCGCTCGCTGCAAGGTGATCGAACGCGCATTCACCGTTGAAGCCTTCACGTGTGTAGCTGAACCCCATCATAAACGCGGCCACGAACTGCTCGCGCGTCGGCGCTCCGGCCACTTTGATCTGCCAGAGCTCCCAGAATGCAGGCTGCATGTCGCGCTCGCCTTGCTCCCAGCGTTGCCACGCGGACAAGGTGACGTAGATCAGGCTTGCGGCTGCCGTCTGCGTGAGACCGGCAGCCTCTCGCGCTGCGCGGACCTTCGCGGCCGTCGGCGCTTTTGGTGCGGGACTGTGCTTACTGCGGTTGGGGTGGTTCATCGCGTGGCCACACATGCTTCGACCGTGCCATCTTCGCGCACAAAATACACTCCGTTTTGATTCGGGTTATAGGCTTCTGCGGCCAATTCGCCAGCCGTGTACTGCTCTGCGGGCTGCAACATGTCAGCCCAATCGAGGCTATCAGACGAGACCAACTCATGTTGCGCCAGCACGTCCAGTTCAGGCGCAATCCCGAGCAGCGCGCACGCGGCCATCCGGTGCGACCCTTCGATCGCCATGTAGTGGTCGCCGCAATCCACAACTCTGATAACCGGTGCGCCCAGGGTTCGCATGTCAGCGACCACCGATTCGAGGCGGGACGCTGAAACAGGGTTGAGTGTGTAGATCGTGCGAATCATTGGTGCTCTCCTTGCCCCTGAAGCCCGAGGCGCGGCGGCTGCGTCAACCGCAACCAATGAACACAGTATAGACAATGGCTGTATTGGCTGTCAAGCGGGGCGAAAAAGAGGCCACAGAAATGGCCACACCGCTCCTATGGCCTGAGCAGGCCCGGGCTGTTGGTGGCTGTAAGTTGTTGATTTGATTGGTGCGGAAAAGAGGACTCGAACCTCCACGACCTTGCGGCCGCCAGCCCCTCAATCGGCTCGGTGATGGCCGTGTAACCTGTTGCACCGGCACGAGTTCACCCCTTCGCGAGCAGTAGACGGCGCTCGCCGTCGCTGTTGGTCTCTGCTGGACGTTCTCCGTCGTTCTGCGTCGATGTGGCCACAGAATTGGTCACACTCCCCGCACGCGTGCGCGGCGCGGTCACGACGTCGATCAGCGGCAGCGCCTGCGACAACGTTTCGGCCGTTTCGATCTCACCGATCGGGTGCAGGTGTGTGTAGGCCATCGTCGTCTCGAAGCGCAGATGGCCCATCGCCTTCTGTCGTTTTTCCGGGCTGACGTTCAACTCGGCCAGCAACGTCGCGGCGGAATGGCGGACGGTGTGGAACGTGATGCCCTGTCGCGTGAAGCGTCCGTACTGCAGGTGTGGCCGCGTGACGGCCGCGCGTTCGACGGCGCCGCGCATCGCGACCTCGAGCCCCTTCACCGGTTTGCCTTGATAGGCGATCACATACTTCGCCAGCGGGCGGCGCTTGCGGTCCGCCTGAAAGATCGCCGCGAGTTGCTTGCTGATCGGTGCCACCATCGGCGCGCCGTCGCCGTGCTGATCCGTCTTGTGATCATCGAGACGAATGTACCGATAGTCCGGATCGATGTGCGTGTCGTAGCGCAGCGAGAGAATATTGCCCTCGCGGAGTTTGGGCGCCAGCATGCCGATCGCGATCGCCAGGCGTAAGTGATAGCTCGCCGCGTTCATGATGGCCAGCAGGTCATCGACGTTGATCACGACTTGTCGGCCGCGCGCGCGATCACGCCACGTGCCCACCATCGGATTGCTGAGGATGCCCGTCTGCAGTCGATACGCCGGGCTCATGGCGAGATGGAACATCCGCGACAGCCACGAGCGGTATTGGTTCTTCGTCTGCGCCGACCAGACGCGTTTGCGCAGAGGCACTTTCGCAAAGCGCTTGCCGGTGCGTGGCGCATCGAGTTTCGTACTGGCAAGCCACTCCTCCCAGCGCAGCAGCCAGCTCGGATCCGCGACGACGTCGGTCAACCGCAGATCGTGATACGGCCGCGTCGGATCCGGCGCCTCGCCGGCCGGACGTGCACCCCAGAATCGCAGACCGACGCGCGTCAGATCCTTGATCCGATCAGGCGCCTTCACCTTGGCCGCGGCATCGAGATAGTAGATCTCGGCCCAGTCCTGAAAGCGCGGGCCTTCGCCCGGGCGTTCCGTCTCGATGCCGGCGGCGAGTCGACGGACACGACGCTTCACGTCGGCCTCGAAGGCCTCCGCGTCGCGCTTCGACATCTGGCCCGTTGTGCCGCGGTAGCGCGTGCCCTGATAGACGAACTTGTAGTGCCAGACGGGGGAGTCTGGTCGACGGATCACGGTCACGGTTGTCGACTCCGCAGCGCGCGATAGAAGCGGCGCATGAACGCCTGGCGCTCGCCCTTGGGAAACCGGCGCAGCGACTCGAACGGAAACACGAGCGCGCCGGTGCGCTGCAGGATCGACGGCTGCTCAAGGCGCGCGCATTCGGCTTGCTCGCCCGTCAGATCCCGATGGCACTGCGGGCACGTCATCGTCGACGCGTCGAGCCGTGTCCGGCACGCCGGACACATCGTCAGTGGTGACATGCTGTCAGATCAACTCGCGGAACCGACGGGCATCAGGACGTGATCGCGATCGTCGCTGAGACGCGCACGATGCGACCGTCCGTCAGCGTGACCGTGATGTAGGTGACGAAGTTGCCGGGCGCAGAGTAGACATGCGATGCCGTCGGCACGCCGAAGCTGTTCGTCTGGCCGTCACCCCAGATCCAGTCGACCGATCGGATCTCGCCCGTGCGCACGACCGCGCCTTCGGTCACCGTGACATTGCAGTTGGAGGGCGCGCCAACCTTGGCGGCGCTGCAGCTGGCCGTCGCGACCAGTGATTCATTGATCGGCGCCGGCTGGGGCGGGGCCGTGACGCGCGCGGTCGCCGTCGACGACGCGGTGCGTCCGGCGGCATCGCGCACGCTGACCGACGCCGCGTAGGTGCCGACCGATCCGTATGTGTAATTGAGTGTGGTCGCCGCCGAGCTCGAGCTGGCGCCGTCACCGAAGGACCAGCCGGTGACGCTGACCGCACCCGATGCGCCAGTCACTGAGAGCGAGAATGTCGTGGCCGTGCCGAGCACGACTGGATTCACGAGCAGCTGCACCGCCAACGGATTCGGCGTCGTCGACGGCGGACCGAGCGCGGCGATGCTGCGCGCAATGCTCGCGGTCGACGCGTTGATCGTCGTCATGCCGACGACGGTCGCGATCGTGCGCGCGATCCCGTCGCTGCCGGTGACAGCGCTGGCCGGCGAGACCGTGCCGTTCGACGTGTTGAACGTGACGAGCTGACCGGCCACGGGCTTGCCAAGCGTGGTGCGCACCTCAGCGGTGACATCAATGCGTGTATCACTGCGCGTTCCGGCCGTCAGGATCAGATCGGCCGCGCGCATGTCTTCGACCACAGGCACCGGATCAGGCGTCGTCGGCATCTTGTAGCCACACGCCATCGAGAGAGACGCGAGAAGAGCGAGCGCGAAACAATAGTTCATCGGTAACCTCAAGCGGCATTCTACCGCCACGGTGGGGCGTGGCGTGATTCGGTGTTGCTTACTACGCTGCCTTTAGCAGTCGGTCAACGACTCTTTCGACGAGCCAGGTGAGGCCTGGCCGCGTTTGAATGAGCAGTTCGACTTTCACGATCAAGGCGTTCGATCTCATCGGCAATGGCATCGGCAATGAGTCCAAGCGCTTCCTTCTTGCCTTCAAACAGAGCTGCCTGTCTCGCGAGTTCGACCAGGCCAGCCGTATCTGCGTCATGGGAGCCTCCAGAGTTACCCTCTGACGCAGAGACTCCCGTACTGGCCTGACGTGGTAGGTCACGCTCTTCGTTGCGTTCGGCAAAAAGATCAGGCACCGTCACTCCGAGAGCGGCGGCGATCTTGCCGAGTTGGCTGACGCTGGGACTGTAGTTCCCCTGCGCCCAGTTTGTGACTGTGTTCGGCTTCACGCCGCATAGCTTGGCGAGTCGAGCCTTGGCACCGCGTTGCTGCAAAGCAATGCGTAGGTTCGCTGTCAGGAGCTGGTCGGCGTTCTCTGGCTTCACGTCGCTCCTGATTGCACCAGAAAATAAGTTCCCATTCCCCGAATATTCACCAGTAAGAAATATTCCCTTGACAGGAATATTCATCTGGTGTGAATATTCACCGCATGGCAACACGAAAGACTCCAACGGTCAAAGAGCAAGTCCGAGACTTCCTCAAGTCCAAGGGCATGACGCAGATTGAGCTGTCGGATCGCCTGGGCATTTCGCAGTCGCACCTGTCCCAGATCCTGAACGGCAAGACGCCGTCGCTCCCCGTCGCGGTGGCCCTCGAAGACATCACCGGCATTGCCCCCCGTCACTTTGCAGGTGCGGCGTAGTGGCCGAGCAGTCGTTCCAGCCGTCGTCGTCGCAGCCTGAGCAGTCGCAGGGCGGCGAGCACATCGTGTCGAGCGCGGATCAGGTGGTGAGCGGTTCGGTTCGTCATGA
>ERZ724522.196-NODE-196-length-39495-cov-6.401547_pt1 | contig 39495 bp, 60 predicted proteins | sample MGYA00376055_ERZ724522 | MGnify/ENA primary metagenome ERZ724522 (study PRJEB28724, sample SAMN07190884) | wastewater metagenome | isolation source: effluent of sewage treatment plant in Hong Hong | place: Hong Kong | collected 2016-03-17 ... | reverse complement strand
TAACCAACGTGCGGTTCCCCGGTGGGCATTTTGAGCTTAGGTTTGTTAAGCCTGAACCGATTGAAAAGCCTGAGGAGAAGGACTAAACGTAAAACTAAGCGGCACGGACGCCGCTAGCCTTCTGTGCGTTGTCAATGTGCTTCCCTGCTGTTTCCGCATGCCCAGAAATAACAAAGGCCCCCGAAGGAGCCTTACGACAAGATTTCTCTTGTTCCAGAATCACCCTTACCGCCACTGGCTGACCCTTGCGGGTGGTTGGATGTCATGCCGGTTAAAGCATGTCTGTCGCATCCGCACTGCAAATAAATCCTGCAAAGCTGCTCTATTTCGTTTCTGGTAATTCCTGCGCCGTTCAATATGTCCTGAGCTAACGCCTTTGTCATTTGAGCCATAAGTAATACCCTGAGCTTCGAACCCACAGTGCCGTTACATTATACCATCAATAAGCCATTTTGCAGCCTGTTCTAAATCTCTTGCCACCGCCAATCGGTCTTCTTTTGAATCTTGCAAATCGTTAACAACAAACGACATTCCTTCATGATCGTGTCTGATAACAACCGTATATTGAACCGGATTATTTTTAAGCCTTACCTGGGTTAAATCTACAACTTTGTTACCCATTATCGACAATTCCTAGAGCTTCATCTGCATCAAGCCAATTATTACACTCTGAGCATCTTACGTAATATATGTTTTCTCCTGCATCGTTGTACTCGTAGCCGATATTAAACTTTTGGCACCCACATACGCATAAAAGTGTGTTTCTGGTTATCGGCTGATTAGTGTAGGTATCGTTTAGTTTTTCCTGCAGTATCCACGCCCTAGGCTTTTCATCATCTACTTTATTTTTTTGCTCAAACTTAACTACGTTATTCATGCTGCCATTCCACTATTAGCCTTCTGCGCACTCTCAATCTGCTTTCCTACTAGCTCGGCCTGCTTCAATGCATGACTCGCGTTTGCCTGCTCTGCTTTCACTAAAACATCAATGCGCTGTGTCTCTGCGTTGTAAACGTCAACTTGATAATCAAGCTGCGTTTTCTGCGCCTGGTTCTGCGCCTTCATCTGCTCGGCCATAGCCAGCGCCATGTTCGGGTCTGGCTGACTTTGCGCCTGCTGGGCTTCGGCAAGTATAGCTTTGTCTTCCTCGGTCTCAGGGTCGCGAACGCCATCAAGTAAAAGCTGCTTAAGGGCGAATTTCTTAATGTCGCTGAAGTTGCTTGAGTCGGTCAATGTGAAGTACTTAAACAGCAACATGCGATATTCAGGTGTGCCGGGCGGAACGCTAGTGCGCATAGCTGCAATCTCTTGGCGCTCTTGTTGGCGCTGCGATCCAAAGGCCTGTGATAGCTCAACAGTAACATCAAAGGTCGCGGTGCTGAGGTCGTTTAGCACTTCCTCCTTGCCTGTCTCGAGGTTGTAGCGAGTGCGGTTAACCCAAACCTCTTCGGTTTTCCCGTCTTTGCTAGTTCCTACCACTTGGCGCTCAATGCCGTAAACAGCCGGAGCCATGCCCATCCATATTTCAGCGTCGCGGCGCAATGCGTTCTTGGCGCCTCGACGAAATATAATGCTGTTCTCATCCAGCATTGCCCGGATTTCAGATATGGCATTGCCCGACAGTGAAACGTCGCTGATTGAGTTAGGCGCTGCTGATTGGGCTGCGTCCTGGATTGTTTCGTTAGTTAGGCCGATGGCTTGAATTAATGCAGGAGGTAACTCAGGCGGAGGAGTAACGGCAACAGGCCCAATTGGCAAATCTGTGTCGTCGTCAGCCTTACGGTTTTGATAACGGAACGGCAAGTTGCTATCTGCTCCGTTTTCCTCATACATCCATTGATAGCCAGCAATCTGCTCGGGGAAATACGTAGGAATTGATCGAGGCGAATTGATCGCAATATCGGCCATGTAACTGTATAACGTATTGCGCAGCATGGCCTGGTCTTTAACGCCACGGGTTATGCCTTCATAGTGTTCTACCCCGTTGACGAATGCGCGCTCACCGTAGGCAACCACGACCGGCAAATTAGGGCCAGCAACGTCTTCCTCGGCTAGAATCTCTTTGCTAGTCCAGGTGATTTTTCGGACTTTATCGACCTCAATCTTGCGGCTGTCGAACTGGGTTTTGCCCTCTTCCGCTAGCTGCTCGGCAAATTTCTTGGCCTCTGCCTTTTCATAAGCGAATATTTGCCCGCTGTCGTCTTGGAAGAACAGAACGGTGACTTTCTCGCGGAACTTGTAATACGACTCAACCACATAGCGATCGGCAGACTCATAAGTAACCTGGTTTTTGCCGCGCTCTGGGGCTATTTCAGCGTAGCCGCCTTCTGAGTCTTCATTGCTATCTTCTTCCTCGTCTTCGCCGGTTAGTTCTTCTTTTAGCTCCTCGAATCCCTCCTCGCTGTAGCCGGTAACGATGTGCACACGCTTAGCGTCGGACTTGTCCTGTAACTTGGCGCACTCGTCCCAAAACACTCTGGCGTTAAACTCATGGATAGGAACGCGCTCTAGCACCTGGTTGCGGTCGCCCATGCGGTTAGATTCCCACCGGTTAACCCATCTCCAGCCGCCGATACCGCATGGCACCTGCTCCATGGTCGCGTTTTCGTATGCCTCAATTGATATGTTGCGAGTAATGTCGGTACGATAGAGCTTATCGGCTAACTCAGATAGCTCAGGCGGTGTGCCATGGCGAGGGGCGAAGTCGGCTTGCACCTCTTGGCTGATTAGGTCGGCAATGATCTTGCGCCCGGCCTTCTTGATGTTGTCAAACTGGCCTTGGAATTTTAGCGGAATCTGATTGCGCCACTCATCGGTGTAATGGCTGATCATGTAAAAATACATGAGGTCTTGGGCTTCCTGCCTAGTGTCGCAGTTATGCTTTTTGTCAGCTTCGAAATCTTCTAGCAGGTCTTCTAGCTCAATCGTTTTCACATTCTCAACCTTTGAATGGGTTTGGGCATAACTACGCTTTTAACTGTTGGCACTTCTGGCACATCGAATGCGCCCACAAGCGAATCGAACATGTTGGGCGACTTAATCTTGTATTTGGCCTTCATTTCAGCCTTTGGCATGATCTGAATTTCGCCCGGATTGCCGTTAGCTTTCTGAGGTATTTTACACGCTTCGGAGCGCAAAACCCCTATATCCTTGATAGTGGAGCGAAAACTAATCAGCTTTGCAGGGTCAATGTACTCATTGAATGTAACCGCTCGCCAGGTGTAATAAATACGGTCTCTAACACCCCAGATTCGTTGGCTGCGGCGATTCGGAAACAGGTCTTTGTTCTTGACCGGGTTTCGGATTGGCATACCGTTATTTTCAAACGAGTAAATTCCTTCGGGCTTGTCTACCGCATTGCTTCCCCTGTATGGGTGTATCTGTATTTTCAGCCCAGCTAATTGCTGTGCGACCTCATTTCGCAACGTCCAGCCGAAGCCGTCAGCGTCCCATATAAAATGGTCTGCTTTCCACTCGCGGCAAATATCAGCCGCCCATTTAATGCAGGTGAACGCATCCCCCTCATGGTTTTCTAAGCACTCAAGAATTACCGAACCCTGGCGAATGGTTAAACCCTTGGCGTCTTTGCCATCATCGCTAGGATCAAGCGAAACGATAATAGATCCTTTTGGCTCAAAACCCTTTTTAATATCTGCGTCAATACAGGCGTTGAACCATTCCTGGCTAATGATTGAGTTTTCTACCTCATCCATATACCCACCCTCCCAAATGTGCTCGTACATCGCGGGCGATAGGTTGGCAAGGTCATGCTGGCGCTCACCCTCTAACCCGCTGAGTCCGTACCATGGGTTATCGTCGTAATTCATCATCACGATTAGGTGCAGCTCGTCCTCATAAAACCCATCGCGTCGCAGGTCATCCAGGTACGGGTTTATAAACCGCTTACTGAATGGGTCGTTAGCCGATTTGGGGTTGGCAATGAAGAACATCTGCACCCCGGCAAGATCGTCCTCTTCGGTGTCATTCATGGCCGCTAGGATTTCAGCAGGCGTTCCAAACTTGGCCTTGTTCCTAGCTGTTGGGGTTAGCGTCTTAATTGACCTGTCGCTTAGGTTGTCCGACTCCTCACAGCAGAATATATCGAACCCGTGCGCTGACTTTACAGAGCTAGGGTTTCGGCTTAATCCGCGGTACTTAATCTCGCCCCCGGTGCTTGAGTAAATGGCCTTCTCCTGCACTTCAAAGCCTTGCATGGACAATCGGCCTATCTCTTCCTCAAGCAGTGAGTGCACAGATTCGGCAATCGACTCTTGGAATTCCCGCATGCACATCACTTTAGCGCCACTATCGCGAACCCGGCTCAATACTATGTCATGAACACCGACCGACTTTGCAGAGCCACGGCCACCAATAACAACCACAAAACGCCTGTTACTGTATAACACTCGCTCAAGCTTTTCGGCCAGGTATATCTCTGGCTTTTCGTCTACCTCTTCCCACGATCCGCCAACTCGCTTTACACATCGCAACAACTCACCACTCGCAGCCACAATGCCAAAAACCGAGGAATAACTCTCCCCGGTTACTTGGCTTAATCGCAGCTCAAGCTTTTCGAGCCGCGCTAGGGACTGGCGGGCGCCCATTAATTAACCGCTGGTTTGAACATTTAAAACGGCATTGATATTTGTAACGGCGTTATCTGCAATTATCGCGTGCCCGTTTTCGTTTGGATGGCTGTTGTCTGTTGTCCACCTGGTACCAAATCTCTCAGGCGTTGCTCCATCACCTACAACCCCCATATCAACAACATTTATGGCTGATGATTTTAAGGCGGATATTTCAACATTATAACGTAAGCGCTCGGCATCTTGAGTTGCCGTCCAGGCTAATGCTGTGTTTGGGCCGTATGTTGTCAGGATGGCATGCTCTTTATATGGCCACAATGACAGCAATGAATCAACTCTAGCCCGCTGTGCCGTGCTTAATGCTTGAGTTGGAGCGCCATCGTTTTGCGACCCCACCATAATTACAGGGATGCCAATAGCGGTTGACGAGTTCATCATTGACAATGCTAGTTTATAACTTGATGTAGTGGTTGCTCCGGCGTAACCATTGTTCACTAGGTCAATCGGCAAACCAGGATTTCGCTCGCGAAGGTTCTTAACCGTCTTCCAAATCCAACCGTTCCCAAAGTTTCCTGAGGAGCCGTTAACCGCTCCGGCCAGCCATGAATCCCCGCACAAACCATTTATAACTAGTCCAGGAGTGTAGGCCTCATACTCAATTGATGTGATAAATGGGCTGGCCCCTAGGTCTGTAGTTGGCTGAAAGTTGGCAGGAACAGCAACGCCGTCAACTGTTCCACGTATGCACTGCCACAAAAACCCACCATGCAGCGCAGTGTTTGCAGCTAGGCAGCGCCACGCTTGAGTGTATACGCCGGTCGAATATGAGTTGCCCGGGCTTGATCCGGTGCCGAGCACCCAGAAGCGCAGCATTACTACGCGCAGGCGGCTGCCATCGGTGTTTTCTACAGTAGGAGCTGTGATCCAATCTGACCATTGGCGACGTTTTAATGTGGCCGATTCTGCGGCTGCTATTTCTACGTTTGATGCGCCTGCCCATGTTATAGCTGTCCACGCCGTTCCGTTGGCAGGGGTAAACCGAGCCTGCCCAGTAGTAGCGCCGAAAGTAGGATCAGCGCCAACACCGTCAGAGGTTGCAATTGCCCCAGACGCGATGCGGAAAGGCGAGCTTGTATTGGCGTTATCAATTGCCACTCTGAACCTCTTTGCATCAGTAGGAATGACAATGGTCATGTGGTAACAAAAATTCGTCGCGGTTGATGCTTGGGCTGTCACGTTCGCATAAATCTGCGAACCCATGTATTTGCTTAGCGGAGTACTCTTAAACAAATAAGGATCAATCGGAGTGCCGCCGACATTTTCAAAATAGGTGATTTGACTTGTAGCCTTAATGGTTAAATCAACTGCCGATGAGTACGGGCCATAACGGCCTTCCCCGCTGAGCACCTGAGGCGAGCCAACGCCAAATATTTCTCCGGTGCCCTCAACATAAAGTGACTTGCCAGCATCAATAGTGATCGTAATTGTGCTGCCCGCGTTTAGTATTGCCATTAGTCTTCTCCTGCCGCGAGCGGCTACTGTTTGTTTAAAATTTCTTCGATCCGCTCAAGGCGGGCCTTAAGGTCTGTCAGCTCTTCAATGTTGAGCATTTTGCTGAGTGCGTCAATCATTATCTGCCCTACGTCCGGGGATATTTCGCCTTCTGCAATAGCATCATAAACCGCGTTGGCTTTCTGTACCGCAGTACCGTCCTTGGGGTAATTAATTTTAATCGGTTCAAGCGTTGCCTTGTAGGCCGGGGCGATTCGCTTGGCGGCAATATCCAAATAAATCCCGCCATTTGTCACCGCCTTATAAACTATCCAATCCTCAAAACACTTGAATCCTTCAACCTTGCCTTCATCAAAAACGCGCTGCATTGCCTCGCGCATTTTCTGTGTTCCTGCTATTGGCCCATTGCCTCTTTTGCTGGGCTGATGCTCTGAACTAAATTTGGCCATTTTCTAACCGTGACTTTGCCGTAAAGATACGGATGTTACTTTATAACATTACTTTGAGTTTGTCGGGTATAAACCCCGTGATTTTTGAGACTGACGCGATAATTAACTATGTTTACGCGCCAAATCGTTTACTTTTTAGCCTTTGACTTGCCAGCTTTTGACAGCGCGATAGCCACCGCTTGCCTCTGCGGCTTTTTTTCTTTCATGAGCGTCTTTATGTTGGCGCTGATGGTCTTGTCTGAACTACCTTTCTTTAGTGGCATTAGTTTACCCCTTTTACTTTCTCAACTGTACGCATTACGCCAAGGCCCAAAAGCCCTAGCAAGATAGTTGTTAGCTCGTCCATCTGCAAAACTGGGAAGCCGCCTGAGTATTTGAAGCAAACCTGGGCAACGAATCGCATAAACGGCTCTACTAGGAACTGATAGCCTAGGGCGCTGCCGCAAATCCAGCCAATATAGGGCCTCCATCCTGCTACGAACCGGTCTGAGCTAGCCGCCTCAACCTTGTTAATTTCTATCTGCCCAAGCATTAGCTGCACATGGGCGTTTAGCTGAGCCATGTCTCCAGTCTGCTTTAGCTTTTCCAGCTCTAGCAACTGAGAGGCGCGAGCGGATGGGTCAGGCCAGATTTTCTCAATCGCCACTTTGCCCAGGTCGAATAGGGCGCTTAATGGGTCAAAGCTCATGGGTAAACGCTCTCAGGCAATTCAAAGTGTGGGCCGTCTATAAAAACTATAGGTCTCTTCCCCTTAGCGATTAACTGTGCTTTTTTGCGCTCGACGTATTCAGCAACTAATTGCTCTACCGGCTCAGTAGTATCGGTTAGGATTAAATCCCAGCACCCTCCCCAGCGTTGCGGAATGCCTAATTCTTTACCGGATGTGCGCATTGCCTCGGCAATCGGATAGATTAACGTCCATTCCCAGCGCAGCTTTCCGTTTAGATATGGCACCAGGTCAACAGCATGGCCGGTTATGTGGCGGGAGTTCATGGTTTTAGAAGCGCCAGTAGCAACCATGCGTTCCTGCTCTTGCCTTGTGCGCAGCCCGTCGTGAACGGTGAAGTCTTGCGAGGTTATTTCGATTGCCCGGTGAACTACTTTTTGCAGGTCGATTTGAACGCCTTGTAGTTCTCGAATTGATCCGGCGCCTAGATTATACATTGCGCTTGCCCTTTTTGCGTGGTCGCTTGAGCCATTCTCGGCACCCGGAAGCGATCTTTTGAATGCCAATAATCAGGTTTGTAATGACTAGAAGGAAGCTGGCAACGGCCATAACGTCAGCCCAGGAGAATCCGCTAACCGGCCCATGGGTGCCGATGAAATTGATAACCTGGGGAACTGTGGCAGCGGCTTGGCCTATGTCTGTGCTGTAGGCGGTGAGGTATGTGACGGCGCTGGTTGTTGCGGTGATGGTTAGGGCCTTTGAATGCAGGAACCAAGCAAGCAACGACTGATGCACTTCACCTACCCCGCTTAGATTGTCGATATGATTTATACCTTGCATGGAGCCACCTGCATTTCATCGACAACAGCCAGATCGTGATTGCCAAATGCGCTACCACGTATGCTATCGCGGCTACTTCCATGGGGTCTGCTGTCACGTCGGGTACGCCAGGGCAGGGTGCTATATAGCTCGATGAGGAACAAGAAAATCATCAAGGGCTCATACAACGCTGATAGGTCTTTGTCTGCGAAATAATACCCAAGCGCTATGGCTAAATTATATGCGATTGACAGCGATTCACAAATAAGTATGACCTCCAATGTTTTTGCGCTAAGGCAATAGTATAGGGCCAGGCATAGCATTACTGACCATGTAGAGCGTATTCCCAATTCTGCCCATACTGTACTAGCCAAAAACTCAACAGGGGCAAACGCGCTCAAAATCACGAGCAGGAACGGTAGCCACCTCATGACTAGCGCCCTTTGCGGGTTGGGGCTGGCCTAGTTGCCGGGCCGTATGCCGTTTTGGCTGGCGGCTTACCTTTGCCCTTTTCTACGTCTCGTGTTCGCGGCTTGGATGGCTTGGTGATTCGCATTGGCATGGCACTCTTGACAAAGTTAATTTGTGCGATTCTACCACGGATTGAGTTTTTTCAAAATAAATTGCAAAAGCGCTTGCGTTACGTGCAACGCGGCATTATAGTTACATCACACCAACGCAAACAGGGGAGCGCAAAATGAACACTAAAACTTGCAAGCAACTAGCCAAAGACACCAACACCAGCCTTCGCCAACCAGGCTACGCACTGATCCAAATCCGCCGCCTTGCTGACCAATTTGACGCCGGGTTAATCACCTACAGCGAAGCCTTAAACGCCCTTAAAAAATAATCTGGAGCACTAGACATGATCATCAACAAATCAGAAAACATCGGCACAACCTTTATCGGCCTTATCTGCACAGCTTTCCAGTGCAACTTTAGCTCTGTTTTGATTGACCCAGTTATGCAGAGCGCTCAAAACGGATGCGGCACAATTGAAGTTGCTGGCATGGCTTACGATTGGTTTGATCGCGGCGAAAGCATTGAATTCATTGAGGCGCGCTAATGATTACTTTATTCGCAGAAGGCACTAAAACAAGGTTTTTTACCCCTCAGTTTGGTTGCAGTGTTTTCGCTTCAGATAAGAACATGAATCACAAAGGCGGTAAATTCCTTGGAATTGTTTCCAAGATTGACGGCAACCAACTGCACGTAAAATATGGAGACGTAACCAATCTTTACCTATGGAAATTTGCCAACGGCAACAAAAACGAATGGCTTGAGTTTGGGCCATAACTCTTACTAACACAGGAACACATCTATGAACACACCAATGACTTTTAACGAATGGTTTTTAACCTTGTCTAAGGATAAGCAAGACGAACTCATGAACGACAAATGGCGTTTAGCTAGTGAGGCCTTTTACGCTGGCAAACAGATTAATGCTCCAAAAGAGCAAAACTCAACGAGCGGGCTGATATGCCAATCAAATTAAAAATATCTAAAACCCGCACCCAATTTTGGCAACCGTTTGATATTGTACACGTTCAAGCCGGTGATGTTTCATTCGATGCTACACACTGGGTTTATTCGGACCAATCAAATCGAGGAATGCTGCCCAAGATAGTTTTCAGCATGAACAACGTGCAAACAGCAATCCTAACCGGTGAGCTGGCAATTCAATTCGATGAGTGGGAAAACCCATGACCGACAATAAAAACGTAAAACCATTTGGATATTTCCTTCCGGATCAAGGGGGCAATGTTTTTACCAGAAATGAAAGCGATATTCGGATTGCGCGGAGCTTTAACTGGGAAGTTATTCCGCTGTTCTCACAGATTCCTGACGATCATTTTCATGTAAGCGAATTTATAGACTTGTGTAAATCGTTTAGCTCTCGCACTAGTTCAATTTATATCGCTGACGTAGAAGCAGCGCTGCATGGGATTTTAAACAAATGACCGACAACCAAAAACCAAAGCGCAAGCCTGAGAAGCGGGAAACCGCTAAAGCCCGCCTAGAACGATTCAAGGCGTTAAAGCCCGAGGTGCGCGGCATCTACAAGGAGAAGGAGCACCACGCGGCCATCAAGGCCTTTGCAAAATCACTTAAATAACCGGCCTACGGGCCACTGGGGAACAAAATGATACCGATAGACACTGGCCTGGCAGCATGGCTTGTTTTGCTGCGCACCATTACTCTGCTTGCGATTATCTATGCGCTGGCGATTGTTTTTATATGCGAGGTTATACCGAGAGGAAACCGCAAGCCGTTCTTCATTTTCGGCTTTGTGGCTTCCGCGATACTTGCAGCGCTTGTGGAGCGGATTGTATGACACCAGAGCAGCTACAGATGTTTGATTTTAGCCCCAACGCATTGTGGGCGATCCTTGGGTGCGAAGTTGATCGCGCAGCAGTTTCAAAGCTCAAGCCCTGGCGCATTGTTCGGACTGTGACCGACAAAATTGGCCGGGTTGTTTCTTGCCATACTAGCGGCGATGCAGGGTACGAGTACGAGCGCAGCCTTGCTCTTTGGCTTCTGTTAGGCACAGCACAGGACTCAATTCAGGAGGCGCTATGTTCCGAGCATTCATTGTAATCCTAATCGTTTGGGCGGCTTATGTACATGGCCAAAAGCCAGAACCAGTAAAACCAACTGCCGCTGTTGTTGCTGCGGCTAAGCCAGCCAATGAGTGCGGAGAATGGCGATGATAACCGACCTACAGCACCAGCTTATTTTTAAGGGCAACTCGCCTGAGCAGGCTAACCTCGTCATGCTTTCCTACACTGCGCGGATGCCGTGCAAGGAAATCTACGTCAATGGTGAGCTAATGATGCGCCGGTACTTTATGTGCAACCATACTGACGGCTTTGGTGGATTTTGCGGCCAGGAAGTAATTGTACAGCACATGCCGCTGGCAAAAGAGTCTCATTTTCACAACGATCCATTCCATGCGGTGTCTACTGTTTTAGTCGGCAGCATGATTGACGATCATTTGGAAGATGGTTTGCCGGTTCAAAAGGTTATTGGCGCCGGAGACAGTTTGATTATTGATCCAGGATTTATCCACCGCATTAGCTGGGCATCTCCGATCTGCTGGGTGCATTCTGTGCGAGGATCTAGCGGCCTGAATCAGTGGTTTTACTTGGACGGTGAAGAGCGCCGCTATGTTGATACCGTTGGCGCCGACTGGTGGAAGGATTGCAAGCCGCGCAAATAGCGGTTAATATCCTCACATCAGCCGCTGTTCCCCAGTTGCACGATGCCATCCTGATGGCCTACTCAGGAAAAAGCCCAGTCCTAACCGATTGGGCTTTTTTTTGCCTAAATTAAAATAATTGCTTGCGTTGGGCGCAACGCTAATCTATTATTCCTACATGGGCGCTGCATTGGGTGGCGCTGAACTGGGGATAAGATCATGATTACTTTGCAAGCTGTCATTCAAGCATATCCAGCAACAAGAAACACTCTATTATCTAGCTGTGATTTATCAGCGGAAAAAATAGCGTTGGTATACAAACTAGATCAGGCTCTAGAAACAGCAAAAACCATGGCCGGTCACCAGTCGCCTTTTAGCGTTGAAATAACATCTGAAACCATTGATCAAGCAACTGATGAAGCTGAAGAAATGGACGAGAGATTTTCTGAATCATGGTTAAGAACACTCGGGCAATTATCTCTGCTGTTCAATTACTGCGCATAACCAACCTGCCCCGCAAGGGGCATAACACTGGGGATTACACATGCTAATTTCACAATTGCCAACCGCCCGGCTACGCGCCAGGGCTTACGACTACCGCATAGCCGATACAGAAATCTTGGCCGATGCCTTCTTGTTTGAATACACAACTGAAAAGGCGCCTTTTTGGTTAGACTGCATCCGTGGAGAGTTTGACCGGGCCAAGGCAATGCAGCCGCACCTGTTTGAGCCGCTTGAATTGCCGGAACTTACTATTCTAGACGAGAGTGCACTTGATGAATCGCTTGAAATGCTGGAGGGTATATTAAATGCACGATCCTAACCGATACTTCAACTGGAACACGCCTCACCGGTACTGGCAGAACGGATTTGAAGTTACCTGGTACATCATGAACAACATTGCGCCGCCTCTTTCTGAGCGGTTTTTCCCAGTTACCTGCAAATAAAAAAGCCCGCTAAGTGCGGGCAATGGGTCAAATCAAACTAATCAATTCTAACAGGCTAATGTGGTGCTTCCGCATGTCGGCTAGCAGCAGGTTAGCCCTAACCTTCACCTGATTGTGCAACTGCTCACCGCCAAAATTCTGATCGTAGATGTACCGCTCCATGTCTCGGATTTCGGTAAGCAGCGTTGCCGCCTTGCTCTCGTAGTATTCTTTGCTGTGTAGCATGTCATTTACCCAGTTGTTTAATTTTCGCTTTGTAGTGCTCGATGATCCTAAATTGTTTCGATCAATAATTTAATAAACGATTCCTTGCCTGTTATTTTTTCTGGCGATTCAAAGCTAACTCGCTTTACTGTTTTTGATGTGTCGCCAACTAAAACGCCCAATTCAACTAGGCAGTCCTCTAGCATCTTGTAAGTATAGCTGTAGTTTGAAACATCATACGCCCGCTTTCCTTTTCCAAGCATTGGCGTCATCGTTATCTGCACGGGAGCGTTTATATCTGGTATGAACCCAAGCAACTTAACAGCCTTTAACGCTTCCGCCTTGTGCTTTTTTCGCTTCTGCCAGTGTATTCCTGCATAAATTGAGTTTGTTGATGGCCCAATATATGGAATTAGTAGTTCTACGGCCACCATTATCGCCCCCAGTCTTCAATTGCCAGTTGTATTTCTTGCGGGCACTCGTCTTGCGCATTGTACTCGCTGAACTGACGCGACCATATTTCAGATTGCGGCCCGTGAATATCCCTAAATGCTCTGCGGCTCCCGTGTGTAACTATATCGTCGCAATCCTGGCATATGCCAATAACAAACCATGGCCCAATATACGCCCGATTGTGCCTAAAAGTAGATCCTTCACAGTGGTGTGCAATTAGCTGCGAATATTTGCCGCAAGCTGCGCATAGTTCTCGGTGCTTTACCCAAGCAAGATGCCGCATTGCTGCGGCGCTTGGTGCTGGGCTTTGCTTTGTGGCCTTGCGCTGCACTAGCTAGCCGCCCTTAACAACTTAACGCCATTGGCCTGGATGCGTACTATGGTACGCCTGGTGTCAGACGGGTCATGCACTCGCTTGATAGCTTTTAGTCCCTCAAGGGTGTCAAGCATTCGGCTTAACGATGGCCCCTTAACGTCGCATCGCTTGGCTAGCTCAGTGGCGCAAATGTCACCGGCTGAGGCCAACTTAAGAGCAATGAACTGTTCGGGAGTTAACTCGGAATTTAACCGCGCTGAAATCTCATTGCGCAGTGCGTTGCTTAGGGCTTTCGCGGCCATATAGTCATTGATTAGTGTGCTTGTTGCTGTTGCCATATTGGTTCCCCGGTGGTTAGTTAACTTTGTGATTGTTTGCGAGCGTCATGATTGCAGCTTTGTTTTTGTTCCAAAACTCTAACGCATTACCGCTCATTTCCGCTATTTCCGAATCAGTGAATTTTTCCCACGCTGAAATATCGTGTTCTTGGCATCCTATAACCATTTTTGTGTCAATTATTGTTACGTGCCAATTTAAACCTGATATAGCTATTGGGGATTTTGACGCATCGCCGTACACCCACGCATCGCCGGACACCCGCGCATTGCTGTACACCCGCGCATTTCCGTACACCTGCGCATTGCTGTACACCCGCGCATTGCCGTACACCTGCGCATCACCAGACACCCGCGCATTGCCGTACACCCGCGCATTGCCGTACACCCGCGCATCGCCGTACACCCACGCATTTCCGTACACATGCGCATCGCCGGACACCCACGCATTGCCGGACTGGTCGAGGTTTTCAATTTTTTCGACCCAGCCGCCTTCGTCGCCAGCTTTGATTGCGTAAACGTCAATATCAACAAGCGCCACGATCTTGAAAAATGTTACGCCCATGACGGTTTTGGTTTTATCGGATAGTTTGTATTTCATGTGCTTCCCCAGTTAGTTAGAAAGTAGATCATCAAAAAAAACACCCAGCGGCCCATATTGGCGGGCAATTGCCTCGGTGTACTCACAGCCCTGTTTTGTGTCGAAAAGACGCGTTACAGGGAATCCATCTTGACCGAATAAAGGATTCGGCCCCATTAAAAATAGTTGCGTTGCGTAATTCTCCTTGGCAAAGTACCGCGCCCAACCGGCCTCAAATCGTTCGCAGTCCCGGCGCATGATCGGAACCCCTAGGTTTAGCTTGCATTCCGCCCTGACTGACTGAATATCGCCCGCGCTGCCGTCGCCCATGGTTTGGCTTATGCGCTGATACATGGAGAACCAAAGCGCATTCATGCTGATGGTGCGACCCTTCTTAGTGCTCCAGCTAACCCGCAAGTACTTGTGCTCGCAGAACAAAGCCCAAAGAGTACTTATCAAGCTGCAAAACGACTTGAACGAATTTACCGCCGCTTTGCTTTCTGTGATTATCTCGCCGCCTAAAAGCACATTGCGCGAAGCCTTCCACGAGTCAAACGCCAGGTGAACAGATATATCTTTGTAACACCCTGTCCACGCTGAATTGTCGTCGAAAATGCTTGTATCTCGCTCGTATGGTGCACGGCTTATGAAGTCCTCGAAAGCGATCCGCGATTCCAGCTCGCGCTCTTGCAGGTTTTCGGCAAAGGGGGTCTTGTCCATACTCAAAACATCGCTATCTGTGCAGTCTCGCGCTCAAAACGCGCTTTAGCCGCCTGGAAGTAATCTGAGTCTAGCTCAGTACCAACGAACTCAGAAACACCGAAATAATGCGCAGCTATCGCGCTAGAAGCGCTGCCTAGGTGTGTGTCTAAAATCTTGAACTCTGGCTTGGCGTAGTTTGTTAATAGCCAGTCGTAAAGCTTTACTGGTTTTTGTGTTGGGTGTATTGTTCCGTCCTCTCTCAGAATGCACCTATTTTGCACCCATATTCTTGTTGGTTTGTCAAAGCTTGAATATGCAAGCTCACAGTCTGACATTGTCAGACCATGCTGAGCCTTATCCCAAACTATCCACCCCTTATGACCTTCTGTTAAATGCTCCACAAAATAATTTGCGCCCCATATTATTTGATGCTTGCTAACTCTTTCTAATTCTCTAAAGTAAAATTTGCTAGGGATTAGCGCGTCCCATGACTTTTTTGCATGATGCTTTCTGTCTGACTTTTTGCCTTTTATGCTTTCTTTTTGCCCGTCTATCCCAATCCCATAAGGAGGATCGACAATGGCAAGGTCAAAGTACTTATCTGGCACAGTGGCCATGTACTCCATGCAGTCGATGTTTAGAAGTTTGATGTTTGGCATGCTTTCTATACTCTCCTGAATTCAATTACCCAAACCCATGGATTTAAATCCCATGATCCTGTTCCGTTTATTGATTCCCACAGAGCGCTATATGCTGCAATTGCTCCGAATGCACACGGAATTGATAATGCCTCCTCCGTTTCTACCCCTTCGGCCCATGCGTCTGAATCACTAATATCCTGCAGCCGCTCAACTCGAATATTAACTATTTCTAGCGTGATTCTGCTTGCCCAGCGCGGCATGTGAATTGATGGAGTGGCTTTTAGTTTGTAGTCATTGGCCGCTTCACGGCAAGAATGAGTCGCCAGATACTGTATAAACCGGTGATCACCATCGTAATCAGTAACACACGAATCATCCTTATAGGAGAAATTCTTAGGAGAAATTATTGAGGTCTCGCGCACCCAAAGGCGGTCGCCAACTTTGCCGTATGGGCACGTAAAATAACTATCTCCACTATCCACTATCCTTAATTCTGAATCGTGCATTTTGATCCAGTGGAGGCGGCCTATATTTTTTCTGTCACCCGCGAATGTTGAATCGGCTAGTCGCGACGTTATATAGCCTTCACCCGTAGGCTGAACCTTCATGACGCGCCTAGTTTGCGTTTTACTTCCATCAAGAATGGCGCGCACCATGGCGCCGCTAAATAGTATTGGCCGCTCTTTCATATCGTTTCCCCAGTAATTTACTTAACGCCCTAATGATAACATAAGGGCAGACTTTAGCAAGCTATAGCGGGCGCCAGCCTGACAGTTCGTGTTCATGTGTCATGAATTGAATCGCTTCTGGATGCAGAACCCTTGAGCACGCCCACACGCTCATGCTTTTATCCCAATACGCGTAAAACTCTTCACCCGTATCGAATCGCTTTACTCGTATGCTTTTATTGCTGGGCGCCGTGCTCATTGGCCGCCACTCGGGTTCAAGAATCGGATCTGGACGGCTCAGAAGCTCATCAAGTTTATCCATTGCCACCTTCCTATCTATCACCGGGCAATCTTCTTCCTGATCGCCAAGCATCCGCTCGATGGACTCAAGGCGATTTCCTAGTGCGATTAAATGATCAATTACTTTTTGATTAAATTCGTCTTGGCTCATAAAATTACCATCATTTAGTTAAAATCCACTCTGCAACATCATCGCCACTGGTCAACATATCGTTAAAATCATTAACGGAAATCGGCCAGCGAATAAATACTTTTTCAACATCGTTTTTAGCAAGAATATTTGCCCTTCCAGCAGCAAAAGCAGCAGCTAATCCAGTCCCGTTTTTGTCATTGTCGGCAAATATGTACAGCGATTTAACCCCCGGCGGTGATCGGAACCGCTGCATAATCGCCGCGCTCATCGTCGCCCACACTGGCATTTTGTAAATATGCGCCGCGCTTAATGCAGACTCTATTCCCTCAGCTATTCCTAAAATACTTCCAGACTCCCAAAACTTTATTGCAACAGGACCATGTGTTTCTTTAATCGTGTGCATTTTCCTTTGCGTTTCGATCTGAGCCTTTCTTCCACCTTCCAGATAGGTAAGATGCTTAATCGCTGGCGCCCCAAACTCATCAGATGCGATTGCAAAAATGCATGGTATTTTGCGCTTCTCGTTGCTGTCGTATTCTCCAGGTGAATATCGAATTCCTTTTGTCGGCGTGTCGTATATGCCACGGCTGTTTAAGTACTCGTTTGCCTGCGTCCCTCTGACTTTTGGCAACGCCAGGAAGTAATCGCGCACGGTGTCAGAATCGTTAATCCTTGGTGCTCTAGTAGCGTCCTTGGTGTATTCCTGTTTATTTCCTATGATTACATCTATTTCGCGGGCGAGTGTCTTAAAGTCCTTCCCGGTTACCTGTAAGAGTAAATCCCATCCAGTCCCGGCGCCACACGTACAAATCCACGTACCTTTCCCTCCTTTGTCATCAATCCTAAAACTCTTTTTCTTGCTGCAAATAGGGCAGTCTATGTGTCTGTTGCCGGTAGTCCATGGCAGTCCAAATTGTGTAAATACTTTCTCCCAATTTCCTATAACAGCATCACTTGTTCGCATTCTTCTTTTGGCTCTTCGCGAATTTAATATTTTTATGTTTTATAAAATTGCGAACATCCACGCCTACAGGCAATGGGTTTTTGTTTAATCCGTTAGGCCATACTCCGCACCAGTCGCGGTAAATGTTAGCTATGTAACCATCCTTTACGGGCTTACCTGCTGCAGCACGCTCAAGCTGATAGCCTTTTAATTGCCTGAAAAAGCTCTCTTTTTCCTGCTGGGTTTTCGCCTTAACCTTGCCTTTAACTTTTACGATATTGCGAGATTCATCTATCTCATCGATAAACTCCCCGGCTAGCGGTTTGTGCCCGCATCGCTTGCACTGGTATTCACCTGGCGATTTAATCACATTGCATTTGCTGCAAACCTTGCCAATTTTCTCCTGACGCTCTTCTTTGGTCTTTTCTCGCTTAGCCTGTATTTCCTCGTCCTCTGAATACATTTCAAAGTATTCAATATCGCAAGGGTCGCCAAGGTTTAGATAGGTGCCTGAGTGATCAAACAAAATGCAGAACTCTTTTCCTTTCGCCGGGCGGCTTCCTCGCATAGTTCCTTGCATCCAAACGGTTTCACTCTTGGTTGGCCTGGCCCAGATGATGCAGCGCACGTCAGAATCAAACCCGGCGCCTAATACTCCTACGTTCCAAATGATCTTCACAATGCCGTCAGCAAACCGCCTAAAAATGGCGTCTCGCTCTTCTCTCGGGGTTTCCGCAGTAACTACCTCTGCTGATATGCCAGCGTTCCTAAATTCGACCGTGTAGGCGTTTGCGGTGGATACTCCAGGGGCAAAGCCTATTGTTGGTTCGTTGTTTCCGTTTAGTAGCCAGTTTTCAACGATATTGCCAACGATCTTAGCGTCACCCATTACCTCTTCCGCATAGGCCTCTGAGAAGTCCTTCTCTCCATATTCGTTGGTCGTCATCTTGGCTTTGCTCATGTCCGGCGAGCAGGGTGCATAAATCTCAAAAGGCGTCAGCCACTTAAGGTCGATCATTTCTCGGGTAGTGGTTGGCTTAATGAAGTTGGTGTAATACTTCCCGAGCCACTTTGAAAAAGGCGTTGCTGTCAGACCGATCGTTTTGAAGTCGTGCGACTCCATTACCTCAATGAGCTTCTTTTTCATCCGGTGGCATTCGTCCCAGATCATCACGTCACAATTGGCCGGCCACTGTCGGCGGATTATGGTGTCTGCGCTGGCAATTTGTACCATGGCCCTGGAATCATGGCGCGGATCGTCTCGCCAGATAACTGATAGATCATTGTGGCCGTATTGCTGGAAGCGGGTATAGGTTTGGTCAACCAGTGTCACATAAGGTGCAACAAATACAACCCGTTTCCCGACGCTAGCAAAAGACTGGGCAAGGTAGCTGGCAAGCGCTGTCTTGCCGAACCCGCAAGGGGCGTTGATTAAGTGATTCTTATGCGCTTTCCAGGAAGCACGCAGCAGCGATATTGCTGTTTTCTGAGGCGGTCTTAAATCGTCGAATTCCATAAAGATCTCTTCAAGGTGTCCCCTGGTCGAATGCCGCGAAGCACAGTTAACCAAGGTGGTTTGATGTACGGCACAGGAGACACTTTGAAGAAATCTTCTGCGCTTCATTGTTTCCAGTCTTCGACACTGGCAAATAAATACTAGAACAACATAATCACGTTAGCAAATGTTTTCAGCGCTTCAAAATCACTTTTCTAAGGCACAACCAAGATCTTGAGGACGCTTAACCCCATTCACACATTCAGAGCACTGTATTTCGTTTTCTCTTATACCTGGCTGAACTTGGGCGCCGTATAGACCCCAAGGCATGCGGTTTATTAGACCGCCAATCTCGCGTGCCGCCAGGCTTATCTAGTCAACAGTGGTGCATGCTGCTAGAAGGGTGCGTCCTCTGCCCAGATACCAACCTCAAGTCCCCGACTATAGCCTAATGCAAATCAATTGCCTGCCGCTGCCAGTTGCCTCATCCCGTGTTACCGGGTACCGCGCATTCACTTCAAACCGTGTTCAATTCTCCCGGCGATTAATCGGGATTCATGGCGCAGTGGGTTGGTGTGACATAAAACCCCGAAAACTGTGTTCGGTGGAGCACTTGAAAAGATAGGAACGGCAGGTATAATTGGCCAATGTTCGGGCCGGTCGATGGGTTTTCATTGTCGTTACTATCGATTCGGGTGCGAAACCGAACAGTTAAAATACTAGGGGCTTTGCCGTAATTGGTCAAGCCCCTATTTTATTCTGGGCTGTATAACCTTCCCATGGTATGCGCTGCCAAACCGCTCCACGCACTCAAGGAGCCGCGTATTAGCCTCACGCCTAGCAAATCCCTCCGCTCTTACTGAGCCTTCATTTCTGGCGATTACATCCGCATACACGGCCTGATATTTATCGCGCACTTTTGCCCGCATTGAATCAGGCAATAGCTCAAGCTGTTCGGAAATCCATTTGGCGTCATGTGGGTGCATACAACCTGCTTTAGTTTTGCAATATGCTGGCGAAAAAAAACCGGGGTTAGCCGGTTGAGGTGCGGCCCTCGAAGGTTATTTTCTTTGTTTCGGTCATAAAATATCTTCCGAATGAATTGGTTCAACTTCAATCTTTTCCATGTTTGTAAAGTTTTCGTCTCCAGGAATGTAAATACAATTAAGAACATTGCTGTGCGTTATAACGTCATTCATTGCGTCGATTAAATCATCATCGTCATACTCTTCGCCGCGAATAATATCAATAACGATATTTCTCAATTCAAGAGCCGCATTGCTTAAATTCTGCCTAAGCCCGTCAACTTAAACAGTAATTTTTGAAATAGTCATTTAATCACCATCTTAGGCATTACAAGTTTTGGAAATTCAACATCAAGGCCTGTTTTGTCGATGCGCTTAACTTCAAAAAGAGCAATGTATCCATCAGACTCGTGAGCATAAACCGCTCGATCATTTTTGCAGGCCAATGAAATACCAGACTGTCCTCTTCCCGATTGCCTAGCTACCTCTTCCTGGCCGTACTCGTCTACGACCTCTTTTAGTGTTTTCATCAATTGCTCCAGTTGTTATTCGAAACCCACCTAGGCCGCTTGGCTGGCCCTACCACGGAAAACCAGTTGCGCCGTCCCCCAGGTGGGTTTGGGATAGCTACTTAGTCGCTAGAACAGCTTGAACTGTCCGAACTTGAGCTTGAACTGTAGCTGTAGCTTTCACTGCACGAGCTTGAACTTGAGCTGTAAGAGCTAACACTGTCAGCAATAAGCTCAATGCCCTCATTTGCCATATATTGCGCCAGGCTGATAGGGCGGTTATATCGGCGCTCGTACTCTGCTCGGCGGCGGTCTGCTTCTGTTCTGCTTAATCTCATAGGATTCCCCAATTGCTTGATGGTTGGTTGATTGAAAGCCCGGTTAAGGGCTTGGTTTTACTTCTCGCTGAGCTTTTGCTTTAGCGCATAGCCCATGAGCGGCCAGATTTTATTGACTGCGTTTTGGCGGGCAATCTTGCGGCCCAGTTCGGCGTCAAAGTTCTCAGGGCTTGCGCAGGCGCTCTCACCAGTTACAGTGAACCCATTGCGCAAAACAAGAACGCAGAAAGTTAATAGGTCTAATGCTTTGTGGTAGCAAACAGTATCAAATGCCACGCCGTGCTCCCTGCTTTCGGATGTGCAAAAACCTTGTGCTGCGGTGAAGTAACTTTCATCAATAATATTGGCCTCAATATCGGCAGGTGTAACGCGTGGAGCCGTTAAGCCCTTGTCTTGAATTTCTTGCTCTATCTCATCCATTTTAAATACTCGTAGTTAGTTGATTGAAAGCCCCCGTTGCCAGGGGCAGTGTTGTGGCCGGTTGCGAACCCGGCATTCCTGATGACCGCCCGACAGGATCGGGTTTGCTGGCTGGGGCGCCCGCCTCAGTTCTTATCCGCGTATCGCCTACGCATTCACAACCTTGAAGACTTTGCCCAGAATCGAACTGGTCTCACCGGTTCAAGCCCGGTCGCATATCTCACGCAGATTCATTAACCGGTATTTCCTCTGCGCCCCTTTTGCCAGCATCACCCCAATGCTTTCAAAGCCTCCAAGGTTGCCCCCTCTTGCGAAGGGGCGGTGCAACCCTTTCAAGTTGCCTGCCAGTCGCCGCTTCACAGTGTACAAGTCCTCCACGCGCCCGGTTTTCACCTCGCGCCATCTGGCGGTCAACGGTTACTATTAGTTAAAAATATATTGCCGCATCCTTGCAGGCGGTAATCCTAAGTCTAGTTATTACTATGCGAAGCATTACATAACCCACCCCGATAAAGTTGTTTATATCTTCGATTCAAGAAATCGGAAAGCAACTACAGATTACCACAATTATCGCCTCTTGCAATATTTTTCTTGATTTTTTTATCGCGGCGGGCAATACTGAATTCAGACAACCAAAACGGTGAGCAACCATGATAGGCAAACAACTTCTTGCTCTTATAGAGCACAACGGAGTTACGGTTACGCCGGATATTACCTTTCAAGCGCTGCCTGATCAGATACAGGACAAATTAGTTGAGGTGGTGGTCAAAAACTGTAGCGCGCTTGCAGACGAGTGCATCCCAATCAATTCGTCTTCGCTCGAATCAAAACCCACGCTAACCTTTTATGACTGCCAAGGCGCATACGTAGCAGCGGCTTTTAGCTGTGTTGAACAAATGGACTGCGAGTGTATGGATACCGAATCATTGCTTGCCATAGGAATGGACGGCACAGCGGCATTTGAGCTTATCGGCGCAGATCCAGGCTCTTTTTTCATCAAAGTTAAATCTGCGGCGCGCAGCTATCTTGCCGACACAATAGACAACATTATGCGCGATGCAATAAACGATTATTTAGACAAAGGGGAACAAAAATGGCACTAAATTTTCAGCCAAAGCCGGGTAAGCCGCATATTAAGATTAGGGTGACGTACTGCATTTGTTATCTTTGGCCGCACTACATTGGAAATAATTTAGGTGCACATGAGGTGCAAATGTACTGCCTTCGAGTAAATCCTGGCAGCTACAGAACACCTGGCGAAGCCGCCAGAGCGCTGCACTACGGGAGCGAAAAGAAATGAGCCTAATGATCTCGCCGTACAAATTCGGCTACGTAGGAATCCTAACAGTAGGCGGCACCACATACCGCGTATATAAAAATAACCGGGACGAAATACTCCCAGCACTCAAAAGAAAGGCGGGCATTCAATGAGCACAGAAATAGTAACAACAAACGAATCGGCGGCGGTTTTGCAGGTAATTGAGCGCCTTGTTTTAAACGACTCGGTATCAATTGAAAAGGTCGAGAAAATGCTTGATATGCAGGAGCGAATATTGAACCGCAACGCGCACCAAGCATTTACCGCTGACCTTGCAGCTATGCAGACCGAATTGCCACTGGTGGCCAAGAATGGACGCGGCCACAATCAGGCCAAATACGCTCTGCTTGAGGACATTAACCAGGCTATCCGACCAGCGCTGCAAAAGTACGGTTTTGCCGTCACGTTCCGCGTTCAACAGTCAGAAAAACAGGTCACCATTGCAGCTGTGCTGTCTCACCGCATGGGCCACAGCTCAGAGACGACTATCACCCTTCCTATTGACGTTTCAGGCTCTAAAAACGCCACACAGGCGGTAGGATCAACTATCTCCTACGGCAAGCGCTATGCAATCGGCGCACTGCTAAATATCAGCACTGGCGACGATATAGACGGGGAAACATCGGCCCCTGCTAAGACCGTTTCACCAGGGCAAGCCAAAACCCTGCAGGCGATATTCGACAAGCTGTCAGAGGCCAATCAGGAGCTATTCTACGGATGGCTAGGCGAGCCAAAGGATGTGCCTGCCAACATGTTTAATGACGCGCAGGCGTGGCTTGCTAAGGCAAAAGAAACAGAGGAACACGCAAATGCCACTTGAGATATTCGACTGCGAACAAAACAGCGCTGAGTGGGATTTTCAGCGCTCTCAGGTAATCACCGCTAGCAACATGAATAAGGTGCTGGCTAAGGGAGAAGGAAAGACTCGCAGCAAGTATGCCAGACAGATTGCGGCGGCACGTTACCGCGGCGAAGCATGGAAGGACTGGGAAGGCAACGCAGACACAGAGCGCGGGCACGAGTGGGAACCTTTGGCGGTTGAGTATTACAAGACGATCACCGGCAACCAAGGCTCCAAACTGGGGTTTGCGCTGAACTTTCAGGAGCTAGGCGGTATCGGGTATTCGCCTGATTATGTGCTTCAAGATGGCCTGCTTGAGATTAAAAGCCGCAAGCCGGACTTACAGGTTGAGCTGCTAGAATCCGGAAAAGTTCCGAGCGAGCACAAGGCCCAAATCCATACCGGGATTCTTGTAATGGATCGCGAATGGCTAGACTTTGTTTGCTACTGCAAAGGAATGCCGACGTTCTTAAAGCGGGTTTACCGTGATGAAGAGTATTTGAAAAGCATGATTGTCGAGTGTGTGAAATTTTATTCAGAAGTAAATTCAATTACAGAACTTTTAATTAACTATGACACAAAGGGGAAATGGATATGAGCACAGAATCTAAAGAGTTAGTTTTTAACGTAGAGGCCGACACTGTTGAGAAAGTTTTCTCTACTCCTAACGGCCTACAGCCTTACCTGGATCAATCAAAGCAAGTGATTGATTCAATGCTTGCCGAGTGTGGAGACGTGGCTACAGCCAAGGGCCGAGCGGCTTACAAATCACTGGCGCGCAAGGTTGCATCACTTAAAAATAAAATTGACGGCATTGGTAAGGACTTGGTTGCCGAGCTAAAGGAAAAGCCAAAGCGCATTGACGCTGAGCGCAAAAGAATGCGTGACCTGTTGGAGTCCTGGCAGTCTGAAATTAGCGAACCAGTTGAGGCATGGGAGGCGGAAGAACAGCGCAAGGCCGAAGAAATAGCGGCGAAACTAGAGGCCGAAAAACTAGCAGCACAAATTAAGCAAGACCATGAATTTGCACTTCTTCTTAATGCAGAGTTTGACCGCAAGCGTGCAGAAGAACGCGAACTTGCCGAGCGCGCCAGAATTGAGAACGAGCGCCGCATTGCAGAAGCCGCAGCAGCTCAAGCAAAAGCGGATGCAGAACGAGCGGCGGCAGAGGCAGAACGCCGAGCACAGGAAGCAATCGAGGCTGCTGAGCGCGCACGAGTGAAGGCCGAGCAAGACGCAGAAGCTGCCCGAGTTAAAGCGGCGCAGGATGCGGAAAACGCCAGGTTAAAAGCTATCCGTGACCAAGAGGCGGCAGTTGCAGCCGAAAAGGCCAGGATTGAAGCCGAGGCGGCACGAATCAAAGCCGAAGAGGAGCGCCGCGCAGCCAATGTTGAGCACCAACGCGCCGTGCATCGTGAAATTATCGGCGCTGTAGTCGAGGCTGGTTATTCTGAGGATTTTGCCAAAGATTTAATAACAGCAATTAGGAAGGCAAACTGCAACCGGATTAGCATCAACTACTAACGCGCACGCACTGGGGGATTTATGAAGGTATCAATGAACGGGCTTAGACGCAACCTAAGCAATAACGTGGCAAATTTGGCTGAAATAGTGATCTGCTTAAAAGAAGATCTTGGCAGCGAAGATTTTAACGAGCTTTGCGAGGCGGTAAATAACGTGATTCAGGATAGCAATGTTTTGAACTGCGTTTTTGATCCAGACAATGATGCGGATTTTACAGACATGTCGGATCTTGAAGTTGATCATATTGATATTGATGAATAACCGGGGGATTTATGGAGCTGGCAATATTCACTATTTTAGTGCTGCTTATCGTTGTTGTTTTGCAATGGGCGCAGTTTAGACGCGTTCTTAAACAAAAGAACGACGAAATAGCGCGGATGCGCGACATTAACCACGCCATAGCAGAAAAGCTATGGAATAAAACAACAGAAAACAGAAGTCTTAAAGCGTTATTGGGGAAAAAAGTATGAGCAATCTATCAATAAACGAATTCACTCATCTTGTAATAGTCAGAAGCTCAAAAGAGACATCGAACGCGCTGTCTGATCCAAAGGTGCGCGAGAAGGATCACCGCGATATTCAGTCGCAAGTGGATGAGTACCTTCGGAGCGGGGGAAGCATTAACGTAGTGGACTCAACTGCCAGCATAGGAGTTCACCAGGTAAGCAAACTTACCAATCCTGAGAGCGCCGCTGTTGATCGCGCGGTAAAGAACCTGCGCGCCGCTTTTGGTGACGATCTGGACATTAGGCAGGATATGCACTCTGGTAAATACAAAGCCTTTTATAGGGGGCAGCAATTGGGGAATATGAAGACCTCTCTTAGCAAAGCCGAGGCCGCTATTCGATGCGAGGGATCGCGCGATAAGAACAACATAATGTCAGCTGGGCGACCGCGCAAAAAGGTTGGAGCTAAATAATGGCAGCAACTAAACGAAAATATAACCCAGAGCGAGGACGTAAGCGCGTTATGTCTTTTTACATGCGATGCGCTTCCTCAAAGATTCATAATCTACTTAAAGGCGTTACTGTTTCCCACAATTTAAAATGGGTACAAGACGTGGAGGAAAACGGCGAAATAAAGGAAAAGCTGTCGTTTTATACCAATGGGCTAGAAAGGCTGCAAGAGCACCTTAATAAAACAGCTAAAAAGCCGTGCGCATTCTCAACAATGATCGAGGCGCCTGTGCAGTGGAGGGTGTACGTGAAAGTACACTACACCACGCAGGACGGGATAGATTATGATTGGCCGCTGCCGGTGATAAACCAGAAACGGCCATTCTGCGAGATATTTTTCTACATTTTGAACGAGTTTTTGCCTAGATATAGAAAAACAGAAAACTCACTCCACTTTGTCGAGTGGAGCTTTTACGGGGAAGTTATTTGATATTAAAGAGCTTTTGCACTTATTTCTTTTGCCCTTATATATATCTTTGCTTTACCTCCGTGGGTTGCCGCTGTGCTTACAGTGGCGCCCCATCCGTTAGCGGTTGCTAATAAGTGATCCCTGAACGGATATGGGCCACCGGGTAATAATCCTGTAAAGTTATATCCTAGATTTTTATTGGCATCTGTCGCAAATGTTGCATATGCTCCAGGTATGGCCCCAACTGTATTTAAGTCTCCGATAGAAACAACACCTGGAGAACCTGCGCCAGTTGCCTGAGTACAGACCATTTCATACTGCTTAAGCCTGTAGTTTTTGCTACCTAAGTGCGGGATCAAAACAGAGCTACTTCCAAGCGTGTTTAGGTCAATGTCATCCGACGAAAAAACAACAGAATTATCAAGGGCGCCAACTGGTATTTTATCGCCGTCATAGTAAGACATTGACAGGTAATGCACTGTAGCTGTTTTACCTGATGCGCATCTAAATTCCAGTGACGAATATTGATCTATAGTTGTCTTTGGCATAAAAGCAACAAACGTCAATAGCTGGAATTCTGCACTGGCAGCATGGAACTCCTGTAATAGCAAAATGTTTGTTGTGTTTCTCCAAACCCCTATAGTAAAGTCGGTCGCGCCAATATCGGCGGTCTTGTAAATGCATTGAACAACAATTTGCTCTCCCTGCCGCCAATCTACAATTGGGATTTGTAAAGGGTTAGAATTGTTGACCGTGATTGAGCTGTTGTTGAAAACATAACGCACGTCTGCTGGGACGGATACCGATATTCCAGATCCTCCGACCGTTGATACCGTTCCGGACGCAGAAAGGTCTAACTCTGGGTTTATTACTGCGGAAAGAGCCTTGGCGCCGCTTATTCCTCCACGCATCAATACGTACTCTCGTGTATCCCCTCCGCCATAGTCGATAGCATTTGAAAACATTACACCGCCAACGTATATAGCGTTGCTGACATAGTCAACATCCATTATCTCATACTTCTCAAGCCGTGAGCTTGCTATAACATTTTTAATATTTATGCACTTAGACTGCCTAACTACTACCGATTTTGTGTTTGTGTTTGTTCGGTAACAATCTACCGTCACATTATTAGCTTGATCGCACAAAATATCATAATTTGCTGAGTTTTCTGCGTATATATTCTGTATGTTAATAACCGACTGCTGATTATTAAATATGTGTACGTTTCTGTTAGACTGCGCTTCAAGATAAACATTTTTTATATCTATAACGCCGTCAGTCGCGACTATTTGCATAGTTGCAAGGCCGCCTGATGTTCCACTCAGATTAAGGTCGTCAAATGCCAAACTTGTGTTTCCGTCAATTTTTATCAGGTATGATTTGCCTGGGCCGCTTACTTTTCTAATCCTTCCTATGTACGAATCTGACACGTACAAAGCATTTATATTAGCGCTTCCTAATAATCCATCCATGTATGTAGTTGCTGACTGAATGTTAAACCCTGAAAAAGACGAAAGAGCCGCATCCTGCACAACTTTAGGTATTCCGTGAGAATTAAACTGCATTACCTTATTGACTGATCCAACTTTAAATATACTCTTGCCAGCGTCATTAAATGTGGCCTTTAATATTGCCCCATTGTTAAGGTACTCGTTGCTGTCTGGGAATATTAAAGTAAAGTTTTTATCTATCTTAATCTCATCATCAAAGCAGTACGTGTAGCCAGGAAGAAATTCCAATGTGTCAACAACTGAGTATGCCGATAAAAAAGCAGAAACACATGAAGAAACGCCATCTATAGGGGCGCCAAAATCAAATGTGGTCAGTTTCTTTTCGGATCGCCTAGCCGCCTTTGCCCCATTTATAACAATTGTTCCATTGTTAGCTGTCAACCCCGATGAGCTAACAACATCAAATATGCCCCCACCAAATCCAGCAAACGTATGGCCCACAAGAGAAAATTGTTGCCCTATTTCTAAATCGTTCAAAGCCGCAGATATATCTGCATATGTTGCAACTGTTGTGATTGCCTTATTCAGTATGCTGTCAATTTCATTGAATTTAGCAATCTCATCACCGGCAGCAGGGGCATAGAATTTTTGCACCCCAAGGCTATTTAATATCTGCACACAGTAAGGCACAAGAACTTTAATCTGCGCGGGAGACCCGTTGTAATACCAAACGCCACCAGGGCCAATATCAATAGGCTGCGCAATGGCCAAATCTGCAAGCCCCTGACGCGCTAAATAAACCTGTATGCGGTCGCCTGGAACAGAGGCAGGGTTTCCGTTTGGAACGCCAAACCATACTTTTCCACCGGCTAAAGCGCCAAACTTTGACGGGTCTGGCGTGTACTGAATAGGTTGTTCTGCTGTGTAGCTCATGGGTTCGGCCTACTGTTTAAAGCTCTGTCGATTTTGTTTTTAATCTTTTTGTCTTGCACTTGCTTGCGCATGATTTTAAGTGCGCTTAATACCGGAACAGGAAGCCCGGTGACTGCTCCTGTTAGCCCTGCCTCACTAATGGCCGCCATTAATGTCGCGGCAGTTCCTGAGCTGTTTATAAGCGTTCCAGGCGGAACAGTGTTTACGTATTTCACAACGTCGTTAAGGTCGCGAACAATAGCGGCATTTTTGCGGCCCAAAACCAAATCTAGGCGCCCATTCTTATCCAGCGCATTAACAGCATTATTTAGCTTTGCCGTGCTGATAACAGCCTCACCGGTTGAGGTTGTATTCATTCCTTTTGTCGCCTCATCCCGCAAGTGTTTAATAGTTGCACCTTGCAGCTCTTTCCAAGCTTGGCGGCCGCCTTTCCCGGAGGTAAGAATAACCCCGCGCAGAAAACCAATCTCATCCGGCGAACCGTTTAAAATCGTTTCGTTAAAAACTCGATCAATCGCAACCTTTCTGTCATCTGTGCCACGCTTGTTATTGATTAGATCAGCGACAATGGCTCGGTTTTCGTATTTCTTGGCTTGCAGCGTTCGCAGCTCTCGCGCTTTTTTATAAAGCGGGCCAGCCAACGGCTCAACCTGGGCATCAATTAATTTTTTGATTATGGTTGCCTGGCGAACGTCTGTAGGATCATAACCAGTGGCGGCCACTATTTCCTTTCTAAACGCCTCCAAATTTCTGACGTTAGTTTGCAAAGGAACCAAATTCCCAGCATCGTCTTCGGCGGCAATGCCCAAGCGCTTTGCATACTCCCGAGCATGGGTAACTAGCTTGGTAGTAGGTAGGCCAACAGGGTATGAATTAAGGTTGTCAATCAATGAGGTGGTTAGCGCCTGATCACCCTGGCCAATAGTTACAGGCTGCGAAATATCAACAGGAAGCAAAGCCTCTTGTGAATTTTCTGCGCGCTTGTAGGCCTCGTTTGTTTTCTTTTTGGCTATGTCGTAGCCTTGCGCCAATGTATCAACAACGCGTCGGCCTATAGCGCTAGGCCCTATTGCTGTTTCCTGGCTTCCAACCATATCAACCAGGGCGTCAAAATTCTGGTTAATCTCGGTAATGTTCTGCTCTGCCCGATCGCGCAATGGCTGACCAAGAGCGGTTTTCATCTGCTCTTTTTCAAACGCCAATTGGTTTGGGTTTCTAGTGCGGGCGCCAAGCGTTAGGTTCACCGGAACAGGCAATTGACCGGCCACGTTTTCACGCATTCCTGACAGGTTAGCGGCTGCGGAACCGCCAGCAGGGCCTGCGAATTGATCTGCAACGTCTGCCTCTCGAAGTCCGACCGCCTCAAGTGCGCGGCCTGGCAACGAGCCAACTGATCTAGCTGCCGACGCTCCGGCTTGTCCTAACCGCTGCGCTCCAACTCTTGCAGCGGCTTCTGCCGCCTGGGTGGCCGCGCCAATAGAACCGGCAGCAGCACCCGACGCCCCCGGAAAAACCGGCGCAATGCTAGCCAATGGCTGTAATGCTTGCCCAACCTCTGCGGCGTATTGTTGACCGGACTGCGTGCTTGGCGAGTATGTGAGCGATTCCATCCCTTGCTGAGCACGGCGCTCAACCAAATCAGCTCCTTGCTGGGTGCCAAATTGCCCTGACATGACAGATTCGCCAAGGCCTCGGATAGTGCCTAGTCCTGCGCCCACAAGTCCGGTAGTCATTCCGGTGCCAATCGTAGCGGCGGCCTCTGCAGCGCCTTTTAAGCGGTCTCCAATACCATATTCTGGCTGAGCTGAAGCCTGATCCTGCATTTGCGTTCCTGGCGCCTCAAGAGATAGCGCAGAAGGCTCTTTCTGCGCGCCATATTCTGCAAATATCTGCTCAAGCTCTGCATCGGTAGGAGGCGAGTCACCTGTTAGGCGAAGCGTGCGCCCACTGGCTGGGTCTGTTACCTGGTAAGTAGGCATTACTGCACCACCTCAATTTTAAATCTGCTAGCTGCAGGTGCCGCTGGCGCTTGCTCGGACTGAATGCGCTTCCAGCTACTTAAAACCGTCTCGCCTTGTGCATTACGCTGCCCGCCATTTTGGGCGATAAACTGAGCTTTGTGCTCTGCGTACTGGGCGCGCTTTTCATTCAGTCTAGCAACTGCTCCGAGCCAATTTGCAATGTATTCGCCATTTGCCCTTGCTGTTGGGAACGGTTCTCGAACTAATGCTATATCGCGATCAGTAGCAGGGCCAGGCGGCAGCGCTTTAATTGCCTCGCTATTTACAACCTCCATTACCGATCTTTTTAGCTGTGTCACTTCATCTTGATTACCGCTTAAATCTTTGAGCGTTTCAGCCCATGAAGACGGCAGGCCGCCACCTATGCTTTTAGCGCGTATTTGTTCTGCTAAAGTTGCATAACGTCCAGCCGCAGACGATGCGCTGTTATATTCGTCCGAAGCTGTGGCAATTTGCTTCTCGCTAAATCCGCTCAGTTGCTGGCCTTCTTTAGATGCAAATCCAGCTGCGCGGCCAAATGCTTTAGCTTGCTCAGGATCTGTTTTTAAAAGGTTTTGATACGTTTGCCAGTCTTTTTGCGTAGACGTTCCGGAGCCTGCACCACCTAGCCCGGTCATAGCGCTCAACCGTCGCTCATCAAGAGCAATTTTTTGCTTCTCAAGTGCAATTTGCTGTTTTTGCCATTCGGTCAATGACTCAACTGGTTTTCCAAACGCAATTTCATATGCGTCCGGCTTTAGGTCTCCGGTTGCAACAAGTGAAGATGCAAGACCATTCAGGCCGTTTTTCACCTGGTCTTTATTGCCTTGCTCGTAGGCTTGCAGCATCCCAACTGTTTGCTCAGGATTACCACCGCGCGCTTGAATGCGGGCTATACGCTCTTGTACTAGGCGGCGGAATTCGTCAGGGCTATCAATTACCTTGGCGGCGTTAATGGCAAATTGCGCGGCATCCTGCTTTTGGATTCTGTCTTGCAATCCTGTCGCTTGCTGAAACTTCAAGGCCATGTCTGGAGAATTCAGGATAGCAACATTTAGCGCCCCCATGTCTGGAGCACCGCTGGCTGAGGTGTCTTGATAGCGTTTCAAAGCCTCTCCAGCAAGGCGGTTTTTCTCCTGCTCTTGCTGCATTTGCTGTTCTTGCATGCGGCCTAAAGCCAACCCTTGAAGGCCCTGGGCGACATTAATTGACTGACCTAATATTCCAGCCATTAGACTAACCTCTGGTTATAATCAAGCAATGGTCTTTGAGCGTTTGCTTGGTTTTGCTTGTATAGCTGTAAACCCATGTAATCTCCTATTCCGCCCTGGATAGCCTGTCCAACGCCATAAGCCCCTTGCGCTGCAGCATTGCCTGCCGCAATCGCATTCTGCCCAGCTTGTGATGCGTAATTAGCCCCGGCGTTTGCATTACCGGTTGAAATATTAGCGCCCAAATTAGTTAGGCCAAACAGGCGATTATACTGATCAGCAAAAGCCGCTTGATTTGTACCATACGCGGTAAGGTCTTGCTGATTCTGACGCTGTAGCGCCTGAATTCCCAGAGTGGGAGCAATCTGCGCTAATCCGGCTTGAGTGCCACCACTTCTAAACCCACCGGTAGCCGCCTGGTTTCGCAAAATAGTATCCTGCGCCTGCTGATTCAGCGCGGCGAATTCTGGCCCCTGGAAATACTGGTTTAGAAATGCGCCAGGGTCTCTATACGCAAACTGCCCCTGTGGTTGTTTTGCCATTGCCTGCAGTTGAGGTATAGCCTCAATTCCAAGCTGGCGGAATGGCGCAGTTGTCTCAAGCCCCTGTTGATATTGCTCGCGGCTAAGGTTGGTAGCCTGATTGGCCCCCTGCTTTTGTTTGTTGGCGCTGTACATTGACGCGCCTGCGCCAACTACTGCGGCAGCGGCTACACCCCAAGGCATGACTAAACCCCTTCGGCTAAAATAGCCGGATTAATTTCGTTTTGAAACTCCGAGATTTCTACCTCATCGCCTTTTGTCGCGTGAATGCAGTAGACCAGAGTATTCGGCTCAAGACTCATGTAAGTGTGAAAAATACCGGCTTTTACTGTTAAGGGCATAGGTGCTTTAAAGTCACCAACAAGCTTGTCGTCATGCCAAACTCGAACAGATCCTGTCGCTAACATAGAGCAGTGATCATAGTCGTGCCTGTGCTTCGGGACGTAGATACCTGCCTTATCCATTAGCATTTGCTTCACAAAAATGCGTTCGTCTATATACCACTCAACTTCTGGCAATTTAACTTCTTCTAACTGCATTTTAGCTCCTCGAATTGGCTAGTTTTAACGCAAATTATAACCGAAATGCGTTCGTCTTTACTGTCGTTTTTAACCCAGTGCACAACATCATTTCTGAACCAATACACGTCGCCAGGTACGCTTTCTATTTTCCCATCTTCAAACCAAAAAGCGGAACCATTAGGTGCGGCAACTGTGAGGTGAAACTTCTCATACTCTGCAGCGTGCCATCCGGTATCTACATGCGGGAATATTTCTCCACCAGGAGGCAACTTGGTAATTAATACACCGCCCAAATACTCGCCGCCCACATACTCAAAAACAGCATGGCAGATTCTTTTCAGGTCGCCCAATGAATCGGCGCATGGGTACCAAGCAGACTCATGTGGGACGCCAATTTTTGACAGATCCCCGTCGGAAATATCAGCAAAGCGCGCCCAAATATCCACCATCTGCGCATGCGGGCTTGCACCCATTCTGCGCTGCGGGTATAAATCCCAAGCATCGCTTTTAAGCAGCGCTTTATGCAGTTCTGAAACGTCGAAACGGATTCCAATCTTTTTAAAATTCATGGGGACAACTGTTTAGCTGCGCGCTCTGCCGCTAGCAATGCATTCAACTGTGTAATAGCCGCGTTCGTCTCGGTGACAAAGGTATTAAAATCGGTCTTAATCTCATTTAGCATCGTTACCCATGTCGCAGCGTCTGCCTGCAAATATGCCACCCCTGCTGCGTTTGGGGTGCTCGAAATAGAAACGGAAACAGGAACCGCGTTAGCAACTGCACTTGCCAATAAAACAGTGCCGCCAATTACAGCCGTGCAATAATCACCGGTGCCAACTATATTGCCGGTTGCCCCATGCGTCGTGCGGTCTGCTATGTGATCAGTAAGGTCGTCTTGCAGCGTTGTGATATTGTTTTCTGCGGTATCAATTCGCAATTCATGATCAAGTAGTGTTGCCTCTGCGGCATCCAGTCGCGTGTCAAGGCTTGCAAGGTATGAATCGTGATCGTCCAGCCGGACAATAATGATCGCGATTTCATCGTCAATGCCGTCTAGGCGGGTTTCTGCAGAAGTAAGGCGCTCTTCTGTGCTGCCAACATCACGTTTTAACGCCGCATAGTCGCGAGTAAATAGGTTAGCGAACTGCGGCGGAAAATTACCCAGCCCGACAAGCTGGGCAATGTCGGTCTCGCTGATATAGTAACGGGTACTAACCTGGGCCATCGTGTTCAACCACCAAGCCAGAAACGTTTATTTTTTCAGTGTTCAGTGTGCGGAATTTAAAAGCTATTTGTTTGCGCACATATCCAAGGCGGCGCACCACATAGCGCATTGAGTAATCAAGAGCCATAGAAATGTAGCGGCTCCATTCTGTATCGTGCGTTATGCCGTCCTGAGTGCAACTGACAAAAATAGCAGTATCTGCGGCGCCGTAGCCCGAAATATTGTTTATCTCTAGCTGTGTGATGCTCAAGCCTTCCATCGGTATGAGCGGTGTTTCCCACTGCGATGTAACTGCAACGCCATAGTGCCCAGCAGTCGTTTCGGACAAGACGCCAATATTTGAATTAAGTTTGTCGCCGTAGTACCAGGCATTTTTGTTCACGTCGTAAACCCCGTTACAACCTCTCCACGGGGTATCTCCTGGGCTGCGCAATTCGCTCCACGCCACTTCCTTTCCTAGCTTTTCGGCAATGGAAATAGATAAACAGAAAACGTGATTAGGCAAATGCAGGTAAAGGAATTTGTCTTGTTTTGATACTCGGGACTCTAGCCAAGCAGTGCTCAATTCCGTCTCTGAATAGCTCTCAAGTATACCGTCGATGTAACGTGTAGAAATGCTTTCAGCCTGCCCAGCGCCCAATACATGGACGCTCACGGCCTCATTCTTTGCGCCTCCAAGCAGGTACACGCGGCCTTTAATCTCAACCCATCCTCCGGTCGAAACGATGCCTACATTTACAGCTTTCTGGTTAATCCGAGAATAGGCAAAATTATCATTGGCCTGGTTGATAAAGTATTCTGAGGTGTAGCGGTTTAATGCAATTACTAAGTTATCCTGAGTCCTACCACCGGCCAAAGTAGGGTCGGGACTAATCTCAGACGTGGCGAATTTGAGCGGGTTTATGCTTGTCTCGTCGTTCACGTCGGTGTGATACAGGTATTCACCATCGGTGAACAGGTAATACTGATCGGCCCACCAAACGTCAATTGGACGGCCAAAATCAGGGTCTGTCATTAGCGTTAGTGTGGTGCCGTCATACCGATATACATTGCCGCTAGACACGATCATGATTGACTGAAACGAGTATGCAAACCGGCAGCGCGCCGATCCTAAAATGTCGCCAATGACAACCACTCCGGCGCCGGTTATCTCAATCAGTTTTTCACCGGATACCCTAAACGATCTTTTCCAGCGCTCGTTGTAAATCGATCCGCGATCAGCGCCTTGCCCGGTATAAGCCAGTGTCAATCCGTCGTGCGAAATCAAATAACCAGCAGCGCCCTTAATCTCCTTTGCAACTGCGGTCATATTGATAGGGATTGAATCGCCATAGTCGCCGCTATCAAGCACCCGATCACCGCGAATGATTGGAACCTGGATCTGGCCCATTAGTTCACCGTCAACGCATCAGCAACAGTTATATAAATCACACGGTTAGCCACTGTAGAAATGGTTCCGGTGATGGCTATCATGATGCGGAAGTTAACCCCGGCTGTGCCCTGGGCTTCAACTGTGAAAGTAACGGTATTGCCAGATGTGGCCGTGCCTGAAATAGCTAATTGTGGATCGCAAGTGACAACAGCGGACGCCAGAACTTCGCCAGTGGCAAACTCATCGCCAAGGTCAACAGATACAAAGCGCGAATCATTGAGGCCAATTACCTCAGAACTTGGATCTGCAACCTGATACGGCGGCATAAAGTCTGAAAAGGTCTGCCACTGAGAATTGCCACGGCCAGCAGGCATGCGCGAAGAGTTTTGATAGGCTGGAGTTTGCGCGAGCTTGGCAGATAGGTGAGACATGGCCCCACCAAGGCGCTTTAAATCAACGCCTTTTCCATAGCGCGCGCCAATGGTGTCACCCAGCTTTAATTGAATTGCGTTATTCGCCCATGCTGGAATGCCAGACGATGAATTAGGATCTGGCACTTCCTCAAAGTTATAACCAAGCGTCGGGTACTTATCACACAGGGGGCGCATCATATCCTCGAGCGCCTCAAGTGCTAGCTCAATATCGTCGTTAGACGGCCCAGACGTTATCCCAGAAATTCTCAGCTCAGAAAACGCCGCATTAATCAGCTGAATTTTCGTCTTCATCGGCGCCCGCCACTGGTTCAGATTCAGCCGATTCTACTACTTCTGCAGCTTTTTCGCCCGCCTTGCCGCGTGGTTTTTTTGGCTTTGGTGGCTCATAAAGTTCTTCTACCGTGTGGAAGTGTTCGCCACCGGCTAACAAAGCGTTCATATCGTCAACAGTCTGAACGGTTACAACTGTGCAGTGAACGCCATCAACAACATGCGAAACGCCTTTCTTATAAAGCGAAATAGCCATAAATTCTCCAAATGAAAAAAGGGGGCGCGAAGCCCCCGGCGAGTATTAGTACTTGATCAGAATGCCGTTATCCATTGGGCGGACGTTATTAACGCCGTACCAAATGAACATACGCCATCTGGCTTGCAAGCTAGCAATGTTGGCGTCATAGAGCATGTACATAACCATGCCGTTAGATAGGCGCTCTTTTGCCACTTTCATTCCGCCCCATTCGCCAAGTTTTTCCATTGGCATTTCACCGGCAAGAACCTCGATAGAGTCTTTTTGCCAGGCGATAGATGGCTGGGTGCTGGTGTCCACGTTAACGCGGTCAACTGTAGCAGCGTTAAGGATGCGGGTATTTATGTTGGCGTAGGCTTTGTCCAGGGTGCTCAATGCTGGGTCATCGAACGCGATTGGCTTGGGCCATACTTCAATGCTAGTACCAGATGGTTTTGAAACGATAACAAAGGTCATCGCCTCATCGGTAACAGTCTTGTCATCGCGACCAACGGCTTTAACAGTCACGCCACCATTTGCGAAAGTTACGCGGTCGCCAACGTTGTAAGACGCAGAAGCGGCAACAGGTATGGTTGCAGTTCGGTAATCGATGTTAGTTACAGTACCGCCAGAAGCAGACACGGAACCTACAGGGATTGGGCTAAATGACTGGTTGCCGGTAACAGTAGTTGCAGGGTCAGCACCACCTGCCAACAAGCTGATCGAGCTTGACGACATAACGTCGAAGCCAGCAACGCGAGGGTACAAGACGCCTTTTTGGTATGTGTCGCCAGGTTGGCCTTGAAGAGTTTGGCGGCCAGCCAAGTCTTTAGCGTACGCCTGCAGGTGAGTATCGTTCAAAGCCACATAACGACCGCTCGCACGGGTTTGGCGCTTGTTCATACCGGCCTGGATCAAGCTGATGGCGTCAAAGCCGCTAGTTACGTTGGTGCGATAGGCCAACGAGCCAGTTAAGCGGATAGAGTCTACGATCGCCTTATTCAGAACTGACGCTCGTTTCTCACCATCTGCGCGGCCCTGGTCGCGGATGTAGCTCATATCGCGCAGGTCGTCAGCGCGCAGGCTTACAAATGCGTTCTCAGGTGTGCCCATGCCAAGAATAACAGCCTCTGCGGTCATGCCAGTTTCTAAACCAGTTAAGTCGAAACCTGAAATGCTGGCGCTGTGTTGCTGGATCTTCTTAACAACGAAGTTTCCAGCGTTTTGCATATCAGCAGCGTCTGGGGTTGTGATTTTGACCTTGTCAATCATGTTAGATTGAGATTCAAAGCCCTCAACAGCGCTCTCCATGTAAGCGAGAACGGTTTTTAAAGTACTTGCAGTTGCCATAATATTTTACCTACCAATTGTTTGGGTTTTCTCCCGCAGCTCTGGCGGCCTTTCTTGCAGCGCTTGCAGCTTCATAATCTCCGGCCTTTTCCGCTTTCAAATACGCGGCTTTGTGGTTAGAGACTTTCGGCGCCTTACCCTGCAGTGGCACATCGGGCTTTGGGACGGGTTTGGGTTTAACAACGGGTTTTGAGTTAAATAGAGCTTGCTTCTTGGCTAAGTACATTGCTGCCTTGATTCCAGTCGGGTCTGCTTTTAGTTCGCTCTCAAATTCCCGCAGTGCCGTAGCATTTGCTCCCAAGTGGTAGATAACTTTTTCCGAGCCTTCACCCAAGCGCGAAATCATCGAATTGATGACCATCTGGCCTAAGCCGGGTGCAACAGATTCAACAGCTTTTACAACCGTTTGCTCTGCCGCCTGGAATTGTTCAGGCTGTTTAATTATCCCACTGGTTACTAGCGCCGCCGCACGTTCATAGTGTTTGTCTAGCTCGGCCTCGACTCTTGCCGCTTCCTCGCGTTGACGTTGTTCATTGGCTTGTCTTTGCTGCTCTGCTCGTTGTAATTTAATCGCGTTGCGGGCGTCAATTTGTGCTTTGTAGCGCTGGTATTCTTCGGTTGTGCCGTCGAACTCCCAGGCTTCTTTAGCTATCTCCAAGTCCTCAATGTGCTGAGGTGGAGCCACTTGCACTTGCTCTAGCTGCTGTTTTAAAGCCGCAATTTCTGCATCTTTATCAGCAATCTTGCCCTGCAATTTGTGTTTAATTTCAACGTGTTTAGCAACTGGGACGGCGCCCTTTTCTTTGTCACCTTCTGGCTTTGCCCAATCAGGTTCTTCTTCCACCTCTTCCGCTTCGCCTTCCTCCTGTTCGGATTTTTTTTTTTTTTTTTCGGCTTCTGTTTCCGCCTCTTCCTCAATATCTTCGACCTCTTCGGCCTCATCTACTTCGGGCTGTGCCGCTGCTGCTTTCGCCTCTTCGGCCTCAATTTGGGCACGTAAATCATCTAGTGACTGCATTTCTGACATAGTTTCTCTCGCTATGAACGACAAACCTGAGATAACCCTCAGTAGGTGCGCGTGAACCGCCGCCGCGTAGTGTTACTTTATAACATGTTGCAATGAGTTTCAAATAGTGCTATAAACTGCGAACGGTGCGCGCGGTGCGCATTGCTAACAACTGGGGTAATTTATGCAAGGCGGCGAGAATGAGCGATAAAACCTACACAGCCGAAGAACTGCGCAGCAACAAAACTCAGGCCATGGCGCTTGCGTACTCTGGCGAGACGGTGAAGATAACCAACGTGCGGTTCCCCGGTGGGCATTTTGAGCTTAGGTTTGTTAAGCCTGAGCAAGAACAACCTGAGAAGCGCGAGCAAATACAGGAGCTAAGCATGGAGGAAAAGCGCAACCCGCCAAAGCTACTTAAGCGATTCACTTATTCAGGCGAGGCGCCAAAATGAGCAAACGCAACCGAATAGGCCCGCCTGGCGCTAACTGGTGGGACAAGAAAAAGCCGGTTAAGGATAAAAGTAAGACTCGGTGGCATTTCGACAGCGCCATTGACGATTTTACGATTGATATTAGGCCTACACATCACATTGATGTTGGCGACAGCATAGCGGCACCTGACGGCACTGTTTTTAGAGTGATAAAGAAAA